>ENA-ORCN01001761-ORCN01001761.1-human-gut-metagenome-genome-assembly--contig:-NODE-1761-length-13574-cov-5.925391_pt1 | contig 13574 bp, 16 predicted proteins | sample MGYA00242984_ERZ507984 | MGnify/ENA primary metagenome ERZ507984 (study PRJEB26167, sample SAMN06115395) | human gut metagenome | host: Homo sapiens | place: China:Hubei | collected 2016-05-19... | reverse complement strand
ATCTGAAAAACGAGAAATACAAGCTCGACGAGCGCCCGATCGACGAGCGCTGCGACTGCCCGACCTGCCGGAATTTCTCGCGCGCCTATCTGCGCCACCTCTTCAAGGCAGACGAGATGCTGGCGCTGCGCCTTGCGGTGATGCACAATCTCTATTTCTACAACAAGCTCACGGAACGCATCCGCGACGCGCTGGACGCCGGCGAGTTTGCGGCCTTCCGCGCGGAATACAGCGAAAAGCTTTCGGAAAGAGCGTAATTTGCCGCAGAAAACTCTTGCACATTAGGACGGATTCGGCTATAATGACAGCAATGCTGTTATGGCGGAACCTTAAAAAACGAAAGGAACTTTAACAATTATGGAATCCCTTCTTCTCATGGTCGCGATGATCGCGGTCTTCTATTTCCTCATCATCCGTCCGGAAAACAAGCGCAAAAAGCAGGCGGAGCAGATGCGCAGCAGCCTGAAAAAGGGCGACCGCGTCACCACCATCGGCGGTATGGTCGGCAAGATCGTGCAGGTCAACGACTCTACCATCGTCTTTGAGACGAGCGAGGACCGCGTCCGCATCGAGGTGACCAAGTGGGCGGTGCAGTCCACCGGCGCAATGGAGCAGGCTGCCGCGCAGAAGAGCGGCAAGAAGGCTGACAAGGTCGAAGAAAAGGCGGAGGAGACGCGTGTTGTCGAGGAAAAGACGGAGACGGTCGAGGCTCCTGCTGCGGAAGAAAAGCCCTCCTACGATCCCGAGATCAAGTAAATCATATCCTGACGCGAAAGCGCCGGCCGAATGGTCGGCGCTTTTTTGCGCACTTTTTTCGAGGGCCTGGATATAAAATGCAGCCTTGCGGCATACGCTCTTTTGAACGACCGGGATGGGGAGGGCTATGGAATGGAGAAGAAGCGATTGTCGGTGAGGCCGATCATGCTCGGCTTGGCGACGGCGATGGGTGCATATCTGGTGCTGCTGACGCTTGCGGCCTATCTGACGGTGAGCGGCAGACTGGATGAGGTGCGAATAGGGCGAGCGGTATGGGCGTGTGCCTGCCTTTCGGCCTTCGGCGGTGCGATGATGACATCGCGAGGGAAACGAGGGGCGGCGGCACTGCCACTGCTTGCTGCTGCGGCGTTCTGGGTATGCGTGTCGCTGCTCGGACTGCTCGCGTCGGATGCGCCGGACATGAATGGAATGCTGAGACTGCTCACGGCGTCTGCGCTTGGCGGGCTGCTTGCGGCGGGACTTGCGCGGCGGGAGAAGGGAAAACGGGCAAAGCGACATAAAACGCCTCGTTCCCGACGGTAAACATAAAGATCGAAAAATGGCGCATTCTGCGCGGCGTGAACGGATTGCACAAATATGGCCTGGTGGGGAATGAGGGCGGCCTGAAAGACGGTTTCCAGATTTGGTAAACGGCGGTTTTTCACGATACCATATCTTGTTCCGAAAAAGCTCGGTGTACGAAGTTTACATAATGGTGTTTACATAATATTTTGACATAATTGACAAAATTCGGGAAATTGAGGAAATCCGCTTGCGAAACGGGGACAAATAGCCTATATTTATAAGTGCTTTCGCTCCCTCGCTTTTTGCGCCCTGCGAATTTCCTCGGCGGAAAACAGTGAGGGATTTACATTGAAGCAAAGACGAACGGCGGCGCGTCTGCGATGCGTCAGTCTGCGGAAAATACCGCTTTCCATGCTGGCGCTTGCCGCTTTTTTTCTTCTCGGCGCGGTCCTCGGCGGCATGGTCGCCGCGCGCGGCGCGTCGGCAATGGGCGGCGAGCTGCGCCGATATCTTGAGGGCTACCTCGCCCTGCGCATCGAGGGCGCGCCCTCCTCTGCGGCGGTTTGGCAGACGATGGTCTGCTTTTTCCGTGCGAGCGTGGCGGTGTTCCTGCTGGGCTTTGCCTCCGTCGGCGTGGCGCTCATTCCGGCGGTGTGTGCCGCTCAGGGCTTCCTGTACGCCTATTCGCTTCTTTGCTTCGCCTCGGGTCTGGGGCAGGATGGATTTTTCCTGTTGCCTGTTCTCTTCGCGCTGCGGCTGATGCTTGTGCTGCCCTGCACGCTGCTGCTCGGCAGCGCCGCGTGGGAGACCTCGCGCGGTCTTGCGGCCTTATCGGTCGGCGGCGGAAAGCGGGCGAAGGGCGTGACCTACGGAAAGCGGTATTGGTCCCGTTTCGGGATCGCGTGTGTGTGTTTATTTTTTGGCGCGGCGCTGGAGCTGTGGTTCATTCCACGCATCCTGTCGCTTTTGCTGCGCTGATCTTACGGAAGGAGGTGTGCCGGATGGCGTCCGATTATCTGAAGCTCTATGAGGATTATCTGCGCGAGGAAAAGCACGCTTCCGAAAATACGCTCAGCTCCTATCTTCGCGACCTACGCCAGTTTTCCGAGCACCTTGCCGCCCAGCGGGTGACCGATCTGCGCAAGGTCAAGACCGCCGCCATCAGCGACTACGTCGCGTGGATGGGCGGCAAGGGAAAGTCCGCCGCGACGGTCACGCGCGCGCTGGCCTCCATCAAGTCCTTTTATGCCTTCCTTGCCGAGCGCGGCGAGATCAAGACCAATCCCGCCAAGGGCGTCGCTGCCCTCAAGGTCGAGCGCAGGTTCCCGGAGATCCTGACCGGCAAGGAGGTCGAGCTGTTCCTCGACCAGCCCCGGTGCGTGGACGCCAAGGGCTACCGCGATCACGCGATGCTTGAGCTGCTCTACGCCACCGGCATCCGCGTGAGCGAGCTCATCTCGCTCGACGAGAGCGACTGCAGCCTTTCCGCCGGCTTCATCCGCTGCGAGAGCAAGGGCAAGGAGCGCATCATTCCGCTCTATCCCGCCGCGGTCAAGGCACTTTCGGATTACATCAAGGATGTCCGCCCTCAGCTGCTGGCCGATCCCGAGGAGACGGCGCTGTTCGTCAACATGAACGGCGAGCGCATGAGCCGTCAGGGCTTCTGGAAGATCGTCAAGCACTATCAGGAGATGGCGCAGATCGACAAGGACATCACGCCGCACACGCTGCGCCACTCGTTCGCGGTGCATCTGCTGGAAAACGGCGCAGACCTGCGTGCCATTCAGGAGATGCTGGGTCACGCGGATATTTCCTCCACACAGATCTACACCCACGTTGTGAAAAAACAGCTGCGGGACATCTATCAGAAGGCGCACCCGCGCGCGTAATAGAAAAAGGAAACGGGAAGGACGCTTCGGCGTCCTTCTCTTTTTGCCCTCCGGCGCAATGCACCGCTTCCGGCGCGGGCGCATAGTATGCTGCGAGGAGGGGAGAGTATGGAACGCTATTTACTGGTCGCACGCTCCATCACGCACGCCCAGCAGATGATGAAGGTCCTGGACCGTGCGGGTATCCGCACGCGGGTGCTGCGCGCGAGTGCCGAGCTGACGGGCCGCGGCTGCGGCTACACGCTGGAGGTCGCGGAGCGGAATTACGCCGCCGCCATCCGCCGCCTGCAGGACGCGCAGGTCGAGCCGGTCAAGATCGTTCGGAGGTAGAGCCATGATCTATCTGGACTCCGCCGCGACGACCTTCCAAAAGCCCCTGAGCGTTTCCTATGCGATGCAGAGGGCCATGCGCACCATGTCCTCGCCGGGGCGCGGCGGCTATGCCGCGGCCAGAGCGGCGGAGGAGACGGCCTTCCGCTGCCGAAGCCTTGCCGCCGAGCTGTTCGGTGTACCCTCGCCGGAGCAGGTCGTCTTTACCTCCAACGCGACGCACGCCCTGAACATTGCCATCCGTTCGCTCGTGCCGGAGGGAGGGCGCGTCGCCGTCTCCGGCTATGAGCACAACGCCGTCACGCGGCCGTTGCACGCGCTGGGCGCGAGGATCAAGGTCGCCGCTTCGCCGCTCTTTGACCGCGCCGCGCTGCTGCGCGCCTTTGAAAACAGCATCTCACCGGAGCTTGACGCCGTCGTCTGCACGCACGTCTCCAATGTGTTCGGCTTTGTTCTGCCGATCGAGGAGATCGCTGCGCTCTGCCACGCGGAGGGAGTTCCCCTGATCGTGGACGCCTCGCAGTCCGCGGGCATCCTGCCGTTCGAGCTGGACACGCTCGGCGCGGCCTTTATCGCCATGCCGGGACACAAGGGACTTTACGGCCCGCAGGGGACTGGACTTCTGCTGTGCGCGCACGACGCCGCGCCGCTCCTCTACGGCGGCACGGGCAGCGCGTCGCTCGAGCAGACCATGCCGGACTTCCTGCCGGACCGGCTGGAGGCCGGTACGCACAATATGCCCGGCATCGCGGGTCTGGAGGCCGGACTGCGCTTCGTGCGGGAAAGACGGGAGCGTATCGAGCGCCATGAGCGCGCGCTGATCGCGCGGGCCGCCGCTGCGCTGCGCGGAATGGACGGCGTTACGGTCTATGCCGCGCGGGATGCCGCGGAGCAGGTCGGGGTGCTGTCCTTCAACCTGGATGGCAGGGAGCCGGAGGAGACCGCGGACGCGCTGGCGCAGCGGGGCTTTGCCCTGCGCGGCGGACTGCACTGCGCGCCCTACGCCCACCGCACGGCGGGAACGCTGCCGAACGGAACGGTGCGCCTGAGCGTATCCGCCTTCACCTCGGCGGCGGATATCGACGCCTTTGCCCATGTGCTGCGGAGCATCGTGCGCGGCTGAAGGCTGCGCTGCACAAATTCATGGAAAATTCATGCTCTTTCGGTTGCTTTTTTTTGCGGATTATATTAGAATATGAATAACTATTGCTTAAGAGGGATATGCCATGGAATTTGTGATGACCATACTCGAGGGCGCGTGGCGTTATGTGACGACCATCCGCATCGCGGACTATCTGGATATCGCGCTGATGGCCTATTGCTGCTATCTGCTGCTCCGCCTTGTGCGCAGCACTCGCGCGGAGAGCTTGGTCAAGGGCATCATGGTGTTTCTGCTGGCGCTGTGGATTTCGCATGAATTCAAGCTCAAGGGCATTTACTTTATCCTCAACCACATGCTTGATGTCGGCATCCTCGCACTGATCGTCCTTTTCCAGCCGGAGATTCGCCGCATTTTAGAGCAGGTCGGCTCGAGTAAGCTGCGCTCGTTCATTCCCTTTGCCGCAAAGCAGCAGTCGAGCGCCATTGAAAACGCCATCGCGCAGACGGTGCTCGCCTGCACCGAGATGTCCAAGACCCGCACGGGCGTGCTGATCGTCTTTGAGCGTGAGATCAACCTCGACGAGATGGCGCGCACCGGCACCATCGTGGACGCGCAGGTGAGCAGCGAGCTGCTGAAAAACATCTTCTTCGTCAAGGCCGCGATGCACGACGGTGCGGTCATCATCCGCGACGGGCGCATCCTGGCGGGCGGCTGTATGCTGCCGCTGTCGAAGAAAGTGAACCTCAGCCGCGACCTCGGTATGCGCCACCGCGCGGGCATTGGCATGAGCGAAAATTCCGACGCCGTGGTCGTCATCGTCTCGGAGGAGACGGGCACCATCTCCGTCGCCATCGGCGGACTGCTCAAGCGTCACCTCAAGCCGGAGACGCTCGAGAAGCTGCTCATCAACGAGCTCATGCCGCAGACGGAGGAGACCGAGGCGGACAAGCCTCCGTTCTATATCCCGCGCATCCTGAAAAAGCGGAAGGAGGACGACAAAGATGGAGCAAACTAAGGGCCGCAAGGCGTTCTACATCGGCCTGTCCGTCCTCATTGCGCTGCTTGTCTGGTTCTACGCCAACGGCGACACGGAGGTTGAGATCTCTGTCAACGATGTCCCCATTGAGTTCACCAATGAGGATACCTCACTGGCGGACAAGGGGCTGATGCTCCTCTCGTATGAGGAGGAGGCGATCGACCTCAAGCTGGGTATGCCGCGCAGCACCTACTTCAAGCTCGATCCGGACAAGATCCGCATCGTGGTCGATCTCAGCTCGGTCACAACGACCGGCACACAGACGATCACCTACAGCATCCTTTATCCGCGCGGGCCGCGCGGCGAGCTGCTTTCGAGCAGCATCACGCAGAAAGAGCCGACCGTCCGCTCGACCACCATTGAGATCGGCGAGCTGTTCCGCAAGAATGTGGAGATCCGCTGCAAGGTCGTCGGCAACGTGGCGGAGGGCTATATCGCCGGCACGGTCCGTATGCTGCCCGAGACGCTTGAGGTGCGCGGCCAGCAGGTTGACATCATGCAGGTGAGCTACGCGCAGGTCACGCTGAACATTGAAAACGCGACCTCCACGGTCGTGGAGCTGCTGGGCTTTGAGCTGTACGATTTCAGCGACCAGCTCATCCGCTCGAACCGCATCCATCCGGCCAGCGAGAGCATCCAGGTGACGATGCCGGTGATGACGGTCAAGGAGGTCCCGCTCACGGTCGAATTTGTCGAAACGCCCGGCTCACGGCTTGAGAACGTCAAGTGGGCGCTGACGCCGATCGACACGATCACGCTCTCGGGCGACGCCTCGACGATGGCTGCCATCGACGAGATCAAGCTCGATACGCTCTCGCTCGCCGATCTCAAGGCGGCGGAGACCTTTACCTACGACATTCCGCTTCCTGACGGCGTGGACAATCTCAGCGGCGTGACGAGCGTGACGCTGACCATCCTGTTCGACGACATCGACTCCCTGACGGTGGATGCCACGCAGTTCGGCTACGAGAACCTGACGACCGAGCGTGATGTGACGGTCGTGACCTCGACGCTGAGCGTGACGCTGCGCGGCACGAGCACGGCGCTCGCGCGGGTGAATGAAGAAAACCTCCGCGTGGTGGCGGACCTGACGAACGTTTCCGACGCGGACGGCGTCTATACCGTCCCTGCAACGGTTTATGTGGACGGGCTGGACGTCGGCGCCGTCGGCAGCTATCAGGTGACCGTGCGTTTGAGCGGCGGAGCGGAAAACAGTACAGAGCATAACTGAAGGAGAACCTATGACCCAGATAGCAACGGTTGAAAAAATATTGCGCGGCGGCAGGGCGGAGATCTCCGTTCCCCGCAAGTCCGCCTGCGGACACGACTGCGAGAGCTGCTCGGGCTGCGGGATGCAGGGCTCGTCCACCCATGCGGTGGCGCTCAATCCCATCGGCGCGCAGGCGGGACAGAAGGTCGTGGTCGAGAGCAGCAACAAGCGGCTCTATGGCGTGATGCTGCTGGTCTACGCGGTGCCCATCGTGTTGTTTCTGATCGGCTACTTTGCCTCCTACGCGCTGACCTCCGAGGGGCTACGCTATGCCATCGCCATTGCGGCGTTCTGCCTCGGCATCGTGCCGGCGATCCTCTACGACCGCAAGCTGAAGCGCGAGGGCGGGCTGGCGTTCACCATCATACGAACCCTGTAGCGCAGATATGTTCGGCTACGTTCTGCCCTCGCGGGATCGGCTCGACGAGCGGGAACGCGAGCGCTTCCGCGCCGTCTACTGCGGACTGTGCCACACGCTCCGGGAGCGCTACGGCTTTGCTGCGAGCCTCCTGCTCAACTACGATTTCACCCTTTTAGCCATTCTGCTCTCAAGCGGAGACGAGGAGTCCTGCACCGTGCGGCGCTGCGCCGTGCATCCCTGTAAGGGCTGCCGCGCACAGACAAGCACGCCGGCGCTCGAGGCCGCGGCGGACCGGACCGTGATCCTCTCCTGGTGGCAGCTGCGGGATCACATCGCCGACCACGGCTTTTGGAGCGGACTTAAATACCGCTTTGCTTCGCTCTTTCTGCGCGGTGCTTACCGCAGGGCAGGGGAGCGGCTGCCTCGCTTCGACGCGGCGGTGCGGCTGCATCTCCAAGCGCTCGCGGCGCTGGAGAATGCGCGCTGCGCCTCCGTTGATATGGCGGCGGAGCCCTTCGCGGCGCTGATGGCGGACGCGGCGGCAGACCTCACGGACGAGAAGCGCCGGCGCATCCTCGGTCAGATCCTCTATCAGCTCGGCCGCTGGATCTACCTCATCGACGCGGCGGACGACCTGAAAAAGGATACCGAAAGCGGGAATTATAACCCACTGCTTTACCGTTATCATACGGAAAACGGCGTTCTCGGCGACGCGGACAGACTCGCGCTGGCCGAAACGCTGGACGCCTCCATCGAGCGCATGGCGAGCGCCTACGCACTTTACGACTACGGCGTATGGACGCCGATCCTGGACAGTATATTTTATGAGAGCCTTTACGGCATCGGCAAAGCCGTTTTGGACGGGACCTACCGCCGCCGCACGCGGACGCGGTACGGTGAACGCAAGAAGAAAAGCAACGAGGAAGCACTATGAACGACCCCTACAAAGTATTGAACGTCTCGCCCTCCGCATCGGACGAGGAGGTAAAGAAGGCCTATCGTGACCTTGCGCGGAAGTATCATCCCGACAATTATCACGATAACCCGCTTGCCGATCTCGCGCAGGAGAAGATGAAGGAGATCAACGAGGCCTACGAGCAGATCCAGAAGCAGCGCAGGGCGGGCAGCGGCTACGGTGCGCCGCGGCAGAGCTACTACGGCACGACGAGCAACGGCTATTCCAGTGCCGACCCGACCATGCAGCAGATCCGTCTCGCCATCGCCCGCGGCGACATTTCGCAGGCGGAGCGCCTGCTGAACGCGGTCAGCGACCACAACGCCGAGTGGAACTTCCTTAAGGGTGCTGTCTGTTATCGCCGGGGCTGGATGGACGAGGCAAAGCGCTATTTCGAGACGGCCTGCCGGATGGACCCGGAGAATCCCGAGTACCGGCAGGCGCTCGCGGCCTTCAACAACCGCGGCTACCGTCCGCAGGGCTATCAGAACGTTTCCACGAGCTGCGGCAACGACGCCTGCTCGAACTGGTGCCTCGCGACACTGTGCTGCAATCTTCTCGGCGGCGGAGGCTACTTCTGCCTGCCGTGTATGTTCTGATATGAATGAGGAGGAGATCACATTGGTCAAAAGCATGACGGGCTACGGAAGAGCCCGCGAAACGCGCAGCGGCCGCGATATCACCGTCGAGGTCCGCTCGGTCAACAACCGCTATCTTGACTGCACCGTCAAGATGCCGCGCGCCTACATCTTCGCCGAAGACGCCGTGAAGACGCGGGTGCAGAAGGCCGTCTCGCGCGGCAAGGTGGACGTGTTCATCACCATCGACACCTCGGCGGCGGACGAGGCGGTCGTCAAGCTCAACCGCCCGCTTGCGCAGGGCTACTACAAGGCGCTGTGCGAGATCAACGAGGCCTGCGGTCTTGAGAGCGAGATCACCGCGTCGACCATCGCCCGCTTTCCCGACGTCCTGACCGTCACCAAGGCGGAGGAGGACCTGGAGAGCGTTGCCGTCGACCTCTGCGCCGTGCTCGATGACGCGCTTGCCGCGTACAATCGGATGCGCGCGACCGAGGGCGAGCGTCTTGCCGCCGACATTGGCAGCCGGCTCGATACCATCGAGCACATCACCGGCATGGTCGAGGAGCGCTCGCCGCAGACCGTTGCGGAGTACCGCGCGCGCCTGACCGCCAAGATGGAGGAGGTCCTGCAATCGACCACCATCGACGAGGCCCGCATTCTCACCGAGGCCGCCATCTTTGCCGATAAGATCGCCGTCGACGAGGAGACCGTCCGCCTGCGCTCCCACGTTTCTCAGCTGCGTACCATGCTTGTCTCCGACGAGCCGATGGGCCGCAAGATGGACTTCCTCATTCAGGAGGTCAACCGCGAGAGCAATACCATCGGCTCCAAGTGCAACGATATCACCATCGCGCGCGATGTGGTCGCCCTGAAGGCGGAGGTCGAAAAGATCCGCGAGCAGGTGCAGAACATCGAGTGAGGAGGGGACGATGAAGCTCATCAACATCGGCTTCGGCAATCTGGTCTCCGCCGAGCGTGTGCTGGCCATCGTCAGCCCTGACTCCGCGCCGATCAAGCGCCTCATTCAGGAGTCGCGCGAGCGCGGCATGCTGATCGACGCGACCTACGGCCGAAAGACCGCGTCCGTTTTCGTGATGGACAGCGACCATGTGGTGCTCAGCGCCATCGCGGCGGAGAAGCTCGCGCAGCGGCTCGGCCTTGAAATTTTGGGAGGATTGGAAGAAAACGAATGAAAACAGGGAAGACCTTTATCATCTCCGGCCCCTCCGGCGTCGGCAAGAGTACCGTGCTCCGTGAGCTGCTGCGGGACCGCGACGACCTCTATTTTTCGATCTCCGCCACAACACGCACGCCGCGTGAGGGGGAGATCGATGGCGTGCACTATCATTTCATCAACGTCGATCGGTTCCGTGAAATGATCCAGGAGGATGAATTCCTCGAGTATGCCGAGTATGTCGGCAACTTTTACGGCACGCCCAAGCGCTATGTGGACGAAGCCATGGCGCAGGGGAAGGACGTTATCCTCGATATCGAGGTGCAGGGCGCCCTGCAGGTCACCGGCAAGCGGCCCGATACCGTGCGCATCTTCATCGCCCCTCCCTCGTGGGACGCGCTGGAGCAGCGCCTGACCGGGCGCGGAACGGACAGCCCCGAGAAGATCCAGAAGCGTCTCGTCCGCGCCAAGGTCGAGCTTCAGACCGCCGACACCTACGATTACTTTGTCATCAACGACACGGTGGAAAATGCCGTGCGCGAGATCAACGCCATCATGCTCGCCGAGCATTGCCGCCCGAGCGAGCGCATGGAGATATTGCAGTAAGATACCTGATTTAATTTATCAATCATGCCGCGCCGCGGCGAAAGGAAGTATACGACTATGATGCTCTATCCCGCTATGAACACCCTCACCAAGAATATCCCCAACCGTTACCTGCTGGTCAACGTGGTCGCGCGCCGCGCCCGTCAGATCGCGGAGGACGCCGAGCTGGAGGGGATCCACCTGACCGAAAAGCCCGTTACCGAAGCCATCAATGAGGTCGCCGACGGCGAGATCACCGCGGCGGACATTGATACGCACATCAATAAGTAAGAACAAACGATTCGCCGGAGAGGGGGAGAAGCATGGAACAGCAGATCGCAAGGATCGCCCTCTCCGGCGTACCCTACAGTGCGGACAAGCTGTATTCCTACCTCGTCCCGCCCGAGCTGGCTGACGCCTGCCGCACGGGCGTTCGCGTGAGCGTACCGTTTGGCCATGGCAACCGCCGCACTGAGGGCTTCGTGCTCGAAACGCTGTGCGAAGCGGCGGACAAGCCGCTCAAGCCGGTCTTTACCGTGCTGGACGAGCAGCCGTTGCTCGACGCGTCCCTGCTGCGCCTTGCCAAATGGATGAAGGCGCGCTATTTCTGCACGGTCTATGACGCGCTCAAGACCATTCTGCCCGCGGGCATCTGGTTCCGCTACCGCGAGACCTACCGCTTAGCAGACGGTGTACAGGAGAGCGACTTGTCAGCGCTTGCCGCGGAGAACCGCACGGATAAGCTGCTGCTTGAGGCCATCACCGCCCGCGGCGAGCTGGAGCGCAGCGAGCTCGAGGAGCTCGGCGGCGCGCAGACGATGAAGCGTCTCAAGCTCCTGTGTGAGCAGGGCGTGCTGTACTCCGAGACGACGGCCATCCGGCAGATCAGCGACAAGTCGGTGCGTATGGTGAGCCTTGCCGTGAGCGCGGAGGACGCGCTCGCCGCGGTCGAGCCAAAACGCCGCAGCGCGCCACTGCGCTATGCGGCGGTCGAAATGCTCTGCGCGCAGGGCACGCTCTCCTCGTCGGATATCTGCTACTATACCGGCGCGTCGCTGCAAACGCTGCGCGGGCTGGAAAAGGCGGGCATCGTCTCCTTTGCCAAGCAGGAGGTCCTGCGCGTCAGCAGGCACGAGCCCGTTGAGATGGCCCTGCCCATCGTGCTCAACGACGAGCAGCAGCAAGCCTTTGACGGACTGCTGCCGCTCATTGCCCGCCGCGAGGCGGGAGCGGCGCTGCTGCATGGCGTGACCGCCAGCGGCAAGACGCAGGTGTATATCCGCCTCATTGAGGAAACATTGGCGATGGGCCGCACGGCGATGCTGCTTGTGCCGGAGATCGCGCTCACGCCGCAGATGATGGCGAAATTTACCGCCTATTTCGGCGAGAACGTCGCCATGCTCCACAGCGGACTTCAGCTGACGGAGCGCTACGACCAGTGGAAGCGCATCCGCCGCGGCGACGTGCGGGTCGTGCTCGGCACGCGCAGCGCGGTGTTTGCGCCGTTGCCGGATCTCGGACTTATCATCATGGACGAGGAGCAGGAGCCGACCTACTGCTCGGAGAACCCGCCGCGCTACCATACGCGCGATGTCGCGCAGTTCCGCTGCGCGCAGAGCGGCGCGCTGCTGCTGCTCGGCTCGGCGACGCCGACGGTCGAGACGATGTATTACGCGCGGGAAGGACGCTATCAAGTTTTCCCGCTTTACAGACGCTACAATGAAAAAGCGCTCCCCGAGGTGTTCATCGCCGATTTGCGCGACGAGCTTCGCGCGGGGAACGAGACCGCCGTCAGCGAACCGCTCCGCTCCGCGCTGGAGGAAAATCTCGCGCGCGGCGAGCAGAGCATTCTCTTTCTCAACCGCCGCGGCAGCAGCCGGATGCTGCTGTGCGGTGAGTGCGGCGAGGTGCCCGAGTGCCCGCGCTGCAGCGTTCCGATGACCTATCACAGTGCGAACGGACGGCTGATGTGCCATTACTGCGGCCACAGCGAGCCGGCCTATGAACGCTGCCCGCAATGCGGCGGCATCATGAAGCACATCGGCACCGGTACGCAGAAGGTCGAGGAGGAGCTGCACGCTCTGTTCCCCGGAGCGAAGGTCCTGCGTATGGACACCGACACGGTCGGCGCCTCGCACGGACACGAAAAGCTCCTGCGGCAGTTTGAAGAAGAAAAGATCCCGATCCTGCTCGGCACCCAGATGGTCGCCAAGGGCCTGGATTTTGAGAACGTCACGCTGGTCGGCGTCCTCTGCGCCGACGCTTCGCTCTATATCGACAACTACCGTGCGCCGGAGCGCACGTTCAGCCTGCTTTCGCAGGTCGTGGGCCGCGCGGGCCGCGGCAGCAAGCAGGGCAGAGCGATCATTCAGACCTTCACGCCGGAAAACGAGGTCATCCGTGCGGCGGCCGCACAGGATTACGACGCGTTCTACGAAAGCGAGATCCGGATGCGGCGCCTGCGCCGCTATCCGCCGTTCGCCGACCTCTTCTCCTTTACCGTGACCGGCGCGGACGAGAGCCGCGTCATCCGCGCGGCAAAGGCGCTGCGCGACGCGCTCGGCTACGCCGTCGAACGGCGCGAGGAGCTCAAGCCGCTGAGCATCGAGGTGCTCGGTCCTGCCGGGGCGAGCGTGGTGAAGGTCAACAACCGCTACCGCTACCGAGTTTTTCTCGTCGGCAAGGGCTGTCCGGCGCTGCGCCGTCTGGTGGCGGAATATCTCTATGCGTTTTATCAACACAAGGAAAACCGCGGTCTCGACATTTTTGCCGACTGCAATGCGATACAATAGGAGGAACTGCTATGGCCATTCGTGAGATCAGAAAAAAAGGTGACCCGTGCCTGGAGAAGGTCTGCCACCCGGTGACGGAGTTCAATGAGCGTCTGCACCTGCTGCTGGACGATATGCGTGAAACGCTGGAGGAGTCCGGCGGCGTCGGGCTTGCCGCGCCGCAGGTCGGCATCCTGCGCCGCGTGTGCATCGTGGAGGACAGCGAGGGCGAGATCATC
>ENA-ORCN01001760-ORCN01001760.1-human-gut-metagenome-genome-assembly--contig:-NODE-1760-length-13574-cov-6.946433_pt1 | contig 13574 bp, 9 predicted proteins | sample MGYA00242984_ERZ507984 | MGnify/ENA primary metagenome ERZ507984 (study PRJEB26167, sample SAMN06115395) | human gut metagenome | host: Homo sapiens | place: China:Hubei | collected 2016-05-19 | study... | reverse complement strand
GGAGAGGGTGGAAGCGGTGCGCAGGAAGATGAAGAAACTGTGCCCTGTCTGCTGGCAGGATACTGTGATCCTCGTGGTGGTGATGACAATTGCCCTGGATATGGGTCTGCTGCTTCAGCCTGTGGGGGCGGATGACAGCCACGCTGCGCTGATTTTTGTGGCAGGAGTGCTCCTGGTCGCCCGGTACACAAACGGCTACCTCTATGGGATCGCTGCCAGCCTGACGGCGGCGATCGTGGTAAACTATGCGTTTTTATCCCCCTACTATCAGTTTGAACTCCAGGAGCCAGGTTATCTCCTGACCTTTGCCACTCTCTTTCTGGTCTCTATTGTAACCAGTACCCTGACAACACATATCAAGGAGCAGGAGGAGATCCGGATTGAGGCGGAGCGGGAGCGGCTGAGGGCAAATCTTCTGCGGGCCGTGGGACATGATCTGCGTACCCCTCTGACGTCCATCATCGGTTCTGCGGAGGCAATGCTGGATCCGGAAAACCATTTTACACCGGAGGAGGAGCATACCCTGCTGGAGAATGTGCGCAGCGAAGGGGAATGGCTGATCCGAATGGTGGAGAACCTGTTGTCCATTACCCGGATGGGAAGGAGTGCCTGTCATCTTCAAAAAAGCATGGAGGCTCCGGAGGAGGTCATCGGGGAGGCTGTTGGAAAATTTCAGAAGCACTTTCCGCACATCGAAGTGGAAGTGGTGCTGCCCCAGGCGTGGCTGGAGGTGCCGATGGATGCGATGCTCGTGGAGCAGGTCCTCTATAATTTGATGGAAAATGCTGTGATCCATGGAGAGGCAAATACAGTGATCCTCCAGGTATCCCGGGAAAAGGGCTGGGCCCGTTTTTCTGTCCGGGATGATGGGACCGGGATCCCGCAGGAGCGGCTGGCACTGCTATGGGGGGACTATATGGAATTGGCAGAACGCGGCGGAGGAGACAAAAAGCAAAACATGGGATTGGGGCTGGCGCTGTGCCGTGACATCGTGACGGTCCACGGCGGAGCCATGGAGGCACGGAATCTGAGAGAGGGCGGCACAGAATTTTGCTTTACTCTCCCACTAAAGGAGGAGCGGCAGCATGGCGCTCATAAAGGATAAAATATTGGTGATCGAGGATGAGAAGAGCATCAGCTACCTTCTGGGGACCGTGCTCACGGCCAATGGTTATGACGTGATCAAGGCCTATACGGGAACAGAGGCCTGTGAGATGCTGGACGCCTATTGTCCGGACCTGATCCTGCTGGATCTGGGACTGCCGGATATGGATGGGGTGGACATCATCCGCCGCGTTCGGAGCCGGGGTACAGCGCCCATTGTGGTAGTCTCGGCCCGGACCCGGGAGCGGGATAAGATCGAGGCCCTCGATCTGGGGGCGGATGACTATATCACAAAGCCGTTTGGGGGCGGAGAACTGCTGGCGCGGATCCGTGCCGCGCTGCGGCACGCCAGGAACCAGGTGGCGGGGCCCAGCTATACCCAGACTGGAGTATACCGTGCTGGAGAGCTGTGCATCGACTTTGACCGGCATTTGGTGCAGCTGGAAGGGCAGGACGTCCACCTGACCCAGAGTGAGTATAAGATCGTCTCACTGTTGACCCGGTATGCGGGCAAGGTACTGACCTATGACTTCATCATTCGGGAGATCTGGGGAGAGAAGGCTACCGGCGATACACAGAATCTGCGGGCCAATATGGCCAAGATCCGCCGGAAGCTGGAGAAAAATCCAGGAAAACCGCAGTATATTTTCACAGAGGTCGGAGTGGGTTATCGGATGGCGGAGGGAGAATAGATCCCGCTGTCGCCAAATGCGGCCGGATCGGGACCGTGGAAACGGGAAACTGCCTTTTTCGTCCGGCTGCTTCTTTACTTTTTCTTCGGCTTCGGATATAATAATTGGGCTGAATTTGGATTTTCAATAACTGAGATGGAATGAGAGTGAGGACCATTATGCTTCAATTCGACGAATATAAGGTCAAGCTGAATAATTTGGCTCCCACCCTGGAGGAGCTGGGCCAGGCCCTGGATCTGGAGGGGGCGGAACGGGAGCTGGATATGCTCCAGGCGGAGTCTGCTGCCGATGGATTTTGGAATAATTTGGAAAAAGCACAGAAGGTACAGCAGCGCATCAAGACCCTCCAAAACAAGGTGGATAAGCAGCACAAGCGCTGTCAGGAGTGGGACGACCTGATGGCTCTGTGCGAGATGGGAAATGAGTTTGAGGACGAGTCCCTGGTGCCGGAGCTGGAGGAGGGCTTTGCCCAGCTGGAGCGGGACATGGAGGAGGCGCGCCTCCAGACCTTGCTGACCGGCGAGTACGACAGCTCCAACGTCATCCTGACCATCCACCCCGGCGCTGGTGGCACGGAGGCCCAGGACTGGGCCCAGATGCTCTATCGGATGTACACCCGCTGGACGGAGCGCCACGGCTTTACCTATCAGATCATGGACTATCAGGACGGTGACGAGGCGGGCATCAAGTCGGCCACCATTATGATCGAGGGGGAGAACGCCTACGGCTACCTCCGGGGAGAGCACGGTGTCCACCGCCTGGTGCGGGTATCTCCATTTGATGCCAACGCCCGGCGGCAGACCTCCTTCGCCTCGGTGGAGGTCATGCCCGACCTGCCGGAGGATGTGGAGGTCGAGATCCGGCCGGAGGACATCGAGATGCAGGTCTACCGCGCGTCCGGCGCTGGCGGCCAGCACGTCAACAAAACCTCCTCCGCCGTCCGCCTGATCCACAAGCCCACCGGCGTGGTGGTGGCGAGCCAGCAGGAGCGCAGCCAGTTCCAGAATAAGGACAACTGTATGAAGATGCTGCGGGCCAAGCTGGTGGAGCTTCAGATGCAGGAGAAGGCGGAGAAGATCTCCGACCTGAAGGGCGTCCAGCTGAAGATCGAGTGGGGCAGCCAGATCCGCTCCTATGTGTTCATGCCCTATCAGCTGGTGAAGGACAACCGCACAGCCTATGAGACCAGCGCCATCAGCAGCGTGATGGATGGCGACCTGGATGGCTTCATCAACGCATACCTGACAGCGGAGGCTACTGGGAACTGGGCGACCAAGTAAAACCTGGAGCGGGGCTGAGATCCCGGATCCCACGAGCACATCCCCAAGGGGCGGCCGTCTGCGGCCGCCCTTTTTACATGGTCCAAGAGAAGAGATATGCGGGGCAGCGGCCCGTACCGCAGTTGCTGGTAGAAAATGCACAAATTTACGCAGATTCTTAAAAAGTTCATATTTCTACCGGGAAAAGGACTTGACGGGGGGCGCATTTCCGTGTATAGTTGCGTTTGTAACCAATTTGTAATCTTTTCTTTTCCGGTCTGTCATTTTTTAGACTTGAGAAGTGCGCGCATGAGGCATATATGGAGAATGCAATGAAACAGTCAAATACGGAACAGCCCCGCCGCCCGGAGGGGCAGGCGCTGCGGGAGCGATGGGAGCACGTCAGGCGGGAGGCGCCCATCTATTGGAAAGCGTTTCAGGAGTGGAGCCGGATCCATGGGCGACGTGCAGCCCACCGGGTCCATAATGTGGTAGCGGGCAATCGGGCTGCGGGCCCGGTGTCCTTTTTGGTCTGCTCCGCGGCCCTGGCGGTGGCGCTGACCCTGACAACGCTGTACTCCCCCAGCTATGCGGTGACGCTGGACGGAGAAACTGTGGGTGTGGTAGCCGACGAGGGCATGGTACAGCAGGCCATTCGGAGCGTGGAGGAGACCGGCAGCCAGCTGCTGGGCTATGACTACCGGGTGGAGGGCGATCTGGAGTATGAGTTTGCACTGAGCCTGCGCTCTGAGCTGACCACCCCGGAGGAGCTTCAAAATTATTTCTATCATCAGCTGGACGCGGTCAGCGGCGAGCTGCGGAAGTATCAGGTCCTTGTGGATGGCCAGGCGGTGGGCGTGGTCAAGGATGAGGACTCCCTGAATCAGCTGCTGGACAGCATGAAGGACCGCTACACCACGGAAAACACGGTGTCGGTGCGGTTCCTGGACACGGTGGCCACCGAGCCGGTTTATGAGGTGAACGACCTGATGACCATCCGGGAGATGGAGCAGGCGCTTCAGGCCAACGGCAACGGCTCCACGACCTACACCGTGGTGGCGGGAGACACCTTCAACGCCATCGCCTATGCCAACGATATGTCGGTGAGCGATCTGAAGGCGCTGAACCCCTCAGTGGACATCAACCGCCTGATGGTGGGCGATGTGCTCAATGTCAAGGAGCTCACCCCCCTGCTTTCGGTGGAGACGGTGGACGATGTGACCTATGTGGAGTCGATTCCCTGCCCGGTGGAAGAGGTCAAGGACTCCTCCCTGTACAAAGGGAGCAGCAAGATCGTCACCCAGGGAGTGGAGGGCGAGGCCCAGGTGGACGCCACCATCACCTATGTCAATGGTCAGGAGACTGGGCGGGTCATCAACAGCACGACCACCCTGCGGGAGCCCACCAAGACGGTGAAGGCGGTGGGCACCAAGGAGAAGCCCAAGACGGCCTCCTCCGGAAGCTACCAGTGGCCCATTCGGGGGCGGATCACCTCCTACTTCGGCGGCCGGTATATTTTTGGCAGCTACAGCTATCACTCCGGGATCGATATTTCCGCTTCTTATGGTGCGGCCATCCGGGCTGCCGATGGCGGTACAGTCACCTATGCGGGTTATAAGGGCAGCTATGGCAAGCTGGTCATCATCACCCATGACAATGGGACGCAGACCTATTACGGCCATAACTCCTCCCTGCTTGTCTCCGCGGGGCAGAAAGTGTACAAGGGCCAGCAGATCGCTAAGGCGGGCAGTACCGGGCGCTCTACCGGCGTCCACTGCCACTTTGAGGTACGGGTCCGCGGTTCCTCGGTCAACCCCCTGTCCTATCTGCCCTGATTGGATGGTGCGTTTCCGGGAACGGGAGCACAGAGACTGGAAGGCCTGAGCCGGCCGCCCTGGACAGGGCGGCCGGCTCAGTGACCGATCCAGTCTGCGGTGGAATTTTGTTCTTGCAAATCGAGAAGGTTTCTTGTATAATGTGACCTGTACCGGCCGGTGTGATGGAATTGGTAGACGTAGTGGACTCAAAATCCACCGCTGGCGACAGCGTACCGGTTCGAGTCCGGTCACCGGCACCACGTCGGAGCAAACGTCATATCGTTTGCTCCGACTTTTTTACAAGAGTCAGAGCGCACTCATTTTGTTGCTCCTCCTTTCCAAATCACAACCGCTTGCGCTGGGTTGTGATTTGATTTTGGGTGCGAACCCGAAATCTGTGGCATCTATACGATTGCGGGGTTCCACGTCGGAGTAAGCTTTGTATTGCTTGCTCCGACTTTTTTACAAAAGTCAGAGCGCGCTCACGCCGCTGCTCCTCCTTTCCAAACCGAACCCGCTGTCGCTGGGCTTCGGTTTGGGGCCGCCGCTTCGCGGCGGTTTTGTCTTATTGCAAGAAAATATTGGACGCAACCAGCCCTTCCACATCGTATTTTCGCCATCCGAGTACATTCCTTCTGTGGATGAACACAAATCGAGCGGTGCGGGAACCATAAAATGCCGCACGGCAAGGAACCGCTGGGAGGGTGTTCGTTTCTCCTGGACAGTATCGCATACAGATGTTTCTTTGAAGGGTGTGGTTCCGGACGGCCGAAAAAAACAGGCATATCCTGCCTGTGCGCATTGCCAGGAGTGGATGAAATAGTGTAAAATAGAACAACAATGGGCGGGGGAAACTCCGCCTCAGGAAGGGGGGAGGTCTATGCCGGCCTCATCCAGGGAGAGACCGCGCCGGGATCAGCGGACCCGGATGCTGGAGGAGCCGGTGCCGCGCCTGGTGCTGACGTTGGCGGTACCGACGATCATCAGCATGATGGTCACCTCGATCTATAACATGGCGGACACCTATTTTGTCTCCCAGATCAACACCAGCGCCTCAGGCGCGGTGGGGATCGTGTTCTCCATTATGGCGATCATTCAGGCGGTGGGCTTTACCATCGGCATGGGCTCGGGGAGCGTCGCCTCCCGGCTGCTGGGACAGGGCCTGCCTGACCGGGCGGCGGTGATCGCCTCCAGCGCCGTGGTCGCCGCAGTGGTGTGCGGCAGCCTGCTGACCTTGGCGGGGCTGGGGACGTTGGAACATTTTGTCTGGATCCTGGGGGCCACCGAGACGATATACCCTTATGCTCTCCAATACGCCACCTATATCCTGTGGGGCGCGCCGGTGATGTGTCTGGCCTTTACGCTGAACAACCTGCTGCGCTGGCAGGGCAAGGCCAACCGCTCCGTGATCGGGCTGGGGATCGGCGGGGTGCTCAATATCCTGCTGGACCCCATCTTTATCTTTGGGCTGGATCTGGGCATCTCCGGGGCGGCCATCGCCACCCTGTTGAGCCAGTGTGTCAGCGCCTCCATTCTTGCTTCCTTCTTCCTCCGGGGCCAGAGCGAGATCAGGGTCTCGATCCGGTGCGTCTCCACTGCGCCAAAGATTTACCTCACCATCTTCAAAAGCGGAATGCCCTCCTTCTTCCGCCAGGGGATGGCCAGTGTATCTGCTATGGCACTGAACTTTAACGCCGGTGTCTATGGGGATGCGGCGGTGGCCGCCATGGCCATCGTCACCAAGGTGTTCAATTTCCTGCTGTCTGCGGTCATCGGCTTTGGTCAGGGGATGCAGCCGGTGGTGGGTTACAACTATGGAGCGAAGGAACTGGGACGAGTCCGGCAGGCGGTGTCCTTCTCCCTGAAATTTTGCACCGTCATTCTGACTGTGGCTGCTGCGGTGGGGGCGGTCTTTGCGCCGCAGATCGTGCAGTTCTTCCGAAACGACCCCGCGGTGGTGGCAGTGGGGACACAGGCATTCCGATTCCAATGTATCTCACTGCCCCTGGCGGCGGTGCTGGTCTTTGCCAATATGCTGTTCCAGTCTCTGGGCAAATCCTGGCGGGCGTCGCTGCTGGCCTTGTGCAGGCAGGGGATGTTTTTTATCCCCCTGGTGTATCTGCTGCCCATGCACTTTGGGCTGCTGGGTCTGGAGGTGACCCAGATGTGTTCCGATCTGATTGCCTTTCTGGTGTCGGCAGCCTTCCTGCTCCATTACTTCCGGCGGGAGTTTGACCGGGTGTAAACATGGGATGCGTATTGTGCGTGAGACCGTTTGGTCCCCGGGAGTCCCCTGCGGCCTGGCGTCTGTATCAGAAGATTCGGAAACGCTGGGATCTCTTCCTAATAACCATCTCGATTTTCTTTCCCAATGCGCGTTTTCTGATTTTTTGTGTTATACTGTTTATGGTTTAAATACTTGAACAAAAGAGAGATGCGTATGGATGTGAATGAAAAGATTTTCGCTTTGGCAGAAAACTTCTCCGCTTCGGCAAAGATATTGACCGCGATCGGGGATGAAACAAGGATACAAGCATATAAGGTTGAACGAGGTATGTTCGTCAGGCGGCGCACATAGCGAATGAAAACGCTACCTATCAGCAAGGTAAAAAAGTTGGAAATCAGCAGCACCGCAAAAAGAGCATAGAGCAACGATGCATGATCTTCCATAAAACGGGGGCCCGGTACCAACCCCTTGATCATGAATCCTCCCATGATCAGAGCCGCCGCAAGGTTGCCGGGGATTCCCAAGGTTACCAGTGGAACCAGATTAGGACCGTTAACGGCGTTATTGCCAGCCTCGGAAGCGGCTATCCCCTCCAAGGCCCCCTTGCCGAACAGCTCAGGCGTCTTGGACTTCTTACGCGCCCACAGATACCTCAAATAGGCTCCGACAGTCGTCCCAATGCCCGGAACAATGCCTACAATACTACCAATGAACGTGGAACGTCCGATAGTAGGCAGACAGGTCTTGAACTCTTTGGCTGTAACCCTGTTGTCGTCCGGGTTGGAGCTAATGATGATCTTTTCCTCCTGCTCCCCACTTTTCCTCTGGGCCAAACGCTGCCGGAAATAATTTTCCGCCTGCAACAGCACTTCCGAAAAGGCCAATAGCCCAATAACCATAGGCATAAGGCTGAATCCATCGGCCAGATCGACAATGCCGAAGGTCAACCGCATGGTGCCAAATTCCGGATCGGTGCCTACTGTGGCAAGAAAAAGCCCCAAGGCTGTCGAAAGCAGTCCCCGTAAAGGATCGGCAGTGGCCGCTACGGAAATAACGACCAAAGAGAAGAGCACGACCATACTGTATTCGGGCGGGCCGATATGTAAGGCAATAGCCGCTACGGGGGCGGCCAAGAAGATCAGCACCAAATCGGACAAAGCATCGGCCAATACAGAGGAATAAAGAGCTGTCTGCATGGCTTTTCCGCTCTTTCCTTGTCTTGCGAGCGGGTACCCGTCAAAAGTAGTGCACATAGCCTGCGGCGTACCGGGAATATTGAATAAAATAGCGGGCAGCGAACCGCCAAAATTTCCTCCCTTGGAAAGCCCCATGAGCATGGCAATTCCGGGAATCGGACCGAGATAATAGGTAAAGGGCAGGAGCAGAACAATGGCCATAGTATCCGTCAAGCCGGGGATAGCCCCCATAATGGCACCACAGAACACTCCAATAAAGGCCCAAAAGAAATTTTCCCAAGCAAAAACGAGATCCAGAGCCCCAATAATATCTTCAAGCATAGTGTTCTCCGATACGTTTGCGTACTAAAAAAGAATACCGCTTGGCAGGGGGTAGTTGAGAAAAGAGACAACTATCCCATAAATAGCACCAAGCAAAAGAAGAGGCGTCAGTACAATACGTATCAAACCTCGCTCGAGGAAAAAAAGCATGTATATCATGCAAAATACAGCATTAGTTACAAAAAAGCCGACGTACTCCGTGCTCATGATACAGACGGCGTAACTCACTACAAGAAAAAGAATACGCGGAAAAACGGAATCGGATGAATTGGAAAACGCCTTGGCTAATGCTCCCAAAGAAATATTTTTTCCTGTGGTACGCAGAGCCATAAGCAGGGCTGGAATGGCAAGGAAGATGATTGTCAGGCGCGGGTACATGGCCTGCTCTTCGCCTGAGACTTGCTGTGGGATGATCACAAACCACAACAGTGCGCAAAGACAGAGGAACAGACATCCTATGAAGCGATCTATCAGCATAGGGCCCCCTTTATTCCCGGAGGAAAACCCTCCGGGAATGATTGGTACTATTGACTAGTTGCTGTCCTGCTCATTGTACTTCAGCATTTCTTGAACGGATTCAACGGAATGACGTGAAAAGGCATCATAATCCTTTCCGGAAAGGAACTGCGGGATGAATCCCGCCGCCTTCATCTTGTCCTGGAGTTCGGGATTTTTCAGGACGTTGGCAATGGCCTGTTCCCACTTGTCGCAGATGGCCTTTGGGGTCCCCTTGGGGAAGGCAAAGCCGTACATCAAAGAGGTTGCAAAGGGATATCCCATGTCACGCAGTTTGGGTACGCCGGCAATGTACGGGACTTCCGAAGTTCCCAAATTGGCCAGTACAAGCAAGTCTCCCTTGCGGGCCGCCTGATAACCGGCAGTCCCCACGCCAAGCTCACACGCGTCAATATGCCCGCCCATCAAGTCAGCCGTGGCTGGCCCGCCACTCTTATACATGACCAGCCTGAACTTGATGCCATCGTGAATAGCCGCGGCGTGAAGAACTTCAAGAGCTTCCTGACTGGCTCCGGAACCCACGGATACGGTGCCGGGATGTGCTTTGGCGTAATCCACAAGTTCCTTCCACGTCTTATATGGCTTATCCGGACGCGTGAGGAGCAGGCGATCCTGCGGCATATAAGCTCCTACAAAAATGATGTCATCCAAATTGTAGGCAGGAGCCTTGAGAAAATAGGTGGCCACCAGCGCATTGCCGATAGCTCCGCCAATGACGGTATATCCATCATTTTTAGCCTTCAGGCCAAAATTCAATCCGGGGATGCCGCTTCCTCCCCCCTTATTGACGATGACGAGGGGCTGCCCCAGTTCTTTGGACAGATAGTCTGCGACCATCCGAACCGAAATATCAGCCGCACCGCCCGGAGCAAAAGGAACTATACAGGTCACAGCCTTGTCGGGATACTGCGCCGACGCGGAACCTGTACCTGCCAACAACAACGCCGCCAAGAGCAACCCAAAGAAACTCTTCATGATATACCCCTTTTCATGCCAGCCGAACGAGATCGGCTTTTGGAGTTAGCGAAGAAGATAGGGAATATTGACGTACAGAGCCTGTTGAGGACATTCCACTTCACAAGGCAGACAGAACCAGCAGTTCCTGTAGTGCCCAGTGGGACCGCCACAGGACAGGCAACGCGATGCTTCGTCCCGGGCCTCCTGCTCAGTCAAATATTGCGTCGTTTCAGTAAAATCTCCGGTACCCGTGCAGAAGTGGCCCAAGCCCGTTTGACGAGGGATAGCGACGGCATTGCCGGTATCAACGGTAAAGTCGTCTACATAAGGACCGGCGTACTGACGGCCATAGAACATGTCCTGACCAGCCAAGAGACGGATGATCGAGGTAGCTGCGCGACGTCCGGAAGCCATAGCGTATACGGCGGACGAAGGCCCATGCTCCATGTCGCCGGCGGCGAAGATAGCCTTGTCTCCGAGCTGCAATGTCACGGGATCAAGGGTGACATCTCCCACAAGCCGCGCCAGCTGGCTGTCCCGTTCCTGCCCCACGGCCATAATGACGCTGTCAGCCTCTATGCTGCGGATCTCGTCGGCCTTAAAGTCAGGGTAGTCCAGACACTGCGGCGGCAGCAATTCCAAATCATGACGGCAAGACAGCGCCAGTTTCCCGTTTTTGCCCTCCACTTTCACGGGTGCCCAGGTAAAAGCAAATTTGATGCCCTGCTTCCTGGCCTTGGCAATATCTTCAGCATCGGCTCGGAATGCATCAATGGTGCGGCGATAAACGATGGTAACGCTTTCCGCGCCTTGACGCATGGCCGCTTGCGCGCTGTCGAGAGCCACATATCCGCCGCCAACCACCACGACATGGCCGGACAACTTTTGACCGCCCCCTGCACGGACTTCCATAAGAAATCGGAATGCCGACAGCACGCCCGGCAATTCTTCTCCTTCAATAGACGCCTTGCGTCCGCCTCCCGCTCCCAGAGCAAGTACTACGGCATCATAACGTTGCGACAAATCATCCAGTGCCTTCTTATCCACGATACGCTGGCCATAATGAAAGACAACGCCAGCCTGTTCCATGATGCCGACAGCCTCATCCAGCACGGCGTCGGGGAGTTTCCAAACGGGCAGGATATTCCGTAACAACCCTCCGGCCTTGCCCTCTGCTTCATACACGCTTACGGCATGCCCCGCCTTGCGCAGATCATGGGCCGCCAATAACCCTGCCGGACCCGCTCCGATAACGGCCACCGTTTTGCCGGACGCTTCGGCGCACTCCAGCGGAAGCATCTTTTCTCCGGCAAAGAGATAACGCTTGATGCCGTTAATATTGACGGCCTGCCCGTCGACCTTGCAGCGGTTGCAGGCATGTTCGCAGGGGTGGTCACAAATGCGGCAAATCAGCTGGGCAAATGGCAAATCCTGAGCGATTACGGCACGGGCTTCATCATCCTTCCCGCGAGCCACCAACTGCACATATCCCTGAATGTTCAGGCCCAAAGGACAGGCCGCGGAACAAGGGGCGCGATTGATCCGAATATTGTCGAGTATGCACTTCTCCGCACACTTTCCACAAAAAATGCATTTCGTCTTGTCCACGACGAGGTTGTCGGTCAACGCCTCAAGAAGATTGCCGGCGCTCATGCGGTTTCCTCCATTTTGATGACAGGTGCGTATGAAACACGAATATCTTCCAAAGAATCCCCCTGGGTAAGCACAATGTGCTTCAGCCACTGGGCATCATCCTTGACGGGGTAATCCGAGCGCATATGCCACAATCCCCACCGGCTTTCCTTCCGCTCCTTGGAGGCCACGGCACTCATGGCCGCACATTGGATGATGTTTTCCACTTCATATGCCTTAAACAGATCATGCTGATTCCTGATGCATACCTCCGTACGCAGTTCACTACGGAATCTGTCCATCCACCACAGTGCCCTGTCGAGCTTGTATTCATTCTTAGGAGGCCGTACATAGTCGTTGATCAGACGGCGGACCTTGTATTCGAACTCTTCAATGGGAATCTGCCCGCCGGTTTGGGCAAGCTTGGCGTCACGATCCCGAATGATCTCCATGACCTGTTCGTCGTCAATGACGGGGTTGACTACCGTACGGGCATATTCCGTGGCGTTTTCCGCCGTAATCTGTCCATAGGTGAAAGCTCCGCTCAAATGTCCCCGGGCCACCAGGGAAACGTCTCCCGCCGCATACAGCCCCGGCACGGAACTCTCCCCGCGCTCGTTGATCCGGATGCCCGTCAGACCGTGACCGCCGCACAGGTAACAGTCCGTCGGCCACAGCTCGATTTCTCCTGTACGGAAATCAACGCCGCGGCCCTTAAAGAAGCGCTCCTGCACGGGCCGTTCCGTGGAGAAAAGCAGTTCCTCCACTTCACGGATCTTTTCCTCGCTCAAATGGCGCATGTCGATCCGCATGGGACCACGCAACGCCATATGCTCCGAGTGCATGAGGTGAATCCCCGGGTGGTTTTCTTGAAATTCCTGCGCGAAGGCATTGAGCAAATGAGCCCCGCGAGTGAGCGTGATGTACAGCAGGGGGGCGTTGATATCCTTAATGATGTAGTAAACAAGGGTATACTCGAAGCCTGAAAGCTCCGCCCCGGCGCGGTAGGCCATTACATAGCCGTCGCCGGTATTCCCGGGGAAATCGTAAACGCCATAGAGGTAGCCGTTTTCCGGCAAACCGAACCGTGCCGTGCCGCCGGAGCACAAGATCACGCTCTTGGCTTTACAGACCACAATTTCCCCTGTGCGCACGTTGATCCCTACGGCACCGCAAACCCGGTCGCCATCCTTGAGCAGCCGCAGGGTCATGATCCTGTTGTACACTTCCGCGCCATACTCATGGGCCTTGGCCGCCAGAATGGTCTTGAGCTCGGGCTCCTTCATCGTGATACAGAATTTGCCCTTGTTGTGGATCTGCAACTTGTCGTATTCGCCCTTTTCATCGACGGGAAAACATACGCCCCAGTCGATGAGCTCCTGCATCACCGCCCAAGTGCGCTGGGCCATGACATAGTTGACGGGCTCGTCCATGATGCCCTGACAAGCCTCGCCATTGGTCTCGACATACAATTCCGGGGTTTCTTCCGTGCCTGGAATGGAAACGATATTCATAGCATCCATGCCGCGCGCGATGCAGCCGGAATATTTCATATCCCCCTTTTCAAACACGACAACTTTCTGTTTTGGATCCATCTGCTTCGCTCGGATGGCAGCCATGACGCCCGCGCTGCCGCCTCCGACGATCAACACATCTGCGCTTACGGTCAAATAAGGCTTCATTCCTCGTCTCCTCCTTTAGGGTATACTGCTATGGTTATATAGAGCAGTTGTTAGGGTAAAAAAGGGGAGCATCCCCTTTTTCCGAACCTATTCCCGGAAATTGTGAAGCCGGATCAGGCCAAAGGGCTCCGTCCGAATCAAGCTCTTGCGGAACTCAACGATAAAACTATC
>ENA-ORCN01001759-ORCN01001759.1-human-gut-metagenome-genome-assembly--contig:-NODE-1759-length-13575-cov-7.668469_pt1 | contig 13575 bp, 12 predicted proteins | sample MGYA00242984_ERZ507984 | MGnify/ENA primary metagenome ERZ507984 (study PRJEB26167, sample SAMN06115395) | human gut metagenome | host: Homo sapiens | place: China:Hubei | collected 2016-05-19... | reverse complement strand
CTACCAAAAAATACAGAATAATCAAGTGAAAGGGTTAGAGCCTCGACTGCAGCGAGGTCTCTGCCCTTATCCTTTTATCCGGAGGTTTTTTTATGTCTCAAATCAAACGACTGCAAACCATTGACGCGGACACGCTGCAAAGCACCGCTTACGAACCGGTCTCCTTCGTGGTCGACGATCTGTTGCCCCAGGGGCTGCACCTGCTGGCAGGCGCGCCGAAGATCGGCAAATCGTGGCTGGCACTGTGGCTGTGTCTCTGCGCCGCGCAGGGCAAGCCGCTCTGGACGTTCGCCACACGGCCATGCGAGGTGCTGTACCTCTGTCTGGAGGACAGCTTCCAGCGTATCCAAAGCCGGCTCTTTGATCTCACGGAGGACGCGCCGCCCACGCTGCACTTCGCCGTCATGTCCCAGCAGCTCCACAACGGGCTGGTGGAACAGATCGAGCAATTCCTGAAAGAGCATCCGCAGACCAGGCTCATCGTCATCGACACGCTCCAACGCATCCGCACCGCGGGCAATGACGCAAACCCATATGCCAGCGACTACCGGGATATCGGCGTTCTGAAAGCGCTGGCGGACAAGCACCGCATCGCCATTCTGCTGGTGCATCATCTGCGGAAGATGAATGACGATGATCCCATGAACATGATCTCCGGCACCACCGGACTCAGCGGCGCCACCGACAGCAACTTCGTCCTCCGCAAGAGTAAGCGCAGAGAGAACACCGCCACGCTCTACTGCACCGGGCGGGACATCCCCTACCGGGAACTGGCATTGGAGTTCGATGGCGAGGATCATGTCTGGAAACTGCTGTCAGATGACTGCGAACAGACGGAGCAGCCCAGTGAACGGATTCTTTTTCTTCTCTCTGAACTGCTGCGCCAGCAGCCGGAGATCAGCGCCCCTGCCAAGGTGCTGTTGGAAAAGATCGACCCTGCCGGTGCGGAGGGATTGACCCCCAACAGCTTCTCCCACCGAATCCGCAAAAGCGTTGACGCTCTAAGGAGAAACGGCATTACGGTGTCCTTCCGCAAGAGCAACGGCGACCGTCTGATCTGCCTGAAAAGGGTCGATGGTGTCGATGATCCAGCTACCGGAAACATCGTCACCATCGACCCTGAGAACCCGCCGTGTTTCGGCGTGTGAGCCGCTGTGTGCGCGTTTGGGGGATGGGGTGGCGTGTGTACCCGACGAGGGAACATTCAGCCCGCACAGGGCGAATACCGCGGCGGCATAAAAACGGCAAATACGCCGCCGTGTCCCCTGCGCGCCCAGCGTTTCAACGGCATGAAGCGCACGCCGAGGGTAGTGATACCACCCCACGCATAGAGGTGCCAAAAAAGCACTGTGTGCAGGAGGGAACAGCGTGTTCGTCGGCGCAGAGCACCCACTCTGAGAAAACCGTTTTTCTGCCGAAATAAACCCCGCGCCGGGTTGTTCCGACACAGACAAAGCGACCAGAGGGTAAGTGATACCCCCCACACAGAAATGTAAAAAACATAACACGGGAGTTTTTATCACCGCCCCCAACAGGGCTCCCGCCGAAACCCAGCGAAGCGGTTTCGGCGGGAAGAGGACGAGCGACAGAGAGAGCGAGTCCTGCCGCTTGCGGCGGGACGAGGGATTCGTCGTCCGCTCGGACGACGGCCAGCATCGCATTTGTCTGGTCTGCGGCGAAGCCGCTGCCCCGCCAAACGCACTGGGCGGGGCATGGCCCCACACCCCCAAGCTGCGGGCAGAAGCCCACACCCACTCAAAGCTACGAGCGTTTCTGCGGAAACGCTTTTACCCGCCTCCGGCGGCGCAGCTTCAAAGGGGGACCAGTCCCCCTTTGAGGAACCCCCAGCTCTCCGAGGGGACGAGAGAAATCATTTCAGAAAGGTCATTGATTATGAAAAAAGATATCAAATTCAGCACGCGCATGGCGTCCGCTGACCGCGAGAAGATCAAAGCGCTGGCGGCGAAGGCCCACATGTCCATGAGCGACTATGTCACCGCCTGCTGTCTCGGCAAGCGAATCATCGTCATCGACGAGCAGAAGGAACTGCTCCGCCAGCTCAAGGGCATCGGCGGCAACATCAACCGCCTCACCGTTCTTGCCAACATGGGCACGGTGCAGGTCATCGGCCTCGACAAGGCCGCGCAGGAGCTGTCCGAAGTCAGCGCCGCACTGCGGGCGCTCATGGAAGGTCGGTGAGCCGTATGGCCATCGTACATTTCGTGAACTACAAGCGGGGCACACAGTCCCGCGCCGCCATGCGCGGCGTGATGCTCTATGTCATGCAGGAAAAGAAAACCGCATGGGAGGGCGGGCCGCTCATCAGCGGCATCAACTGCCAGCCGCAGAGCGTCTACGACGTTTTCTTGAACACGAAGCTCCTCTACCACAAGGACAGCGGTGTGATGTTCTACCACATGGTGCAGAGCTTTCCAAAAGGCGCGGACATTGACCCGCGCGCAGCCCATGAAGCGGCGCGGCGGCTTGCAGGATACTTTGAGGGCTGTGAAATCCTCGTCTGCACCCACACCGACCGTGAACACATTCATTGACACTGCATCATCAACAGTGTGAATTTCGAGACCGGCAAGAAGCTTCACATGGCCGATGAGCAGATTCAGGCGCTGCGCGCCCGCAACGATGCGATCTGTGAGAAACTTGGACTTCCGAAATTTCAGAAGGACGAGACACAGGTGCGCGGAATGTCCAACGCGGAGTATTATCCGGCAGCGAAGGGCGAGAGCTGGAAGCTGGAGCTCATGCGCGTGATCGATGAGTGTATGCGCTGTGCCGGGAATCGTGAGGAATTTCTAGTACTGCTCCGGTCGGAAGGTTACAACGCTACTTGGATAGATGGCCGGAAGAATATTACCTACGCCACACCGGATGGGCGCAAATGCCGGGACAGCAAATTACATATAGAAAAATACCTGAAAGAAAACATGGAGGCGGAATTTGGATACAGAACGGAGAATGACAACACAGGAAATGTTGGCGCAGCACAAAAAGCTGATGGACGAGGCGCGACGGCTGGAATCGGCCGTAATGGTGACGGAGCAAAACTGGAATGCAGTTTTGCGGATGCAGAACGACCTGTTTTTACAGATGCAGCAGTTAAACGCCGACCTGAAAATGCTCCTGACAAAACAGGAAGCGCAGACCGCATTGAACGAGATGCAGGAGAGCGCAGAAAAATTCGAGAAACAGGCTGGGAGCCTGAACGAGGGGTATTCTTCCAGCTGCAAAACCCTGACCGAGAGTACGAAGAACGCCCTGACCGCGATCCTGAACGATACGAAGAAACAGCTTTCGGATATGGTACAGGAAGCGCGGAAGGAGATCATCACCTGCGCGTGGATCTCGGCTGCGGCAGTGATCTGCTGCGCGGCGCTGTGCGCCTTGGCCGTGCTGTGGAGCAGGTGACCGATGCTGCACTACCGCGCGATGCCGCCGCTCTGTCAACTCACATCGACCGCAAGCGACGCAAGAAACTTCAGCAAAAGAAAATCGCCCTCGGCCATGCCGAGGACGATCACGAAGATTGTAGGATGGAACAACAGCTATGAAAACATCCCCACGCAGGAGGCAGAAAGGAGTTACATGGAGAAAGAATGGGAAATTTATCGAGACACCGGCATCCTCGGCGGCTACAGGCCGGAGCAAGGCATTCTTCGCCGTACAGAGGACGGCGCGGTCGAGAGCAATTTCCGGGACACGGTGACATGGGCGGATGCGAATCGTGTAACGCGGCAGCGCGAGATGCTGATCGGCAGCCGCCGGTTCTGCATCACATCCGTTTTTCCGGCAGAGCCGTCTGCGACAGCAACGGACAAGCTGCTCGCATACATCGATGCGGAACTGAAAAAAGAAGCGCACAGCGCGTGAGGTTCTCATAGACTTGTGCCAGCCGGTGCGGTATACTTGCCTTACCGTACCGGCTTGCCCCACAGAAAAGGAGGTTACAATGGCAAGCCAAAAACAACAATACACCATTCTCTATGGTCGGCTCAGTCAGGAGGATGAACGCGCTGGTGAATCGAACAGCATTCTGCACCAAAGAGAACTGCTTGAAAGCTACGCACAGGCCAAGGGGTTTGAAAACACACTGTTCCTTGCGGATGACGGTTACTCAGGAACAAATTTTGATCGTCCCAGCTGGAAAAAGATCATAGAAATGATCGAGGCTGGTGAGGTGTCTACCCTGATCGTTAAAGACACATCACGCCTTGGTCGTGAGTACCTGCAGGTCGGTTCCTACATGGAAATTTATTTCCCGCAGAAGAACGTGCGGTTCATTGCGGTCAACGACGGCGTAGATTCTGCGGTGGAAAGCAGCAATGATTTTAACCCCATCCGCAACTGGGCAAACGAACTCCATGCAAAAGATACGAGTCGGAAGGTTCGCGCCGTCAAGAAGCTGCAGGCGGAACGCGGCGAGCGGCTGGGCGGCAAGCCGCCCTACGGCTACAAGACGTCCGAAGCAGACCCGGCGCATCTGGAACCGGATGCAGAGGCTGCAGAGGTCGTCCGGCAGATCTTTACCCTCTGTGCTTCCGGAAAAGGTCCCAGTCAGATCGCGCGGATTCTGACAGAACAGAATATCCTGACACCGGCAAATTACTACTTCCAGAAAACCGGGAAAACGCACCATGGGCGTGATCCGCTCCGGCCATGCGCGTGGTCTGGCACAACAGTCAGCGATATTCTCGGCAATCTCGTGTATCTTGGACACACGGTCGGTCTAAGGCGGACCACGATCTCCTACAAGAACAAGACGATCGTGCAGCGGCCGGAGAGCGAACAATTTCTGGTGGAGAACACGCATCCGCCGCTCATCTCACAGGAGCAATGGGAGATTGCGCAGGAGGTGCGTCAACACAAAAAACGGACTGCAAAACAGATGGACGAACCGAATCCGTTCTCCGGTCTGGTGTTCTGCGCGGATTGCGGAAAGCCGATGGTGCTGCATCGTGCCACAAGCATGAAAAAGCTGGAGTACAATTTCAAGTGCTACACCTACGGCAAGAAGGGAAAGTCTGCCTGCAGCGCGCACCACATCCGGGAATGTGATCTCACGCAGATCGTGCTGGATGACCTGCGGCGGGTCACACACTTCGCCAGAATGAAGGAGCGACAGTTCGCGGCGTACATCAATCAGAAAAACAGCGCTGAGCTGCGGCAGGAGATCAACCGTATTCTTCGGGAACTGGATACGATGAAACGCAGAAGCGTAGAACTGGCAAAGCTGTTCAAACGGCTTTATGAGGACAACGTGCTGGGGCGCGTGACCGATGAGCAGTATCGGATGCTCGCCGGTGATTATACAGACGAGCAGCGGCTTCTGGAAGAAGAAATTCCGAAAAAGGAAGAACGGCTGGCACATCTCAAATCGCGGGAAGCCAACGTGGAGGCGTTCATTGAGAAAGCCAAACGATACACAGCGATCGACGCGCTGACGCCGGAGCTGCTGCGGCTGTTCATCCAGCGTATTGAGATTGGAGAACGAGATGTGAAATACTCCCGCAATGCCAGCCAGTCTATCCGCATCATCTACCGGGATATCGGTCTGGTGGACAGCGCTATGCAGCCGGACGAGCAGCAGCCGAAGCTGCTCCCACCGCTGAGCGAAGTCATTCAATTCCCGGCATAAGACGGAGAGAACAGGAAGAGGGGGCGGAGAAATCCGCTCCCTCGCAGAGGGGTGACAGTTTGTGTCCCTATGAAGGGAAACAGAACGACTTCCGGGCTTTTTTGCGCCCATTTTTAGAGGCGTGACAAAAAGATGCCAAAATGGGCTTTGGAAAATTCGATGGATCTGTACCTTTACCCAAGGCATTTTGAGCCGCTTTTCCGAGAATTTTTCGGGAAAGCGGCTCGCTTTTGCTCTCGGCAAAGTGTAGAATTTTGGCTGGCGTTTTTGTTGGTGTTGCCGAATGCGCACTCCAAGCACAGATGCCAGCGCGTTAGCCGGCTGTGCGACGTTTCAGACGTTAAAACCGCAGGCAAGCCCCATCCCACTCCAGGACGAAAACACGGCGTATTGGCGATGCTGGGACGCGAGAAAGCAAAGCACCCGCTGCCAGTTCAGCGGGTGGTCGTTTATCTGCTGGCTCTCAGCAGAGCATCGGTTTTTAATGTCACACCCATCATGTCCTTATGGGCTTCGCGAGTGTCCCGGCAGAGCGGCGACAGGAAGGTCAATGCGTTCTGAATGCGGCTCAGATCAGACGCAGAGAGCGTATTCTCGCGCAGATGGCGCAACACCCGGCGATAGTGCTCATGTGTGATAAGGAAGCACAATCTGTGTAAAATTTTTTCTCGTTCCAGTCAGGGCGTATTTTGCTCTGGCTGGAACATTTTCTTTTGTGCCCCTATGCTGGCAAATCGAGCTTGCCGACGAAAGAGTAGTAGTATATTCAAAAAAAGTGCGGCCTTATACATTAGAACGATTTGCATTTTACAAAAAATGCGGATATAATTATTATGAATTAGTATGCAGCGAAAAACTTATGATGAGGGGCGCGCCCCTCATCCCGTGGGTACCCACGGGATGATACCGCTCTGTAACCTGTGGACTTTGCCCGCTGTGGTCAGGCGGGCATGAACAAAACCTGACCACCATACAAAGGAGGACATACCATGAGAAAACGCATCGCAAGCCTGCTTCTTATTCTGGCATTGTGCTTTACACTGCTGCCCACGGCAGCGTTAGCAGCGGACAGCAACAAAATCTCAATTGCAACAGTAGATGAGCTTCTGCAATTTGCAAAAGCTGTGGACAATGGCGAATATGACGATAAAACAGATGCGGTTGTATCTCTTGATGCGGATTTGGATTTAACAGGTGTTGCGTGGAAACCGATTGGCAGCGTCTTTGACGGCGACGGAAATCTGCTGCACTACTTCGGCGGCAAATTTTACGGAAACGGACATACGATTTCCAATTTAGATTTTTCCGAAAACTATGGAAAGGCAGAGTATCCGGTTTTCGGATTTTTCAGCGTGGCTTACGGCGCTGAAATTTCCGGTTTGACAATTCAAGGCAAGCTGGATGTGTCCAATTCAGGGGATGTCTATTTCTTTTTTGGAACGGTAGCGGGTGTTGCAGAAAACAGCAAAATTTCTGACTGCGTTTCGGATGTATCGTTCATGGATACGGACAAATATATCAACGGCACTGCGGCTTTGTGCGGATATGCGATAAATAGCACGATTGAACACTGCCAAAACAAGGGGAATTTTTCAGTAACGACGGATACTACCTCTTTGCAGATGGGCGGTATCGTAGGTGTTGCTGACAACAGTACCGTACAGTATTGTGCCAATACAGGCGATATGACCTCTTGGACACCCTGTACCGGCGGAATTGTTGGGCAGTTGTTTCAAAACTCAAAGATTATCAATTGTTATTCTACCGGGAAAATGGTTCCTCTTGGCAATGGAACTACAGATTTCGGCGGCATTGCAGGGATAGTTGGCGCAGGTACAGAAATCAGACATTGTTATTTCGCCGGTGAAATGGATTTATCTCAATATACTGCCACTACACCTTATAAGCGTTTAGGCGGTATTGCAGGCGGTGTTTCTTCTGATACACCTGTTTTTGAAAACAATTATTTCATGGAAACTGAAAACGTCCCGGCTTGCTTTAAGTACCAGAATGCTGGAACAGAAAAGACCCTTGACTTTATGAAAACGGAAGATTTCTTTAATGAAATCACTGCTGCCGGCGGCAATTATCGATTTAATCCTAATGGAACGCCCCTTTTGCCTGCACCGAAATATGCGGTTTCTTTTGTCATAACACCTGCTGAATTGGCGAATGTAGCCATTAAAGTGAATGGTCAGGAAGTAACAACAAACCCTGTTGATTTGGAAGCGGGTACTTATACTGTCGAAGTCAGCGCAGATAATTGTGCGGTTTTCAATTCCAATATTACGATTACGGCTGATACAGCAACTCATACGCAGACCATTGCAATGACTTATTTGCCTTCCGACTACACTAAGTTCATCGAAGCCATTGCTACCTTTGTCAAGAAAGTTGAGACAAGCCCGTTCAGCGATGTGTCCACCAGCGCCTACTACTACGAGGCCGTGAAGTGGGCGCAGGAAAAGAGCATTACCGGCGGTATCGGCAACGGTCTCTTTGGGCCGAACCAGCCTTGCACCCGCGCACAAATCGTCACCTTCCTGTGGCGCGCCGTCGGTTCTCCCGTGGTGAACTACGCCATGAACATGAGTGATGTCCCCGAAGGCAGCTACTACACCGAGGCCGTCCGCTGGGCGCTCAGCGAGGGCATCGTCACCGGCACAACGGAGAACACATTCTCTCCCGACAGCGAATGCACCCGCGCTCAAGCCGTCGCGTTTCCGTTCCGCTACGCTGCGTCCGAGGCGGTCACCTTGCAGGAGCAGGTGTCCGGCTTCTCTGACGCCGATTCCGTTCCTGGCTACGCGCTTCCCGCGATGAACTGGGCGCTTGCTGAGGAAATCGTACAGGGCAACGGCAGCAAGCTCATGCCGAACGATTCCTGCACGCGTGCGCAGATTGTCACCTTCCTTTTCCGCGCATATCAGGACAAATAAGCAATCGCAAAAAAGCAGCGGGGCGGCATAGGTCGCCCCGCTCCGCTCGTCAGCCTGTGAAGTACAGGCTGACGAGCTTGTTTTTTGGCAGAAAACATCCTTGGCAATCTCGTCCACCACGTTTTCGCGCCCGTTTGGGTCAAATCTGGGTCAGGTCGCATGACTGCAAAAATGCGGTCGATTATTTGCGGGAGAAAGTAAAGAAAAAGTCCTGAAATCGTGAGATTTCAGGACTTTTCTGGTGGAGATAGGCGGGATCGAACCGCTGACCTCATGACTGCCAGCTGCCATCGGTTCGTGATATTTAGCGTTTTTGCGTCAAATACGTCCGTTCCGTCAGTGATAGGTACGGGATTTCACAGCAATTTCCCCATTGCATCCACACGCTTCCGCGCACACTTGGGTCACAATCTGGGTCAGGGGATTTGGGCGGATTTGGAGAGGTTCTGCCGGGGTGGATGTGGATTGTAACTTGAATTTTGTCGATAGTCAAGTCATACTGTGAACCGAACAGATTATTGTCACGGACACAGACCTGAACGGTAGATTGCTACCAAACAGAATTTATGAGTGCAAACCTCAAAGCAGTTTGCTCCCTGCACGCCTTCTATCCTACGGCCTGTGTCAGCACACATGCCGTTGTGCTTTGCGACATGAACGGCAGGCAAATGCCGCTTTCACCCGCGCCGACCAGCAGCTCCGTGCCGCTCGGGCTGATCAGGAGGGGGTACGTCTCACACAGATACATCGGACCGTCCGTGACGCCGTAGTTATTGCCGCCCACAAGCGACAAGCTGAGCGTCACATAACTCGGCCCGTCCGGAATGGTCTGAATCGTCCAGAAACCGCTCCACATCTCCTCAATGTCGTCACTGTCTTCATATACCCACTCCAGATCGACCGTACCGCCCGTCTCATCCTCAAGATAAAAGCGCAGCGAGAAATAGGCATAGCGGCTGGTTTCCCCCACCATGGTTTCTGTGATCCAGCCCATGCCGTCACGCTGCGATCCGGCAAGACCGAGCGCGGTCATGCCGCTCCAGCCGTCGGCAAGCCACGCGGAAAACTCGGCCGGGGCGTTGTACCAGGCATATTCCGTAAAGTCAAACGAATGATAGTCTCCAGCTTCCGATATACACGGCGCAAGATAGCTCATCGCATCAAGCGAGGGATACCATTCGCAGGTATTCCCGTTGTTGTCAGTGATGAAGACCTGGGTGTCGGCCTCATATGCAACGCCGTCGAGATTTGCAAAGAGCAGCACCGGTTCGCCGCTCTCCGACCGGTAGAGCACCTCCGTGACCTCGTCGGTCTGTGTTTTTTCGTTCCACTGCACACGGTTGATCGCAACCGTCGCGTTCTCGTCGACCGGCACGATGCAGTACAGATGCCCCGCACCGCCGATCATATGCTCCTCGTCGATCTCGGCGATGAAGGGGTATTCGAGGAGCATTGCCTCATTGGTTTCCCACAGCCATGCGGGGAAGCCCGCCTCGAAGCCCTCGTCAAACAGCCCGCCGACATAACCGAGATACGCCGCGCCAAACATGGTCATTGGAAAGTCAATCCTGTCCCGCAGCCATCCAAGCGAGGTTTCTGCCTCCTGTGAAAACCCGTATTGTACCGGCTGTGTGTCTGATGCCTCGTCGCGTGACGTGCGATCACGCATATCATTTTGCAATGGCGCTTCCTCCGGCAGCTTTTCAGGCGTTTTTTTGTCGGGTTTTGTAGGCATTTTTACCTTATCTGTACTTGTTCTCGATTCGTTAGGCTCTGTTTGCGTCTTCTGTACACAGGCGCAAAGCGACAGCAGCAGAACCAGTGCCAGCAACAGCGCGAGTATTTGTTTGTGTGTTGTTTTCATAGCCGCTCCTTTCAGAATTTTCCGCTTCGGCCGGAACCGCCGCCGCCGGATTCGCTGTAACTGCTTCCGCTGCTGGAAGAGCTGCGCTCGATCTTCCGGCTGGAGGTCGTCTTATGGGTGAAATGATCTGTTTGCTCCGTAAGCCGGAGTCCCGCGGAGACGTAGTCGTTCGCGGTTGCCTTTTTTGATACAGTGTCCATTTTCCGCCATATCACAGCGACGACCGCGGCTGCCGCCAGCATAGAAAGACCGATCACAATAAGAATCGGAATAAACAAGCTCGCCCGGACGGGCTTTCCTGCGGAGGCCTTTTCCAGATAGACGCTGCATTCTTTGACGTAATCCTCAAAGCCGCCGTACCAGTCGTTCTCGCCAAAATTGTCAAGGAAGACCTTTTCCAGCTTCTGCTGACCATAGCTGTTGAACGCATACTCGCAGTGTGAGCCGTAGCAGAACATTGCCCAGTTACGGTCATCCATGCTGAGCAGGAGCATGATCCCGTCGCGGTTCGGTCCTTCGCCCATGGTGCATTCATGGTAGATGGTGTAGGTCGCCTTATAGACGCCTTCAGAATGGAAGTCCCGATAGTCCTCCACGGTTACGATGTAGACGCCGACACCATACTTTTTGGAGACGCTTTCCGCCATCTTTTCCAGCAGCATATTTTCGTTTTCGCTGAGAAGTCCGGCCGCGTCCGTCACATAAGAAAGTTGTGCGCCTGTCTGCTCAGCCGCAGCTGCGCCCACGCAGAGCACAAGGCAGAACAGAAACACCAGCAGGAGACAGCGTGTTCTTTTTTTCATGTCTCAGCCCTCCCTATCGCGCCAAAAGAAGCAGCGCGGTCACACTGATGGCGATAAGAGGTGCCGCGATTGCCGCAAACAGGCCAATTACCCGTTTCGTGCTGACCGGAAGATTGCCGACAAGCTTGCCTGTCTGACCGTTCATGGCAAAGAGGAAGTCCTTGCCCTCCCATCTTGTGTTCAGGATCCAGACGGGAAGCAGTGCGTAATGCACCTTGCCGCGCTTCAAGTGGATATCCCGGCTCGTTTCATTGCAGCTGGTGTAGCCCGAAACCGTGCGTTCCAGTGCGCTCAGCAGCGAGCCCGCGCAGCGCGTGTCCGCCCGCTCCCGGCTGTCTTTGACGCTGACATCATATTTGTCCGCCAGAAATCCGGGCAGATACGCTGTGGAAAATGGCCTGAGCTCCGCGTAATCATACGGTTCGATGGAGTCCATATAATCGTCCGGCATTTTGCTCGACGCGTCCACCGGGATCTTTTCAAAGGCAATGGAGCCTGCGCGTCGCACATCATAGTGGCTTGTCTCCGTGATCTCATAGTCTCCTGAGGTGTAGGTATGTACCTGCGTAGCATGGAATTGCGCACTTCCGCTGGCCTCGCCGTCGTACATCCAGAAAGGTACATACACACCCTTGATCTCCTCCAGATGGTTGGCTTTGGAGAAGGTCGATGGCAGCAGAGGCTTTTTGAGGTAGTGCTTCTTCAATGTCTTGATGGCATCCTCCTTGCTCAGCTTGAAGGGAAGCACAAAGTCGGGCTTCAAAATGCCGGCGAACTGCCCCGGAAGTACCGACGGATTTCCGCAGTACGGGCAGGACGTGGCTGCGGTCGTCGCGTCGCAGAGCAGCTCCGCGCCGCACGACGGGCAGCAGTAGGCCTTCATGCCGACCGCATCCGCGCCCCAGTCCTCGCTCAGACCGGAAGCATCCCAGTCAGAGCCGTCTGCGGCAGTCTGTTGTTCTTCCGCTTCGGCAGATTTTTGAGCCGCTTCCGTTTCTTCCTGCTTCTGTGTCGCTTCCGCCGCTTTTGCTTCTTTTTCCGCGTAGAACGCTTCAATTTCTGCGATATCGAAGCTTGAGCCGCAGTAATCGCACTCCAGCCTGCCGGATTCTCCTACAAAATGGAGCGGTCCCGCGCAGGCGGGACATTGATAATTTGTTACTTGTGTTGCCATGTTCTTTCCTCGTTTCCTGTGCCGGTGCCTGACGGCACTGTAGTCCTACTCTCTGTGGTAAGTCAGCCCGCTGCCCAATATGACCTCGTTTTGTGTATCGTACAAGACGCACATATCCGCCGCCGCATGATCGCTGTTTCCCAGCACGATCTCCTGCAGGTGCTCCGCCACGTCCTCACTGTATTCTCCGCCGAAATACGGCGTCTGAAACGCGGACTCGACGCACAGCTCCCAGCCATTCCATTTCTGCTCCGTTTCGTCGAACCACAGCTCCTCTGCGTACCAGTGCGTCCCGTCCTCATTCTCGGAAAACACATATTTCTGCACGCCATCCTCGGAGATCCACGTGCCCTCGAGCAGCGCAAAAACATCGCGTGTCTGCTCATGCTCGGCGCTCTCCCGCTCTGCCTGTGCCTGCCGCTCCGCATCGCTGTAATACCGCGCCTCGTCTCCCATCGTCATCATACCGTAATCCAGCCAGAACGTATCCGCTAGCCACGCAAACTGCGGAGAGTCCAGATAGCGCAGATGATAGACCGTATTGTGATCCTTATCCTCAATCGTGAGTCCGCTGATTTGTTCGGCAAAATCCGCCTGAACTGTCAGAACGCCGTTTTGAAAGGAATATTCAAACTGATCTCCCAGATCTTCAAAATTCGCGTCGTAGCAGCGGATGGGATTGTCCTTGAACTGCCCGCCGCGGTAATAGAGCTCCATGACGCCCGGGCTGTAAACGGTTTTTTTAATGTGGAAGTCGTCAAAAAGAACCGATGTCTCAGGATACTGATAAGTGCGCACGTCAGCACCGCCGCAGGCGGTCAGACAGAACAGCCCCATCCATAGACCTGCCATGATGAGGAACGCCTTGAGCTTCACAGCATCCCCTCCGTTTCTCCGCAAATAGCCGGATTCTCCCGCTCCAAATTGGAGCGGGAGCCGGTTTTCATACAAATTCTCAGAAGGACGCTGCCCTTACTGGAACGTCATGTTGTTGAGAATGATGTCGGGCATCGTTCCCGGGACGCACTCCAATTTCGTCAGTCCGATGGACAGTGCGCGGTCGTCGTCGATCTGCGCGACATACTGGATCCAATTGTAGCCGATGTACTTATAGGTGCGGCCGCGGAAGGTGATGCCGCCGATCA
>ENA-ORCN01001758-ORCN01001758.1-human-gut-metagenome-genome-assembly--contig:-NODE-1758-length-13580-cov-8.196919_pt1 | contig 13580 bp, 10 predicted proteins | sample MGYA00242984_ERZ507984 | MGnify/ENA primary metagenome ERZ507984 (study PRJEB26167, sample SAMN06115395) | human gut metagenome | host: Homo sapiens | place: China:Hubei | collected 2016-05-19... | reverse complement strand
ATTATGGCAACGTCTTATAAATAAAAGGATGAGGAGGAATATGGGATGTCAGTAAAGATTAGGGATATCCGGGTGATCTGTACGGCACCGGAAGGAATTACGAAAAAGGATTTAATACCATTTACATATCCATCAGATGAAGAATTAAAGCGTGTAGGGGTAACTGGTATTTTTCTTGGTTATTATATTCCGTGGGAAGGTCTGCATAATGTCTTAGTGGCGAAAGCACATGGTTTTGAGAGCTGGGGCAAAGTAGTAGAGGGTGATTATGACGATTATGAAAATCTTGATAATTATCAGGCAGGGATACATGAGTATTTTAAATTCCTGAAATTTGGTTTTGGGCGCTGTTCAGATCAGGCATCCATGCATATCCGCAGAGGAAGAATATCAAGGGATGAAGCAATGAAAATCGTAAAAGAACGGGATGGAGCTTTTCGATGGACGTATCTTGATAAAAGACTTGAAGATATTTTGGAACCGTTGGATATTACTGTGGATGAATTTATAAAGGTTTGTGATGAATTTACCAACAAAAAACTGTTTTTGACGGATAAAAATGGAAAATTGATCAAAGACAAAAAAGGAAATCTGACTAAAATTAATTATGATAATGTAGAAGAGGATCATTAAAATAAAATGGAAACAGCAATTATTGATTATGGAATGGGTAATCTCTTGTCTGTTCAGCGTGCTTTTGAAAAGTGTGGTTCGGATGCTGTTATCATTGATAATCCGTTAGAACTCCGGGAGGCAGAATATATTGTGCTTCCCGGAGTTGGTGCATTCCCGGATGCTATGGAAAATCTGAAGAAAAATGGATGGACAGAGGAGTTAGAGAGGGCAGTAATAGAGAAAGAAACACCACTTCTTGGAATATGCCTGGGAATGCAGTTACTGGCTGATAAAAGTTATACTATCCGATGAATATTCCATTTTAACGGCAGAAAATGGTGAAGAAGGGCTTGTTTTATTAAAACAAAAGACACCGGATCTTATCATTACAGACATTATGATGCCCAAAATAGATGGAATCACCTTAATCAAACAACTCAAAAGCAACAAACATACAATGCATATTCCATTAATTATCCTCTCTGCAAAAAATACAACCGATGAAAAAATTGAGGGTATAGAATCTGGAGCAGACGCTTACATCCCCAAACCATTCAATACTCAATATCTTAGGAGTATCATCAAACAACTATTAAAAAAGCAGGAAGAATTAAAGCAATACTACAACTCTTCAGCAAGTGCCTTTGAATTTAGTGGTGGACAGTTGTTACAACAGGAAGACAAAAAATTCATGGAAACTGCTGTTGAACTAATCAATGAAAATATGGACAACACTGAATTTGGTCCGGAAGAACTTGCAGAAGCCATGCAAACCAGCAGCAGAAATTTATATCGCAAGTTTAAGAATCTGGATCAACTCCCCCCTAAAGATTTCATCAAAGAACAAAGAATAAATTATGCTGCCAAATTACTATTAACTACAACATTGACTATACAGGAAATCATGTATGGAAGCTCCTGCAAACCGGTACACATCTGGGTGAATTTTCTGCCCACATCAATGCAGACCGGTTCATCCTGTTCCTGCGGGATAATGACCGGTGTACCTTAGAACCCAGATTGGAGTGCCTGTGTCAGGATATTTCCAATCTGTCCACAAAGCTTAATATTCCGAAACTGTTCCCACTGTGCGGCATCTATGAGACCGCCGATCATAAGGAAATCGAGCAGAATTACGGCAAGGCTGTACAGGCCAAGTATCCGATAAAAGGAAAACGTACCAGACATTATGCTTTTTATGATGAGCTGGATATCAAACAGCTCTCCGAGGATCGTCTGATGGAAGATGTCTTCGAAGATGCCCTGAAGAACGGAGAATTCCAGCTGTGGTATCAGCCGAAAGTAGACCCCGTCACCGGAAACATTCTGGGTGCGGAAGCTCTGATCCGTTGGAAGCGCCCCGACGGCACCATGCTCTCTCCCGGCAAGTTCATTCCATTATTTGAGAAAAACGGTAATATCACAACGCTGGATGAATATGTGTTCCGCACGGTGTGCGCACAACAGCAGAGATGGCTGCAGGCCGGAGCAAAATTGTATCCGATTTCTGTAAATATTTCCAGAGTCAGCCTGTACTACAACAATGTGGTAGATAAGTACCGGGAGATTTTGAATTCTTTCCAGCTGGATCCGAAATATGTTCCGCTAGAGATTACTGAGAGTGCTACCATTGATAACAGTGATATTTCCTCCCTGATCGAGCAGTTCCATGAAGCGGGATTTACTTTACTGCTGGATGATTTCGGAAGCGGTTATTCTTCTCTGTCTTCGCTGAATGTCATGCATTTCGATACGATCAAGCTGGATAAGAGTCTGATCGATTACATTGGTGACCGGAACGGTGAAAAGCTGCTGTTGCATATCACGCAGCTGCTGCAGAGCTTCGGTATGACCATTACCGCAGAGGGTGTAGAAACTTCGGATCAGGTAGAGTTTCTGAAGAATCTTCACTGTGATGATATTCAGGGTTACTACTTCTCGAAGCCGTTACCGGTAAACGAATTTGAAGATTTTGTAAGAAAGCATACAGGTCTGTAGGGTTCGCCCACAGACCTGTTTTTGTTCCTGTATTCTGTTTTGCTCGTCTTATTCTTCTCCCAGGATCAGGATCGAATAAGCCGGAAGCGTAACTACAGTACCGGCACGCTCCGCGGTCTCTTCTCCGGTATAAAGTTCCCCCAGCAGTACCAGTTCCTCCGCCGTGGTGCCTCCTACGGTAAGTCCGGTCAGATCCACGCTCACAGCCTCCGCAGAGGTATTTCCCAACAATAATAAGTTACTGCCTTCATAGCTTCTTGTCAGAGCAAAGCATTGTTCACCGGAATACTGCTCCAGATAAGCGGTGGTGCCTCTGGCGATCACCGGGTTCTGGTTGCGGACACGGATCACCTGTTTCACATAATTATAGATGGAATCGGGATCCTCCTGCTGTTCTTCCAGACTGTCAAATTTCATCCGGAAATCATCCATATCTGCCGGGCCCTTACACATGCCTTCCGCATTGCCGTCCTTGTTCCAGTACATGGGGGCCCGTTTGTTCTCGTCTTTTCCGGAGCCCTTCATGCCCAGTTCTTCCCCATAATAGAGGAATACATTGCCATTCATTAAGAGATTAAGGGCATTGCCCATTTTCGTCTGAGCTTCGCTATTCTCCCCGGCATAGTAGCCTGCACTGCGTCCCATATCATGATTGGTGTAGAAGGGAGCATTGATATAATCCGGATTGTACTGCGCATACATGCCCTGCTCTGTTTCCAGATTCTTTGCATAAGATGTTGCCGATGCCTTACCGTTCATCACATTGGCAATGATACCGGACTTGTCGGCAAAAGCAAAATCAAACATGCTGTCCACGCCGCTCTCATAATATTTGGCATAGGTATTCTGATCCGTCCAGCATTCACACACCAGATAATTCTCCGGATCTTTGCCATGAACATAATCCGCGAACCAGCTTAGAATTTCCACATTGCCCTCTGTGGATCCGGTAACATACTCTTTCACCGCATCCAGTCGGAAGCCATCCACACCCATATCCAGCCAGAAGTCCGCGATCTGCTCAAATTCCCGGCGTACCGCCTCATTCTCCAGATTCAGATCCGGCATTCCGTCCCAGAATCTCGCTTCATAATACCAGGCCGTTCCATCCAGCTGCGCATACCCGCCCTGGTATTCTCTGGAAAAATGGTAATAATCCACGTACGGGCATTCGGAACTATCCGGTTCCGCCCCTTCCGGCAGGCTCTTCAGATACTCCGCAGCCTGTTGGAACCAGGGATGGCTGCTGGAAGAATGATTCATTGCCAGATCCAGGATCACACGGATCCCACGGTCATGACAGGCCGTCAGCAACTCCTGAAATGTTTCCAGAGTGCCGTACTGCGGATCGATATTCTCATAATCCGTGGTATCGTATTTATGATAGGTGACGGAGGGCATCACCGGCATGAGCCAGATACCATTGATTCCCAGATCCATATCTGTGGTATCATCACCGTCATTCAGGTAATCCAGCTTTTCCAGTACGCCCTGTAGATCTCCAATGCCATCACCGTCGCTGTCATAGAAGGAATATACGAAAAGCTCATAGTAGGTACGGTAGTTGTCGTCCGGGATCTGCAGTACCCGGTTGTCCTGCACCAGAGACGTGGTACTGCCGGTGCTGTCAGTGTTACTGTCCGTGCTCTCATCCTGTACGATGGCAGTCTCATTCTGTGTACCGGCAGCAGACGCATTGCTGTTTTCTCCTTTGCTGCCTCCACAGGCAGTCAGAGACGCTGTCATTCCCACCGCCAGTATTGCTGCCCATATTTTTCTGTTCCATTTGCTCATAGTTATCGCTTACTCCTCTGATCCGCTTTTTTCAAACCGGAACCATTTGAAATCAAAATTGCATCCCGGCAGGAAAACGAAGGTCACATTCTGCTCTCCCGTCACTCTTTCCAGAGGGAAACGCAGTTCCCTATATTCCTCGCTGTGCGGGAAGGGAAGTACCTGTGTAGCTCCATCGGTAAACCTAAGCTGGATCGTATTCTGCTGTAAAGGAGTTCTTCCGCAGATGACAATGCTATCGGTTCCCGCTTCTCCAAAGTTCATATCCGTAAATTCGAGAGAGACATTATTGCCGATCTGTTCAACGGCATCCCCGGTTCTCACAAAGCTGTCACCATAGGTAACTCCGTCCGTGAGAGCACTCAGTCTTGCATAAGCTTTTTCCTGTCTGGTGAAATGGAACTCTTTCAGGAAAATTTTGCTTTCTGACACTATTGTCAGTTTTGTTACACCCTTTAATCTCCGGGGCAATACGAAGGTATCCGGCTGGAAGACTTCCCAGATGCCCGGCTTCTGATAGGTTATTTCACCCACCAGTGTTCCCTGTGTCCCGGAACCGCTCTCTTCGGGCTCTCCCTTCCATATCTGAATCCGGTGGGGATCATTATCATTGGCAAAAATAGACAGCGTGATCTCGTCACTTCCGAATTCACCAAAGTCTAACGCTTCATAGACCAGTCCGGTAGGCTGTGCCTTGTCCGTTCCGGCACTGTTCTCCACTCCGCGGCTTACGTCTCCGCCAAAACTTCCGACATAAGAAATACCCGTCACCGGCTCATACGGAGAATGGAACGTCTGTCCCATGCCCTCCACTGCAAAGTCAAGTTGGGAAATCATTTTAATATTGGTTGTTCCGTTACAGGTCATACACCTTACCTGAAAACTGCCATCACTGACGCCTGTGATCCGGATGCTCTCGCCGTCTTCCAGTTCCTCCAGTTTTGCCACAGGGCTGGGGATACCGGAAGCATCAGTAATGCTCCAGAGAAGCTTACGGTCTGTGGCTTCCATGGGATAGATACGGGTATGTAGCAATACATACGGCTTCTCCGGTGTCAATCTCATATAGGGAGCGCTCATTTCCAGTTTCCGCACCGGAACAAATCCGGGATCCACAAAGGCGGGCGGATATTCTCTGTTTTCTTCTGTTGCGCAGACACCGGGACGAATCGGTGCTTCGACTGCCTGTAACGTCACTGTCGCCGTGCGGTGCCCGGCAGCTGCCTTTGCTGTTCCAGTGCCGGTTTCATTGGTCATGCTGTTCACTGTGGCTGCCCATGCATCCTCCACAGTCACACGAATCTCCCCCGGCGTAGTTTTTGCTGCGATCATAGCCAGTAATTTTCCCTGGAACAACTTACGTACGGTTCCCTTGTAGGCATCGTAATCGGCGCTGTCACCATTGTCCAGTCCCACCAGTCTTCCAGCACCTTCCACGGTCACTCTCACATAATCGGAGGCATTTTCCACAGGGTATCCATCCCGGTCCTCCGCAGAGATCTCCACGAAGATCATATCCTCGCCGTTGGCGCACATGGTAGATTTATTGGCTTTTACTATATAATGATCTGTGTTGCCGAAGGAATGTCTCTCCTGTCTGGCTATCTCCCTACCCGTTTCGTCGTATGCCACGGCACAGATACTGCCGGGTACATACGGTACTTTCCAGGAAGGCTGTAATACTGTTCCTTTCTGATGATCGATCTGCTGTTTTCCCTGTGACACTCCGTTTACGAACAGTTCCACCTCCGGAGCATTGCTGGTGATCCGCACGTCCACCTGCTGTCCCGGATTAAAATCCCAGTAGGGATATACATGGATCATGGGATCTTTTTTCCCATCCGTCCATTCCGAACGGAAGACGTAGTAGGAGTCTTTGGGAAATCCCGCCGTATCCATCTGTCCGAAATAGCTGTTTTTCGTCTGATAAGGGGTCGGCTCACCGATATAGTCAATGGCTGTCCAGATGAACTGACCACAGGAATAAGGGGTATCTCTGTCCATAGTGATACAGTATTCCGTATTTTTCGCCGCCCAGCTGGTAGTACTGTTGCCCAACGCAGAACACTGTTCGTCCGCTTCGATCAGATTCGCCCTCTCCAGCGGAAAATGATACACCCCTCGGCTCTGTACCACAGAGGAAGTCTCACTTCCGTAGATGATCCAGTCCGGATGCTTTTCATGGTGTTCCGCATAATATTTTTCCGCGTAGTTATAGCCCGCCACTTTCACGATATCCGCACATTTCTGGGCATTTTCCCAGGGCATGTAATTGGAACCGATCGTCACCGGTGCCACCTTCCGGTAATCCCACTTTCTGACTACTGCAAGGAGGCTACGGGTGATCTCCTGTCCATGGGCATCCGCATGGGTATCCGGAATCTCGTTGCCAATGCTCCACATGTTAACGGAAGGATGATTGCGGTCTCTGCGGATCCAGCTGCGTACATCCTTCTCCATCCATTCCTTGAAAAATCTGGCATAATCATAAGGATTCTTTGCCATCTCCCACATATCGAACGCTTCGGATACGATCAGAAATCCCATCTCATCCGCCAGTTCCATCAGTTCCACAGCGGGCATATTGTGGGAAGTCCGCACAGCATTGACACCCATGGAACGCATGAGTTCAAATTTCCGGCGCATGGCTTCTTTGTGAAAAGCCGCTCCCAGTGCTCCGAGGTCATGGTGATCGCAGGCACCGTTCAGGCGCACTTTTCTGCCGTTTAATAAAAAGCCCCTGGCAGGATCAAATTGCATGGTGCGGAAACCGATGCGAAGATGTTCTTCCTGTGTGATTTCCGTCTTCTGTAAGGCTTCACCTGCTCCGTTCTCCCCGTCGTTCATTGGAAGTTTGCATAGACGAACTGTAAGATCATACAGATAAGGATCTGTGATGTCCCATTTCCGGGGATTATCCACAGGAATCGCCACAGATGTCTTCTCCTGTCCACCGGCGAGGGGCTGTTTTACCCGGAAAATCTCCCTGTTTTCCGTTTCTGCAGAGTTTTTACTGTCCCCGGCATAATGCAAGCAATATTCCAGTTCATAATTCTCAGTGATTGCTCCCCATTCCAGTTCCGTATCGATGGTCAGATCGTAGCCGTTTTCCGTCTCCACGGAGGAGGTATAGATACCGTCCAGCGGAATATGTGTCTCAGGCAGACGGATCATCCAGACATTACGATAGATTCCGGCACCGCTGTACCATCTGCTGTTGGGTGCCTGAAAGGTTACCCGGAGAACAACTTCATTTTCACCTTCACGCAGATGATCCGTAATGTCCCAGTCAAAGGTGGAGTAGCCGTATTTCCAGTCACCGAGGCACACGCCGTTTATATAGATGGAAGAATCCATGTAAACACCCTCGAAGCGCAAAATGACACGTTCGTCACATGTCGTGCAGGCATTACCTGCCACAGAATTTGACTGCTCCCGCAAGTTCTCCTGCGCCGCTTCGCCTGCACGCTTTACTCCGGATGCGGAATACACGAATTTCTTCCGATACCAGCCGATACTGTCTTCATAGAGGTTCTTCGTATCATAGATCAGCCAGTCGTGAGGCAAGTCTGCCGGCTGCATCTCCCGCTCCCAGAGAGTTCTGTCTTCCCAATTCACACCCAATGCTGTTTTTGCAAAATACCAGTTATCATTCCATAACGTTTTGCTGTTCATCGAAATTTCTGCCCTTTCTGTCCATATCGTTTCCTGTCAGATCCCTGCTTCTATAGTGCTGCTTTTCCTACCTGTGTCCCGTCTTATCGTTGTCTGATACGGTCTTCGCATCTGCCCGGTCTTCCAGACGTTTTACTATGTAAACTGCCAGTACTGCATCCAATGTTCCCAGTACCATGCCGCCCAGAATATCCGTGGGATAGTGGACAAAGAAATAAAGTCTGGAAAAGGCAATGACTGCTGCCATAAGCAGACTTAAAATACCCGCCTTACGATAATAACTGAAAATGGTCACCGCTCCGGCAAAACCGTTGGAAGTGTGTCCCGAAGGGAAGGAATATTCCGAAGGGAACGGAATTTTCAGCGTCACACCGGTGTCCACAGCACAGGGACGGGGTCTCGCGATCACATTTTTCAGGAACAAATTTCCCACAAGATAGGTGATTGCCATGGCGATTATCATGGTCAGACCGCATTTCCGGGTCTTCGGAATGCATGTCAGCACAATCGCAATGACGATCCATACCAGACCGCTTTCTCCGATCGTAGTAAAAAAACGCAGGATCTCTGTCAGCCATTCCTGATGGATCCCCTGAATCGCATGCAATATCTGTAATTCCATCCTTCGTTCCTCCTTGTCCGTCTTCCGGCTTGGTTATCGGCCGCTCCGTAATTTCACCGTCAGACATTCTTTTGAACTATTGTAATCTATTCAGAAATGCCTTTGCATTGGCTGCAATGTCATCCTTAAATACAGCGGAACCGGCTACAATGACATTGGCTCCTTTTTCCATGGCAAATGCTACATTGTCCAGATTGATACCACCGTCTACTTCCAGATCGGTAGACAGCCCCTTATCGTTGATCATTTTCCGGATCACCTGTACCTTATCCAGGCACTCCGGGATCAGCTTCTGTCCGCCGAATCCGGGCTCCACAGTCATTACCAGCACCAGATCCACCAGTTCCAGATAAGGTTCCACTGCCTCTGCCGGAGTGGCGGGCTTAATGGTGATGCCGGCCTTTTTGCCTGTGGCATGTATTTTTTCAATGCATCCCTCCACATCTTCTGTGGCTTCCAGGTGAAAATTCACCAGGTCCGCACCACAGGCAGCGAACTCTTCCACATAACGTTCCGGCTTCTCGATCATCAGATGCACATCGAGAAACATATCCGTGTGGGATCTGACAGCTTTTAATACCGGCATACCGTAGGAAATCGACGGTACAAACAATCCGTCCATCACGTCTACATGCAGCCAGGGGACTCCTGCTCCTTCCACAGCTTTGATATCCTCTCCCAGTTTCCATAAATCCGCCGAAAGAATTGAAGGTGATAATAAATTCATGTTACTCCTCATTTCTGCCCCGCAAGGCCTTGTCTGTTGCTTATTACCGTTCTATTCTAGCAAACTTGTTTTCGTAAAACAAGACTAACGAAAAGGAACCTTTTCCTTTTGGAAAAAAGTTCCTCCGTTCGCAATTCTCTATAGGTTTTTCACGTCTTCTTTCAGTTTGTTCCAGGCATCTTCATGCTCCGTATAGTAAATGGGACATTTCTTTCCGCCACAATCATAGTGGCGCAAGATGTCATCGGGTTGCAGGTCATAGGCATCAGTCAGCCATTTCAATAATTTGATCAGAGAATCATAGGTCTCCTGAGTAAACTGGCCGTTGTCCGCCTTGTAGCAGCATTCGATAGAAATAGAATCCTCATTGCGGGTCTGTACTGCATAGGCGATCTCGTCCAGAGGAACGCACTGAAGAATCTCGCCATCATAGCCAATGATAAAATGGGCACTGGCACTGCGTTCATGATTGTCTTTCAGCTGTTCGAAATAGCTGCGGTTCTGGGCCGCGCTGGTCCCAGGATTCGCCGTGTAATGTACAAAAATATTTTTCACTTCCGTCAGGGGATCTCCCGGTCTGGAATATTCATTCACGGTGAGAAAATCTTCTGTCCAGTTGGGATGTGCTGCATATACATCCGCCGGAAGTCCCTGGATCCGGGTTCCCGTGGTCTCCCCGATCTGTTTTTCGATCCGCTGCACAGCTTCTGCCGCAACTTCCACAGGAGTACTGGCCTCCGCAGTGCTGGCAGGTACTTCCAACAAATTTTTCAACATAAAGATTCCTGCAAGAATGCTGGCACACAGCAGGGAAATCTTAATATATCTGCGGATTCTTGCCTGTCTGCGGCGGCGCTGCCTCCCGGCTCTGACCCGGCGTTGTCTGACGCGGGTGCTGTAAGTATTGTCTTTGTAAACATTTTGCTCATATGCATTGCCCGGATGACCCTGCTCCTGCCGCCAGGCCTTGTTTTTCTGCTGTGCTGTCGTCGAATACTGCGGATGTGATTTCTTCCTTCCGCCTTCCTGCGGCATTGCCGATATGCTATGTTGTGACCGTTCTGTGCGTCCTCCGGTATGATTGCTTCGTGATTGATCGGCGTATCTTCCGGTCTGTCTGTCTTGCGGTTGTCCTACACGTCTTCCTACGTGTCTGACTATATTTTTTCCAGTCCGGTAATCCACCAGATACGGATTTCTTCGCACCTGTATCATTTCCAGATCCGGTTGTCTGCTCGAACGATTCTCCTGTGTCATATTGCTGCCCCCCAGAGTTAATTGCTTTCTTTGAGTCCCAGTTTAATCCGGAGTTGTCACATTTTTCGGCACATATTCCTTAAGATTTTATAAATTTATTGTTTAAAAAGTTCCAGCAAATACTTTTCTATCACCTGTGCTGCTTTGCGATGAGCTTTCACTCCGGGATGCAGGCGGCTGCCTACGGTGTCCGGTGTGGTGTTGGGAAGTTGTAAAAAGTGGATTCTGGTATCACCAGTCTGTTCCGCGTAGGTTTCCACCGCTTCACGGATGACGGGCAGGAAATTGTCTCCCAGCATACCATAGCCCCAGATGATCTGTGCCTCAGGATTGCAGTCACGCACAGCTTTCAGGAAATCTCGGATTGCTGTAGTCAGGATCTTTTTGACTTCTTTTATGTCACGGGTTCCTGCCCATTCTCTTACCAGTTCCGCTGCGGACTGGATTGCTGTGGCATCGTTGGTTCCCAGATTAATGATCACGGCATCCGGCTGCCATGCCTTGAAATCATAGTCTTCCAGTGCTCCCAGCGAAGCATTTCGCTCCCCGGTAAGCAATCCGCAGACCTGTTTATAATAGGGAGGAATCTTATTCTCTACAATGCCATCCCAGCCGGTGACGATTCCCCAGCCACTCTGGGACACCACACGATATTCCGCAGAAAGCGCATCCGATACCATACGGGGATACGTATTTTCCGCAGAGAAGAACGCACTGATCCAGTCTTCCTCACCTACCGGCCCCATAGTTCCCTCTCCACTGGTAATACTGTCTCCTACAAATTCCAGGCGATATTCAGGATCCGGCAGAACCAAAAATTTCCCATCTCCATATTGCAATCCCAAAATCTGTATCATGTGCAGCGGGTCCTGGTGCATAGCCTGTACTTCCTTCAGAATCCGTACATGCTTCGGCTTTCCTACTGTCATTCCTCGAAACAGGCATACTTCATTTTTCCCTTTATTAACCGGAAAACGGCTGATCTGGGCACCATTCAGTTCTACCGCCAGCCATGGCTCCATCGTGTCGTAATCAGCATTTACTTCCAGCCACAATTCACTGCCAGTATATAGAAATTCTATACCGCTGCCGGTCCAGAATAAATTGATCACATCTTTTCCCGTGGTCCGGCCCAATACCCGCACTTGCGGCAAATCCGCTATACTTATAATCTTTTTCTGCTGTTCCATTTTCCCATACCTTCTACTCTGTTTTCTGTTGCTTCGACATTTTCTGTTATGATCTTTCGATTGCCTGCTTTACTCTCTCCTGCCGTACTCTTCTGCGATCACATTCTCCGCAGGACGTCCACATACCGCATAAGGGCTCAATCCTTCCAAATTTCCCGGCCAATCCCAGATGCCGAAGCCTTTCACCCAGTCACGTTTTCTGCAGGCTGTAAACATTGCCCGGTACCAGTCCGCCTGTTCCGCATCATCCTCTTCACCCTGCAGTTCCCAGTTATTCGGAACCTGCGCAGAACCATGAATATTCATGCAACCCGCTTCCGAAAACAAAAAGGGCTTCTGAAATTTTTTCACAACCTTTTCGATCCGGTCTAACTGGTTGTCCCAGTCGTCTATGGGATAATATCCGCTGGACGCAATCACATCCACGGCATCCCACCATGTAATATGATCTTCTCCATATTTGTCGCAATTATAACCGACAGGTCCGTCATATACCGTCCGTACTTCTGCGATAAGTTTTCTCCACTCTGTCTCCCGGTGCTCCGTCATGGTCATTTCACACCCCGCCAGGAACAATTCACAGCCTGTCCGCTGCGCAATCTGTGCATAATGTTTCTGAAAGGCAATGTGACTCTCGAACCAGTTGCCCCATTTGGGTTCGCAAGGTACATCATGGTCAAAAAAGCTGATTCGTGCCCGCCAGACACCATTGTCACAATTCACCGTCGGTTTCAAAGCAACTTTCAGTCCCAGGCTCTGTGCATATCGAATCATATCATACAGTTCCTCATCCGTACAGCTTTTCTCCCCATCATAACGGATTTCCTCACTGTAAGGTGTTTCCTGCATCCCCGATGGTGTGAATATCACCCAATTCGTATGGATCCTTCGTACCATTTCCTCCATACTTTTTCTGGATTCTTCCGAACCCAATACTCCTCTGTGCGGAAAAACCGCAAAATTCACAGCGCGAAATGCCTCCATACAATACCTTCCCTTCCAAGTATCCCATTTGTGTTTCATTTCCTGTATTGTATCATTTTTAATTTTATTTAGCTAGTAAAATTAGCTTTTATTTGCCTAAATTTATTTTCCTGCATTTCATTGTGTTCATTCACACGATATGCTACCATGAAACTATATACAGTGCTTTCAGAAAGGAGCTATCTGCCATGCATTTTGTACAGGCAAAGGGGATTCTGTCTCAGAATAACGGAATGAATATTTACCGCGGATGCTCTCACGGCTGCATCTATTGCGACAGTCGCAGTAAGTGCTACGGCTTTACACATGCTTTTGAAGATATCGAAGTGAAAGGAAATGCACCGGAGCTGTTGGAACAAGCGCTGCGCTCCAAGCGTCACAGGTGTATGATTGGTACCGGTGCTATGTGCGATCCTTATCTTCCGGCTGAAAAAGAGCTGCGATTGACCAGAAAATGTCTGGAGCTGATCGATCAATATGAATATGGTGTGACCGTGCTCACAAAAGCCAGCCTGGTGCTTCGGGATCTGGATCTTCTGCAATCTATTAATCAGAAAGCCAAGGCAGTGGTTCAGATGACGTTTACTACTTATGATGAGGATTTGTGCCGGAAAATAGAGCCTAATGTCTCTACCACGAGAGAACGTTTTGAGGTGCTGATGAAATGTAAGGAATTGGGAATTCCCACCCTTGTGTGGATGACTCCCATTCTTCCTTT
>ENA-ORCN01001757-ORCN01001757.1-human-gut-metagenome-genome-assembly--contig:-NODE-1757-length-13587-cov-249.990896_pt1 | contig 13587 bp, 12 predicted proteins | sample MGYA00242984_ERZ507984 | MGnify/ENA primary metagenome ERZ507984 (study PRJEB26167, sample SAMN06115395) | human gut metagenome | host: Homo sapiens | place: China:Hubei | collected 2016-05-19... | reverse complement strand
TCCCATGCAAACCACCATCACGAAAGCAGCTATGATAAACATCTCCCGCCATCCCAGCCATTCGCCGATGTAACCGCTGATTACTCGTGAGGCGAGAATGCCCGTCAGCAGTCCGGAGAGTACAATGCCCATATTCCTGCTCTTGTTCTTGGGTTCCGAAAACTGTCCGGCTATCGGAATGAAGAACTGCGGAATCACCGAACAGGCGCCAATCAGCAGTGAAGCTCCCCAGAGCATCCATACGTTTTGCGCTGCAGCCATCACAATTGCCATCAATGCAGCAATGGTCATATTGACAAGGATGAGTTTCTTGCGCGAAAGCATGTCGCCCAAGGGAATGAGGAAGAATAAGCCCAGCGCATAACCTATCTGGGTAATGACGGTGATGAGGTTAGCCTTCTGCTCGGTAATATCCAGGTCGTGGCGGATGAGTTCGAGAAGCGGCTGATTGTAGTAGCAGTTGGCTACGGTGAGTCCTGCGACGATAGCCATCATCAGAAGAATGCTGCGGGGAATGCCCTGATTTTCTTTTAGCTGTATCATTTTCTGTCTGTTTGTTTCTTTGTTTTGTGTGCAAAGTTACGAAAAAAATCTCGGCAATCAAAGATTTTGGGGACGATTTCTTGGGAAAACTTTCTGTTCTTTCCCTCGCGCGCGTACCTTATTATATGTATATAGTGCTGCTCTGAAGAGGTGTTGGCGCGCACCCTTGTTACGCTAAAAAACACCGAAAAGTGTTAAAATTAGGCTGTTCCCGAGCACATCAAAAACTTTAACCTTTGTTAGCACTTTGTAAGTGTCTGATTTATAGTGATTTGTGATTTTGTTGCAAAAACACCTAAAAAAAAGTCGCAAAAAAAAGAACAACGTATCGAAAAAATGCTTACCTTTGCATCGTTCAAAAGAACAAATGATTGTTTTACAGATTTTAAAAAAGCAAAGAAAATGAAGAAATTAGTTTTTATGTTCGTAGCTATCGCAGCTATCTCTTTCGCATCATGTGGTAACAAAACAGCTCAGAACACAGCTTCTGCTGATTCTGACACAGCTCAGGTAGATACAACTGCTGCTGACACTGCTGCTGCTGATACAGCTGCTGCTGATTCTGCTAAGTAATTTGAAATTACTTGCGAACGAAAAAATGAGAGAAACAACCGCTGGACTTCGGTCTAGCGGCTTTTTCGTTTTATAGAGACTATGTTTCATTTTTTTTAGGTTACCTTTTAGAATTTTAGAAAAGATAATTTATGATAGATTCAAGTGCCTTCCAAGGTAAAAAGGCAGCTTACTATACGCTAGGCTGCAAACTCAACTTCTCTGAAACTTCCACTTTTGGCAAAATGCTCGAAGACATGGGCGTCATTACTGCTAAAAAGGGGGAGAAAGCTGATATTTGTCTTATTAACACCTGCTCGGTAACAGAAGTTGCCGATCATAAATGCCGTCAGGCTATCCACCGGATGGTGAGAAACAATCCGGGCGCATTCGTTATCGTGACGGGCTGTTATGCGCAGCTCGAATCTGAGAATGTCAGCAAGATAGAGGGTGTAGACCTCGTGTTAGGTGCTAACGAGAAGGCGCACTTGATTCAATATCTCAGCGATGCATGGGCGCAGAAGTTTGCCCAGGAAAACGGATTGGCTGCTCAGACTCCTCAGAATGTCGATGCAGAAAGTTCTCAGAACGGCGATGCGGTAACCTCTCAGAACGGCGATGCTGCGGCTCTTCATCAGCATTATAGCGTGAAGACAAAGGAAATCAAAACCTTCCAGCCTTCTTGCTCGCGTGGCAACCGTACCCGTTATTTCCTGAAGGTGCAGGATGGTTGCAATTATTATTGCACCTATTGCACCATTCCATTTGCCCGAGGCAATTCGCGCAACCCGAGCATCCTGTCGCTTGTGGCTCAATGTGAGCAGGCGGCTGCTGAAGGCGGTAAGGAAATCGTCATTACCGGTGTGAATATCGGTGATTTCGGTCAGACTACCCACGAGCGATTCATCGACCTTGTCAAGGCGATGGATCAGGTAGAAGGAATCAAGCGTTACCGCATCTCGAGTCTGGAGCCTGATCTCTGTGATGATGATCTCATAGAGTATTGTGCCCAGAGCCGTGCCTTTATGCCTCATTTCCACATTCCTCTGCAGAGCGGAAGCGATGAGGTGCTCAAGCTGATGCACCGCCGTTACGACAAGGCGCTCTTTGCCCACAAGGTGAATCTAATCAAGGAGAAGATGCCTGATGCGTTTATCGGTGTCGATGTGATGGTGGGCTGTCGCGGTGAAACTCCGGAGTGTTTTGAAGAATGCTATGAGTTCCTGAAGAGTCTGCCTGTTACCCAGCTTCACGTCTTCCCTTATTCTGAGCGTCCGGGCACGGCTGCCTTGAAGATTCCGTATGTGGTTGACGAGAAGGAGAAGAAGAAGCGTTCTAAGCGACTGTTGGAGTTGAGCGATCAGAAGACGCAGGAATTCTATGCCCAATATATCGGTACTGAGGCTGAGGTTCTCTTCGAAAAGGCGCCAAGAGGCAAGGCAATGCATGGCTTCACCAAGAACTATATCCGCGTAGAACTTTCGCCGGCTCTCGCCAAGGAAGAATACGACAACCAGCTTATCAAGGTTCGCCTGGGTGATTTCAATCACGATAAGACGGCGCTGAAGGCAGAGCTTCTTTAGTTGATAGTTAATAGTTTATAGTTTATAGTAAAAAGGGCTAATCATAAAGTTCAATGTTCAAAGCTCAAAGTTCAAAGTCCAATGTATTACAACGATTTTGGAACATGGATTCGGAAGCAGTTTCCTGATTTCCGTGTTCAGAAGATTTCGATAGACGCGGGATTCTCCTGTCCTAACAGAGATGGGAGGATTTCGAGTGGCGGATGTACGTATTGCGACAACCGCACCTTCAATCCGAGCTATTGCGACCGGAAAAAGTCGATTACTGAACAGCTGGAGGAGGGAAAGGCTTTCTTCAGCAGGAAGTATCCTGATATGAAATATCTGGCTTATTTCCAGGCTTATACCAATACATACGCCAGGGTGGAGCAACTGAGACAGATGTATGAAGAGGCTCTTGAGGTGGAAGATGTGGTGGGAATCGTTATCGGAACCCGTCCGGATTGTGTGAGCGATGAATTGCTCGATTATCTGGAAGAACTGAACCGCCGAACCTTCGTGCTGGTGGAATATGGCATTGAGAGTGCCAATGATGAAACCTTGAAACGCATCAACCGCGGACATGATTTTGCCTGTTGCCGAAGTGCCGTAGAGCGTACTCATGCCAGGGGAATCCTTACGGGCGGCCACATCATCATCGGTTTGCCGGGAGAAGATGCGGAAGAAAGTCTGCGCCAGGCTCCTCTCATCTCTTCCTTGCCGCTTGATATTCTCAAGATTCATCAGATGCAGATTATCAGGGGCACCCGGCTGGCACAGGAATATGCTGAGCATCCCTTCCATGTTTACACGGTAGAGGAATATATTGATGTCATCGTGAAATACATCCGTCTGCTCAGAAAGGATTTGGTGCTGGAGCGCTTCGTCAGTCAGTCGCCCAAAGAACTGCTGGTTGCTCCCAAATGGGGACTCAAGAACTATGAGTTTACCAATCTCCTGAATAACAGATTAAAGAGTTTACAATAAATATGGCAAAAGTAGCAATCGTTATATTAAACTGGAATGGTCAGAAGATGCTGGCAAAGTATCTTCCGAATGTCATCGAATATTCCCGTCAGGATGCTGAAATATGGGTGGCAGACAATTCTTCTTCTGATGGTTCGATGCACCTTCTGGAGACTCAGTTTCCTCAGGTGAAGACCATCGTGCTGGAGCAGAATTTCGGCTTTGCAGAAGGCTATAACCGTGCCTTGAAGCAGATTGATGCAGAATATTACGTGCTCCTGAATAGCGATGTGGAGGTTTCGCATCATTGGCTTACACCGCTCATCGAGTTTATGGATTCGCATCAGCAGGTGGCTGCCTGTCAGCCTAAGCTGCTTGCGGAATACGATAAGGACAGTTTTGAGTATGCTGGTGCTTGCGGCGGATTCCTCGACAAATACGGCTATCCGTTCTGTCGCGGCCGCATCTTTGATACGGTAGAGCGCGATAACGGGCAGTATGATTACCAGCAGGAAATCTTGTGGGCTACGGGTGCCTGTATGATGATCCGTTCAAAGGATTATTGGACTGCCGGCGGTTTAGACGGCCGTTTCTTTGCCCATAATGAAGAGATAGATCTTTGCTGGCGCTTGCGTCTGATGGGCAGAAAAATCTACTGCATTCCTGAGAGTGAGGTTTATCATGTGGGGGGTGGAACCCTGCCGAAAAGCAATCCGATGAAGACTTATCTGAACTTCAGAAATAATTTAACCATGCTTTATAAGAATCTGAATGATACGGAGTTGACTCATGTAATGCGTATGCGTAGATTCCTGGATTACCTTGCAGCTTTCGAAACATTGGTTCTGAAGCGCAACTGGGGCGACTTCAAGGCCATCTTCAAGGCGCGCAGGGCTTTCAAGGCATGGAAACATGAGTTTGACGAAGATCGCAGAAAGATACAGGCGAGTAGGGTGAAGGAGGAGATTCCGCAGGTTTACAATCTCTCTATCATCTGGCAATATTACGCCAAGGGCAAGAAACTCTTCTCGCAGTTGTAGACTATAAATAAACAAACTTAAAAATAAAAATCTATGAAGAAAAAACAAATGATGATGGCGCTGGTTTCGCTGATGGTTCTGTCAGCCCAGGCGCAGGCTAATTTCCAGGTGTCGGTTTCCAATCCTTCCAAGGTGGCAAGAACCGATGCTCCGGTGGTGGTAGATCTCAGCAAGTTGGGAGCAATCGGCGACATTCAGCGCGCTGTAGTAACCGTTGACGGTAAGGAGATTCCTTCACAGCTCGACGACACCAACCGCGATTGTACCAACGATGAACTCTGTTTCCTTGCCGATTTGGGCAAGAAAGAAACCAAGACCTATCAGGTGCATCTCTATCGTGAGGGTGAGCAGGCACAGTATCCGGCTCGTACCTTTGCCGAACTCTGTCTGCCAAGCAGAAACAGGAAGCTGGCTAAGAACAGGCAGGATATTTATCTGCGCAGCATCTCGTTTGATAAGAAGACCAAGGATCCTTATCACTACGTCCATTCTCATGGCATCTGCTTCGAAAGTGAACTGATTGCCATGCGTGTTTATTTCGACCATCGTCAGACCATCGACCTTTATGGCAAAATCAACAAGGGACTGGTGGTTCAGGATACGCAGTTCTATCCTTCAGAAGAGCAGATTCAGGCTGGTTCGGGCGATGATTGCCTCTGGGTAGGCAATACCTACGGACTGGGTGCGCTCCGTGGCTGGGACGGTAAAGACCAGGTGCTGTTCAACAACGTGAAATACCAGGAGCAGCGCGTCATTTCAGAAGGTCCGCTCCGTGCCATCGTCGAGGTAGTGGATAAGGGTTGGGTTCCGGCTCCGGGCTTGCAGCCTGTCAATGCCACCATCCGCTACACCATCTATGCCGGTCATCGCGATTTCGACGTAGATGTATTCTTCAACAAGGATGTTTCTGATTATCAGTTTGCTACAGGACTCATCAACGTAAAGGGTTCCAGCGAATTTGCTGATGGCAAGGGATTGCGAGGCTGTTACGGCAGCGACTGGCCAACAGGCAAGGACGATGGAAAGCACAAGCTGGAGACCGTAGGCTTGGGCATTTATGTGCCACAGTCAGCCCTGGTAAGTCAGCAGCCAGCCAATAAGGATTGCTATACTCAGGTGGTGAAACCTGCAGGCAGCCAGCTCAGTTATAAGCTTGCTTATACCAGTGCCAACGAAACCTATGGTTTCAAGGGCGAGAAGGAGTGGTATGAGTGGTTGAAAGCCTGGAAGAAGCAGATAGAAGAGCCGGTTCAGGTTTCAGTTTCTGTCATCATCCGATAAGCAGTTTCTTTTATCATCCGATAAGCAGAAAAACTGCGCAAATAGCCAGTAATGAGCAAAAAAGCCTTACGTTTTGCTCATTGCTGGCTATTTTGCAAACAAATTTAAGAGAAAAACCCATTTTTTTTGCGAATGCGTATGATTTTTTAGCAAAAAAGCTTGGTAATTTAAATAATTTTTAGTATTTTTGCAGTCGTAACTCGAAGATTTGTAAATTATCGTGAAAAGGTTTTTTAATTATATAGTCATATTAGCAATAGTGCTTCTCAGTTCGGCCTGCGAGTTTAAGTTCAAGCCGAACGAGGAAGGAGAGGCTGTGCCCCTGTCAGTACAGCGTTACGACCGATTGGAAAGCAGATATCTTACTACCGGTGATTTCTCAGCCCTGCAGCAGATGAACACCGATTACCCGATAGAAACCCGTACGCTGATAGAGAAAATGCTCCAGCTTGGTACCATTACCGACGCCAATATCAGCAACCGTTTCCTCATGTTCTATCAGGATTCTACCCTGCAGTCACTTATTGCCGATGCTGAGGCAGAATTTGCCAATATGGAAGACATCAACGAGCAGCTGAAATCTGCCTTCTCACGTCTGAACAGTTGGATTCCGGAGCTCCAGCAGCCTTGTTTCTATGCCCAGATTGGTGCTCTCGACCAGAGCATCGTGGTAGGACAGCACTCAGTAGGAATTTCGCTCGATAAATACATGGGCGAAAACTATCCGCTCTACAAGAAATTCTATACACCGCAGCAGCGCAGCACCATGTCGCGCCAGTATATTGTGCCTGATTGCCTTACCTTCTATCTGCTGAGCATCTATCCGATGGATCAGTTCGACACCCGTCCGCAGCTCGACCGCGATCTGCACATGGGCAAGATTATGTGGGCTGTAAACAAGGCGATGGGCAAGGAGATTTTCAAGACCAAGTATGTGAATACAATCAACGCTTATGTAAAGCGCAACCCTAAAGTAACAGTTGAACAACTGCTCAAGGACGAAGATTATTCGCCTATTGAGGCATTACATAAAGATTAACACATGAAAAGATTTCCAGTTTTTATTGCAACTGTCATGATGGTTTCAGCAATGCAAGCTGCAGATAAACTCGACCTGAAGGCCATTACCTCCGGCGAGTTTGCTGCCTCTTATGTTACCGGTATTAACCCTATTGATGGCACCGATTTGTACGCTTCTATCAGCAATGATGGCAAGCAGGTTATCAGTTATTCGTTCAAGACGGGTAAGCAGATGAGCATCCTCTTCGATGTGAACGCAGTCAAGGCTCCCTTCGAACAGATTGAGGGTTATGTAATCAGTCCTGATGGCAAGAAATTGCTTATCATGACCCATCGCGAGGCTATCTACCGCCGCTCGTTCAAGGCAGAGTATTTCGTATACGATATTGCTAAGAAGAGTTTGAAGAAACTTTCCCAGGGCGTTAACCAGCAGGTGGCTACCTGGTCGCCTGATTCACGCCACATCGCCTTCGTAAAGGATAACAATCTCTTTGTTACCGATGGAGATAAGGAAACCCAGATTACCCGCGACGGTAAGTTCAATGAGGTAATCAATGGTATTCCTGATTGGGTTTACGAAGAGGAGTTCAGCTTCAACCGCGCCTTTGCATGGAATGCGGATGGAACTGCCATCGGCTGGATACGCTTCGACGAATCGCACGTAAAGACTTATTCTCTGCAGATGTTCGAAGGTTCTCATCCTACCCATAGCGAGTATCACGACTATCCGGGAGAGTATTCCTATAAATATCCTAAGGCTGGACAGGACAACTCTAAGGTGAGCCTCTGGAGCTATGATATGAAGAACGGCAAGACCGTGGCGCTCGATGTGCCTGTAGATTCCGACGGCTATTATCCACGCATCAAGACATCGCCAGACGCCAACAGTCTGATTGTCTATACGATGAACCGCCATCAGGACGACATGCGCCTCTATGCAGTCAATCCTTTCACCGGCAAGAGCAGGATGCTCATCAAGGAGAGTGTGCCTAAGTTTGTAAAGGAAGAGGTGATTGAAAACAGCATCGTGGGCAAGAAGAACATCCTGCTGCCTAGCGACCGCGACGGCTTCATGCATCTCTATCTCTATGATATGAACGGCAAGCTCCTGCGCCAGGTAGAGAAGGGCAACTATGATGTTACCTCTATCTACGGAATGGATGAGAAGACGGGCGATGTTTATTTCCAGGCTGCCAAGCTCAATGCGCACGACCGCCAGGTTTACGTGGCTCATAAGAACGGAAAGGTGGAGCGCCTTACCGATGCGGCTGGTTCCAACTCGGCTTACTTCTCGGGCGATTACCGCTATTTCGTCAATACCTGGAGCAGCTACAGCCATCCTTATGTCTTCACCGTACGCAGCAACAAGGGCAAGCTCATCAAGACATTGGAAGACAACAAGCAGCTGCTCGAAAAGACCCGGAAGTATAATTGGGGCAAGCGCGAGACTTTCTCTTTCACCACTTCCGAAGGTGTGAAACTGGACGGCTGGATGGTGAAGCCTGTAGATTTCGACGCCAGCAAGAAGTATCCTGTCATTCTCTTCCAGTATTCCGGTCCGGGCAACCAGCAGGTGCTCGATTCATGGAGCACGGGCAGTATGGGCAATGGCGGTGCTTTCGATTATTATCTTGCACAGGAAGGTTTCATCATTGCCTGCGTAGATGGTCGTGGAACAGGCGGTAGAGGAGCTGAGTTTGAGAAGTCTACCTATCTCCGTCTGGGCGATTTAGAGTCGAAAGATCAGGTTGAGACCGCTCTCTACATGGGTTCTCTGCCTTATGTAGACAAGGATAATATCGGCATTTGGGGCTGGAGCTATGGTGGTTTCAATACGCTGATGAGTATGAGCGAGGGCCGTCCTGTGTTCAAGGCAGGTGTGGCTGTGGCTCCTCCTACCTGCTACCGCTTCTATGATTCAGTTTATACAGAGCGCTACATGCGCACTCCTAAGGAAAATGAAGAGGGTTACAATGTGAACCCTATCGAGCGAGTAAAGCAGCAGCATGGTGCGTTGCTTATCTGTCACGGATTGGCAGATGACAATGTGCATCCGCAGAATACCTTCGAATATGCTGAGGCTTTGGTTCAGGCAGACAAGGACTTCAAGACCCTGTGGTACACGAACCGTAATCACGGCATTTCGGGTGGCAATACCCGTAACCATCTGCTTCGCCAGATAGCAAACTGGTTCAAGCAGAATCTGAAGTAGAAAATGATATGATATAAAAAAAGTGAAGCCATTCTCGGCAGAAAACGGGAATGGCTTCTTAATTTAATGTTCTCCTCATTACTTTGCGAAGTAAGGAACGTTTGAATTCTTATTCAGTTTTAGCGCCTTTTCTGCGCTTTTCTTTCTTGGCTTTCTTAGCCTTCTTCACTTTTACCTCTTCAACCTCTTCATCGTTAGGCTGAACAGATGAAAAATGAAAATCTGTAGAGTTGATGGTCTTCACCTGATAAGGGCTAGGCGCATCGTTCATCTGCTGTCCGTTCTTTGCCTTCTTAGCCTTTGGCTTCTGAATGTATCTTGCATAGAGCTTGTTCCATTTCTTTTCAGCCTTCTTCTGGTTGAAGTCAAACATCACGATACACGTGCGGTTGCCGGCACCTTTCTGCTCCAGATAGTCGCGCAACTGGTATGAATAGTTCTCGCGGCTTACCAGAAACTTGTTCTTGCGGGTGAAATAGGCAGAATCAACCTTCTGAACGTCTGTGAAATAGACTGTAGAGTCATTAAACGACGAGGCAAATCCAAAGATGTATGCAGTCTTAACTTCGTTCTTGGCTGATGCAGAGAGCGAGCTGAAACATGCTAATGCAATAGATGCTAATGCAATTTTTGTAATTTTCATTTCTTTTTCTGTCTTATTTTGTTTTGTGCTGTCTGCCCCATCAGTCATGCAGGATCTTTCCTTATCCCAGATAGGACTTCAGCAGTTTATCTGTCGTTTTGTTCCGGAGTCGCCTTATCGTTTTTTCCTTGATCTGGCGTACTCTTTCCCTGGTGAGATGATACTTGGTTCCGATTTCTTCGAGCGTCAGTTCCGGTGTTCCTATGCCATAGAAGGCAGCAATGATTTTCTGGTCTTTGTCCGGCAGCGTATTGAGCAGTCTTTCTATTTCTGCTCTCAGCGACTCTGCCAGCAGTTCATTGTCGGTCGGATCATCCGAATTGGCTATCAGGTCGAGCATGCTGCCATCTTCATCGTCAGAAAAAGGAGCATCCACGCTCAGGTGGCGACTTGTCGATGTAGCCTTCATGGCGTCCTCTATCTTGTCTTCCGGCAAGTCTATGCGGTCAGCTATTTCGTCTAAACTCGGTTTGCGTTCAAATTCCTGTTCGAACTTACTCATCTCTCTGTTAATCTTGTTAACGCTTCCCACCTGGTTGAGCGGAAGGCGCACAATTCTACTCTGCTCGGCTATGGCCTGCAGAATGCTCTGGCGAATCCACCATACGGCGTAAGAGATGAACTTAAAGCCTCGGGTTTCATCAAACTTCTGTGCGGCTTTGATAAGCCCCACATTTCCTTCGTTGATAAGATCAGGCAAGCTGAGCCCCTGGTTCTGGTATTGTTTTGCAACAGACACCACGAAACGGAGATTAGCTTTTGTTAATCTCTCCAATGCCCTACGGTCACCTTTTCTTATACGCTGAGCGAGCTCCACCTCTTCATCTGTAGAGAGCAGCTCCTCATGAGCAATATCTTGAAGATATTTTTCCAACGATGCGCTTGCGCGATTCGTAATTGACTGAGTAATTTTTAATTGTCTCATGCTGGCATCAAATTTTAAGTAGTTGCAAAAATACACTTTTTTGTTTAAATACCAAAAAAAATAGTAGATATTTTTCAGAAATACCTACTATTTTATTGATTTTTGTCTGTTTCTTGAGTTTTTTGGCAGTAAAAAAGCCTTTTTCACTACTCAATCATGAGACGTTTCTCTTAGAACTCTTACCCTTAGTCTTTCTGCAGCGGAACAGCGAAGTAAGCCTTCTTGCCTGTTGGCCATATACCCTGAATGTAGAGCACTGGGTCCTTGCTGGTAGAAGCACTCTTCACAGCCTTCTGCAGGTCGTCGAGCGATGTGATGTTATTGTCGTTGATGCGCTGGATGATGAATCCGCGTGAAATGCCACCATCCTTCAGGGCGCCGCTGTTCACCTTCATCACCTCTACACCATACTTGATGTTGAGCTGGTTCTTCTGGCTCTCAGTAATAGGGCGGAAGCTGCCACCGAGCACGTCGAGGTCGGCACTCTTGATAACCGAAGTATTACCCTGGGCATTCTTCAGCGTGATGGTTTTGGTGCTTGCCTTCTTGTTGCGCAGATAGGTGATGCTCATCTTGTCGCCAGGGCGCTTGCCGTTCAGGATTTCCTGCAGCTCAGCCATCTTGGTCACCTTCTTGCCGTCAACCTTGGTAATCACGTCACCTTCCTTCAGTCCTGCCTCAGCACCGTTGCCGTCTTCATCTACCTTGGCAATGTAAACACCCTCATTGGTTCCCAGGTTCACTTCCTTGCCGTTCTCCTTCTGGGCGTTGATATAGTTCAGCACATCGCTTCCCTGTATGCTCAGCATCACACGCTGTACGCTGCCGTATTTCTTCAGGTCGTCTACCACCTTGTTCATGATAGAGGTAGGGATGGCGAAACCATAGCCGGAGTAAGAACCGGTCTGAGAATAGAGCATGGCGTTGATGCCTACCAGTTCGCCCTGGGTGTTGACGAGTGCACCGCCCGAGTTACCTGCGTTGATGGCAGCATCGGTCTGGATGAAGCTCTCTACACCGTTGGCACCGAGCGAACGTGCCTTGGCAGAGATAATGCCGGCTGTAACCGTATTGTTCAGTCCGAATGGGTTGCCCACGGCGATGACCCATTCACCCACCTTCACCTTGTCGCTGTCGGCGATAGGCAGGGTAGGCAGGTTCTTGCCGTCTACCTTGATGAGGGCGAGGTCGGTAGTCTTGTCGGTTCCGATGATGCGTGCCGAGTATTCGCGGTTGTCGTTCAGTGTTACGGTCAGCTCGTCAGCACCTTCTACCACGTGGTTGTTGGTAACGATGTAACCGTCCTGACTGATGATGACGCCCGAACCGGTAGCCTCTCTCTTCGGAGTCTGCACCTTCTGCTTGCGTGTGCCTCCGTTGCCCTGTCCCGGGTTGCCGAAGAAGCCGAACGGGTCGAAGAAACCTCCGAATGGATCGTCCTGCACATCTACTGTCTTCACCTTCGAGTTCTGTACGTATTTAATATGTACTACTGCAGGCAGCGCCTTCTCGGCAGCATAGGTTAAGTCTACAGGCTGACCTGCTGGCGCAGCGGTAACTGCAGGTGTAGCATTTACTTTCATGAAAGCACCGGCTGAAAATGCGAGCGAACCAACGCAGAGCACAGCCACAACATAATTACTTAATTTTTTCATGTCTCTTATTTTTTTATTGTTTACTTTTCTTTTCCTTGGAACTGCAACAGCTAATATCATGCCAAAGTCAGCTTGTCATGCATCGCTCTGTTTCCGGTTGCAAATATAGGGTCATTTTTTGAGATACGCTTCATTCTCAGCATAAATTTATTCCGTTTTAACATTTCAAATTAACACTTTAACGGCTATTAAACAAGAAATGCCCTAAATTCACAAATATTTGAATGTAAGCATAAAAATCTTAGTTTTGTATACGTAACTATCTTCTGCTGATTAATAAATATCTGTTAAACGATAGGGACTCAGAAACTCCGTTTAATCGGGGAAAAGAGTGAAAAATAGCCTTGTGAATAACTAATGATGTATAAAAAAGAGAGGAATCGTGCGATAGTATCAAAAGTTTTTTGTACTTTTGCATGTCGAAAGCAGTGCTCCGGTCTGTCGCTGGCATCTTTCAGGTGCGAGAGGAAAGTCCGGGCAGCATAGAGCATCCCACTTCCGAAACTAGAAGCTATTGGTGACAGTAGGTGTCGGTAGAAGAAAATAACCGCTCCCCCGCCGATTTCCCACGGTGGGGGATAGTAAGGGTGAGAAGGTGGTGTAAGAGACCACCAGCTGGCGGGTGATCGCCAGGCTGTACCATCTGGGAGCTGTAAGCTCATGTATACCGCAGATTGAGGGCGGCTCGTCCGATTGCCTTAGGGCTGCTGTGGAGGGTAGAGTGCTTGAGCCCAAGGGCGACTTTGGGACTAGATAAATGACAGACATTCTTATATCTGATATGAACACAGCATAACAGCATATCTGATATAGGAACACAGAACTCGGCTTACAGGGGCACTGCTTTCTTTTTTTCAGCATCGCAGCCGCTATATATAATAAGGTATAAGATGCATTCATTTTTAAACGATTTTAAAAACTAGCAAGATTATGAAACTCAGAGAACCGGAAAAGCAGATATTAGATGATTTCGAACATAAGGTAACGGGCAAGATAGCGAAATATGGCAATGAACCCGATTTCCCGAAGTTTGAGAACTACGGCATTACCCGTATGGAGCTGGATGATTATCTTTTCGATAAGCAGGCGATACTCGACATGGGCGGTTCCAAGCGCAGCCAGCTCACCATCGGCGGTTTCATCACCGTCCTCCCCGTACTGGTGCTGTCCTGTTTCCCGGATAAGTCA
>ENA-ORCN01001752-ORCN01001752.1-human-gut-metagenome-genome-assembly--contig:-NODE-1752-length-13613-cov-8.290337_pt1 | contig 13613 bp, 9 predicted proteins | sample MGYA00242984_ERZ507984 | MGnify/ENA primary metagenome ERZ507984 (study PRJEB26167, sample SAMN06115395) | human gut metagenome | host: Homo sapiens | place: China:Hubei | collected 2016-05-19 | study... | reverse complement strand
CACCTGAAGGAGCTGCTGAATCTGCCGGACGATAAGGCCAAGCGCGTGACCTTCAACGAGATCACGAAGAAGGTCGTCACCGAGAGCATCCAGCACCCGCGCGAGATCGATCAGGATCTGGTCGATGCGCAGCAGGCGCGCCGCGTGCTCGACCGCATCGTGGGCTATAAGCTCAGCCCGCTGCTCTGGCGCAAGGTCAAGCCCGGCCTGTCCGCCGGGCGTGTGCAGTCGGTGGCCACGCGCATCGTGGTCGACCGTGAAAATGAGATCCGCGCCTTCCAGCCGCAGGAATACTGGCTGCTTGACGCGCTGCTTGACTGCGGCGCGGGCACGTTCAGTGCGCGCTTTTACGGCACGGCCGATAATAAGAAAATGGACGTCCCGGACGAGGCCACGGCCGACAAGATCATTGCCGCTGTGTCGGCAGAGCCGTTTCAGATCGCGAGCGTCAAGCGCGGCGAGAAGCAGCGCAGCCCCTCGCCCCCGTTCATCACCTCGACCCTGCAGCAGGAGGCTTCCCGCCGTCTGGGCATGACGCCGCGGCGCACTATGTCGGTCGCGCAGCAGCTGTATGAGGGCGTGGATATTACCGACCGCGGCACGATCGGTCTCATCACCTATATGCGTACCGACTCCCAGCGTCTGTCGGACGAGGCGCTCGCCTCGGCACAGGCGTTCATCGTCGAGCACTACGGCCCGGAGTATCATCCCGGCAAGCCGCGCACGTATAAGACCAAGGCCGGTGCGCAGGACGCGCATGAGGCCATTCGCCCGACGGATGTCACGCTCACGCCGGATCGTGTGCGCCACGACCTCACACCGGAGCAGTACCGTCTCTACCGGCTCATCTGGGGCCGCTTCACCGCCTGCCAGATGTCCAACGCCGTGTACGATAATGTTGTCGTGGATGCCGGCAGCGCGGGCTATCTCTTCCGCGCCAACTACTCCGAGCAGAAGTTTGCGGGCTACACCGCCGTGTACGAAGAGGCGAAGGACGAGGAGACGAGCGAGGTGCGCCGTCCGCTGCCGTCGCTCAAGCAGGGCGATGCCGTGGAGCTCAAGAACGTCACGAAAGAGCAGCAGTTCACCCAGCCGCCCGCTCGCTACACGGAGGCGACGCTCATCCGTGCGATGGAGGAAAAGGGCATCGGCCGCCCGTCGACGTATGCGCCGACGATCTCGACCATCCTCAGCCGCAACTATGTCGTCAAGGAGGGACGCTATCTGCGCCCGACGAACCTTGGCATCGTCGTGACCGAGATGATGGAGGAGTATTTCCGCAATATCGTCGACCTGAAATTCACCGCCAACATGGAGACCGATCTCGACAAGATCGAGGCCGGAGCCGTCGCGTGGAAGGATCTGCTGCGCGAGTATTATAAGGACTTTGACGCAAACCTCAACAATGCCGAGATCCAGCTTGAGGGCAAGCACCTCAAGGTGCCGGATGAGGAGTCGGACGAGGTCTGCCCGAACTGCGGGCGCAAGCTCGTGTACAAAAACGGCCGCTTTGGCCGCTTCCTTGCCTGTCCCGGCTACCCGGAGTGCAGCTTCACGATGCCCATTGTGGTCGAGATGCCCGGCAAGTGCCCGGCCTGCGGCGGCCGTCTGCTCAAGCGCACGTCGCGCAAGGGCTTTGCCTACTACGCCTGTGAGCGCGGACATGACTGCCCCGGTCACGGTGAGGGCGAGGGCGGCGAGAACATCCAGGGCTTCATGACGTGGGACGTGCCGACGAAGGACTACTGCCCCGAGTGCGGCAAGACGATGTTCAAACGCGCCGGCAAGGGCGCGAACAAGCCGTTTTGCATCAATCCGGAGTGCGCGAACTATCTGCCGCCGGATAAGCGCGGCTATAAGCGCAAGCCGAAGCCGGCGGACGACGCGGAGCCGGCCAAGACCGAGCCCGAGACCGCCGAGGCTGCCGCAGAAAAGAAGCCTGCCGCCAAGAAAACGCCTGCGAAAAAGCCTGCCGCGAAGAAAGCGGCGGCCAAGAAGCCGGCTGCGAAAAAGCCCGCCGCCAAGAAACCGGCTGCGAAAAAGACGGCAAAACCCAAGGAAGAAGCATAAGTAGGAAGCATAATTGGAAAGGCGGCCTGATCACGGCCGCCTTTTTCGAGGAGGAACGCTATGACCCCAGTGACTGTGATCGGTGCAGGCCTGGCGGGATGCGAGTGCGCGTGGCAGCTGGCCGGGCGCGGCATCCCGGTGCGCCTGATCGAGATGAAACCCCAGAAGATGTCCCCCGCGCACGTATCGGAAAACTTTGCGGAGCTCGTCTGCTCCAACTCGCTGCGCAGCGATGAGCTCACCAATGCCGTCGGTCTGCTCAAGGAGGAGCTGCGGCGGCTCGATTCCGTCGTGATCGCCAGCGCGGATCATAACCGTGTCGCCGCCGGCGGCGCGCTTGCCGTGGACCGTGAGGCCTTCGCCCACGAGATCACGGAGCGCATCTGCGCGCACCCGAATATCACCGTTGAGCGCGCGGAGGCGACCGCCATCCCCGAGGGCGAGGTCGTCATTGCGACCGGCCCGCTCACGAGTGATGCCATGGCCGAGGAGATCCAGCGCCTGTGTCCGGAGTTCGACCTGCATTTTTATGATGCCGTCGCGCCCATCGTCACGCTTGAGAGCGTGGATATGGACAGCGCCTTTTTCGCCAGCCGCTATGATAAGGGCACGGCGGACTACGTCAACTGCCCCATGGATCAGGCGGAGTATACCGCCTTCGTTCAGGAGCTGCGCACCGCCAAGGAAGCGCCGGTGCACGGCTTTGATGACGGCGCGGTCTTTGAGGGCTGCATGCCGGTCGAGGTCATGGCGCGCCGCGGCGAGGATACGCTGCGTTACGGTCCGCTCAAGCCAGTCGGCCTGCGCGACCCGCGCACCGGCAAGGACAACTATGCCGTCGTGCAGCTGCGGCGCGACAACGCCGAGGGCACGCTGTATAACATCGTCGGCTTTCAGACGCATCTGACGTTTGGCGAGCAAAAGCGTGTCTTTTCCATGATCCCCGCGCTGCGGGAGGCGGAGTTCGTGCGCTACGGCGTCATGCACCGCAACACCTACTTAAATTCCCCGCAGATGCTCGACCGCTACTACCGGCTTCGGAGAGCGCCGCGCATCCGCTTCGCCGGACAGATGACCGGCGTTGAGGGCTATGTGGAGTCGTGCGCGTCCGGCGCGCTCGTCGGCATCGAGACGGCTGCGCAGGTGCTCGGCCTGCCGCCGGTCGATTTTCCGCAGGAGACGGCCATCGGCGCGCTGTCGCTGTACATTTCCGGCGGCAGTGTCGGCGATTTTCAACCTATGAACATCAACTTCGGCATCATCACGCCGCTCGATCACCGCGTGCGCGGCAAGCGCAACAAGAATGCGGAGATCTCGGCGCGCAGCCTGCAGATTCTGGACGGGCTGAAACAAAAGGAGGTTTTTCATCTATGAGAATACTTGTGGACGCAATGGGCGGCGACCTTGCCCCGAATGAGATCGTGAAGGGTGCGGTGCACGCGCAGCAGGAGCTGGGCGCGGAGATCGTGCTCGTCGGCCAGCGCGCTGCCATCGAGACCTGCCTGCGCAACGAGCAGGCCGAGCTCGAGATCATTGACGCGAGCGAGGTCATCACCATGGACGATGACCCCAGCACGGCGACCCGCCGCAAGAAGGATGCTTCCATGACGGTCGCGCTCAACCTGCTGCGTGACGGCAAGGGCGATGCGGTCGTCTCCGCCGGCAGCACCGGCGCACTGCTCACGGGCGCGACGCTCATCGTCAAGCGCATCCACGGCATCCGCCGCGCGGCGCTGGCTCCTGTGCTGCCCAACGGCGATGCGGGCGTCATGCTCATCGACTGCGGCGCGAACGCCGACTGCACGCCGGAGTACCTGCTGCAGTTTGCCTATATGGGCAGCTACTACGCCCGCACCATGCTCGGCATCGCTGCGCCGCGCGTCGGTCTGCTCAGCAACGGCACCGAGGATCACAAGGGCGCGCAGCTCCAGCATGAGACCTTCCCGCTGCTCAAGGCGGCGGACGCTGCCGGGCGTATCCGCTTCATCGGCAATGTCGAGGCCTCACAGGTCTTTAACGGCGATGTGGACGTCGTCGTCACCGACGGCTTTACCGGCAACGTCCTGCTCAAGGGCATTGAGGGCAGCATCAAGTACATGACGCGCCAGCTCAAGGGCATCTTCATGAAAAACTTCAAGACCAAGATGGCGGCGCTCGCCATCAAGGACGAGTTCAAGGCGCTCAAGGCCTCTCTCGACCCGAACGAGGTCGGCGGCACGGCCATGCTCGGCATCAGCAAGCCCGTCATCAAGGCGCACGGCTCGTCGGATGCGCGCGCGATCTATAACGCCATCCGTCAGGCGATCTCGTTTGTCGACTCCGGCATCATCGACGACATCACGGCCAACATTTCCTATATGCGTGTGGACAAGCACGCGGCAAAGGAGCTGGACTGATGGAGGCACTGGAGGCTCGTCTGGGCTATACATTCCGTGACCGGTCGCTGCTGGAGAATGCGCTCATGCACAGCTCTTACGCCAATGAAAACCGTGCGCGCGGCTATACCAGCAACGAGCGGCTCGAGTTTCTGGGTGACTCCGTGCTCGGCATGGTCACGGCGACACGGCTCTACCGGCTCTATCCGGATATGCCGGAGGGGAAGATGAGCCGGCTGCGCGCCGAGCTCGTGTGTGAGCAGGCGCTGCACGGCGTGGCGTGCGCACTGCATCTGGGCGATTATATCCGCCTTGGCCACGGGGAGGAGCGCAGCGGCGGACGCGAGCGCCCGTCCATCCTCGCCGATGCGGTAGAGGCGGTCATCGCCGCCATGTACCTCGACGGCGGGCTGGAGCCTGCGCAGCGCTTTATCCTCGCGCACATCCTCAACGGTCTGGCCGAGGGGGAGATCCACCACGTCGCAGACTATAAGACCGAGCTGCAGGAGCGCGTGCAGCGCCGCGCCGGACAGACGCTCTCTTATACCGTCTGCGCCGAGAGCGGTCCGGACCACAACAAGACGTTCACCATGGCCGTGCTGCTCAACGGCAGCGAGATCGGCCGCGGCACAGGGCGCACCAAAAAGGAGGCGGAGCAGTCCGCCGCCCGCTGCGCGCTCGAAACGCTGAGCGAATAACGGCAAACAGCCGCCTGCAAAAACAGGCGGCTGCATTTTTTCATATCTGAAAAAATGCGCTCCTGCCGTTGCAAAATGGCATTTTTGGCGGTATACTCTACTTTGTATTATTTTCATTTGAGATACCGGCGGCGCTCCTGCGCGGGGCTGGGCCGGGTATGCGAGGGATTTTGTGTACTTAAAAGCATTGGAGATCCAGGGCTTCAAGTCCTTTCCGGACAAGACGCGCCTGAATTTTGACCAGGAGATCACGGCGATCGTCGGCCCGAACGGGAGCGGCAAGTCGAACATATCGGACGCCATCTTGTGGGTCATGGGCGAGCAGCGCACGAAGACGCTGCGCGGCGGCAAGATGGAGGACGTCATCTTCGGCGGCACGGAAAAGCGCAGCCCCATGGGCTTTGCGCAGGTGTCGCTCATTCTCGATAACAGCACCGGCATCTTCGACACCGAAAACACCGAGGTCATGATCACCCGCCGCTATTACCGCAGCGGCGAGAGCGAATATTCCATCAACCGCGAGCCCTGCCGCCTGCGCGACATCAATGAGCTGCTTATGGACACCGGCCTCGGCCGCGACGGGTACTCGATCATCGGGCAGGGGCGCATTGCAGAGATCGTCTCCGGCAAGAGCAACGAGCGCCGCGAGATCTTTGAGGAGGCAGCCGGCATCTCGCGCTACCGCTACCGCAAGGAGGAGTCGGAGCGCAAGCTTGCCCGCACGGAGGAAAACCTCCTGCGCATCAACGATAAGGTCGATGAGCTGGAGCTGCAGGTCGAGCCCCTGCGCAAGCAGGCCGAGACGGCGAAGAAATATCTGCACCTGCGTGACGAGCTCAAGAGCGCCGAGGTCTCCGTCTGGATGGAGACGCTCGACCGGCTGCACGCGCAGGCCGAGACCGTGAACCACGACTATCAGACCGCGAAGGAAAACCTTGCCGGCGCGCAGCGCGAGCTCGAGCAGCTCTATGCAGCGTCCGAGAACATCGCGCAGAAAATGCGCGAGAAGGATCTGGAGTCCGAGCGCACGCGCGAGCAGATCTCCGAGGCAGAGAGCGCCGCCGCCGAGTGCGAGAGCGCCGCGGCTGTGGTGCGCACGAACCTGCAAAACAGCGCCGACAGCATCGCGCGTCTGCGCGTGGAGGTGTCCGAGCAGGCGGATCGCGCCAGCGCTCTGCAGGCGCAGATCGACGCGCAGCAGCAGCGTTTGGAGCAGATCGAGCGTGAAAAGGCGCAGCACGCGCAGCAGATCGATGCCGTGCTCGAGGACATCGAGCGCAACGCCGCATCCTCCGGCGAGGCCGAGCGTGCGTATACGGAGCTGCTTGCCCGGGAGAGCGCGCAGAGCAGTGCGCTGGCCGAGTGCCGCACGCGCATCACGCTCCTGGCCGACAAATCGCAGGAGCTGCTCGATCAGGAAAACGCCATCGTCACCGCCGCTGCGGAGGCGGCCGAGCGTCTGGCCGCGCTCGAGGCGCAGGCGCAGGAAAAGCAGACCGCGCAGCAGCAGGCACAGTCCGCCTGCGACGCGCTGCGCACGCAGCAGAGAGAAAAAACACAGCATCTTTCCGCCTGTGAGCAGGTGCTGGCAAAGCGGCAGGAGCGGCTGTCCGGTCTGACGGTCGACCTGCGCAGCACCGAATCGCGCATCCGTATGCTCACCGAGATGGAAAAGGACTTTGAAGGCTACAACCGCGCGGTCAAGGCCGTCATGCACGCGGCCGAAAAGGGGACGCTGCGCGGCGTGCGCGGCCCGGTGGCAAACCTCATCAAGACCGGCGACCGCTATGCCCTCGCCATTGAGACGGCGCTCGGCGCGGCGGCGCAGAACATCGTCGTCGAGACACAGAGCTGCGGCGCGCAGGCCATCGAGCTGCTGCGCCGGCGCGATACCGGCCGTGCGACATTCCTGCCGCTCGATACCATCCGCCCCATGCACCTCAACAGTGTGCCGGATCAGGAACCGGGCTATGTCGGCGTGGCCGACACGCTTGTCACCTGCGCGGCCGCTTACCGTGATATTGTCAGCAATCTCCTCGGCCGCACCGTCGTCGCCGAGACGATGAAAGACGCCATCGCCATCTCCAGGCGCTATGACCACCGCTACCGCATCGTCACGCTTGACGGGCAGCTCGTCAACGCCGGCGGCTCGCTCACCGGCGGCAGCGCCGCCAAGGGCAGCGGCATCCTGTCGCGTGCCAACGAGCTCAAGCGTCTGCGTGAGACGCTGGACGCGCTCACGCTCGAAAAGCAGCAGTGTGCGCTCGAGCTCGAGGATGCGCAGGCGGCGCTCGATGCGGCGCACGCACAGCTCGACACTGCGCAGGCGCAGCTGGAGCAGGCGGTCGAGACGCTGCACAGGGCGCAGAGCGAGGCGGCACAGGTCGTGCTGCTCCAAAACGCCGCACAGGAGACCATTGCGGGGCAAAATGCGTCCATCGACGCCTGCCGCGCGCAGCAAAAGACGAATCAGGAGCGCATCGCCGCCGCCCGCGCCGATGCAGCCTCGGCGGAAGAAACGCTTGCACAGCTTCGCACGCAACGCGATCAGAGCGAGCTCGGCCGCGGCGCGTTTGACCGCCGCCGGCAGGAGCTGGCCGACCAGCTGGCCGGGCTGCGGGCGGAGACGGCGTCGCTCGAAGCCGAGCGCGAGACCATCCTGCGCACCACGCAGCAGATCCACGACCTGTTCGAGGAGATGGCCGGTGACCGCAAGGCGCGCCTTGACCAGATCGCGCAGGCGGAGACCGGCACGCAGCAGCTGCAGCAGACGCTGCAAATGCATGAGCGCCGGCTGGCTGAATTGCGCCAGCGCGCTGAGACACTGCGCAGCGATCTTGCCGCGTGCAGCAGCCGCAAGCTGGAGCTGGAGGGACAGCGCACGCGCACCGACCGCGATGCGCAGGCGCGCAACCGCGACCTGCTGGATATGCAGGGGCTCGTGTCGCGCTTTGAGCAGAAAAAGCTCTCGGCCGACATGGAGGAAAAGCAGATCCTCGACAAGCTCTGGGACAATTATGAGCTCAGCCGCACGGCGGCCGAGGCGCTGCGCCAGCCGATCGAGAATATGACCAAGGCCAGCCGCCGCATCGCCGAGCTGCGCCGCGGCATCGGTGCGCTGGGCACGCCGAACCTCGGTGCGATCGATGAGTTCACGCGCGTGAACACGCGCTATACCTTCCTCACCGGCCAGCGGGACGATATCCTCAAGGCCAAGCGTGAGCTGACCGGCATCATCGCCGATGTGACGGGGGAGATGGAGGGCATCTTCACTACCCAGTTTCAGGCGATCGATCAGGCGTTCCGCCAGACCTTCCTGGAGCTCTTCGGCGGCGGCAAGGCGGCGCTTGTGCTCGAGGATCCGGAGCACGTGCTCGACAGTGGTATCGAGATCAAGGTGCAGCCGCCCGGCAAGGCGCTCTCGACGCTGAGCCTGATGTCCGGCGGCGAGATGGCGTTCGTGGCCATCGCGCTCTACTTTGCCATTTTGAAGGTGCGTCCGACGCCATTTTGCGTCATGGACGAGATCGAAGCCGCGCTCGACGAGGCGAACGTCACGCGCTACGTGCAGTATATGCGCCGCCTTGCCAAGAGCACGCAGTTTCTCGTCATCACGCACCGCCGCGGCACCATGGAGGAGGCCGACCACCTGTTCGGCGTGACCATGCAGGAAAAAGGCGTGTCGCGCATCATCGAGCTCTCGCTGGATGAAGCGGCTAAAACCATATCGTAACGGAGAAAATAGTCTATGGGATTTTTTGATAAGATCAAACAGGGTCTGACCAAGACCAAGACGAAAATGGACGCCCAGCTGACCGGCATCTTTGCCGCCTATGCGCCGGGCGATGAGGAGTTTTTCGAGGACCTTGAGGAGACGCTCATCCTTGCCGACACCGGCGTTGAGACGACGACCAAGGCCATCGCGCAGCTGCGCAAGGCCATCGAGCTCAAAAAGCTGACCACCGGCGCGGAGGTGAAAAAGGAATTCGTGCAGATCCTCACGCGCATCCTCAAGGTGCAGGACACCATGCTTCTGCTCACGACGCAGCCGTCGGTCGTGCTCGTCGTCGGCGTCAACGGCGTCGGCAAGACGACGACGATCGGCAAGCTCGCTTCCCAGCTCAAGAAGGAGGGTAACCGCGTGCTCCTGTCCGCTGCGGATACGTTCCGCGCAGCGGCCGCCGACCAGCTCACCGTCTGGGCGCAGCGCGCCGGCGTGGAGATTGTAAAGCACGAGGAGGGCTCTGACCCCGCCGCCGTGGTGTTCGACTCCATTCAGGCGGCAAAGGCGCGCGGCGTGGATGTCGTCATCATCGACACCGCCGGCCGTCTGCACAACAAGGCAAACCTCATGAACGAGCTCAATAAGATCACCCGCGTCATCCGCCGCGAGCTGCCGGAGGCCGACATTGAAACGCTCATGGTGCTCGATGCCACGACCGGTCAGAACGGTCTCATTCAGGCCAAGCAGTTTCTCGACACGGCGGATCTCACCGGTATCGTGCTCACGAAGCTCGACGGCACGGCCAAGGGCGGCATCGTCTTTGCGATCGCAAACGATCTGCAGCTTCCGGTGAAATATGTCGGCGTCGGTGAGCAGATCGACGACCTGCTGGAGTTCAAGCCTGCGGAATTTGTGGAGGCGCTGCTGTCATGATCCTTGCGAGCAATAATGCACATAAGTTAGATGAGTTTCGCGCCATCTTTGCCGACATGGGCATCGAGATCATCCCGCAGAGCGCGGCCGGCTGCGACTTTGAGGTCGACGAGACCGGCGATACCTTCGAGGAAAACGCCTATCTGAAAGCCATCGCCGTGACCCGCGCGACGGGGCAGGCCGCCATCGCGGACGACTCCGGCCTCGAGGTCGATGCGCTCGACGGTGCGCCCGGCGTGCACTCGGCGCGCTATACCGGCCGGCACGATGATACGGACGCCGCACGAAACGAGCTTTTGCTGCACAACCTCGGCGACCGCACCGACCGCACGGCGCGGTTCGTGTCGTGCATCTGCTGCACGTTCCCGAACGGTGACGTGCTGCGCGCACGCGGCACGTGCGAGGGCAGCATCCTGTTTGCCCCGCGCGGGGAAAACGGCTTCGGCTATGACCCGCTGTTCCTGCCGGAGGGCTGCGACTGTTCCATGGCGGAGCTGCGCCCGGAAGAGAAAAACGCCATTTCCCACCGCGGAAATGCGCTCAAAATCCTGAAAGAAGAATTGAGGAATTACTATGCTGACAAGTAAACAGCGCGCCCAGCTGCGCGGTCTGGCCGCGACGGAGGATACCATCGTCCACATCGGCAAGGGCGGCATCACCGACAACATCGTCACCCAGATGAACGACGCGCTCAAGGCGCGCGAGCTCGTCAAGGGGCGCGTGCTCGAAAATTCGCTCCTGACCGCGCGCGAGGCGTGCGACCGGCTTGCTGCGACCTGCCGCGCGGAACCTGTGCAGGTCATCGGCTCGAAATTCGTGCTCTATAAGCGCAACGAGCAAAAGCCGAAGATCGAGCTCGTGAAAAAGGCGAAGAAATGAAGATCTGCATCTATGGCGGCAGCTTTAACCCGCCGCACCTCGGCCATACGGCGGCGCTGCGCGCCGTGCGCGCGGCAATCGAGCCGGATGTGACGCTCGTCATTCCAGACCGCATCCCGCCGCACAAGGAGCTCACACCGGGCAGCCCGGAGCCGTCGGAGCGCCTGCTCATGACGATGCTGGCCTTTTCTTCCGAACCGGGGGTGGAGGTCTCCGACATGGAGCTGCACCGCTCCGGCAAGAGCTACACGGTCGACACCGTGCGCGAGCTGCGCGACTGCAATCCGGACGCGGAGCTGTACCTCGTCGTCGGTACGGATATGCTCACGACGTTTGAGCAGTGGCACGATTACCGCGCGCTGCTTGCGCAGGTCACGCTCGTCGCGCTTGCGCGCACAAGCGATGAGCACGCCGAGGTCGAACGCTTCAGTGCCTATCTGCGCGAGACGTACGGTGCACGCGTCATCGCGCTGCCGGCAGAGCCGATCCCGGTCACGAGCACGGACGTGCGCCGTCTGCTGCCGCAGCGGCGCGGCAGCGAGTATCTCGCCCCCGATGTGTACGCGCACATCATCCAGCAGCGGCTCTATGGCGCAAAGCCCGATCTCAACTGGCTGCGCGAACAGGCATATCCCATGCTCAAGCCGCGGCGCATCTCCCATGTATGGGGCTGCGAGCACGAGGCGCGCCGCCTTGCCGAGCGCTGGGGCTGCGACCCGGATGCTGCTGCCGAAGCCGGAATTTTACACGATTGCACGAAAAAATTCGAGCTATCTGACCAATTGCTATTGTCTGATAAATATGGTATCATAAACGACACGGTCGAAACGGCCAACACCAAGCTGCTGCACGCAAAAACCGGCGCTGCCGTGGCGCGGGTTCGTTTCGGCGTACCACCTGAGATAGAAAATGCCATCCGCTGGCACACGACGGGAAAGCCCGATATGACCACGCTCGAAAAGGTTCTGTATATGGCTGACTACATCGAGCCTGCACGGGATTTTGACGGCGTGGACGAGCTGCGGCGCCTTGCTTACATCGATCTGGACGCGGCCATGGTACTCGGGTTGCAAATGAGCCTCGAGGATCTGCGCGCCGGCGGCATTACGCCGCACGAGAACACGGTGCAGGCATTAAACTGGTATCAAGGCAGGGAAAAAGAATATGAAAAGACGACAGAATGACGGCCGCTATCCGGATGACTATGCCGGCTATCAAAACGCGGGCTATGACGATGGATATGACGACGGCAGCGGCTTTCAGGACGACCCGTTTTCCGAGACGTCCGCCGCGGCCAATCACCGCGTGAAGGCGCAGCAGGCACAGGATAAGCGCCGGAAGAAGAAAAAAGTGCGCATTGCGATCATCGTGGTCGTTGTGCTGGCGCTGCTCGTGGGTGAGTTTATCGTACTGATGGATCACTGGGTCAGCCCGCCGAGCCTCAGCGGCGGCCTGAGCGACGGCAACCCCGACGACGGCATTACCACCAATACCGAGGGACGCAAGAAGGGCTGCTATACCTTCCTGATCGCGGGAAAGGACCGCGCGGCCGGCCTGACGGATACCGTGCTCGTCGGTATGCTCGATACGGAGAACAAATCTCTGAAATTCGTCAGCATTCCGCGTGACACGGCGGTGAACGTGGCCTACCGTCCCAAGAAAATGAACCAGTATTACGCCGCGGCCGAGAACAACGGCAGAGACGGTGTGGAGGCGATGCTTGCCGGCGTGGAGAAGCTCCTCGGCTACCGGGTCGACAGCTATGCGATCTTTGATGTCGAGGTGTTTGTCGAGCTCATCGACGCCATGGGCGGCATCGACTTTGATGTCCCCGTGGATATGGACTATGAGGACTGGGGGCAGGATCTGTCTATCCATGTGAGCAAGGGGTATCAGCACCTTAACGGCTATGAGGCCATGGGCGTGTTCCGCTTCCGCAATTCCTATGCCAACGGCGACATCGGCCGCATTGACGTGCAGCACCAGATGCTCAAGGCCATGACGAGTCAGTTTTTGAAGCTGCACAATATTCCAAATCTCAGCAAGCTCATTGATATCTATGAAAAGGAAGTCATCACGAATCTGTCTGCCGGCAACGTGATGTTCTACGTCAAGGAGTTTTTGAAGCTCGATGAGAGCGCCATCGGGTTTGAAACGATCCCGGCCAACTACAACGGCGTGAAAAACGGCATGTCCTACGTGTTCATCCAAGTGGACGAATGGCTGGAGTATCTCAACACATGGCTCAACCCCTACACGACGGAGATCACGGCCGCGAATGTGGACATCCTCTATGAGTCCAACGGGCAGGTCGTGGCTACCTCCGGCACGGTTCAGGGGCCGAACAAATGGTAACGAAAAGGAAGGATGTTTGATTATGATGCCTGCTAACGAGCTCGCCGCGGTCATTGTCAAGGCACTGGACGCGAAAAAGGGCGAGAATATTCAGCTGCTCAAGACCCGTGACCTGACGACGCTGGCGGACTATTTTGTCATCTGCACGGCCGGCTCTTCGACGCATGTCAAGACGCTGACCGACGCCGTGGAAGCGGCGGCGGACGCTGTGGGTGAACCGGTGCTGCGCCGCGAGGGACACCGCAGCGGCAGCTGGGTGCTGCTCGATTACAGCTGCGTGATCGTGCACGTGTTTCAGGATGAAGCGCGCAAGTTCTACGATCTGGAGCGCCTGTGGAGCGATGCCGAGGTCATCGACATCACGGATATGCGCGCCTGAGCAAATGCCAATGAGCCGGGGCGGTCATCGCGCCGCCCCGCTTACTTAGTTTTTGATTTTTCAGAGAGAAGTGAACGCTATGAAGTATGATTTTCAGGCAATCGAGAAAAAATGGCAGGCGCGCTGGGAGACGGAAAAGCCGTTCGCGGCCGTCACCGGCGATCCGCGCCCGAAGTTTTACGGGCTGATCGAGTTCCCGT
>ENA-ORCN01001747-ORCN01001747.1-human-gut-metagenome-genome-assembly--contig:-NODE-1747-length-13680-cov-7.507388_pt1 | contig 13680 bp, 28 predicted proteins | sample MGYA00242984_ERZ507984 | MGnify/ENA primary metagenome ERZ507984 (study PRJEB26167, sample SAMN06115395) | human gut metagenome | host: Homo sapiens | place: China:Hubei | collected 2016-05-19... | reverse complement strand
TGGGCATGGCCCTGGCTGCCGAAGCCGAGAACGGCAACGGTCTTACCCTTGAGGTAGCTGAGATCAGCGTCTTTGTCGTAATAAACTTTCATGGAAAAATCCTCTCACACAGGCAAATGTTGAAAAAAAGTGGCTGTGCAGTTGATTAACTGCACAACCACTATTTAAATCAGGGACTGACTTTGTCAAGTCAGACGCTCTTATTTTTCAAAAAAAGCTATTCGCTCTTGTTTGAACGGCGCATAACAACAGAGCCGGTACGGGCGATTTCCTTGATACCGAAGCGGTGAAGCAGGCTGATGATGGCCCTGAGCTTCTCATGGTCGCCGGTGGCTTCGATGGTCATTTCCGTGGGGCTCACGTCGATGACCTTGCAGCGGAAGATATCCACGGTGCGCAGGATTTCGCCGCGCATGGCGCCTTCCGCCTGAACCTTCACGAACATCATCTCGCGTTCAACGGAAGGAACATCCTTGAACTCGGAAACCTTGATGACGGGGACGAGCTTGTGCAGCTGCTTCGTAATCTGCTCAAGAATCGGCTCGTCACCGAAGGTGGTGATGGTCATATGGCTGGTGCCTTCTTCGAGGGCCGGAGCCACGTTCAGGGAATGAATATTGTATCCGCGTCCGCTGAACAGCCCAACGACGCGGGAGAGAACGCCGGGCTCGTTCTCCACAAGCACCGACAGAACGTGTCTTTCTTTCTGATCTGGCATAACTGTCACAGCCTCCTACACCAACAGCATTTCATCAAGAGAGGCGCCGGCGGGCACCATGGGATAGACGTCTTCCTCGGGTTCGACGACGACGTCGATGATGGCGGTATTCGGGGAAGCCAGAGCCTTCTTCAGGGTGGGAGCCAGTTCCTCTTCCGTCATGATGCGGTAGCCTTCGGCCCCGTACGCCTCGGCCAGCTTCACGAAGTCAGGCTGGCCGGTCATGCTCGTGCTGCTGTAATTGTGCTTGTAGAAAAGCTCCTGCCACTGACGGACCATGCCGAGGTAGGTGTTGTTCAGGATGACGATCTTGACCGGAAGCTTGTTCTGCACGGCTGTGGCCATTTCCTGAATATTCATCTGGATGGAGCCGTCGCCGGCAATGTCAATGACCAGCTTGTTGGGGAAGGCCACCTGCGCGCCGATGGCGGCGGGGAAGCCGTAGCCCATGGTGCCGAGGCCGCCGGAGGTGATCAGGGTGCGGGGCTTGTCGAAATCGTAGAACTGGGCGGCCCACATCTGGTTCTGGCCGAGCTCGGTGGTGATGATGGCGTTGCCGCGGGTGATTTCGTTGAGCACGCGGACCACATGCTGGGGCTTGAGATAGTTGTCGCCCTTCGCGTAGGTGAGCGGCTGCTCACGCTTCCATTCGCCGATGGTCTCGATCCACTGGGCATGGCGGCTGGCCATGTCCTGGCCGGAGAATTTGTTGCGGCTGATCTCGTTGATGCCCTCAACGGCCAGGCGGCAGTCACCGACCACGGGCACGTCGACCCGGACATTCTTGCGGATGCTCGTGGGGTCGATATCGATATGCACAACGCGGGCGTGCGGGGCGAAACCGGAAAGCTTGCCGGTCACGCGGTCATCAAAGCGTGCGCCCACGCAGATGATGAGGTCGGCGTTATTGAGGGCCATGTTGGCGGCGTAGGCGCCGTGCATGCCGCACATGCCGAGCCAGAGGGGATCCTTCGCGGGGAAGCAGCCGATGCCCATGAGGCTGCAGGTCACGGGGATATGCAGGGACTCGGCCATTTCCGTGACGGCAGAGGAAGCGTTCGAAAGAATGACGCCGCCGCCGGCGAGAATCACCGGATTGCTGGCCTTCTTGATTTCCTCGACAGCCTTGTGGAGCTGGCCGATGTTGGGCTGATATGTGGGATTGTAGGAGCGCATATAAACAGACTCGGGCCACACAAACTCGGTTTTGCTTATCTGCACATCCTTGGGCAGGTCCACCAGCACGGGTCCGGGACGGCCCGAACGCGCGAGGAAGAACGCCTGACGAATCGTCGTGGCGAGATCCCTGACGTCCTTCACGAGATAGTTATGCTTCGTGCAGGGACGGGTGATGCCGGTGATATCGACTTCCTGGAACGCGTCATTGCCGATGAGCCCTGTGGGGACCTGCCCGGTAAAGAGAACGAGAGGAATGGAATCACAGTATGCAGTGGCCAGACCCGTTACCGCATTGGTGGCGCCGGGGCCGGAAGTTACCAGTGCTGTTCCTACCTTACCGGTAGCGCGGGCATAGCCGTCAGCGGCATGAAGAGCTGCCTGTTCGTGGCGTACTAGGTAGTGATGGATCTCGGGATGCCTCGTCAGTTCATCGTAGATGTCGACAATGGCTCCGCCCGGATATCCGAACAGAACATCAACTCCTTCTCTCTTGAGACATTCAAGGAGAATCTGTGCACCTGTAAGTTCCATGTGTTTACTCCATCATTTTTACTGCGCGCGCCTTGCGTCTATCATTTCCGCAAGACGGGTCTTTGCTTCAAGCTTCTGCTTCTTCAGCTGCTTGAGCTGGACTTCTTCAGAGGGGCTGCGGAAAGGCTTCGCTTCCAGCTTTTCCACCTGCTTCTTCAGAAGAACGTGATCTTCCCAGAGGGACTTCAGCTCAGGATCAGTATCCGCACGCTGTTCAATGAAATCGATATCGCGCTGATCCATAACAACACTCCCTTTGCTGATGTTTACCGCCGGGGGCATTCCCCGAGCGGCGTGTTAGGTTCAACAGTGAATAGGGCAGACGGCGGCTAAAGAGCCATAGCCAGCTGCCGGACTGATCTGATGACGATCATATCAAAAAGCTCTAGTACGACAATAACAACCACGGGTGAAAAATCCAGTCCCCCGGAGCAGACGAAGGGCATCCATCTGCGCACGCGGGAAAAGACGGGTTCCGTCAGTTTCGCGAGCACGCGGACAGCCGGGTGGTACGGCGTTATGCGGAACCAGGAAACCGCACAGGCCACGGCCACGATGATCATGTACGTGACGACGGCCACGTGACAGAGATAGGTCACCGCGTCGATGATGTTGGCAAGGATGAACAAGCTTTTTCTCCTGTGGTTTCCATATAGGGTGCCAGTTCCCGCCTGAGGGCGGCGTAGCCGTCCACGCGGAAATCGCCATCCAGGGGAGGATTTTCCTTCGGATTCATTGCCGCGAAGGGCATGCGGCAGGCTTCCGCCGTACGCCGGTCCACGTCACTGTCTCCCACATAAAGCACATCGCCCGCTCCGACGCCCCATTCGGAAAGAATCAGGCGGGCGCCGCCGGGCTGGGGCTTCGGGAAGCCGCAGGAGGCGGTTACTACCGGATTAAAATACGAAGGCAGAGAAAAAAAGTCCAGAATAGACTTCATCCCGTTGTCCGTTCTGTTGGTCAGCACGGCCATTCTGACGCCGTTTTCGTGCAGAAAATCCGCAAAGCCGAGAAATCCGGGATAGAGCTTTATGAAAGGCAGTATTTCCCTGTCGTAATTGACGATGTCCCTGCCGAAGCGGGGGATGTCCTTCTTCGCCCTTTCGGGCAGGATATGCTCCAGCCCCTGGCGGGAGGTGGACATGTTGCAGTAGGCGGCCTGTTCGTCGGTCATGGGCGGAAGGCCGTAATAGGCAAGACAGCGGTCGAAGAAAATCCTGTTGGCCGCGACGGAATCGATCATAACCCCGTCGCAGTCGAAGATGACACCTCTGAGTCCCGAAGCAAACATACGCTACTTTCCGGAAGGAAGAAGAACAAGGCGCACGCGGGACGGCAGGCCGGGTTCCTTCGCGGCCCGCGCACCGAAGATATTGGCGGGCAGAGCCTCGCAGAAATCCACGGACACGCCTTTCTCTGCGCCGAGGGCCGAGGCCATTTCCGCGGACGGAACGAACGCGAGCCGCTCGGAAAGATCCTGGGCCATGCCGCCCTCCGCCACGAAGACGGTGTCTGACGGAACGAGCTTCAGCACGGCGAGAAACAGGGGACGCCAGTCAGGAGACAGATCGCCCGTGCCCGATGACATGGGTGCCGCGAAATGACGGGCGGATACGTCTATGCCATCTTCGCCGGTTTCGGCGCCATAGCCTTTCTCAATGACCGAACTCACCTCGTTGACGCGGTTCACCAGCCCGTCGATTTCGGCAATATTGCGCTGCTGCAGCCAGTACCAGGCAAGCGTGCGCTGTGCGGCCCTGCGGGATTCCGTCCCGGCCGCCCTGTCCGCCTCGCTGCGCTCGTGTTCCGTGGCGCCGAGGGCGGCCACACCGGCCAGTTCCTCGCGCAGCCGCTTTCTGTCGCGGCCGGCCTTCTCGTTGAGAAGTGCGGCTTCCACGTCGGCGCTGCGGGCCGTGTCTCTCGCGAAGCGGTCCACTTCATTGAGGTAGGCGGCCAGGGTCTCGGGATCCTCGGGAAGATCCTCCGGAACATAGACAGCGGCATCCGATACGGCGCCGGGGCCCGAAAAGAGACGGTCCGGAAGGCCGGGCCAGAGACGGCGGACAGAAGGCCATGCCGCGTCCGCATCCCCGTATCTGCTGCCTGTGCCGGCGAGACCGGGAAGCCGGAGCCAGAGGACGGTTCCGGATGTCTTGAGAGACTGTGTCATACGTAAACTCCGTTTAAAAGCGCCGCCCCGTTTCATCCGGGGCGGCGCGTCATATCAGTGAAAACAGGAACGCTCGGCGCCGAAAATAGTCTTCTTCGTCTGCACCTGGCGTGTCTGGCTCGGCTTGCAGAGATGGACAATATCCCTGACGTAGGCCTTGCGCCTCGAGAGGAAGAAGGCCAGGGGACGCCCGAAATCACGGCCCACAAGACCGTCCACCATGAGCTGGCTCACGTCCCTCTCGCGCATGAGCACGAGCTGGGAAAGAGCGAAGGCCTTGCGGTCGGCGTTGGTCAGGTTCCTGATCATCTGTTTGAAGGCGTCCTGAGCCCGAGGCTGGTAATACCAGATGTACAGGAGATCCAACGCGTTGACTATCAGGGCGCGTTCCAGCTTGGCGGCTTCCGTGCCGCCCCTGCCTCCGAGTCCACCCGGACGCGCCAGCTTGACGAGGGCGTCTTCCTGCGGGAACAGAAGCTCGAGCCGGGTATAGCAGTCGAAAATGCTCTGCAGCTTATTCCTGTAATCGAGGGCGCGCATGTGCATGTTCATATGGCTGTCCGCGAAGCCCTCAATGACAGCGGCAACCGTGTCCGAAGCGAGCTTCGACACCACGGCGGCGCTGGGAATGAGGTAAAAGGACGGATCCGGTATGCCGCAGAGGAGGAGCAGGTGCCAGAAACCCGTGTTGTAGGCGCTCGACACGGGAATGGCCAGGGCTGACCGGAAGAGATTTCCCACGGCGGCCGTCTTGGGAAAGCCGCGGAAGATGTTGTGGGAAAAGATATAAAAGCCGTTCACGATGTTGAGCACCGTGAACACGATGATGGGCTGCTCGCGCACGGTGACGCCGAAGCCCTTTTCGAGGAGCCACACGCGCACCATGACTTCCAGAAGGAAGACGCTGATGCCCGTGTACATGAGCGAGTCACAGAGCCGGTTGATGCTCACGTGGTCGCGCCAGTGCATCAGGGTATTCCGGGACATGCCCTTGGCCGCGAGCACCATCTGGATGACGTTGCGCACGCCCGTGATGCCGAACCAGATAAAGGTGCCGAACCAGGCGAGGAACCACCAGTCCTGGGTATACAGAAACGAGATAAAGGCCGGGACAAAGCCGAGTATCACCTTCAGGACGTTGCCCACGCCGCTGTTCAGGTAACGGATCCCCGGTCTCCTGTCAGAAGAATCCGATTCTTCCTCGAGGGGGCAAGTGTTGCGATCATGTTTGCAATGACGGTTCCGGTGTCAAACTGCAGGCAGATCAGATAGACGATCCATCCGATCGCACCGGTAAGTCCGCAGAAGAGAAGTTCTGATTTTGGTGCACAAAACAGCACGGCAAAAGAAAGCGTTCGAACAATCGGATATTTTGGAGACATGAAACAGTGCGTCAAGGCTTTGTTAGAGCGTTATCCGAGGGAGTTATCTGAAAAGGCACAGATTTCCTTTAGTGAATACTTAGAACTGTTGGATAAGGCTTATACGAGGTCAGAACAGCTTGTAAACAGTCTTGGAAAATGACGGAGGTATAAATTGCACAGAGAAAGCAAAGAGAGACGCAGAATCATAGCAGAGATGGAAAACCGTCAGACGAGAATACCGAAGCATCCAAACCCGGATGCATTGAGAGATTTTAAGGAAGTACCGTATCAGTTACGGTACGGGAAGGAGAAGAAAGATGCTGAATAGAGAAAAATATGCAAAAGAGATTATTGAAATCGCGTGCAATGGGGGGAACATTGCCGTCGTTAATGGAAAGCTGGAAAATTGCAGAAAAACACAGTGCAACGAGTGTAATTTTAATGGCGGCACAATAAGAGATTGTGAAATAAAGACGAGAAAATGGGCGAACAGCGAATATGTCGAACCGATTGAACCGCCGGTTGATTGGGGTAAGGTTCCGGTCGATACGCCGATTTTGGTAAGAGATCATGAAAATCGCGAATGGACTAGAAGACATTTTGCAAAAATCAAAAACGGAACGGTGTTTGCATGGCGCGGTGGGGCAACGTCTTGGAGCGAGGATGATGGAGAGGCTATTCCGTGGAAATATGCCAAGCTGGCAGAAAGTGAGGAGAAAAATGATTGAATGTATGAGAAATGCGGTGAATAAGCCACAGACCAATGCAGACCGGATTCGGAGCATGACGGACGAGGAATTAGCAGGGCTTCTTAAAGAAGTAAAAGAAGATTATCAGTGGGCGAATCCCGACTATCCAGATTGTGAGGATTGTGGCGAATGGTTGAATTGGCTTCAATCAGAAGCGGAATAGGAGAGAATATGAGGAAAGTTAAATCGGTACCGGGAACAATAGTGTTCGCAAGCAAGAAACGACATGTATCGTTTGCTTTTGGAATGGGTAAGCGTTGGGGAATAAATTTTGGAGCAGAATATTATAAGGCTTGGGATTGGAACCATTTTGCCATAGGATTTACAATAATTAAATTTTTTTTTGCGTTTAGAGTAAATTGGCGAATTTTTGGAGAAGGTTACGACAGAGACGAAATGTACTTCGAAATGTACAACTGAAAGGAGAGAATATGGAAGATAGATATTTATGCAAAGCAAAACGAACTGATAACGGCGAATGGGTTATTGGCGGTTTGGTACGATATGGATTTACCGGAAGAGAAAAATACTATATCGTTCCTAATTACGCATCAGATTTATATGCTCTGCAAATTGATCCGTCCACAATTTGTTGGTGCACCGGACTTAAGGACAAGAACGGCAAGCTGATTTGGGAGAATGATATTTGTGACAGAAAAGAAGAATATCCGGAAATAGTAAAATATAATAATGGCGATTGGACGCTTGATTATAGTTATTCAAAAGGCAAAGAAAGCGGATATTGCTACTGTAATTTAGGATTTTATGCACTTGAACGAAAGTGCGTTGAAGTTATCGGCAACAAATTTGACAATCCCGAGTTGTTGGAGGTGTAGGAATGATTAAAGGTAAAAAAGTAACCATGAATGATAAGTATTATGTATCGGAGAAGAATAAAGGCAAGGTGTTTAAGGTTGTCAGCGAGCCGTACAACATGTGTGGAACGATGGTTGTTAAATTAGAAGGATTTGCCGGATGCTATGCCTTGGATGGGTTGACGGAGGTGCCAGAATGACAGAGAGTGAAGCAATCATGATTATTGATAACAAAAAGCCTAGTTGCGGAGAAAAGATAATCTTTGCAGAGGGAGATAGATGTGAAGCTATAGAAATGGCAATCAATGCGCTTGAAGGAATCCAGAAGTACCGCACGATCGGAACAGTGGAAGAATGCCGGGCGGCGGTGGAAATGCAGACAGCGATTCCCAGAGAACTCATTGAGGGGAAATATTTCTGCCCGAAGTGTCATAACCTAATGCCTTATCCAGGATATTGTGGGTGCGGTCAGAAAGTGTATTGATGAAAGAAAGGAAGATGAAAAATGAGCGAAGAACTTAAACCATGCCCGTTCTGTGGTGGGAAAGCTGTAATCGAAGTTATTGAGCCACATAGGCATATCATTTGCAAGATGCCAGTATATAAAGGTGGAGCATTTATTGAATGCACAGAGTGTGGATGCGCTATCAGTGGAGAAACGGAAACAAAAGCGACTGAAAAGTGGAACAGGAGAATGAATGATCCGGAGAAAGTTGTGAAGCAGTTAGAAGAATATCGATCAGAAATGGAACAGTTCGGGTGCGATGGAATACTGACTGATATGATCGAGATCGTGAAAGGCGGTGGAGTAAAGTGACAAGCATAGAATTATGTAGAATGTGTACCGAGTATTCTGCGGACACAAGATGTGAGCATAAAAAGGATTGCAAATTGCAGAAGATTTTGACAGAAAATAAAGCGTTAAGGGCAGAAAATAAAGAACTTCGAACAAAGGCGTTTAGAAATTCATGGGAGAAATCCCCTGACATGATGGGAAGATGAGGTGGTGTAGATGCCAATTAAACCGATTTTATTCAACAAACAAATTAGTACCGAAATGGTGAGGGCAATTCTGGACGGTAGGAAGACTTGCACAAGGCGAATTTGCAAAGATGCCAATGAGTGTACTGTGCCGGATATGGAATTTTACAATGCTGACAGGCGGACTTATGCAGTACATAACTTTGCTGATAAGGAGCATACGGAGCAGTTAAGTACGGCGGAGAGAACCTGTCCTATCTGTACGGGCGATATCCTGTATGTTCGTGAAACATGGAAAGAGGCACCGAAAGGATACTATTACTACGAAGATTGGCAGAAAGATGATATTGCCGATGTTACAAAGTGGAAACCATCCATCCACATGCCGAAAGAAGCGGCGCGTATCTGGCTTAAGGTTACGGATGTTAGAATTGAGCGGTTGCAGGATGTCACTGAGGATGGAGCAAAGGCAGAAGGAGCGATAGATAACAGAGGGTTTATCCATAGCCCGGAGAATGAATATGATCGCATATATACAGCCAGAGAGCATTTTATTAAAATCTGGAACAGCACCATCAAGAAATCAAACCTCAATCGCTACGGTTGGGATGCTAATCCGTGGGTATGGGTTATCGAATTTGAGCGGTGCGAGAAGCCGAAAACATAGTGGAGGTGTTGAATTATGAGGATATTAAAAATTCACAAACGTATTGAAGTGGATAAATCCATTGGTAATATGCGGATAACATCATTGCATTATAGCAGACCTATTGAAAATTCAAGCAAATGGGAGAATTACACGGAAATAAGCTGTTGGTATGACAATGATTGTGAAAACTGCCCTATGGGGTGGGAAACAAGAAGCTACGAGGGAGAATGTGACGATTGTGGTTGTCTATTTGATTACGATTTTAGAGTTCCTATATGGAAATGCATGTTGCCAAGATGGATAAAAAATATAATTGCTAAGTCAGCATTAAGGAGGTTTGAAGATGCCTAAAGCAGTATTAGTTATGGATGAAATGCCGGAAGATTGCACCATGTGTAAGTTTTGGAACTCAAAAGATGACGAGTGTTATGCAACTGGCGTTGAAAAGTTTTCATTAAATAGTGAAGAAGCAAAGCCGGATTGGTGCCCGCTCCGGGAACTGCCAGAGAAAATGAAAGTGTGCGGAAAATATCCACAGCCGGACAGGATTGCACCATCATATAAAGTTGGTTGGAATGCCTGCTTAGATGAAATTTTGAAATAAAAAAGGAGTGAGAGGTTTGCCATTAGATTGGATGATTTAAAAGCAATAAAACGATGAATTTGTTGTATAAAACGCAACATAAACAAATTCAAAATGCGCTATTGTAGATATGTGCATGGAATATCAGAAAGGAGCCGAACCTCCGGCCGGGGCAACGATATATCGGGTTCCTTTTGAAGAAAATGAGAACAGTATTGAAATATCCGGGAAGTAAATGGAACATTGCTCCCCGATTGGTGGAACTGATACCGGAACATCACAGCTATGTAGAGCCGTTCTTCGGCAGCGGGGCCGTGTTATTTAATAAGCCGGTATCTGATATCGAAACGATTAATGATCTGGATCATGACGTTGTGAATATCTTCCGGTGTATACAGGAGGATTCGGAACGTCTGGCCAGAATGGTAATGACTACACCGTTCAGTCGTGAAAAATATGAGGATACATATAAGCTGGATGCATGGGAGTTGATGATGCCGGACGAGCCGTATCATAAAGCATTGCGGTTTTTAATCCAGTGTTGGCAGGGGCACGGGTTCCGTACCAATGGCAGCAAGGTAGGATGGAAAAATGATGTACAGGGCAGAGAAAGAGCTTATGCATTATGGAACTGGTACCGTCTGCCGGAATGGATCATTGACATAGCGGAACGGTTGCGCATGGTACAGATCGAGAACCGCCCGGCGGTGGAAGTGATTGAGAGATTTAATTACAGAAATGTTTTTATGTACATTGACCCACCGTATGTTTTGAGTACCAGAGCAGGAAAACAATATAAACATGAGATGACAGATGCGGATCACGAGGAATTATTGAAAGCGTTACTGCAGAGTAAAGCAAAGATTATGATTTCGGGTTACGAGTCAGAAATGTATAACGACTATCTGAACGGATGGGAGAAAAAACAGTTTTCAAGCTGTGCGGAGCACGGAAAGCTACGGATGGAAACGGTGTGGATGAACTATGAGCCGGATCCACAGATGAAACTTAATTTTTCGGAGGTGCTACCATGAAATTATTTGATAAAGTAAAATGCAAAGGCTTCTATAAACCATTTAAAGACGGAAGATGGCTGTATCTCGACAGGGAAACATTAACTGCTGATGCAATGGACAATAATCTGGCAGATGGAAACAATGATGGCACTGTCGAAAAGAATGTTGAATATATCGAGAAAACTTATTTCAAACACGTTGATAAGAATTTCATCGGCGTAATTGTCGGATATAAGAATATTGTTATCAAAGGTTATCTTGATGCAGTCTATCAAGACGAATGCGATGTAGGTGTCGGAGTTATTCCGGAAACGTTTTATGTATCGAAAAGAGCAAAAGAAACAGTAAAATGTGCAGTTGTTTATTATGCGAACAATTTAAAACATTATGTTCCATTGGAAGATTTGGAGGTGTTGCCATGATACAGACAGCAGAAGATAAAGCGAAAGAGTACTGCCAGTGCATCCGCAGAGAAATAGAACACTGGAAAGTTATCAATCAGAACGGGTGTAATGATCCGTTCTGGTCGGATGGCTGCAATATGAATCTGGTGCGAAATCACATTATTTATTATCAGTCAAAGATCCGCGAGGCCTGCACAGAAAATCAGTTGCCATTACCGGAGGAATGTTATTTATCCATACCGCCGGAAGTGGATAATAATTATATGGCAAATCTTAAGCAGAAACCACGGGTGGAGAGATTGCGTCAGTTAGGGAGGATCATGACTGGACGCATTTATCAGTACGACGAGAACCAGATGAGTTTATTTTAGAACCAGATAACAAAACCAAACGATCATCATACCACTTTCCGCAGTAGTATATGCGGCGCGGAGATGATACGGAAAGAGAGGGAAAATAATGTGTAATTGTATGAATGAAATGGAAGAGAAGATGAAAGAGTTGCTTGACGCTGAAAGCGTGGAAGCACCTGTGGAACTTTTGACAGGCAAAGCATATTTAGAGTTTACAGTAAAGAAAAAAGGTAAGAAAAAAGAGGAAAAAATGCCGTTATTGTTGTCACAGTGTCCGTTTTGCGGCGAACCGTATGATTGATGAACACAGAAGGAGAGGATCATAGATGGATTGGAATTATGACATGGACAGTTGCCCGTTAGATACAAAGGTTTTCTTATTGTCAGCAAACGACAACCTACTTTTGCCACAGCGTGAATTTGTTGGCACTCTTATGCGCAAGGGACATTCTATTAGAAGAGGTAAGTGCTTTAGTGGAGATCCAGAGTATTTTTATAGAAGCAAAATTGTTGCGTGGAAGAAATATAATGCAGAAAGAGAGGAAGAATTACATGAAATATACGGTAGAACTGACGGAAAACGGAATTAATGAAACATTGGAATTGAATGGAATAACTTACAGAAAAGAATGGACAAGGTTGGAAAATGGTTTACTTGAGTGCTCACAGAAAGATTTCTCGGAGCAGATGAGAGAGAATGGACATGATGGAGACCTTATAGAGAGAGTAGCAGAAGTATTTGACAGCTTTTTGGCAGGAGACGTAGATGATATCAGGGATTGTTCAGATTAAGGAGAATATGTCGTCATGCTCAACGCTGACGGTACACCGAAGATCTGGCGGGGAGAAGAATAAAATATTGGAGGATAGTGGCTTATGAAGTTTTCAAAACTGACTAAGCCAGAGCTTGAAACAATTATTGAAAACGCCAATTTCACGGAACAGGAAGAAGAAATATTTTATCTTCTTGCCCGTGGACTTATTTCAAAAGAAATAGCCATGAGACTATGCGTATCAACAAGAACAGTGGAAAGAAGAATTTTTGATATTAAACAGAAAGTAAAAAAGTTAGAAGGTGAGTTAAACGGGAAATCTTTCAAATAGTGAGTTGTTGAATATTGCCATCGAAAATGGTATTATAAACATAGACACCATTCAGAAAAAAATTGAAATGAACGAAAGGAAAAAATTTATTGAAAAACACACTTACAGCATTTGGCAAGGAAAAGATGGAAAGTTTTACACATATTTGCCAGATGAAGATAATAAGAGAGGAAAGAGACTTGTAAAGAGAACATCTGAAAAAGCAATTGAAGATGAAATAGTAAAGTTCTATAAAGCTAAGGAGGATGAACCTACAGTTATTCAGGTATATTCTAATTGGATTTCTGAAAAACTTGAATATGGTGAAATAACAAGACAGACAAAGGACAAGTACGAGACAAATTTTAAAAGATTTTTTGAAAATAAGTATTTGCCGATTGCAAATAGAAAAATCCGGTACATTGATGAAGAAATATTGGAATCATTCATAAAAACAGCTATTTCAAAACTGGAACTTACGCAAAAAGCTTATTCTGATATGCGGATATTGATTAACGGAATTTTCAAATATGCAAAGAAAAAACATTATACCAGCCTGAGCATAACCAGTTTTATGGGTGATTTGGAAATTTCGGAAAAGTCATTTAAAAAGAACCATAAGTCAGACTGCGAATTGGTATTTTCTAAGGATGAGGAACTTTTAATTGAACGATTTGTAATGGAAGATGAGCCTACATTGATAGAACTTGGCATTATTTTGGCATTTAAAACAGGATTGAGAGTTGGGGAAATATCTACCCTCTCATGGTCTGATGTCGGAGAAAATAAGATACATATATCAAAGACAGAAATAAGATATAGAGATGATAATGGCAAATATGTATTTGATGTTCAAAATTTTCCTAAAAGTGATGCCGGGTTTAGAGATGTTATAATTACCGCAGATACCAAAGAACTTATGAGAAAAATAAAAATGCTCAATCCATTTGGGCAATATATTTTTATGAAAAACGGTAAACGAATAAAAGGTCAGGCATTTACAAGGCGGCTATATGTGATATGCAAAGTATATAGCTTTACAGAAAATGTTGCACACTTCTCACAATTACAGGAAAGATGCAAAG
>ENA-ORCN01001743-ORCN01001743.1-human-gut-metagenome-genome-assembly--contig:-NODE-1743-length-13711-cov-10.739475_pt1 | contig 13711 bp, 9 predicted proteins | sample MGYA00242984_ERZ507984 | MGnify/ENA primary metagenome ERZ507984 (study PRJEB26167, sample SAMN06115395) | human gut metagenome | host: Homo sapiens | place: China:Hubei | collected 2016-05-19... | reverse complement strand
CCATTAAAGTAATTAGACATAAATTCTGCATGTTCAACCGTTACGCAAAATCCAAGCCCCTTTACATCATCAATATCTGTAACATATTTGAGCAATGAAGAAACCACCAAGTCGGCGCGACGGTTTGCCGTCATACCGCTGAGTGTATAAACCCGCGAAAGTTCGCCTTTATCATAACCTCCGGCTGCCCATTTTAAGTGATCCAGATCAACCGTATCAGTTACGCCAAAATATTGAAACGGACACAGGAGCTTACGGTCAATAGCTTCGGGCAGACGAATTTCGGCAGCAATACGATTATTGAAATACGGCAAAATGCTCTTGCCATCCATACGCTCGGGAGTTGCCGTCAAACCGAGAAGAATCTGCGGATTATTATAATAGGATAAGAGCTTTTGATATGTAGGTGCGGCAGCATGGTGGAACTCGTCCACAATAATATAATCATAAAAATCTGACGTTGTTTTTTCGGTAAAGCTCTGCGAGTTGAAAGTTTGAATAGATATAAAAAGATTGTCTATGCTTTCCGGTTTATAGCTGCCTACAAACATCTCCCCAAAGTTTGCATCTTTCAGTACTGCGCGAAAGGTGTACATGCTTTGTTTCAGGATTTCTTCACGATGAGCCACAAACAAAAGTCGGCAAGGCTTATCCGGGTTTTGCTTGCGGAAGCGCTTGTAATCGAGCGCAGAAATTACCGTCTTTCCGGTTCCGGTGGCGGCAACAACAAGGTTTCGATGATAACCACGAACCTTGCGCTCTGCTTCCAGCTTATCAAGAATTTCTTGCTGATAGGAATATGGAGTGATATCCATCGTATACACTTCGGCATTATTACTGTCAAAGTATTTTTCGGACTTTAGTGCACGTGCTAAACGCTCCTTTTGTTCTTCATTGTAATATTCAAATTCATTGGAATTCCAATAGCTTTCAAAGGTGGCTTCAATTTTGTCAATCGTTTCCGGCAGGTCCTTCTTTGTAACCTTTACGTTCCATTCAAGGCCACTGGAAATGGCAGCATTAGATAGATTCGACGAACCAACATACGCCGTAGTAAAACCGGTATCCCGATAGAAAACATACGTTTTCGCATGAAGTCGGGTGCGTTTGGTGTCATAGCTCACCTTGATTTTTGTGTTAGGAAGTTTGCGGAGTTCTTCGATTGCCTTTACATCGGTCGCTCCCATATAAGAGGTTGTAATAATGCGGAGTTCACCGCCGTTTTGTGTAAAGGTTGTAAGCTCATCCATTATTAAGCGCAGTCCGCTCCATTTAATGAAGGATACCAGCATATCAATACGGTTACAGGATATAATTTCCTTCTTGAGCTCGGTAAACATCTGCGGCTCGTGGATTGCGCCAGTAAATAGCGAGCTTTGCGCAATAGATGTTTCAGGACGAATAATCGCTGCCTTTTCATCGAGGGATAAAATGCTGTTCTTTTTGTCAAAGAGTGCGAGTAGCTGCTCGGCCCGCTCTGCAACCGTCATTTCATCAAGTTCGTTTTCTTTTGTTTCGGTGATAATCGTAGAAATAATACGGTTTGCAAGCGCTACTTGTGAGCTAACGTCACCGCCATTGTCAGCAACATTATCAAGCCCTTTTTCTACAACTTCGGCAATATATTTTGCCAGCACTTTGGACGCCTCAGCACTATCAATGGGCGCAGTAGTAGAAAGCTTGTCCGTAACGGAGAGCTCTGTTTCTAATCCCTTATTGATAATTTGCTCATACAGTCCATCATGCAACATATTACTAAGCACCCTTCCTCTCATTTATCAAATCTGCTATTTCATCTGCAATTTCTTCCACGGTAAAATCCGTCGTGCTTCGCGCAAGTTTATCGGCGAGAGAAGGACTATAATTAATCACTTCTCGTTTAGTAACATTATGCCAAATCGGCAGCATTGTCTGTTCTCCATTAACGGATTTTGTGATTAAACCGTCAAGCTCGTAGTTAGTCCACCCTTTACTTATAAAGTCACGAGAAATTACAATAACCCCAAAATTGCTATTTGCAATGCCTTTATCAATCTTTCTACGTAGGCTATCGCCGATTTTTAATTCGAATTCATCATACCACACAGATAAACCATTTTTTCTTAATGCCTCCGCAAGGGGACGAGCCACTTCTTCTTTGTCCTCGGATGCATGCGAAATAAAAACATCGTACTCCTTATCATAGTCATCGTATAAGAATGAATTGATTTCGTCATATTCTGATCCCAAATACAGAGACGGTATAGTAGATAATGATGGTGCGGACATTGAGCGAAGTTTACTTTGATACGATTTGGCTTTGCGTTCAATACTTTTTAATTCTCGCACAGCTTGATTGGCTTTTCGCTCAAACTGATTGCTCGCAGACTTTAATTTACTCACTTGACTATTGAGCTTTGCCATATTTGGCTTTCTATAAGAGGGCATAACATTCACCTTTCTTTAGTTACTCGATTATTTCAACAATATCATCCATTGTGCAGTCAAGGGCCAAGCATATCTTGACAAGAACCTCACTGCTGACAACAGCGCCGTCTTTGCCCATCTTGGTGATGGTGGCTATGCTGATGCCGGCTTTTTCGGCGAGTTCTTTCTTTTTCATATCACGGTCGATCAGAAGCTTGAACAATTTTTTATAGCTTGCGGCCATTGCATTACACCTCATAGATAGTTATAGTTAGTACATTGTATCATTGAAAATCATTATACCACACTCTACTCCAAACATCAACAATTTTCGGCAGAAAAATACTGCGATTTCAGTATTTATCAACTTTTTGTTGCAAGTTTTCTATTTCCTCCTTGCTTTTCCGTAATCCCCTTTTCTTTGTCTACTGCGGTGCAAATTTTGACTTGAATCAGGGGTCGTTCAGAGTTATAACAACCGCACAAAAGCAATCGCCTCTCGAGTGATAACGAAAGGCGTGTAGTGTGTATTATTCTGCGGAAATTGCTGTTGACCACACAACAGACCACCTACCGTTTCGGAGCACTCGGAAACAGTGGAGATAAGAGTGCCAAAGAGCGCGGTTTGCCGAGCGGAAAGGGGCGGAAAAAGCTATTTTTAGCGGAAATTGCCTTCATAGGTCCGTTTGGGACCATCAGGCCGCAGGTTCGAACCCTGTCACTCGGACCATATCGAGTGGTCATAAGGAAATTCACTTATGACCACTCGCTTTTAATTTTTATACCGCTTGCGTCCCCGTTGCAAAGCGGCAGTATCTGTTGTATAATTGCATTGAGACAAAACGAATCTAAGACACATAAAACCGCGGCGCTTTTGCTGTGCGGCGGCAAGGGGGAATACGAATGCTCGGAGCGATAGTCGGCGATATCGTGGGCTCGATTTATGAGTGGAGGAATATCAAGACGAAGGACTTTCCGCTGTTCGGCAGCCGCTGCTCGTTTACGGATGACACGGTCATGACCTGCGCCGTGGCGGAGGCCGTTATGAACGGCGGGAAAAGGGAAGATTTTATCAAAGCGATGAAAAAGTACGGGCGGCTGTATCCGAATGTCGGTTACGGCGGCAATTTTGCGCAGTGGATATTCTCTGATGAAGTCGAGCCGTATAACAGTTTCGGCAACGGCTCGGCCATGCGCGTCTCGCCGTGCGCGTGGGTTGAGGACAGCAGCGCCTGCGTGAGTGAGGCGAAGCTGCCCGGCAGGTGCAGGGAATTGGCATGGCTTTCCGCCGATGTTACGCACAGTCACCCGGAGGGGCTGCAGGGAGCCATGGCAACAGCGGACGCGATTTTTCTGTGCCGCTGCTACTTTGGGGACAGCAACATGGAAAGTTCGGAGAAAAAAAGATTCATTAAGGAGCATATCGAGCGCGAATACGGGTACGACCTTTCCAAAACGCTCGACGAAATCCGCCCGTCATACCGCTTTGACGTTAGCTGTCAGGGCTCCGTGCCGCAGGCGATAACAGCGTTTTTGGAGAGCACGGATTTTGAGGACGCCATAAGAAACGCGATATCTATCGGCGGCGACAGCGATACTGTTGCAGCCATTACGGGAAGCATGGCCGAGGCCGCCTACGGTATACCGGATAGGATAAAGGAAAAGGCGTGTTCCTATCTGGATGAGCCGCTGAGAGCCGTAGTGAGACGCTGGGACGGGTATATCGCTCAGTTCGGCGGAGAATAAAGCAGTCCGCGCTTGCGGTTTTTCCGCTTTTTGATTATGATATTAACGCAAAGGGGTGTTGTTATGTTTTCTGAAAAGTTTATCTGTGCAGGCTATGAATACACCGACTATACTTTCCATGTCCCCGCGCCGTATTTCCGAAAGACCTTTGAAACAGACGGCGAAATCAAAAAAAGCATAATTACTCTGACGGGTCTCGGGTTTTATGAGCTTTATGTTAACGGGCGGCGGCTTACCAAGGGTATTCTTGCCCCGTATATCTCGAACCCGGATGATATTGTTTACTACGACGAATACGACATAACGCAGGCTCTTGTGCCGGGGAAAAATGTTCTGGGCATTCTGCTCGGCAACGGTATGCAGAACGCGCCGGGCGGTCAGATCTGGGATTTCGATATAGCCGCGTTCAGGGGTGCTCCGCGCACGGCCTTCTGCGTCTCGATTGAATACCTTGACGGCAGAACCGATACCTTCGAGGCGGACGGTTCGGTCAGAACCGCGCCGTCACCGATTATTTTTGACGACCTGCGCTGCGGCTGTTACTACGACGCCCGCCTTGAAATTCCCGGCTGGTCAACGCCCGAGTTTGATGACAGCACTTGGAAAAACGCTCTTGCGGCGGAGACGCCGCGCGGCGAAAGACGACTGTGCGAGGCGGAGCCGATAGCGCCCGTGCGCGAGATAAAGCCGGTTCTGATAAGAAAATGCAGGCTCAAGGAATATATTTCCCGCGGCGATGTTGTCAAAGAGGCGAAAAAAGTAGCGAGCGACGAGCGCGACGGTTTTTTATATGACTTCGGCGTGAACTCGGCGGGTACCGTAAGGCTCAGGATAAGCGGCGAGCGCGGGCGGCAAATCGATTTGCAGTTCGGCGAATATATCGCGCCCGACGGTGAGCCCGATACGAGCAACATCTGCTTTTATCCCGAGGGATATTCCCAGCGCGACGTGTATATTCTCAAAGGCGAGGGCGAGGAAGTTTTTGAGCCCGTGTTCACTTATCACGGCTTCAGGTACTGCGTGGTGCTCGGTATAACCGAGGAGGAGGCGACCGAGGAGCTGCTGACTTTTATCGTGCAGAATTCGGCTCTTTGCGAGATAGGCTCGTTTCGCTGCTCCGACGAGACGTCAAACAAGCTGCAGGCGATGACGAGAAACTCGGATCTCTCGAATTTTTATTATTTCCCGACCGACTGCCCGCACCGCGAAAAAAACGGCTGGACGGGCGACGCTGCTCTCTCCGCCGAGCATATATTGATGAATCTCGATGCCGTCAACAGCTACCGCGAGTGGCTTCGCAACATCCGCGCCGCTCAGCGTGCGGACGGGGCTTTGCCCGGCATAGTGCCGACCGGCGGCTGGGGCTTTGAGTGGGGCAACGGACCCGCTTGGGATGCGGCGCTGACATACATTCCCTATTTCTGCTATGTCTTGCGCGGCGACAGAAAGATAATCGAAGAAAACGCGACGGCGATATTCCGCTACTGCGAATATCTCTCACGCCGACGCGACGAACGCGGGCTTGTTGCAATAGGACTCGGCGACTGGTGTCCGGTGACGAGCGTAAAATCACCGCTCGAGTTTACGGACAGCGTCACCTGCATGAGTATACTCAAAAAGGCCGTCTATATTTTTTCGGAGCTCGGACTTTCGCTCGAGCGCGACTTCTGTGAAAAGCTCTATGATGAGCTGAGAACCGCCGTCAGGCGGCACTTAATAGACTTCGGCACCATGACCGCCGCGGGCTCCTGCCAGACCTCGCAGGCAATGGCGATATATTACGACGTGTTCACCCCCGGCGAAAAAACGGCGGCGTTCAAAAAGCTTCTTGAGATAATCAGACGGCGCGACGACCACGTTGACGCCGGCATACTAGGTATGCGCGTGCTGTTCAGGGTGCTCTCGGATTTCGGCGAACCCGATCTCGCGTTTAAGCTGATAACCCGCCCGGACTATCCGTCCTACGGAAACTTTGTCGAGCGCGGACTTACGGCATTGCCGGAGGATTTCCTGCGCGAGGAGGACACCCCCAATTCGCAGAATCACCATATGTACGGCGACATTTCCGCGTGGTTTATCGAATATATCGGCGGCATACGAGTGAATCCTTTCCTGACCGACCCGTCCGAGGTCGAGATATCGCCGGTGTTTATTGAAAAGCTCGACGGCGCCGAGGCTTCGTATGAGACGGTCGGCGGCAGGGTGAGCGTAAAATGGTGCAGAACGAACGAGGGTATAACCCTTAATATATCTGCGGGCAGAGGCGTTCACGGGCGCATAAGGCTGCCCGACGGCTACGCGTTCGAGGACGGGCGCGGCAGCCTCGAAGAGCTTTACGGCGGAACGTTTAAAATAATCAGAGAGTGAAAACAGGAGGAAAAATGAAAGAGAAGATACTTTTTGTCAATGCCTGCGTGCGCGGGGAGAAAGAGTCGCGCACCCTTGCGCTCGCAAAGGCGGCGCTCAACCGTCTTGACGGCGATATAGAGGAAATCTGCCTTACCGAGGCAAATCAGAAGCCGCTCGACGCGGCGGGGCTTGCCAAGCGCATAGAGAGCGCGGAGAAAAACGACTTCTCCGACCCGGTCTATGACTGCGCCAAGCAGTTCGCCGCCTGCGACACGGTTGTTGTCGCCGCGCCGTTTTGGGATTACAGCTTCCCGTCGATTCTGAAGATATACATAGAATCCCTGTGCGTCGGCGGGCTCACGTTTTTGTACGGCAGCGACGGAGTTCCGATAAGCTATTGCAGGGCAAAGAAGCTGATATATATAACCACCGCCGGCGGCTATATCGGAGACAGCGACTTCGGCTTCGAATATGTAAAGACCGTAACGAAGTCGTTTTTCGGCATTGAAAAGTTCAGCTTTTTCAGCGCGGAGGGGCTCGATATTCTCGGCAACGACCCCGACGCCATACTCAAAGAGACACGCGAAAAAATAGAGCGCGAGCTCTGATAAATTAAAAATGTCCCCCGGAGAGCAGTGTTATGCGCTCCGGGGGATTTCCGTTTTTATTTATGACTGATAGGTCTCCATAAAGCTGTTTATGTCGCTCTCGCAGGAGCGCATGGCGAGTATCGTCTGCTCGAAGAGCCTGTCGAGCTCCCAGCCGAGCCTCTCCGCGCCCGTGCGGATAATGTCGCGCGAGCAGCCCGCGGCGAACTTTTTGTCCTTGAACTTCTTTTTGAGGCTCGAGACCTCCATATCCATGACGCTCTTTGACGGGCGCATCAGCGCCGCCGACCAGATAAGCCCCGTCAGCTCGTCCGCCGCAAAGAGTACCTTCTCCATCTCGTGAACCGGCTCGATGTCAACGCAGATACCGCAGCCGTGGGAGCAGACGGAATATATCATGTCATCGCCGACTCCGCCCGCCTTGAGCAGCTCGGGCGCCTTTTTGCAGTGCTCCTCGGGATAGAGCTCAAAGTCTATATCGTGCAGGAGTCCGACTATAGCCCAGTATTCCTCCTCGTCCGCATAGCCGAGCTCTTTCGCGTACCAGCGCATAACGCCCTCGACGGTCAGCGCGTGGCGGATGTGAAAGGGATCTTTGTTGTATTTTTTCAGAAGCTCAAACGCCTCGTCTCTCGTAATATTGCTTTTTCTCATTTTAACCGTCTCCTTGCCTTGCTTATTTGCGGAGTATTATACTGCCGATTTACTATGTTTTCAATCATAAATTCTTTTTTGTGGCAAGATTTACGAGGGCGCTCTGATTTATGAAAAACAGCAGGTCGACAAGCGCGTTTTCGTCTATGCTGTAGTCCGAGCGCATCCACTGGATTATAACGCCCGTACTGCCGTTCAAGATGTAGGAGTAGATATACTGCTCCTGATCCTTCGGAAAAGAGATATTGAGGTTCTCTATGAATTGAATTATCGACTGCTGCATGAATTTCGAGCGAAACTCCGGGTCGCCCGCGTCGATGAGCAGGGTACGAAACGGCTTGTCGTTTTCTTTGATATAAATCAAAAACGAGAGCAGATATCTGTGCGCGCCGACATCATTTTCCGCGCCTATCTTTTGGAGGTGCTCCCGCGTTGCGTCGAGCAGCTCCGCCTCCACCTCCTCGAGCAGCTCCTTCGGCTCGGAGTAGTGGGCATAAAACGTCGAGCGGTTGAGGTCGGCGCGCTCGCAAAGCTCCCTTACGGAAATTTTAGTCACCGAGCCCTTTTCGCTCAAAAGATCCATCAGAGCGTTTTTGAGCAAAATTTTTGAAAGTCTTGTGCGCTGATTATTTTTTGTGTTCATATTTTATCCCGTCACTTTCGGTGAATTTTGTCGGTTTCATAGCCGTTATTAACAAAACTGATGATTGTTAATCCAACATCATGTAGCTATAATAATAGTGTAATATGAAATCTCCCAAATGTCAAGGCGACTTTCGTCTTTGGACACTTCTGTTACCCGCGGAAAACGGCGCGCCCCGAAAACCTTCAGACGGAAACTCGGGCGCGCCCGGACCGCAGAATAATCTGCACACAAACATTTTTACACAGCCCTTTTAACTTTTTTGCCGCGCCGACCCTGCGGGGTCGGTCTCCGGCGCGGCATATCTCCGCATTCGAGCGGGAGATACCGCAAAAAAGCGCATAAGCCGCAGGACGGCTGAAAATATTTTCAAATTTATGAGACAAAAGGATAAAGGAGTTCTTAGAAATGTCAAAAGCAAAAATCTTCGAAAAGCGGGCGCTCGATTCGCGCCTGACCTCGCCCGAGGTAACGGCGAAGGAAAAGTGGCTGGGCTATCTGCTCGGCCCGTCCGGAGCGCTGCTGCTGAACGCCGTGCTCGCTACATATCTGAACGTCTACTACACGGACGTTTTGAACCTGACCACCGTTTGGGGCGGCGCGTTCCTCGCGGTGTTCCCGATAGTGTCGAAGATAATTGATGCCATAACGAATATAGTTATGGGCTATATCATCGACCGCACGCACACAAAGCAGGGCAAGGCGCGTCCGTGGCTGCTGCTCTCCGCGCCGCTCGTCGCCGTGACGGGCATACTGCTCTTCACCGTGCCCACGGGCAATCAGACGGTGCAGGTGATATGGGTCATGCTCTCATATAACCTCTTCTATTCGTTTGCCTATACGATATATAACATGAGCCACAACCTCATGGTTCCGCTCTCGACGAGAAATACCGAGCAGCGCGGAGTTCTCTCGGTTTTCAATCAGGTTTCGACCATTATGATGAGCGGCATAATCGTCGCGCTCATCTTCCCCATGCTCATTATGCCCCAGCTCGGCGTTGACAGGTCGAAGTGGATAACAACGATGAGCATCCTCTCGTGCATAGCCCTGCCGCTGACGCTCATGGAGTATTACTTCACAAAGGAGCGCATAACCCTTGAGGGCGGCGAGAAGGAGAAGCCGAGCGTTGCGATGAAAACCCAGCTAAAGGCAATATTCAGCGACAAATATATGCTGATAACCTTTATATATTTTCTTATCTATACTGTCGGCTCTACTATCAAGAACATCTCGCTCGTCTATTTCTCGAACTATGTCCTCGGTACATATAATGACGGAAAGACGCAGACCATGCTCTCCGTTATCGGCGGCATACCGATGGGTATCGGCATCTTTGCGGTTTGGCCGCTCGCCAAAAAATTCGGCAAGCGCAATATTACGGCTATAGGCTTCGTGTTATACGCCGTAGGATCGGCTATATGCTGGCTGGCACCGACAAATATGGTTATAGTCCTCATAGGTCAGTTTATAAAGAACATCGGCGGTCTGCCGTGCTCCTATGTGTTCATGGCGCTGTTTGCGGACGTACTCGACCATATCGAGTGGAAGCACAACTTCAGGTGCGACGGAATAGCGATGTCAATATATAACACCATTGCCGTCGCAAGCGTCGGAATTTGCACCGGCATATTCAACCTCATCCTCTCGAAATCCGGCTATGTCGCGCCCTATCTCGACGCGGCGGGCAAGCTCATCGCCGTGCAGTCGGACAGCGTAAAGAGTGCCATAACCTTTACTTTTGTAGGACTTGAGACGATAACCGGCGTTGTGCTCGCAATACTTTTGCTGTTCTTGAATGTCGAAAAGAACATAGCCAAGGAGCAGGAGGAAATAAAGCAGAGAAACGAAGAGACGGTAAAAGAGGAGACAGCCGAATAATATGAGAAAGAAACTTCTGATAATTATTCCGATTGCAGCGGTTGTTGTTGCCGCATGGATAGCGTTTTGCGGCTATCAGTGGAGTTGGGGACCTTTTATGAAGCTTCATGATTTCAAAACCTCGGCTCTCGAAGGAAACGGTGAAAAATATTCGCTCGATAACGCAGCTCTGAATGCCGACAGCCCGATAGAGGGCAAGACGGTGCTTTTCCTCGGCTCGTCCGTGACCTACGGCTCCGCCTCCGGCGGCGTGTCCTTTGCGGACTATATCGGAAAGCGGGACGGCTGCACGGTAATTAAGAGCGCCGTTTCGGGAACGACACTTGTTGAATCGGGAATCAATTCCTATGTGTCGAGGCTTAAAAAGCTCGACGCCGAAAAGGTCGATCTCTTTGTCTGCCAGCTCTCTACAAATGACGCTTCGCAGAAGAAAGAGCTCGGGAAAATAATCGAATCGAAAAATCTCAATGACTTCGATACAAAGACAATAGCCGGAGCAATAGAATATATAATCTGCTACTCAAAAGAGAAATGGAACTGCCCGGTGATTTTTTACACGAACCCGCGTTATGACAGCGAACTGTACGGGGAAATGGTGGATATTCTTAAAGAAGCCGAGGCGAAGTGGGGTATATCCGTTATAGATATGTGGAACGACGCCGAGCTTAACGCAGCGTTAAATAAGAATACAGCTTTGTATATGGCGGATAAGATACATCCCACAAAGGCAGGATATCTCGAAATATGGACTCCGTTTATGGAGAAAACCGTTTTCGAGGTTATGAAAGAGGAGACGAAGTGATACAGTGAAAGCAGTTAATTTAAAAACCGAATATCTCAAAAACCCTCTGGGTATTGACATAGAAAATCCTCGTGTTATGTGGAACTGCGAGGGCGGAAAAACTCAGAGCGCATACAGAATAGTCGCCTGCGACACGCGCGGCAACACACTTTGGGACAGCGGCAAGGTCGAATCGCCGCAGATGGCCTTTATTCCGTATCCGTTGGATACGCCGTCGCGCCTGAGAGTGGAATGGAAGGTAAAGCTCTGGGACGAAAACGGCGCAGAGGGCAATTGGAGCGAGCCCGCGTTCTTCGAGATAGGTTTAAGAAACGCCTCGGATTGGCGTGCAAAGTGGATAAGCGGGAATTACAGCGTCAACAAAAAGCAGCGCTACCCGGTTGACTGCTTCAAAAAGGAGTTCGAGTGCAAAAAGCCCGTGCTCTCGGCGCGCCTCTATATGACCGCCTGCGGAATATATTCGGCCGGGCTAAACGGTACGGACTTCGCCATGCCCTTAGCCCCCGGAATCACGGAATACAGAAAGCGCATACAGTATCAGACCTACGATGTGACCGCGCTTTTGCATGAGGGAAGCAACGTGCTCTGCGCCGAACTTGCCGACGGCTGGTACAGGGGCAGCGTAGGCGCATGGGGACTCAAAAACCAGTACGGCACCGAGACTAAACTGCTCGCTCAGCTTGAGATAAAATATACCGACGGCACGGCGCAGACCGTCATATCCGACGGCTCGTGGCTCTGGAGCAACGACGGCGCCATACGCTTTGCGGACAACAAGGACGGCGAGCGGGTCAACGCGAATAATATCCCGTCATATAAAAATCATGCGAAAGAGACCGTCTGCAAGGTTTTGCCGAGCGCGTCAAACAATTTCCCGATAGCCGAAAAGGAACGCTTCAAGCCCACTCTGTCCGTCACCCCGAGCGGGAAAAAACTGCTCGACTTCGGGCAGAATATAGCGGGCTATGCCGAGTTTGAGGTAACCGCCCGCAAGGGACAGAAAATTATTCTCGAGTTCGGCGAGCTGCTGCGTGACGGCGAGCTGACGCTCGAAAACATACAGTGCAAGAACAAGCATAAGACAACGCCTCTGCAGAGAGTCGAATACATCTGCAAAGAGGGAGTTAACCGCTACAAGACCAAGTTTGCGATATTCGGCTTTCAGTATATAAGCTTCGAGACAGATGTGACCGTCCGCCCGGAGGACTTCACCGCCATAGCCGTCTATTCGGACATGGAAGAGACGGGATTCTTCAACAGCTCAAACGAGCTGCTGAACAAATTCGTCGAGGTGACAAAGTGGTCGGCAAAGGGCAACTCGACCGACCTGCCCACCGACTGCCCGACCCGAGAGCGCCACGGCTGGTCGGGCGACGCACAGATATTCTGCAAAACCGCGAGCTATCTTTTCGACTACGCCCCGTTTGCGGAAAAGTACGTGCGCGATATGTGCGACGAGCAGCTCAAAAACGGAAACTTCCGCCAGATATCCCCGCGCGGCGGCGTGGACTTCTATATGACCTTCATGGACGGCTCGGCAGGCTGGTCGGATGCGAGCGTGTTCATACCGTACAGGCTCTATAAGCAGTACGGCGACAGAAAAATTCTCGAGTGCTTCTATCCGAATATGCGCGCCTTCGCGGAATATAAAATAAAGACTCTCGGAAAGTGGTATCCTACCGCCCTGCCGACGGGCGTCGGGCTGAAAAATTTCCGCAACATTTCAAACTACCGCCAGTCCTACGGCGAATGGGCGGAGCCCGCGGATGTCAAGACTCTTGACTTTAAAGATTTTGTCAATCCGAACCCGGAGGAGACGACGGCTTACATAGTGTTCATGCTCGAGGCGATGGCGGATATCGCCCGCATTTTGGGAAAAGACGACGACAGAAAGCTCTGCGAAAAGAATGCGGCGAGGGCGAGAAAGGGCTACAGCGCGCTCGTCTCAACGAAGAAGTTTTCAATAGACACCGACCGTCAGGCGAAGCTTGTTCGCCCGCTTTATATCGGTCTGCTCGACGAAAAGCAGACGGAATATGCGAAAAAGCGGCTCATAAAAGCCCTCGACAACTACTCGTGGAGGCTCGGCACGGGATTTCTCTCGACGCCGCTGATACTGAGCGTTTTGGCGGATATCGATATTGAATACGCCTACCGCTTACTCGAAAACGAGCAGATGCCCGGCTGGCTGTTTATGCCGAAAAACGGAGCAAACACCGTCTGGGAGTCGTGGGAGGGCACTGCGGCACAGGGCGGCATTGCCTCGCTCAACCACTATTCAAAGGGTGCGGTTTGCGAGTGGCTGTTCGGCACGATGTGCGGAATAAATGTCGCCGGAGAAAACCGCTTCACTATAGCCCCGCGCCCGGGCGGGCATTTCGAGTTCGCCGAGGCGAGCTACGACAGCGTATACGGAAAAATCCGCGTGCGCTGGGATAAGACGGACGTGGGATATAAATATAAAATATCCGTCCCGTCGAACTGCAAAGCCGATATTATTCTGCCCGACGGAAGAAAACAGACCGTCGGAGCAGGTGAGTATGAACGGCAGTGTAAAGTTAAAATGAAAGGAAAAGCTCACGAAAACAAAGAAAAGCTTCACGCAACGAGCAAAAACTCCCG
>ENA-ORCN01001732-ORCN01001732.1-human-gut-metagenome-genome-assembly--contig:-NODE-1732-length-13761-cov-7.308243_pt1 | contig 13761 bp, 9 predicted proteins | sample MGYA00242984_ERZ507984 | MGnify/ENA primary metagenome ERZ507984 (study PRJEB26167, sample SAMN06115395) | human gut metagenome | host: Homo sapiens | place: China:Hubei | collected 2016-05-19 | study... | reverse complement strand
CTTACTCAACAACTTAATTATATTAAGTCAAGTAAGAATGCAATAGTAGCTGAATCTAATAGGAAACTTGAACTTTTTGAAAAGTTCCAAATTGCAGCTAAAGCAAATCCTAATTTAACATATAAAGAATTTTGTGAATCTATTAATAAATAAGTTATGATTAATAAAGATAATTTAATTGAAGAGATTCTGAAATTTATAAATAGTAAAATTGCAGATATTTCGAGTAGTAATCCTCTTTTTGATATTGTAGCCAAACCTTATTTATCTAAAATTGTAGATACTAATGTATCTAAATTAGATAAAGCTCTTTCATTAATTACTGATGAAAAAGGTATGGTTGATGGTGATGGATTACTTAATGATATGATTGATAAATTAATTGTATCAAAAGCTAACACTATTAATGGTGTAACTATTGGTGAAGGTTCTATAAAAGTAACTATTCCATTTATGAATAAAACTGTTATTTTTGATAAAGATGATTTTAATGAACTGAAAACTAATATTGAAAAATATGGAAAATCTGAATAAATTAATTGAACATTATAAACAAACTATTCGTATTGATTCTTCTAATGCTTGGGATTTAGTTTGTCATTTCAAAGAAGCTGTTTGTGAAAATACAGATATTGATGAAGAAGATTTATTCGAAATAATGAAAGATTTCCATGAACGTTTAGCTGGTAAACATTTTAATGAACCTTATGCTATATATCAAGTTTCTCAAATGTATCATACTAATAATAAAGGTGTTAAGATTGATGCTCCTTTGTTTAGTATTGAAGCTACTAAAAAGATTTATGATAGGAGAATACGTCCGTTAAATAAAGATGTTACTATTTGGGATGTATATGTAGCTCTTAATGCTCAATATCACGATAACATTAATCTTTATGAGAAATGGTTTCCTAATGCAACAAATAATGAAATCGAAGATAAAATCGTAGAAGCAACTATTAGTAATTGGTTCGAAGATGAAGATGCAAGTAGTGATAAGGTTTGGGAATATTTTAGGGTTATTTAATGGGCTATTGTAATTTGTTTGGTAAGACGTGCTATTAGATTAGCACGTCTTTTTTCATGTAATTACGGCTGGAAATGGGGGATTTTAACGTATATTTGTTAGTAGCCCAATATAATATACCTATTAATATTAATCCTCTTATACGTCTATCTATGTTCGATTATACAGCTATTATAGTAGCTATAATAACATCCATAAGTACGATTGCTGGTATTTATTTGAAAGAATGGTTGTTTCCTAAACGTAAAGAACAAAAACTTACTATTGAAAAAAGTAATTGTTATATAGAACTTGATAAGATATGTGCTTCTATTCGAGATACTATTCACGCTAATGCTGTTTATATTGCTTATTTTCATAATGGCGGTCATTTCATTAATGGTGTAGAAATGGATAAATACACTGTTGTTGGTGAAGATTATGATTGTTGTGTAGTATCTTATAAGAAATCTTTTAAGGATGTTCTTGTTAATAATTTTCCTTATTTATTTCATAATCTTCTTGTTAGAAATCGTCATTATTGTAATGATGTTAGTAAATATAAGTTTCAAGATAGATGTTATAAAGATGAACTTGAAAGTAGAGGTATGAAGTCTGCTTATACTTTTCTTATTAAAGACCCTATTAAAGAAACACCTATTGGTTTTATTTCTCTTGAATATAATATCGTAGAAGGATTTAATCCTGATGATGAAAAATATATTTGGAAAAAACAAAATACTATTGCTAATCTTTTGAATCTAAATAAGTAAGATATGGGAACACTTAATCAATATGCAGCTCGTATTGCAAACATGGTTAATCAACCTAATAATCACGAACTTAAAGAACGTGTTAAGGATATGATTAAAACTATGTTTGCAAATCGTATCCGACAAAGCGTTGAGAAAAATGGAATAGATGATATTCTTAAACTTACTTTTATTGCTCCTGTTGAAGAGTTGAAATATAGTGATATTCTTCCTACTGAATATCGAGTTGCTAATAAAATTAGATTGTTAGGAACAAAGTACAAAGTTCCTACACCAGTGCGCATACAAAGTGATGCGCCTTTTGCGTTTGTAGGTGATACTGTTGGTAATGGATATATGTATGAGAGTTCTATTACATCTCTTAAACTACGTCAAAGTGGGCGTCCAACCTGCTCTCCCACCGGGTATCCACGAGCTTATATTATATTAAACGGTCATATAATTATTACTGAAAAAGTTGGTACAAAAGATATTGATGATAGACGGCCAATTAATGAAGTAATGATTACAGGTATATTTGAAAATCCTGATGAAGTTCTTTCGTTCTTTAAGAATGAAGATGGTCAAGATATTGAATTACCTTTACCTAATGATATGCTTGAAAGTATAATTCAAGATATACTTAAAACTGAATTTGGTATTTATCCTCAAGATTTGGATATTAAAACAAATAATAATAATCCTACTATTGCTCAACGTGGTAATGGTCAAGATTAACATCATGTTTCTATCATTATGGTTGATAACGAATATTATTGGAGAGATTTCGTTAAAGAAGTTCAAATACAACTTAATTCTTTAATTAAACAATTACATCTTGCTTATGAACGACGCAATGATTGTATTTATAATATCAAAGATAATCTTGCTAAATATCAAGAAGCCGGTGTTGATGTTTCAGTAGTATTCGATATTGATAATCGTAGTAAGATTTATTTTAATAAAAAACAAGATGCTCTACTTGGTACTAAACTAATGAGTTATATTCGTAGTTATAATTACTTAGTTTATGAACGTCTTGATAAACTCGATGATGATATAGAAACTCTTGCTGCTCTTAAAGAATTACCTTCTGAAATGTATACTTATATGCAAGATGAAGTTAATAATGAGATAGCTAATTTACTATGTAAAGGTAATAATTATTCTTTTGGTAGTTCCGTAGGTTACGTTTATGTTTACTATAAAAAGACGATGCCCGGTGATGTATGTAGTGTTGTCGATTGGGGTGCTACAAAAGACTTAAAAAAGAAATTGTTAGAACAAGGTATTAATATACGAACTGCTGATAATCCAAATGGTATTCCTTATTTCATATATTATGATTATGACTGGTGTATAAAAGCTGTATATCATAAAGTCAAAGGTCGAATACCACAAAGTGTCTATTATAAATTCAAATTTGGTCATACAAGTAGTGCTTACGAAAATGGTGAAAAAACTATTGACAGAACACCTTTTGCAATGAAAGGTAAAACTGTCGATGAAATTGCAACAAATCGAAGACTTAATTGTTTCAATAAAATTCTTGCAATTTGTTTTAATCATCCTGACGAAGCTATTAAACTATATCGAAATAATCTTCCTAAACAAAATAACGCTTTATGATTGATAATAATATATTCATTAGTAGTGCTACATTAATTCCAGATATGTATAACGATTATAATATACAAAGTGATGACTTTGTAAGTCGTTTTCCTATTTGGGTTGCAAATGCTTTGGAAGAACTTAAGTTTATTCAAGCATATGTTAATGTAGAAAAAGATATTGAATTTGATGACCATCGTTGTCAATTACCGTGGGATTTCCGTGGTATAATTGATGTCGTTATAAATAATAAAAAAGCTGTTCTTAAAAATTCAGCTGAATTTAATAAAGATACTATTACTGAAAAAATAACAACTGTTCCGACATATACTCCTTATCCCGGTATTCCAAATGCAGATATAACAAGTCCCGGTGATAAAAATAATAGTTTTAATCATGCTCCTGTTGATAAAGAACAACCTTATTATTACATTAGTAATAACTGGATTCATACTAACATTGATTATGGAACTATTCATTTAAGATATCGAGCTTTACCAGTTGTTTATGATAGTATTATAAATATGGATGTTCCTCTTATTTATAATAACGGCCCTCTTAAAAAATATCTTAAACTTTATGTTCTTAAACAAATGTTATTAAGAGGCTATAAACATCCAGTTGTAAGTCTTACAGCAAACAATCCTTATACAAATCCTGCAATAGAACTCGATAGAATGAGAATACAAGTTCGAGTTTCTTGTAACAAATTTAGTAATGACCGTCGAGAGAATATTGCTACTATTCTTCGTACATTAGAATAATAGAAATTATGAAAGTTTTAGGTCTTGATTTAGATAATTCACCTTATATTGCACAAGATAAATCTTTGCGATATGCTAAAAATATAACTATTGATAATAAAGGTCAAAGTTATTTTAATGAAAGAGGATTTGATTTCATAGGTGAATTAGATGATATTCTTGAAAATCATCCGACAAATCAGCATATCATTCCTTATATTTATAGTGATGCCGATAATCACAAATATAATATTATAGGTACAATTCCAACTAATGTTGGTGTTGTACTTTTTTGCGTTGTAGAACATTGGAATAATGCAGATAAATCTGATTTACAAACTAACGACGCTATTATATATCTTAATCTCGATGATAATAACCCAACTGTAAAACGTTGTTTGTATAGTACATCGGGTGCATTTGGATTCAGTATTGATAGACCAATTCATGGAGATTATATATATAATTATAAAGAAAATTTGATTGTTACATTTACTGAGGGAACTGATGAATCAGCAAATGAAACAATAATTATTAATTTGACTGACCCGTTTTATGATGGTAACAATGGAGATGATACTGCAATAGGATATGACATCACTGTTGATGAAGTTGATTCATTTAATCTTATTCCAAATGTTACTTATCCTGAACTTCAATTAGAAGTTAAAGACGGTGGTAATCTTAAAACTGGTGCTTATCAAATAGCAATTAAATATCGTCTTGATGATGGTACTTATACTAACTATTCTCCTTTGAGTACATCACTTATTGTTTGTGGTAATTACGAAGAAGATTATGCATTAGGTATCGAAATCAATAAAAATATTACTATTAGTTTTAGAAATAGTGGTATTAAATATAAACATTGTAGATTTGCTATTGTTTATATTACTGACGAAGCTCAATTATCATATGAAACTGATGATATTTCAATCAATGGTGTAAGTACTACTCATATTGTAAGTGATGTTTCATATTTATCTACTATAAGTCTTGATGATATTTTTATTAAAAATATATCATATATTCGAGATAATACTCTTGTTAATTTCAATAATAGACTTATTCGAGGTAATGTAAAAACTCTTGATTATAGTAAACTTGATAGTGAACTTAAAGAGTTTACAAAGAACAATCTTGATGTTCAATTAAGTTGGAATCCAAGTTCTTCTTATATTAATAGTACTCGACGTTATTTTAAGAGTGGTGAAGTTTATGTTCTTTATGCTGGATATTATGATTATAAAGGTGACCTTGTAAATATACATCATATTCCTTGGAAAGCTAATAATTATGATATTGAAGCTTATCCCGTAGGTTCTACCAATCGAAATGCTCATAAAATTCCTTATAAATCTGAAAGTATTAGTAAGATTATAAGTCCGAGTTGGAAAAGTTTGCCTGATATTGGTGATGCTGAACAAGTAGATGAAATTGCTAAAACTGGTGTTGGTAGTGAAAAACCTACAATAGCTCGCAATCGTTATTTCACTTTATATGGAGTTTCAACTGGACACGCAACTGTTAAAGCGAAAGGTCGTTCTTTAACGAAAGGTAAACTTAAATTACCAAGTCTTCCATTACCTTATACAACTGAAGATTCTGAAGGTGGAGTTAATCCTTCTGATTATCAAGTTGTAGTATTGGAGATAACAAGTGAGAGCACTGACAGTCAATTAATCGGTGTTGAATGTAGTCCTACATTTGCTGGAGATAGTTTAATACCTGCTGGTATAAATTTAACTACAAAAGTTTATGATGCTACATCAGTAGTTAAACAGATTGATTCAGAAGAATCTGAAGTTGAAACTGGATACTATGAAATTTCTGAATCTAATCTTTTAGCATCAGATAGTAAATCTGTATTTATTGGTAATACTATTAATACAAAAACTAATTTCGTAATTAATTTTGATGCAAAAGAAACTAAATATATTTTAATTGAAGCTCGATTAAGTGACAAAATTTATGGTTCAACTGCTCCGACATTTAATTGGTTAACTCAATTATATTCTACTTCTTCTGAATGGAATCCCACTTACACATTAAGTCCTAATATCAATATTAAAGCTAATCTTGCTGGTAAAACAGACTTAATGAATAAATATATTAGTTCGATAGTTTATTTCTTTGTTGAACATAATATTAATAACTCTAGAATTGTTACACAAGGTTTCGCAATGCGAGATACTGAAACTAACAATTTCGGTAAGAATCAAACATACAAAAATCCTTTTGGTGGAGATAATGCAAGATTTTATACATTTGAATATCTCTATAATAAGATAAATAGTATTCGAGGTAAACTTAAACCTCTATACTTTGAAACTGATGTTCTTAAATTTGTTAAAAATGAAGAACTTGATGATGATATAAAAGTATTTCCAGCTAAATGGAAAGGTGAAGATTTTGATGGATTTAATGATAATCCTAATGAATCTGGAACTCGATTCTTAGATGCTGACATTAATAGTCTTACAATTGATACTTCTCGTGCAACTAAAGATGTTTCACTTGAATATATCAATGCTAATATTAGTTCTCAAAACAATATCGCTGGCGATAGTTATTATCGTATTGAAAAAGGTTTTGATGGATTTAATAAAGGTACAGATAATGAAGAATGGGCAAGAGGATATATTGCCGATTTAATTAATAATTCTGAAACACTTTATTCTGATGTTAATAATCAGAAACTTCAAATTGCATCTAATGTAATTAATATTAAAGGTTCTTCTGAAATAATAACTTCATTAGTTGGTGATACATTTATTGGATATATAACACTTCGAGCTACTGCTCCATCATCTGATTATCGTTATGGTGATGCTCAAGCAAAAGAATTAGATAGTAATGCTACTGTTTATCGTTGGATATTTACTGTTCCTCTTGAAAGTAAATTTAATATTCTTGCTCGATTTAGTGTTAATAACGTTGATAAGTCTTTCAAATATCACGATAAACGTGGTAATGAATTACGCGAATTTTATCAATTGAGTTATCAAGTTGATAATTTCATAAATAGTAGTGTTGGTAAAGGTTATTCTCCTGTTTATAATGAGAATGGTATTGAAACATTTACTTATTTTGAAGAAATTCCCGGAACTCAAGACCATCCTTATCGTATAATTCGTAGTCAATTACAAAGTGCTGAAAATGCTAATCTTAATTGGCGATTATTTAGAAGTGATGATTATAAAGATATGCCTTTTAATCGAGGTGAAATTATTGCATTAAAAACTGACAATAAAAATCTTTATATTCAACAGACATACGGTCTACACTTATTACAACTTCGTGATACACTTTCTAATACTGATGAAGGTACTTCATATTTAGGTACAGCTGATATATTTAATATGGAACCTCAAGAGGTTACATATAGTCCCAGTGGTTATATAGGTTGTCAAAGTTATTTTGATACTCACGTTAATGTTATTGGTTATTTTGTTATTGATGCAGTTCATAGACGTATTTTCAATATCAATGGAGATAAAGTAAGTAATATGACTGCGCTCAATGCTCTTAAATGGTTTGATGGTAATCTTGTAAAAGATGTAGTTAATCCGTTTAAGAATAATGGTAGAATTTGGGCATTTAATGAAGATACTAATATCTTATATTTAGTCCAAAATGTTGATAATAAACAATTCACAATTAGTTTTAGTCCTATTGCTAATGCTTGGATTTCATTCCATGACTATAATCCTATTGTAGGTATTACCAATCGAAATGGATTATTCTGGTTTGATAAACATGGCATTTATGCAATATCTAAAAATAATTATGGTCGATTCTTAAAAGATGATAATAATAATCAACTTGTTAAAGAATCATATATTAAATTTATTCTTAACGACAATAATAGTTATAATAAGTTATTAAATAATATTGCTTGGAAAGACAGAGTTGATATTGTTAATAATCTGTTACCTACTATTAATGAATTTGAGAAAACTATTAATGCTATATTGGTTCATAATGATGACCAATGTACTGGTTATAAACTTGTTAAATTTAATGATATTTGGTATAATGGTACAACTGGTGTTAATAAAGTAAATCTTTGGAGATTTAATAATGTTAATGATATACACAAACAAATACCTTTTATGATTACTGATTTAGTTGTAGATGAATCTGCACTAAAACGTAAAGCTAAATGGTATGATATTAATAAATTCATTTGTCAATATATTTATTGTATAATGAAGTTTAATAATAGTGATAATAACAGACTTTGGGAACTTATTGATGTTAATCCTGAATGGATTCTTGATAATCGTAATAATCAAAGATAATTTGTAACAACTTGTGCGGCTCGGCCTTCGGCCTCGCTCCCCGGTGGGGCAGGAGGTTGCACGCCCACTTGTCGTGTTACTCAAACTTTTAATGGTATGTCTAATCATAAAGTTAATCCTGATAGTCTTCGTCAAGTTACTCGTTATATTAATGAGTATTCTCAACATATTTGGGATAACGAATTGACTGGTGATAAAGAATTTGTTCGTGTTAAAGAAAATAATAAACTTAAAACTGTTCGTTCACGTTCAAAAGATGGTAAATATTATTATCCTTATCCCTCGTATGAAGGTGGTGATGATACTATTGGCCCCGGTTTTAAGTTAAATGATACTTCTGATTTTACTAAATCTGTTAAAGCGAAAGGTAAAGCAACAAGAAAACAAATTGATGCTGAATTGAATCGTCGTATGGCGAAAGCCTACAATGATGTTCGTGATATTTATTCTGAGAAATATGGTATTGATGATTTCAATACCTTACCTCAACCTATTGTTAATCTTATGTCTAATCTTGCATATCGAGTAGGTCGAACTGGTTTTAGACAATATAAGAAATTGTTAAAAGGTGCTAATGAACGTAATACAGATAGTATTATTAAAGAATATACTACTGGTAATAAAAGAAGAGATAAATCTGAATTAGAAATATTTAAAACTAATAGTTCTAATGATTATGATATGATTAGAAATAAATTATTTTCTAATTTTAATACTGATGATAATCCTGATAACTATGTTGAAGATATGAGTAAAACTAATCGTAAAAAATATAATTTCGGTGGTATTCGTTCAACACATGATGCTACCGCTGATTATTTAGGAATGGCTCGTAATTCCGGTAATAGTTTTTTCGGTAATGGTATGATTGATTTATTTTATCATGGTGGAAAGAATGATGATACTGGAATTCCAATTAAGAATTATGTAGATAAGTTAATTGCTAACGATAAACTTATTTATGCAAATATGCAGAACAAAATCAATAATGAAATTGTTACTGCTCGTGGAGTTGCTCGTTGTGGTGGTCTTGTAAGACGTAAGCGAAAAGATTTCGGTGGCGTTATGTCTGGTAATGTTTATCGAAGTATTGTCGCTGGTAAAAACAATCGAGATTATTTTGATGGAGTAGGTGTTGGCCTAAAAACTAAATATTTAGATGATGCTTATGCTGAAGGTGATATTGATTTGAATGCACAAGGTATTGCAAAAGCAAATCAGTTGATGGCTCGTGATTCAGCAATTTATGCTAATATGCAAAATAAGATTAATAATGAAATTCTAACTTCTCGTGGTATTACTGCTAAATTCGGTGGACTTGTTGGAACTCCTCGTAGAAAATTCTATTGGGGTGGAACAAGTATTAATGACCCCGGTAGTGTTCAATGGGGTACACGAGTTCAAGCCAGTGATATTGATGAATCTAAATATAGTGCAGACGGCGAAGGTATCGTAAGTAGTAGTGCTTTAAGTGGAGCTGGGACTGGATTGGGAATTGGAGCTGCTGTTGGTGGAACTGCGGCGCTTGCCACTGGTGCAGCTGCTGGTTCTTGGCTTGGCCCTATCGGTGCTGGTATCGGTGCATTAATTGGTGGCATCGTTGGTCTGTTTACTGGACGTAAGAAAAAGCGTCAAGAAGAACGTCGTCGTCAAGAACTTTTAGCTGAACAAGCTGAAATGGAACGTCAGCAGACTTTGGGTAATATGCAAAATAAAGTTGAAAATGATGTTGCAACTATTCGACAAAGTAATATTGGCAATTACTCCGAAGGTACAGGATTTTATGCTAAATTAGGTGGAATGGTTGGTCGTAGAAAGTTAAACACCGGCGGTCAAGTAGTTCCTAATTCATCTAATAGTGTTGTTGCTTATGGTCAAACTCATGAACAATATAATCCTGCTACTGGTGAAACTGGAATCATATATGGTGATTCGGAAATTGAAGGCGGCGGCGCTAAAAATGGTCGAATGTATGCTGGTGAAGTTGTTCGTGAAACTCCTGAAGGTGGTCAAGTATTCAGTGATACGATTAAAGTTCCCGGAACAAATCATACTTTCGCTGATTATGCAAAGAAACTTACTGATATGAAAGGTAAAAAAGAAGCTCAAGTTATTCAACTTGCTGATGGAGTTACATTATCTTTATCTGCATTAGATAAAAGTAAAACTAACAAATTACAAACTGGAACAAATGTTCGTAATATTGAAAAGTTAGTTTACAGAATGAATAAAGCTCGTGGTGAATCTGAAGCTATTGATGCTAAAACAGAAGATTTATTTGAAGCTCAAGAACTTTATGCTACTGCTTTAGGACTTCGTAATGATGCTCCAATTATGCGTTGTGGTGGAATGGTAAGAAAGAAAAGACCTTTTGGTGGAAGTGCTGGCGGTGGTTCTGCATTTAAGTTCGGATTTAATGAATTTGGACTTGGTATGAATCTTGCAAGTTCACTGTTTGGAATTGTAGGTAACGCTCTTAATACTCGTGCTAATCGAAAGGCTATTGAATTTGAATCTACACTTCATGTTCCGAAAGGTAATAAAGTAGATGCTGTCCAATATAGTACAGATTATGATATTAGTAAGGAATTACAAGAACTTGGCACACAAGAACGTAGAGCTGCTCGATATATTACTGATAACACAAGTAATGTTCAAACTGCTCGAAATAGTGTAGCAAATCTTGCAATTAATGCTCAACTTGCTCGAAATAAATTGTATGGAGCTAAGAAAGATTATCAACGTCAAAGATATGATTTGAATAGGCAAGAACGAGTTAATGCTCGAAATGCTAATAGTCAAATTATGTATCAAGACGCTATTAATGAATATAACAAAGCTGTCGGCTTGAATCAACAGTTAATGGCAGTCAGAACGCAAGGATTACAAGGAATGTTACAAGGAGTTGAAAGTCTTGCCGGAGCAGTTAATAATTACGCAAGTGCCCGCTTATATGAAAAATTATGGCCTCGTGGAGTAACTAATCACATGAGAAGTGGTTTTGCTTGCGGTGGTCTTGCAAGACGTAAAAGAGCTTAATGTAGTGCGTGATATATCGGATTATTCTTTTATAGGATAGTCCGATATTCACGATTTTTTGTATATTTGTAATGATACAAATAGTGGTACAAACACGCGCGACAAGTGGGCGTGCAACCTCCTGCCCCACCGGGGAGCGGAGCCGCTGTGCGGAGCACAGCAGGCGGAGCCATACGAATTACAACTAATTTACAAACTAATCATTATAAAATTATGGCAGAAATTGCAATAGGTCGATACGATACTAATACATTAAAAATTCCACAATTACAAGATTATGGAAGTGTATATGCTGCTGTTGGAAATGCTTTGAATCAAAAGTATTACCAAAATCGTGAAGCTTATATTAATAGAATTGCTAATCCTTTAAGTCAAATTAAGGCAACTTCTCGTGGACAAAAAGTTCTTGATTCTGAAAGAGCTAAGATTGTTGAAGGTGCTAATGAATTTAAAGAACAAGATAATTGGTTTGCAGCAGATGATTATATTTATAAGCAAACTGAGAATATTCTGACCAATGAAGGTCTTAAAGCTGTTCAAGCTGATTATGCTTTGGAACAGCAGTATATGGAAGATTTGAAAAAGAGTGATTGGGATACTCAAAATCAAAATGCTTTCTTGCTTCGTAGTCGTTTACAATCTTCTGATATTATTTATGATGCAGAAACTAATACTGTTGTAAGTGGTGGTTTTAACGGAGTTCAAATCGGTAAAAAGTTCGATGTAAATAAATATCAGAAAGACGTATTTGATATTCTTTCAAAAGCTAAAGCTGATAAGGTATCATTTGAAAATCTTGTTACTAATCCTGATATGATACGTCAGTATGGATTAGATGTTGCAACAGGTTTTGATGGTGAAAAATTAGCAAGTCATTTTGTTAAAACTGGTAGTGAAAGAGAAGGTATTACAGAACAAGAGATTATGAGTTATGCTATGTCATTACTCAAATCTAATCCTGATTATACTAATTATCTTACTACTATTTGGCAGAATCAAGATGCTCTTACTCGATTTGTAAAAGATGATAGTTCTGCTGGTGGACATTTAAGAGATTACGAATTAGGAGATTATGCTCCTTTATTCGCTGGTAATCCTACAATGTTTGCTCTTAATGGTTTAGGTATTAATATAAATGAACTTGGTGCTCCTACAAAAGACGGTAAGTTTACTGTTAATTCTAAATTACCTGCTGAGGTTAAAACTTTGTTAGATACTGTTAATAAAGAATATGGAGTTAATGTTCTTGATATATTACAGAATAAAGCTCAAGTTCCACCTGAACTTATTCAAGCTGGTTTACAGAATTATGTAGATAGAATGTTTGAAAGTTACGCTGCTGGTGTACTTGGTGCTACTGATGATATTGAGAATCTTGATAGAACCGCTTTTACACAAAGTGTTTTATCTGGTCAATTCATTAATAATAATATTCAAAGTTTAGCTGGTGCTGCTGCAGGTTTATATTCTTATCAAGATATTAAGACTACTGTTGGTTTAATTGCTAATCCCGGTTATACAGCTTATGTTAAAGCTCGTGCAAAAGGTAAGCAACAAGAACTTGAAACTCTTCAACAATATGCTCCATATCTTGATACATTAGGTGGTTTTGAAGTTACTGGTGATAGTGTTGCAGAAAACATTAATCGTCGTAATGAAATTACTGACCAAATGACTAAACTTTCAAATTCTATGAATCAGATATTTACATCTGATGAACTTGGAATTTTAGGTCTTAGTCCGGGAGATGGTAATATTGTTAAAACACTTAATATTTCTACTGCTGAAAGATTAGTTGATTCAGCAGGTCTTGATGAAGAAACAGCAGCTAATCTTAAAGGTAAACTTTTACAAGTTCAGACTGCTCAACGTAATTATAATAATCTTCAAGCTAAACTTCGTTCTGACGAAATTCAACTCAATTCTGTATTTGATACTTGGAAAGAACACCGAGATAGAATCGAAGGTGGTATAGGTTGGTATCGAGTTAATAATTATTCTTGATAATAGACTCGACAGTTATTACAAATACGTTGATTATATAAATCAAAATTATAAAGAACTTTATAATCCAGAAACATATAGTAGTACTTGGGTACGAAAAGATGGTGTAACAACTGGAGCTAAATATCTCGGCGATATGCTGACAAAAGAAGAGTTTGAATCTACTCTTTCTAATGCAGCAGATAATGTTTCAAATCGTTATCGTAAAGCTATTGCTGATGCACCTCTTGAATTTACAGCAACTCGTGATATTATTGCTAATCCTTCAAGATTCCAACAAAATTACATAGCAGCTGCTATGG
>ENA-ORCN01001722-ORCN01001722.1-human-gut-metagenome-genome-assembly--contig:-NODE-1722-length-13859-cov-64.896024_pt1 | contig 13859 bp, 5 predicted proteins | sample MGYA00242984_ERZ507984 | MGnify/ENA primary metagenome ERZ507984 (study PRJEB26167, sample SAMN06115395) | human gut metagenome | host: Homo sapiens | place: China:Hubei | collected 2016-05-19... | reverse complement strand
ATGAGGTTTCTGGAAATTGGAGAGGGCATGCTCTCTCCTAGGAATGAACATCACTTTCTTGGTGCTGCTATTGGTGGTATCTTTGGCACTTTGCAACAATCTAGCGCTAATCGTGCTAATTTCCGCAATACTCAGACTACTAATAAGTTCAACATGCAGGAAGCCCAGAAGCAACGTGATTGGCAAGAAAAGATGGTTGATGAATCGCGAAAATATAATTCTCCTGAATCTATGATTTCCCGTGGTTTAAATCCGTTCCTGTCTGGTTCTGCTGCCCAGACTGGTGCTGGTTCAGGTTCTTCGCCTTCTGGCGCTCAGGCTTCTGCTGCCAATCCTATTCCGTATCAGGCTTTCCATCCTGATTTTTCAAGCGTGGATACTGCTTTGGCTTCTTTCGCTCAAGCTAAGAAGCTTATATCTGAATCCAATCAGATTAACGCTATGACCCCGTATATGATTGAGAAGATGAAAGGCGATACGAATTACAAACAGATAGGTATCGGTGAATCTGGTTATTGGAATAAACAGACAGGTCGTATATCTGCCGAGTTGGATCAGTCTATGGAACGTCAGCAACTAGAGAACGCTGTTACGGCAGGTAAGCTTTCTGCTGCTCAGACATCTCAGGTTTATCTCCAATCTGACTCTCAGGCTGTGCTAAATAAGTATATGGATGCTCAACAACAAGCGGATCTGTTTACGAAATCTCAGTATCTTTACAACCTTGTACAGCAAGGAGCTCTGACTGAGAAACAGGTCAAAACTGAGCTTCAGCGTGCAATCCAGATAGCTGCTCAGACGCAAGGCCAGAAGATTTCTAATAAGATAGCTGCTGGTACTGCCGATGCTCTTATGAGTGCTACTAATATGGCTTACTATACACAGTATTATGATTCTCTTTGGGATTATAAGAATGTCAATAATCGTAAGAATATGCAGTATTCTAAGGATAAGGCCTTGCGCGACTATTATAAGTGGTCTGCTGGAAATGCTAAAAAAGACTTTGATTCCTATGGTCTTCGTAATGCTGTAGATTATGGTACGAAGATCTTTCAGAATATGCCTAAACTAAAGTTTGGTTCTCGTGGCAACCCATCCTCGGCCAATGGAATAGGTTATTGATCTTCAGGACTAGAAGCCCATCGCGGCGTTTGAGCGATATACACCCGCCGCCCGCGTAGGGCCTGATCGAAATATGGAGCGGAGCGACTTCCTTAAAGAAGCGTTCCGCTTCGGTATTTTAGCACGCAGGTGCGCAAAGGCAGATACTATCTGATCTGCCGTGCCTATACACCTATGTATACATCCACTTCCCTAGATCTATTAGTAATGGATCTAGGACTGTTAATTAAGCGAAGCCCCTAGTTGTGTGCGAAGCAAAACCCGAGTTATCATCTCGGTTTCTCCTTTCCCTTGTCCATAAACGCACAACTCACACTCTATCACAAATGCTCCTTTCTACGATATTTAAAAAATATATTTGGAAATACAAAAAAAAGTTCTAACTTTGCCCTCCGTAGAAGTTACAACTATTATTAACATTTTAAACATTTTACAATTATGCAAAAATTTATTATCTCCGTTAAGGAAAAAACCACTGGTCGTGATGTTATTCCGCCTTATGTTGTTAATTCTCTCGAAGGTCTTGGACATTATTCTGAGCGAGTTTCTCGATTGGGTCTTATCGTTATTGTGGATTCAATTAGAGAGGAAAATAATTTTGTTGAACTTAAAACTCAAACTAATGAAGAATAATAATATTTGGAAGATTGTTATTGGCGCTATTTCTGCTGCTTTAGGCTATATCCTTAGCGCTATCGGTGTTTGATTGATTTTATTATTTATATTTATATTTATTGCCGTTTCAGGCTCTTGGTTATATGAAGTTTTCTCCTGATTTGCTTAAGGCAGCTGATCATTGTCAGCATCGTTCGTTTGTTACGAATAAGTACACTGGTGCACGCATTGCCGTAGATTGTGGTCAATGCGATTATTGTATTCATAAGCGTGCTCAGAAGGCGTCTATGCGTGTGAAGACCGCTGGAAGTGCTTTTAAGCATTCTTTTTTTGTTACTTTAACGTTTGATAATGAGCATATTCCTCTTATGAATTGCAAGGTTCTCCACAGTGAATATGAGGATGTCGTAGGTATTTCGGGAGATATTCATTTTGGCGATGAATACCATTCTTATATCCCTGTTTCCGAATATCAATGTGATGATAGCTCCGCGCTTCGTCATATATACTTCGAGCAAGTTCAAGGCACAGTGCCGTTTGACCGTGAAATCAAGGAATATGTTCCTATTAAGGATAATTGGTTTCTTAGTATGGATGCTATTCGTAGTTTTATCCGTAAATCGCAATCCGTGGATAACTCGTCATATCCCGCTGCTGAAAAATACGGTCTTGATAACCTTATACCCTTTCTGAACTATGTTGATGTTCAGAATTATATTAAACGCTTGCGTAAACATTTATTCAAAAAACTAGGTTCTTATGAAACGCTACATTTCTACGTTGTGGGCGAGTACGGCCCCGTACACTTCCGCCCGCATTTCCATCTCGTACTATGCACGAACTCGGATGAAGTCGCAAAGGTTTTACGATACTGTCACGATAAGAGCTGGAAACTCGGTCGTTCAGATTTCCAACGTGCCACTGGTGGAGCTTGTTCGTACGTTGCGAGTTACGTTAACAGCCTTAGTGCTGCTCCCTTATTATATCGCTCATGCCGCGCGTTTAGACCCAGATCGCGAGCGTCTGTTGGATTCTTTGAAAAAGGTTGCGATTTCGTGGAAGGCGATGACCCTTATACGCAAATTGAACAAAAAATCGATTCTGTCGTTAACGGAAGAATCTATAATTTCAGCGGTATCAGTGTTCGGTCAAATCCACCCATGTCGTATATCCGTACCTTACTCCCCCGATTCTCGTCTGCTCGCAATGACGATAGTACTGCGATTATTAGAATTCTTTGCTCTGTTCACAGAACGCCAGCGAGAATTGCGAAATTCGGATTCATTGACTATAAACAAGGTTCAATCTTGAGCCTTGTTCGTGCTTATTATCATTATCTTAAATGTAATTCCATTCTTACTGATGATGACAAGATTATATTACATTCTGCTCGGTGTTTTACTAGGTTCTGTAACTGTTCTAGCGATGTCGATATTGAATCTTATATTAATAAGTTATATCGGCTTTTCTTATATGTCTCTAAATTCTTCCGTAATTGGCATTTGCCTTCCTTCGGTTCTGATCTTGGTGCTTATTCCAATCGTATTCGGTTTATTATTAAAACAGGTATAGAGTATGAGAAGAAAGCGGATTATGTACGAATGTGTGATTCGTTGCGAATACAACAAACTTTGCCAGCCCCTATGCTTCGGTATTTCTATTTACCAGCCGAAGGATGCGAAATGGCGACCATTGGTATCGGAGAAGACGGAGAATATGCAGACGGATTTATTCGTCCCATTAAAAAACAGATACACGTTCCGTTTGATGACCCCCGAATCCCATCTCTCGCGGCTTGTAATTACATCAAATCTGCGAAACCCGATACAAGAAGTGCCTATGATAGTGGGCAAAGTAGCGACTTACAAAAATGTCTTGATTTCCGTGCTGCTACCTTCTGTCGTGATATGATTAAGCATAAGAAGCTTAATGATGCTAATAATATTTTTAACCGTATGGTTTAGCCATGCGGTTTAATTTCTATAATTCTATAACTTTTAATTTTATTAATTATGAGTGATTTTAATCCTCTTGATCGAGCGAGAATTTCTACGCATCGATCTTCATTCGACTTAAGTTCGAAGAAGTTGTTCACCGCTAAGGTCGGTGAAATTTTGCCATGCTATTGGCAGATTGCTATTCCCGATACGAAGTATCGTATTTCCTCTGACTGGTTTACCCGTACTGTTCCTGTTAACACGGCTGCATATACCCGCATTAAGGAATATTACGATTTCTACGCTGTGCCGTTACGCTTGTTTTCTCGCGCTCTTCCGCAGGCGTTTACTCAGATGAAGGATTATATGACAGCTGCTGCGAGTAATGCTGCTAACGCCGAGATGTTGACTTCCGTTCCTAATACTACGTTAAATTTGTTGTCACTGAGCTTCCAGACGATTAGTGGTAAAGATGTCCTTGATGATGCTGGCCTTCCTTATACCTATGGCGCTTCTAAGATATTAGATATGCTTGGATATGGTTCTTTTCTCTCGGGTTCAAACACTGCTAAAGCTGCTATCACTAAAGCTTATTTAGGTCTAACTTCTGTTGCCGATGCTTCTAATCCTTTGATTTATAGTTTTAGTCAGACCGTAAACCTTCTTCCTCTTTTGGCTTATCAGAAGATCTATTATGATTTCTTCTCTGAATCTCAATGGGAAAAGCATTTGGCTTATTCCTATAATGTTGATTATTGGGATGGTAAATCTCAATTATCTCTTGCTCCTGAGATGCTTCAGATCCGTTATGCGAACTATCCTAAAGACTATTTCATGGGTATGTTACCTTCTTCTCAGTATGGCTCGGTAGCTTTACTTCCATCTACTTATCGTCAAGATATTCCTTCTAATTCATTATTAAAGACGGATCAAGGATTAGTAGTTCAGTCTCAGCCGACTGGTAATTCTGTTGTGTTGGGTGGTTCTTCTACTTCTGTTGAATATATTCGTCTTAATTCTGACCTCTCCGCCCTTTCAATTCGCGCAACCGAATACCTTCAGCGCTGGAAAGAAGTAGTACAATTTAGTAGTAAGGACTATTCTGATCAGATGGCTGCCCAGTTTGGTATTAAAGCTCCTGAGTACATGGGCAATCATGCACATTATATTGGTGGTTGGTCTAATGTTATTAATATTAATGAGGTTCTTAATACTAATCTAGATGCTGATGGTTCTCAAGCCGTAATTGCTGGTAAAGGTGTTGGTTCTCAGTCTGGTCATATGCTGACTTATGATTGTGGCGCTGAACATCAAGTAATTATGTGTGTATATCATGCTGTCCCTATGGTTGATTGGAATTTGACTGGTCAGAATCCTCAGTTGACTGTTACGGCTATTTCTGATTTTCCCCAGCCTGCGTTTGATCAGTTAGGTATGCAGCCTGTCCCTGCTTTGAACTTACAGAATAATCCGTCTCGTTCTGTCTCTGGTTCTCTTGGTTATAATCTTCGGTACTGGCAATGGAAGTCTAATATTGATACTGTTCACGCTGCGTTCCGTTCTGGTCTGGCGTATCAGTCTTGGTCTGCTCCTATTGATGGATGGGATGTTCTGACTTCTAGTGGTGCTTGGTCTTATCAGTCAATGAAAGTTCGTCCTCAGCAATTGAATTCTATTTTTGAACCTCAAGTTTCTGGTGTTAATTGTTCCGTTGCTTTCGACCAGTTGTTATGTAATGTTAACTTCCAAGTCTATGCTGTTCAGAACTTGGATAGAAATGGTTTACCTTATTAATGTATTGATTATGAGAAGTTTTGCTTATAAAAATGAGAATTTTGAGAAGTGTTCGTATGTTCCTGAGCTGAAGGAAGGCCACCCGTGTTATCAGGCTTCTGTTTATGATACGGTTATGTATGATGAGACTTCTGATGGTGATTTGATTCAATGTGATATGACCCAGATTCTTTTAAATCAAGAAAAATATCGCCGTCTGCTTGGTGACATGAATGTTCAGAACATCCTTTCTCAGATGCACCCTACTCAGTCTACTGTTATGGATAGCATGACTGACGAAGAACGTTTTAATTGTGTTATTTCGCGTCATTGCCAAACTTTGTCTGAACGTCAGGCTGTATTACAGCAATTGGCTAATGAGAAATCAGAATTGACTGCATACGCTCAAGCTATGCTGGCAGAGAAACAGGCAGCGCCGTCTACGGATTCCGCCCCTGCCGCTAGTGCACAATGAGGTTTCTGGAAATTGGAGAGGGCATGCTCTCTCCTAGGAATGAACATCACTTTCTTGGTGCTGCTATTGGTGGCTTGTTCATCGGGGTTTATCAAGTCGTTGCCTTTTCCTTTGTAAGAGTGCATCTTCGTGAGAGCGCATTTCCGCTCAAAATGATTAACTTGATATATCTATATTGTAGGGATATGGTGAGTTCGACCATTTAAAAATCCCCGCCTCAACTCAATAAATCACTGCCGCGGCACTCTGTTACCATACATTATATATATACGCCTTTCGCATAGCGGATATATAAAAGAAACATACCCGTAAAATCATATTTTTGATTCAACAGCGGCATATAGAGCCTTTTATATTTCTTTTAAAGCCATTTAATCGAAAAATCAACCTTATTTTTCTAAAACATAATGAATTTTTGTGCAACATTACCCACAAAAAATCAAACTATTGTTCTTGTGAACAAATAACGCGGCATTTTTAATCGGAAAATGTAATGAAAATAACGTTTTTCGACACTTTCGATAAAAGTGTATCGGTTTTTACCTATAATTTTCCGCTTTTCTTTTGTGCATAACGCACAAAAATAATTAAAAATATTTAAACTTGTTGACAAGCTGCGGCGCAAAGGGGTATTCTTTACATGAGGGGATAGTTATACCCTCTTGCTTTGCATTGCCCGAGCAGAGCAATTATTCTGTCGCCAATGTGTTCCGTCAATTTGCGGGAGACGGGATGCTCAATATATGGTGAAATTTTTAAATGGAGGTGTAATTTTTGAAGAAAATGAAACGCTTGTTGGCAGTCATCCTTGCTTCGCTGCTCATCTTGTCCTCGGCAACCGCCGCGGCGAGTGCGTACAAGTACGATTCTTACAAGGATGGCAAGCTGACAAAGTACGACTTTACCGATTCTGCGGTTCTGACCACAGAGCAGTATGCGTCTATGTTGCTTGACTATGCCGATGAGGCGCTCGCCAAAGCGAACATCACGATGGATCTTTCGATTCTCGGTAAGCTTGATGCGACGTCTATAGACAATGCTCTCGGCAGTGTCTATAAGCTCATCAACAGCAACGGAGCCATTCTTTGGCTTGCCGGCGACCTGAACAGTGTCAAGGTTTCCGCAATAAAGGACGCACGTCGAAGCAACGGAACCGATGTAGCGGTTATCAACTCGCTCTTCCAGTTCCTTGCGGACAACAACCCGATCATCAAGAAGGTTGTTATCGGCGGTATCGGTAAGCAGAGACGAGACGGCGGCGTCAGCCTTGGTGTTGCCAACTCGTTCGTCAAGGTCGATCTGAATATCGAAGTCATGCTCAGAGAGCTTCTCTGGGGTCTTGCGTATCCGAATACGGCATACAACAGCAACACGACTGTCGATACGATGCTTCAGACCATCATTCAGAATGCTCTCGCAGGCGTACCGATAATTCCCGAAAGCGTCAGGAATCTCGTTAACCTCAATTCGACAAAGTCAACCTATGACTTCATTGAGGATCTGCTTCAGGCGGCTTATAATGATATGGCTGTCCCGATGCTCAACGAGCAACTCATTCCGTGGCTCGAGATGCAGATTCGCTGCGATGAGACGGGCACTCTTGCCGATCTGTTCAACACAGGTTATCAGGTTCAGACTTATACTGTCCCCGCGGGCAGCACTTTGGTCGGCGAACTTAATAACATCGCAGGACAGATTGTCAACGGACTTCTGAAGGGCTACACCGGCTGGGTAGACGGAGACAACTCCAAGCTCACCGACAACGTAGTCTCGGTTGCGAGATTTGTTCTCAAGAAGACCGGCGGTTACTTCTTCCCGGATTGGCAGAAGCATATCGCAACACCGGAAGAGATCGATGCTATGAGCAAGGAGGAGCTTATTGCTTACATTGCTCGCTCGGTCATTAACGCATCAGTCGGCTATATGTACATCCCCGAGGATGTTACGACTGTTGTCGGAGTTACATGGGAGGCTGTCAAGCAGCTCATGGCTCAGTTCCTTCCCGAAAGAGATTACAGCAATTATCCCAAGACTATTGACGGTATTCTTGATATGCTTGCGGATTACATTGCTTACAATGTCAACCCCGGTATCGACCTTAATGCGGGCAGCCTCAAAGAGGCGCTCAATTACGGTTCCGGATTCGAGAGCATGTTGACTACTGCCGTTCAGTGGCTTAAAGCTGACCCGCAGTTCTACACAGGTCTCCTTCCCGACACGACGGTTGATACCTCTAACGGATGGAAAGCACTCGATGATATCATCTTCAAGCTGTTAGACAAAACACTTCTTCCCGCAAAATTTGCTGACAGCGGCAGTGAGACCATCTTAAAGGATGTCGTTTATTCTGTCCTTAACGGACTGATTATGAACCAGGATCTGACTTGCATTACCGACCTCTTCGAGAGAAATCAGAACGGCGCATTCGCCAAGCAGACTGTCAAGAAGAGCATCGTAAGACTTGTCACAGACATCCTCAACGCGATTATCCCCGGAACGATTACGACGAAGTACTATGACTCGCTCGACGCCATAGTGAAGAACAAAGAGCTTGCCAACATCGTTGAGAACCTTATCAGCTCTCTTAACGGAAACAAGGGCAAACTCGTTCCGCCTATCGTCAATATCGTGTCCCAGGTAATGGGTCTGGCGGATAAATCCAAGTTCGGCCAGATGAAGTTTACCGGTCCGACCAGAGCAAAAGACGCTTACACCGTTACGATCTTCAACGGATCTAGGGGTATAAACAGAGGCTACACTGACAAGAACGGCAACTTCACTCAGGACGCTCTCTATAAGTATAGAATCGACAGCGTTTCGGCAACTGCCTATAATATGGCGGGCAACGGAACCAATGTCGGCGTCTCCGGAGTCAGCAAGGGCGATATAATCAACGGTGGATTCGCTAAGGATCTCACCGTGTCCAAGCCCGGTGTAACGGATACCACCGTCGTCCTCACGGTCGGCTACTTTATCCTCACCGAGAGCGGCGAATCGCTCACAGGTACTACTCCGCTTTACGCTTCGTACTATACTTACTTCTGCTCGGATACCGAGGACGACAGCAATCCTAAGGATGAGAAGCCTTCGAACAAAACCAGCTATAACAGGCATTATCTTATGTATCCGCGCGCCGGCTTTATCGGCTCGAGCGATTCTATCGATGCCATCAGCAAGGTATATGTCAGAGTCAGAAGAGAGAAGAACACCCTTAACGGCAAAGACTCTGTAGTTAGACAGAATGCCTCGACCTTTAAAAACGGCTCCGGAGCGTATTTCGCGGACGAAATGTTCGTTGTTGATACGCAGAACGAGGACATGACCTCGAGAGAGAACCTTTGGAAGGCCAAGCCCGGCATCACAAGAGCAGATGTCCCGGACGGCAAGTATGTCATTAAGTTCTCTGTGTTTGGTCAGCATACCCGCGGAAGCAGCGGTAATGACACCACTTGGGAATGGGATACTCCGGTCTTTGTCTACAACGACTATGATCTTCCCGCGAAGTACAGCCAGTATTCCGGCGAGCAGCGTCAGCGCGCTAACTACAGCGCGGATGCGGACGCAGAGTGGGCAGAGTATCAGGCAGCTCTTATACAGGCGGCCAACTACACTCTCAGACCCAAGCTCCTCGGCAACTTCAACAATGCCTCTTATATCGCAGCTTATCAGACGATCTCCACGAGATTGACCGCAGCTGCCGAGGCTCTTGATGCAAAACTGGTTGCGGCTTCCGTTGATTCGCTCAAGACCGCCGTTGAGGCAGTCCAGGGCGCACCCAATCCGGAAGGCTCCGTCTACTGGGATCAGGGATATAACTTCTTCGGTTACGATGATTTTAATTCCGTCTCCTGGAACGGCTGGAAGGAAGCCAGAAACCGCGCGATGAATCTCTACAACTCGACCAAGGCTCCCGAGGAGCCGGTTGCTCCCGAGCATCCCGGCGAGGGCGCCAACGAGTGCCAGCTTGCTACTTATAATAAGAAGTATGCACAGTGGGAGAAGGATCACGCAGCTTGGGAGACCAAGATGGCTACGTGGAAAGCACCCACTATATCCTCCGTCGATGTTGCTTATGCAGAGCAGCAGATAGCGCTTTGGGGTCCCAGACTCATAAAGCTTGACGCTGTTAAGACGCATCTCGACGCGGCTATAGCAATGTGCACCATCAACCCCGCCGATGCTTCCAAGTATGACGCGGAGAGATGGGAAGCATACTCGCAGGCACTTGCCTACGCGCAGAATGTTTCCACTTCGTTCAATGCCTCCACGACCAAGCGCACGCAGGTCAGAGAAGCTATGAACAACCTTATCTACAACTGGAAGCGCCTTATCGCAGCCGAAGTAACGACCGTTACCTTCACCTTCACCGTGAACGGTGTAACTCATGCGGTTCTTACCGGCAACCAGGGCGATCCCGTTGATCTCAGCACGATTGCAGCGCCCGACGCACCTGTCGGAATGCACTTCGTCGGCTGGGGCAATGTACCCGCAACGTTTGACGCCGACGCCTCCTTCGAGGCAGTGTTCGCAAACAACACGGATACAAAGTATACTGTAAATGTTTATAATATGGACACCACCGGCGCTTATCCGTCAGCTCCCGACAGCACCTATCAGGGTGCCGGCGAGACCGGTTCGACCGCCGACATAACCGCCGACGCAGTTCCCGCAGAGGGCTTCTCGCTCGATTCCGCGAAGAGCGTCCTTACCGGCACTATCGCCGCTGACGGTTCTCTTGTCCTTAGCATTTACTATTCGCGTAACCAGTACACCGTAACATATGCTAATACGGATCTCGCGCCCGATACATATTATTACGGAGCTACTGTTTCCGCTCCCACTCCCGAAAAGGCCGGATTCACATTTGCCGGTTGGGAGGAGGAAGTTCCCGCCACCATGCCCGCGAACAATGTTGTTCTTACGGCTAAGTGGGATGAGCTTCCCGCAAACTACGACGAGTACAATATAGCTGTCGCAGCCGCCAACGCCAAGAAGGCAGAGACCGACTACGACAAGAAGTACACTGCCGACACCAGAGCTGCCCTTGATGCCGAACTTGAAGTCGACGTCTCCGGCAAGAAGCTCAGCGAGCAGGGCGTTGTTGATGCTCAGACAGCGAAGATAAACGCCGCTGTTGAGGGTCTTAAACTCATGACCTACAACGCAGAGTTCTATGTCGACAATGAGCTTTATCGTACCGTCGCCACAGAGGTTGGCGCTCAGATCGTCGCCCCCGAAGCTCCCACCAAGGAAGGCTACACCTTCACAGGTTGGAACCCCGAAGTCGGAGTCATGGGTGTCGAGGATGTTAGATTTGACGCTAAGTTCTCGGCAGGCACCGTCGGCTACAAGGTTGAGACCTATGTCATGGGTCTTGACGGTAACTACGGCGACGCTGCTATCGAGGATAAGTCTGCTACTACCGGCGAGACTGTTTCCGTAACTCCCGAGACCCGCGAGGGCTTCACGGTTGCAGATAACAGTGTCCTTTCCGGCACAGTCCTTGCGGACGGCAGCCTTGTTCTTAAGGTCTACTACAGCCGTAACCAGTACAAGCTTTCTGTTGACGGCGTGGAGACAGACGTTTACTACGGCGCAGCTCTTAACGTTGCCGAGCCGGCAGCCAGAGAGGGCTACACCTTCGCAGGCTGGAATATGGATATTCCCGCCACCATGCCCGCAGAGAACCTGACCCTCGTTTCCCAGTGGAACGAGAACGATGCCGACTACACCGCTTACAACGCGGCAGTCGCAGCGGCTCAGGCCAAGCAGGCAGAAGAGAACTACGACAAGAAGTACACCGAGGCAACGAGAAAGGCTCTTGCTGACGCTCTCGCAGTGGACGTCTCCGGCAAGAAGTACTCCGAGCAGGGTGTTGTCGATGCAGCCACTAAGGCTATCAACGACGCAGTCGCAGCTCTCGAGCTTATGACCTACACCGCTACCTTCTATGTTGACGGCGCTGTTCATGCAACCGTTCAGGCGAAGGTCGGCGAGCAGATCGCTAAGCCCGAAAATCCCACCAAGACAGGCTATGTCTTCACAGGTTGGGATCCCGAAGTCGGAGTCATGGGTCTTGAGGATGTTTCCTTCAACGCCAAGTTCTCCGCAGGCGAAGTCTCCTACACGGTTGAGACCTATGTCATGGGTCTTGACGGCGAGTACGGCGCTGCCGAAACAAAGAACGTTCCCGCAACCACGGGCGAAGAGGTGACTCTTACTCCCGACGCCCGCGAGGGCTTCACGGTTGCTGATAACAGCGTCCTTTCCGGCATAGTCGCGGCAGACAGCAGCCTTACCCTTAAGGTCTACTACAGCCGTAACCAGTATAAGCTTTCTGTTGACGGCGTAGAGTCCGATGTTTACTTCGGCGCAGCTCTCGAGATAGCCGATCCGGCTCCCAGAGAGGGCTACACCTTCGCCGGCTGGAGCCCCGTGGTTCCCGCCACCATGCCTGCAGAGGATCTGACTCTCGTTTCCCAGTGGAGCGAGAACGGCGCTGACTACACCGCTTACAACGCGGCAGTCGCAGCAGCCCATGCAAAGCAGGCCGAGTCCGACTACGCAGCAAGATACACCGAGGCGAGCAGAAATGCTCTCGCGGAAGCTCTCGCAGTGGATGTCTCCGGCAAGCTTTATTCCGAGCAGGGTGTTGTTGATGCGGCAACAACCGCTATCAATAACGCAGTCGCAGCTCTCGAGCTGATGACCTACAACGCGATATTCAACGTTGACGGCGTAGAGTATGCTAAGGTTCCGACTAAGGTCGGCGAGCAGATCGTCGCCCCCGCGGATCCCACCAAGGAAGGCTACACCTTCGCAGGTTGGAGACCCTCCGTCGGCGTTATGGGTACCGCAGACGCTACCTTCGAGGCAGTGTTCACAGCGGCAGGTGACACCGCTTATACCGTCAACACCTATGTAATGGGCACCGACGGCGTTTACGGCGAGCCTATCTCTGATACTCTCACCGGAACCACCGGCTCTACCGCAACATTCGTCCCCGAGACCCGCGAGGGCTTCACGGTTGACAATGAGAAGAGCGTTCTTTCCGGCGAGATCGCGGCAGACGGAAGCCTTGTCCTCAAGGTATTCTACAGCCGTAACCAGTACACCCTTACCGCTGAAGGCGTTGCGCATACCTTCTACTATGGCGCGGCTGTTTCCGTAGCAGACCCCGTCAAGGAGCACTACACCTTCGCAGGTTGGGAACCTGAGCTTCCCGAGACCATGCCCGCACACGATGTAACAGTCGTTGCCAAGTGGACAGAGGACGGCGCTGACTACACCGCTTACAACGCGGCAGTCGCAGCGGCTCAGGCGAAGCAGGCCGAGGATGGCTACGCAGCAAGATACACCGAGGCGAGCAGAAATGCTCTCGCGGAAGCTCTCGCTGAGGATGTCTCCGGCAAGCTTTATTCCGAGCAGGGTATTGTTGATGCAGCCACCAAGGCTATCAACGATGCAGTTGCAGCTCTCGAGCTTATGACCTACACCGCTACCTTCTATGTTGACGGCGCTGTTCATGCAACCGTTCAGGCGAAGGTCGGCGAGCAGATCGCTAAGCCCGAAAATCCCACCAAGACAGGCTATGTCTTCACAGGTTGGGATCCCGAAGTCGGAGTCATGGGTCTTGAGGATGTTTCCTTCAACGCCAAGTTCTCCGCAGGCGAAGTCTCCTACACGGTTGAGACCTATGTCATGGGTCTTGACGGCGAGTACGGCGCTGCCGAAACAAAGAACGTTCCCGCAACCACGGGCGAAGAGGTGACTCTTACTCCCGACGCCCGCGAGGGCTTCACGGTTGCTGATAACAGCGTCCTTTCCGGCATAGTCGCGGCAGACAGCAGCCTTACCCTTAAGGTCTACTACAGCCGTAACCAGTATAAGCTTTCTGTTGACGGCGTAGAGTCCGATGTTTACTTCGGCGCAGCTCT
>ENA-ORCN01001714-ORCN01001714.1-human-gut-metagenome-genome-assembly--contig:-NODE-1714-length-13898-cov-35.313147_pt1 | contig 13898 bp, 10 predicted proteins | sample MGYA00242984_ERZ507984 | MGnify/ENA primary metagenome ERZ507984 (study PRJEB26167, sample SAMN06115395) | human gut metagenome | host: Homo sapiens | place: China:Hubei | collected 2016-05-19... | reverse complement strand
CAGACCGAGCCGGGTGTCAAGGGCAACACTGCCACCAACACCCTGAAGCCCGCTACCGTCGAGACCGGTGCTGAGATCCGTGTGCCCCTGTTCATCAACGAGGGCGACCACATCCGCATTGATACCCGCACGGGCGAGTATATGGAGCGCGTCTGATTTTTTCAGAAGTTACCGGGCAGCGGGCAACCGTTTGCCCGGTTTTTTTCAAACAACAAGGAGGGCAATCGTATGGAACTGAGCAAGAGAGCAGCCTATCTGCAGGGCCTTGTGGACGGCCTGGGCGTGGATGAGTCCACCAAGGAAGGCAAGATCATCAAGGCCATGAGCGCACTGCTGGCGGAGATGGCCGAGGCCCTGGAGGGCATGGACGAGGATCTTTCCCGCGCATACGACCAGATCAACGACCTGAGCGATGAGCTGGAGGATCTGGAAGCCGACCTGTACGAGGACGAAGACGACGACGAGGACGAAGGCGACGAGGACGAAGACGACGAGGACGACGAAGAGGATGCGGATGACGCCAACGACGATGACATCGCCAGCGAGCCCTTCTATGAGGTGGCCTGCCCCAACTGCGGCGAAACCGTGTATGTGAGCGAGGACGACCTGGACGCCGGTGAAGCCAACTGTGCCCACTGCGGCGTGACCTTTGAGGTGGCGCTGGAAGGCGACGAGGAAGAGCCCGACGAGGATGCTCCCGTGCAGTACGAGGTGACCTGCCCGGACTGCGGCACCACTGCCGTGTTTGAGGAAGAGGAGCTGCTGGAAGGTGAGCCCAAGTGCCCCAACTGCGGCAAGCCCCTGGACTTTGAGGTGACGGAGGAGTAATCTTCCGGTTGTCTGCCCGTGCATAAAACAAAAAGCATCTGCATTTGCGTGCAGATGCTTTTGTTTTTGTGGAAACCCTCTCAGTCATCGCTGTGCGATGCCAGCTCTCCCGAAAGGGAGAGCTTTATTAGCATTTTACGGCGGGATAAGAAGCTCCCCCTCGGGGGAGCTGGCGCGTCAGCGCCTGAGAGGGTTCTATCTTACTGAGCGTTTGCCTTCTGCAGCCAGATGCTGCCGATGTCCAGCGCGTTGTACAGGCCATGCTTGGTGGTCTGCCGTGCCACACGCTCCTGCGGAGCCTTGGTCGTGTCGGTGGAGAGCAGCATCAGATGCACCTTATCGGCCACCTGCTGGTCCCCGACGGGGGTCGTGGTCAGGATCTGGAGATAAAGCACATAAGGGTCGGTCATGCGGCCGTAATACAGCTCGTTGTCCTTGCGGACGAGGGGCTTGCCTTTGTAAGTCAGTTTCGGAGTAAATGCCATCGTGAAAGCCTCCCTGTCGTTTGATTTCACTCCAGTATAACACATTTGCAATAGAGGATGCAAGTATTTGCCGGAGGTTTTGCACACATCGACGGAGCAGCGTACAAAACCGCCCGGTGCTTTTAGCCGGAACCGGCAATGGATTTTTGCGCGTTTTGCCCCTTGCAGGCCCGGCCCGGTATGGTATACTAAGAATGGAAAACGGTGCATCACGCACCAGAAAAAGGAGCGAACAGGATGGCTGATTATCAGGAATACCGGCGGCGGGTGCTGCACCGGCGGTGGCGTCGGCGCTTTATGGCGGCAGGGCTGCTGTTTCTGCTGGTGCTGCTGGGGGCGGTGGGCGTGATGTGGAAGCGCCTGCACCGTGACCCGGCCCAGACACGGCAGGACACCATCCTGCAGGAAATCACGGAGGACAACACCTGGAACACGCTGCAATATGCGCCCACCCGCCCGCTCACGGTGCAGACGCTGTCTACTGGCACCACGACGGCGCTGGACTTCCGCATGGCGGCGCTGCCCCGCACCGCCCCGGTGGAAAAAAGCTGGTTCTCCCAGGTGAGCTTTGTGGGCGACAGCCTGACCCAGGGCATGCAGATGTACGACACCGGCCTGCCGGGTGCCATGTTCTGCGCCTACCGGGGGGTGGGCCCCAATGCCATTGTCAACGGCACCAGCTGCAAGCGGGCCGACGGCGTAGCCGAAGTGCCGCTGGACGCCCTGACCGCCCAGCAGCCCAAGGCAGTGTATCTGCTGCTGGGCACCAACGTGCTGGGCACGGACAGCGATTACACCAGCTTCCTCACCTATTACCGGCTGATGCTGGATATGATCACCCAGGCGCTGCCGGGTACGCCGGTGTATGTGCAGTCCATCACCCCGGTGCGGCCGGAGGTGGCTGCGAAAAAGGGCCACGAGGGTCTCAACCGCGACCGCCTGTGCCGCATCAACGATGAACTGGCCGCCGTGGCGCTGGAAAAGAACTGCTCTTTCCTCAACCTGTGGGAGGTACTGGCCGACGAGAACGGTGACCTGAAGGCCGAATACGCCCAGCCGGACGGCTACCACCTCAAGCCGGAAGGCTACACGGCCTGGGTGGATTACCTGTGCAGCCACACAGCAGGGTGATGCGGTCCGGGCACTGCGGTACAGAATGATGGTGACTTGCCAAACTCTTTGTGTATCATAGGGGACATCTGGCCAGCCATGGCCGTGCCGGAACAATGAAACGAAAAAAAGGCGATGCCGTACAACGTGTGCGGCATCGCCTTGCTTTTTTGATAGGATCAGAACAGGCCGGTGATCTTGCCGTCGGCGTCCACGTCGATGCCCACGGCGGCGGGCTTCTTGGGCAGGCCCGGCATGGTCATGATGCTGCCGCAGATGACCACCACGAAACCGGCACCGGCAGCCAGACGCACCTCGCGCACCTCCATGGTAAAGCCGGTGGGGGCACCGGTGAGCTTGGCGTTGTCGCTGAAGCTGTACTGGGTCTTGGCGATGCACACGGGCAGGTCGCCGTAGCCCATCTCGGTCAGCTCGGCCAGCGTCTTGCTGGCGGCGGCGCTGTAGTTCACGCCGTCGGCACGGTAGATCTTGGTGGCAATGGCGTTGATCTTGTCCTTCAGGGGCATGTCCAGCGGGTAGGTGTACTGGATGGGACGGTCCTCCATCACTTCCAGTACCTTCTCGGCCAGAGCCTTGCCGCCCTCGCCGCCCTTGGCGAACACCTCGCTCAGCACGCAGGGCACGCCCTGCTCGGCGCACACCTGCTCCACATAGGCCTGCTCTTCCGGGGTATCGGTGGGGAAGGCGTTGATGGCCACCACCACCGGCAGGCCGAAGCCGTTCTTCAGGTTGTCGATGTGGCGGATCAGGTTGGCGGCACCGGCCTTGACGGCTTCCAGGTTGGGCTGGCTCAGGTCTGCCTTGGCCACGCCGCCGTGGCTCTTGAGGGCGCGCACGGTGGCCACCAGCACGCAGGCGCTGGGTGCGATGCCGGCATAGCGGCACTTGATGTCCAGGAACTTCTCCGCGCCCAGGTCGGCACCGAAACCGGCCTCGGTGATGGTGTAGTCGGCCAGCGACAGGCTCAGCTTGGTGGCCAGCACGCTGTTGCAGCCGTGGGCAATGTTGGCGAAGGGGCCGCCGTGGATGATGGCGGGGTTGTTCTCCAGTGTCTGGACGAGGTTCGGGTCCAGGGCATCCTTCAGCAGGGCGGTCATGGCACCGGAGGCACCGATCTGACCGGCGGTCACCGGCTTGCCGTCGTAGGTGTAGGCACACACGATCCTGGACAGACGCTCCTTCAGGTCGGAGATGCTGGTGGCCAGGCAGAAGATGGCCATCACTTCGCTGGCCACGGTGATATCAAAACCGTCCTCGCGGGGGGTGCCGTTCACCTTGCCGCCCAGGCCGTCCACGATGAAGCGCAGCTGGCGGTCGTTCATATCCATGCAGCGCTTCCAGGTGATGCGGCGGGGGTCGATGTTCAGCGGGTTGCCCTGCTGGATGCTGTTGTCGATCATGGCGGCCAGCAGGTTGTTGGCGGTGCCGATGGCGTGCAGGTCTCCGGTGAAGTGCAGGTTGATGTCCTCCATGGGCACCACCTGTGCGTAGCCGCCGCCGGCTGCGCCGCCCTTGATGCCGAACACGGGGCCCAGGCTGGGCTCGCGCAGGCAGAGCATGGTCTTTTTGCCCAGGGCGTTCATGGCGTCGGCCAGGCCCACGCTGGTGGTGGTCTTGCCCTCACCGGCCGGGGTGGGGCTGATGGCGGTGACCAGGATCAGCTTGCCCTGCTTTTTCGCGTTGTGGATCAGGCGGTGGTTGATCTTGGCCTTGTAGCGGCCGTAGGGGATCACGTCCTCGTCGGCCAGACCCAGCTGGGCGGCGATCTCGGTGATGGGCTTCATGGTGGCTTCCTGTGCGATCTCGATATCGGTTTTCATCAGACATCCTCCTTGATAGCAAAAAAGGACAGCTTTGCGCAGCAATTGCGCAAGGCTGCCCAGACGGTCGGCATTGACATCCCCGCAGCCCTGCACTGTGGTGCTCCACAACGTTCCGTCAGCAGGGATGCGGTCTCTATGCTGTAAAGATAGCACACCGGCAGGGTGTTTGTCAAGGAAAAACATATACGAACTTGTCGGGGCGAGGCCCCTCCATCTTGCTGCGCAAGACCGTTCTGTCGCTTGAAAGCCCCGCTGGGGCTTTCCTTGCTGCGCTGCGCTCGCAAACGCGGAACTTGTCGGGGCGGGGCCCCTCCATCTTGCTGCGCAAGACCGTTCTGTCGCTTAAAAGCCCCACTGGGGCTTTCCTTGCTGCGCTGTGCTCGCAAACGCGAATATTTTGCGTTCTACAGCTTTCTGTGCTATAATTAAACTGGATTATTATGAAAACAGAAAGCAGGAATCCCTTTATGCTGCAAAATCCTGAATTGCATTATCTGGACAATGCCGCCACCACCATCGTGGCACCAGAGGTGGCAGACGTCATCGACAAGGCCATGCGGGAGCACTGGGCCAACCCCTCCAGCCTGTACGGCCCCGGTGCCCGCAGCGAGGAAGCACTGAACGCCGCCCGCGCTGCCGTGGCCCGGACCCTGGGCTGCAAGGCAAAGGAGCTGTATTTTACCTCCTGCGGCAGCGAGAGCAACAATCTGGCCCTGCTGGGGGCCGCCCGCACCCGTACCTTTGGCAAGGACATCGTGGTGTCCGGCTTCGAGCACCCCAGCGTCCAGCGCCCGCTGGAAGATCTGGCAAAGCGCGGCTACAACGTGACCGTGGTGAAGCCCCGCGCCGACGGCACGCTGGACATCAACGAGATGCTGGAGCATGTGGGCAAAAACACCATCCTGGTGGCCTGCATGATGGTGAACAACGAGGTGGGTACCCGGAACGATGTGGAGCGTCTGGCGGCCGAGGTCAAGCGCCGCAACAGCCGCACCATCGTGCATGTGGACGCCGTGCAGGCGTGGATGCGGGTGCCCATCAAGCTGGACAACATCGACACTCTGGCGGTGAGCGGCCATAAGATCCACGCGCCCAAGGGCATCGGTGCACTGTACCTGTCCGACCGACTGGTGCAGGCGTTCCAGCCGCCGTATCTGGGCGGCGAGCAGGAGCGCGGGCTGCGCCCCGGCACCGAGAACCTGCCTTACGCCATGGGCCTTGCCGCCGCGGCCGCCCGCCTTGCCAAAACCATGAAGAGCCGCGACACCGCTATGCGGCAGCTGAACCAGCGCCTGCGGGACGGGCTGGCGGCCTTCCCGGAAGTGGTGCTCAACAGCCCGGCGGATGCCGTGCCGGAGGTACTGAACTTCAGTGAAAACTGCATCAAGAGCGAAACGATGCTGGCATTCCTGGCCGAAGCGCAGATCTACGTTTCCTCGGCCAGTGCCTGCGGCCGGGGCCAGCCCAGCCACACGCTGGCGGCTATGGGCCGGGACCCGCTGGCCATCGACACCGCCATCCGGGTGTCCTTCTGCGCCGACAACACCCCGGAGGATGTGGATGCCTTCCTCAACCGCTTCGAGGACGGCATGAAGCACCTGCAGAGGATCCGGAAATAACCCCCTCTCAGGCGCTAATGCGCCAGCTCCCCCGAAGGGGGAGCTTTTAGTAGTGCCGCAAAGTTCCCCTCTTTGGAAAAGCTCCCCTTTCGGGGGAGCTGGCATCGCGCAGCGATGACTGAGAGGGTTATACAAATAAATCAGGAGATACAACATTTATGCATGAGATCATTCTGGGCTATCAGGGCGAAATGTCCCTGAAAGGCCTCAACCGCAACCAGTTCGAGTCGGCCATGATGAAGATCCTGCGCTACCGGCTCAAGACCGTGGGCAAGTTCAAGGTGTACTGCACCCAGTCCACCTTCTACATGGAGCCGGAGGAAGAGGACGTGGACATGGACCTGGCCTTCGACCGGGTGAGCAAGGTGTTCGGTCTGGCGTCCCTCAGCCGCGCCGTGGTCTGCGACAAGGACTTTGACACCATCTGCCAGACCGCCGAGGAGTACCTCGGTGCCAGCCTGCACGGCATCCGCACCTTCAAGGTGGAGGCCCGCCGTTCCGACAAGAGCTACCCCATGACCAGCCCGGAGCTGATGCGGGAGCTGGGCGCCTACCTGCTGGGCAAGCACAACTACCTCAAGGTGGACGTGCACAACCCGCAGTTCAAGGTCATCGTGGAGATTCGTGATTACGGTGCGTATATTCACGGCCCGAAAGTACCGGGTGAGGGTGGTCTGCCCGTGGGTACCAGCGGCCGCGCCCTGAATATGCTGTCCGGCGGCATCGACAGCCCGGTGGCAGCTTACCGCATGGCAAAGCGCGGTCTGGCCCTGGACCACATTCATTTTGCGTCCCCTCCGTATACTTCGGAGCGTGCAAAACTCAAAGTTAAGGCTCTGGCCCAGCTCACCAGCATCTATACCGGCAGTTCCAACCTGTTTGTGGTGCCCTACACCAAACCGCAGGAATACATCCGGGATAACGCCCCCGATGTGCTGTTCACGGTGCTCATGCGCCGCAGCATGATGCGCATTGCCAACGTCATCGCAAAGCGGCAGGGCTGCGAAGCACTGGTCACCGGCGAGAGCCTGGCTCAGGTGGCCAGCCAGACCGTCAAGGCCCTGCAGTGCACCGACGCCGCACAGGACCTGCCCATCCTGCGCCCGCTCATCGGCATGGACAAGACCGAGATCGTGGAGACGGCCCGCCACATCAATACCTTTGAGACCAGCATCCTGCCCTATGAGGACTGCTGCACCATCTTTACCCCTCCGCACCCGAAGATCCGCCCGGAGCTGGAAGAGATCCTGGAAGCCGAAGCCGCCATGCCGGGCCTTGCCGCACTGGAAGCCGAGGCCGCCGAGAACGCCGAGCGCATCCGCATCCGCATCACCGATCAGGTAGAATTCGAGGGTTGATTTGTCCATGACTGCAGAGATCATCAGTGTCGGCACCGAGCTGCTGCTCGGCAACATTCTCAACACCAATGCCCAGTACCTCAGCCGGGAGCTGGCCGCGCTGGGCATCACGGTCCAGCGAGAGAGCACCATCGGTGACAACCACAGCCGCCTGGCGGATTTTGTCAACGAGGCCAAGCAGCGCTGCGACCTGCTGGTGTTCACCGGCGGGCTGGGCCCCACGGCGGACGACCTGACCAAGGAGACCGTGGCCTCCTGCTACGGCGACACCCTGGCCTTTGACGCGGAAGAGTGGGACAAGATCGTGGCCTACTTTACCCGCACCGGCCGCACGGTCACCCCCAACAACCGCAAGCAGGCCATGGTGCCGGTAAAGGGCCATAAGGTGGTGAACCGCCATGGCACCGCGCCGGGTGCCTGGTTTGAGCAGGACGGCCGCTGCGCCGTGCTGATGCCCGGTGTGCCCCACGAGATGAAGGCCATGTGGCAGGAGGAAGTGCGCCCGCTGCTGCTGGCGCGGCAGAACTGCGCCCTGCACAGTCTGACGCTGCGGGTGCTGGGCGGCGAGAGCAGCCTGGAATACCAGGTGCGGGATCTGCTGGAAAATGCAAACCCCACCGCTGCCATCTACTGCAAGACCGGCGAATGCGAGATCCGCATCACCGCCCGGGCCAAAACCGACACGGAAGCCGAAACAATGTGCCGCGCCTATGCCAAAAAGTTCTATGATCTGCTGGGCGATGCGGTGTATGATGAGGATGTGGCCGGGCTGGAAGAAACGGTGGTGCACACCCTGCAGCGCAAGGGGCTGACCCTTGCCACAGCAGAGAGCTGCACGGGCGGCATGATCGCCCAGCGCATCACCAACGTGTCCGGTGCAAGCGAGGTGTTCGGCTACGGCTTCGTGACCTACTGGGAGCAGGCTAAGGCAAAGCTGGTGGGGGTGGACCCTGCCGTGATCGAGCAGTACAACGTGGTGTCCGCTCCGGTGGCAGCACAGATGGCGCTGGGCGCGGCACAGGCTGCCGGGGCCGACATCGGCATCAGTGTCACCGGCGTGGCCGGGCCGACCGGCGGCGATGCCGTGCGGCCGGTGGGCACCGTGTATCTGGGTGCGGCCCGCGGTGATACCGTGTATGTGGAAAAGCTGTTCGTTTCCCGGCCGGACCGGGCGCTCATCCGTGCCCGCGCCGCGCAGGAAGCACTGGTGCTGGCCCTTCGGCTGGCGCAGGACAAGGTGCCTGCCGCCACAAAGCCGCTGGCCGCCGCCGACTGCCGTGATGCAGCCGCGCTGGAGGCCCTGAACGCCGCCTTTCTTGCAGAATAATACGGTCCCCTGCGGACCGCGGGGGTGAAGAACTTGAGCTGTGAACAAAACGAACCGGTCCGCTGTGTGCTCCGGCTGTTCGGGGCATCGGCACTGGGGGTACAGCAGGCGGCGTCTGCTTTCCCGCCGGAGTGGTGTGTGACCGCCCAATGCCGCAGCCGGGGCGCGGAGACGCTGATCGCGCTGCAGAGCGAGACGGCCGCCGGGCTGGACAAGGCCCGCCGCAGTCTGCACGGCTGCTTTGCGGCTGACTTGTATGGAGAAGGGGACACGGACCTTGCTGCCGCCGTGGTGCAGGCGCTGGAGCACCGCCGTCGGCTGCTGGTGTGCGCGGATGCTGCCGCCGGGGCCCTGATGGAAGCCCGGCTGGAAGCCGTGCCCGTGGCCGAAAAGGTGTTCGACTTTGGCACCCAGAGCTATGCCGACCCCAAGGTGGGGGCACAGATCGCCCGCCGGGCTGCCCGCAGGCAGGACGCTGCCGCCGCATTGGCCCGGGTACAGGCGGCACAGCACCTTGTGGGGGCAGAGCTGTCCGCTGGGTGCTGGGAGCAGGACGGGAAATTTCTGCTGCTGCTGGGCACCCGCAAGGGCTGCTGGCTGCGCACCGTGTACCGGGAGGATGGGCCGGGCCTTTGGCTGCTGGACATGATCCGCCGGGCAGCCTGCGGTCTGCCGCAGGTCCCCGGCACGAGCTGGCAGCACTACCGCGACCCGGTGCCGGAAGCTGTGTCTGCCCCGCCTGCAGCGCAGGCGGAGGTCCACCCAGCTCCGCCCAAAAAGAAGCGCCGCTGGCTGCGCCGGGTGCTGTTGCTGCTGGTGGCGCTGGCCCTGGCCGCGCTGGCGGCGGGCTGGTGGTTCACCGGCGGTGACCTGACCGCCCTGCCGCAGCTGCTGCGGGAGACCCTGCACGCCGACCGTCTGCCGCACTCCGGCGCAAAACTGATCTGAAACGAACAGGACCCCGGAAGGAAAACCTTCCGGGGTCCTGTTGTTGCAGAGAAAAATTATTCCTTATGGTCTGCCAGCCAGCGCAGGGCCATATAAGTGTAGGCGGCAGAGCCCTCGTACAGGACGCTGTCGTCAAAGCGCACCTTGGGGTGGTGCTGGCCGTAGAGATAGCCCTCCTTGGCGTTGCCGGCGGAGAGGAACATGCTCACGGTGGGCACTTCGTGGCTCACAAAGGCGAAGTCCTCGCTGCCGCCGCCGGGTTTGCCGCCGGTGAGGAGGGTCATGTCCATGGCACCCTTGCCCAGCAGCTCGGTCATATAGGCCAGAGCGTTCTGAGCCAGGGGCTTGTCCACCACCATGCAGGGGCAGTAATCGCTGAATGTGACCTCAGCGGTGCAGCGGTAGGCCGTGGCCACACCCTGCGCAATTTCGGTCATGCGCTGATGGATCTGGGCGCTGACCTTCTGTTCCGGGTCGATGGTGCGGATGGTGCCCCACATATCGGCACTGTCCGGGATGACGTTGGACGCCTTGCCGGCCTCGAACCGACCGGTGGTGAACACGCCGAACCCGGCGGGGTCCAGCTCGCGGCTGTTGATCTCCTGCAGGGCAATGTGGATGTGGGCCGCTGCGGTGATGGGGTCGATGCAGGCGTTGGGCATGGAGCCATGGCCGCCCTTGCCGTGCACCGTGATGTGGTACTGCTCGCAGCTGGCCATGGTGATGCCGCCGCCCGGCACCAGCACCATACCGGCGGGCAGGGGCATGCCGGCCAGCACATGGAACATGACCGCTGCGTCCACCTTGGGGTCCTCCAGCAGGCCGTTTTTCAGCATGTCCAGCGAGCCCTGGAAGATCTCCTCGGCGGGCTGGAACTCCAGCTTGACGGTGCCCTCGATCTCGTCCTCGTGCTCCTTGAGCAGCTTGGCCGCACCCAGTACCATGGCGGTGTGCATATCGTGGCCGCAGCCGTGCATCTTGCCGGGCAGCTCGGAGGCAAACGCCTCGCCGGATTCCTCCTGCAGGGGCAGAGCGTCCATGTCGCCGCGCAGCAGGATCACCTTGCCGGGCTTTTTACCGCCCGCCAGCGCAAGCACGCCGCACTTGCCGCAGTCCTGCGGGGCGTAGCCCATTTCGGTCAGGGCTTTCTTGACCAGTGCCTTGGTCTGGGGCAGGTCGAACCCAACTTCCGGGTGACGGTGCAGGGTGCGCCGCCATTCCTGCAGCTGGGGTTCCAGCTGCTTTGCAGTTTCCAACAGCTTTTCCGGTGTGATCATTCCAAATCAGCTCCCTTTCATTTTATCAAAAGTCTCCCAGACCCCTGCCAAAGACAGGAGCCGGGAGGCTTTTCAGCTTAATCTTCGTTTGCGTCGGTGGGCAGGCCTTCCGGATGGAACTTGGCGCAGGTGCACTTTTTCCACTTCAGGCCGCTGCCGCAGGGGCAGGGATCGTTGCGTCCGATCTTGATCACCCGCACGGGCTGGCCCTTGGGGGCACCCTTTACGCCGGGGGCACCGTTGCCGGGCACAAAGCCCTCACCGGTGGGCTTGGCAACTTGCTCCCGCTTGGGGGCGGCACCGGCCTGCCGGATCTCGATGGTCAGCAGCATCTTCACGCTGTCCTCGCGGATGGAGTCCACCATCTGGTCGAACATGTCAAAGCCCTCGATGCGGTATTCCACCACGGGGTCCTTTTGGCCGTAGCCGCGCAGAGCGATGCCCTGCCGCAGCTGGTCCATGTTGTCGATGTGGTCCATCCACTGGCGGTCCACGCACTTGAGCAGGCAGATGCGCTCCAGTTCCCGCATCAGGGGCGCACCGTAGCGCACCTCTTTGGCCTGCAGGATCTGCATGCCGCGGTTGTACAGCATGTCGGCAATGCCCTCGCGGGAGATGTTGTCAAAGTCGGCCACGGTGTAGCGGAAGTCGGCGTCCGTGGTCAGCCAGCCCTGATAGTGGCGGCGCAGGGCACCAAAGTCCCAGTCATCCTTCACGTCACCGGCCAGGAACTGACTGCAGCTGGAGTCGATGTTCTCCCGCAGCATGTTGTGCATCTCGGCGCTGATATCCTCGCCATCCAGCACCTTGCGGCGCTGGCCGTAGATGATCTCACGCTGCTGGTTCATCACGTCGTCGTACTTCAGCACGTTCTTGCGGATCTCGAAGTTGCGGCCTTCCAGCTTCTTCTGGGCGCTTTCCAGCGTGTTGGTGATCATGCGGTTCTCGATGGGGGTGTCCTCGTCCAGCTTGAGGGTGTCCATCAGGCTGGAAACGCGGTCGCCGCCGAACAGACGCATCAGGTCGTCCTCCAGGCTCAGGTAGAAGCGGGAAGCGCCGGGGTCGCCCTGACGGCCGGCACGGCCGCGCAGCTGGTTGTCGATGCGGCGGCTCTCGTGGCGCTCGGTGCCGATGATGAACAGGCCGCCGGCGGCGCGCACTTCCTCGGCCTCGGCCTCCACGGCGGGCTTGTACTGGGCGTACAGCTCCTCGAACTGCTTGCGGGCGGCCAGGATGTTGGCGTCCTCGGTGTCACCGTGGCCGTTGGCCTCGGCCAGCAGCATCTCCACGGCAGCGGGGTCGGCGTCCTGGGGCTTTTCGGGGCTGAGCAGATTCTCGCAGAAGTGCTCCTTGCGCATCTGGGCTTTGGCCATGAACTCCACGTTGCCGCCCAGCATGATATCGGTACCACGGCCTGCCATGTTGGTGGCGATGGTAATGGCACCCTTCTTGCCGGCCTGTGCCACGATCTCGGCTTCGCGTTCGTGGTTCTTGGCGTTCAGCACGTTGAAGTCGCGGGTGTGCTTCTGCAGCATCTTTGCCAGCGTCTCGCTCTTTTCCACGCTCACGGTGCCTACCAGCACGGGCTGGCCGTTCTTGTGGCACTCCAGCACCTGCTCGATGACGGCGCGGTATTTGCCGTTCACCGTCTTATAGATGGCGTCCGGATAGTCGATGCGCTGCTTGGGGCGGTTGGTGGGCACGGTGACGATGTTCAGGCCGTAGATCTCGGTGAATTCGGTGGCCTCGGTCTTGGCCGTACCGGTCATGCCGGACAGCTTTTTGTACATGCGGAAGTAGTTCTGGAAGGTGATGGTGGCCAGCGTCTTGCTCTCGGCGGCGATCTTCACGCCCTCCTTGGCCTCAATGGCCTGATGCAGGCCCTCGTTGTAGCGGCGGCCGATCATCAGGCGGCCGGTGAACTCGTCCACGATGATGACCTCGCCGTTCTTCACCACATAGTCGATGTCCTTCTGCATGACACCGTAGGCCTTGATGGCCTGGTCGATGTGGTGGGCCAGGGTCATGTTCTCGGCGGCGGCCAGGTTCTCGATGTGGAAGTAGGCCTCGGCCTTCTTGATGCCGCTGGCCGTCAGGGTGCAGGTCTTGTGCTTTTCGTCCACAACGTAATCGCCGTCGGCCTGCTCGTCGGTGGAGACTTTATCTTCCAGCTCCACCACCACGCTCTTGCGCAGGGTGCGCACAAAGCGGTCCACCTGGGTATACAGGCTGGAGGAGTCCTCGCCGCGGCCGGAGATGATCAAAGGCGTGCGGGCCTCATCGATCAGGATGGAGTCCACCTCGTCGACGATGGCAAAGCTGTGGCCCCGCTGAACCTGCTCGGCCTTGTAGATCGCCATATTGTCCCGGAGGTAGTCGAAGCCCAGCTCATTGTTGGTGCAGTAGGTGATGTCGGCCTGATAGGCCGCGCGGCGCTGGTCGTTGGTGAGGCCGTGGACAATCAGGCCCACGTGAAGGCCCATAAAGCGGTAGACCTTGCCCATCCACTCGGAGTCGCGCTTGGCCAGGTAGTCGTTGACCGTGACGATGTGGACGCCCTTGCCGGCGAGGGCGTTGAGATAGGCTGGAAGAATTGCCACCAGGGTCTTGCCTTCACCGGTCTTCATTTCGGCAATGCGGCCCTGATGGAGCACAATGCCGCCGATGACCTGTACCCGGTAAGGACGCATGCCCAGGACCCGGTCCGCGGCCTCGCGGACTGCGGCAAAGGCCTCGGGCAGCAGGTCGTCGAGCGTCTCGCCGGAGGCCAGCCGGTTCTGAAACTCCTGGGTTTTGGCGCGGAGCGCCTCGTCGGAGAGCTGCTTGAACGCCGGTTCCAGGTTCATGACCTTGTCCACCAGCGGAGTAAGCCGTTTGATTTCCCGTTCGGAATGGGTGCCGAACAGCTTGTCGAGTAATCCCATACTGTTCACCTTTCAATCGTAAGCTGTGCAAAACAGCTTGAAATGCCCATAAAAATTCATATTATTATAGCACACGGCAGGGGATAAAAAAAGAATAATTTGTAAACTTGGGATGCTTCCTTGCGTTTCCAAAGGAATTATGCTAAAATGATTCCGCTTATGGATATGATTGCAGAAC
>ENA-ORCN01001712-ORCN01001712.1-human-gut-metagenome-genome-assembly--contig:-NODE-1712-length-13909-cov-7.718985_pt1 | contig 13909 bp, 16 predicted proteins | sample MGYA00242984_ERZ507984 | MGnify/ENA primary metagenome ERZ507984 (study PRJEB26167, sample SAMN06115395) | human gut metagenome | host: Homo sapiens | place: China:Hubei | collected 2016-05-19... | reverse complement strand
TATGCTTTCTATATTTATACTTCATATATTGGTATCCAAGATTCCTGAAGTCAGATACAGTAAGTGCAACATCTGACTGATCCTCACTAACGAAGCATACCCGAACATTCGTATTATCAATGCGCTTTGAGAATCTGATCAGACCGGATTCTTTCAATGTCCCATATAATAAACACTGTCGTTTAATAGATGTGTTTATATTCGCAAGAGCCATAATTTCATTATCTTTATTATTTACCCAGTAATCTGTTTCTGGAGAAACCATATACCAATACTTTGCAAGACACAGCAGCGTGAAAGCTAATCGTTCAATCTGGACTCCATTCATAGATTCAATGATATCTAATTCAGAATCCGTAATTGGTATCTGGTCAATATCTACCGCCTCATATTTCAAAGCTGATGTAGCTGCGTATTCAAGCGCAGCATCCCATTTCGGAAGAGAAGCTACCGGGTCGCATTGTAATAGGAAGATATCCAGTTTCTGACGAAGTTCTTTTTTCTTTGTATACCCATTATCTATGTAATACCGTGCAACTCTACGTAAAGTTTCTGATGGTTTCTTTCCTAATGATTTGGACTGAATCATTTTTTCAGCCCAATCATTTTCTTTTAATACAATACTCATTCGTTCACCTCTAATTTCTTTGATACAATTTTAAATTTCTCACCGCAATAATTGATATCCCCGTCAGAAGCAATAGTAGGGAAGCTTATCATATTATTGTGATTTACTAAAAGATTATGTATGATTTCTGAACCGCACATGTTCCAGGCAAATCGTTTTGATGAACTTTTCTGATAGCACAAATCCAATACGATGTTGCACAGTGCCGATTCATTCTGACATATGATGTCACATGATTTTCTGAATTCTGCATTCATCTCGGACAATTCGGTGAATGCGTCGTACTTGTCAACCTTTTCATTCTGAGCAAAGATGGTGTAGCTTTGCATTCTCTTGTTATAGTCTTCGTATAATTTTTTGATTGCTTTAAACTGTGTTGTCGTATATTCTGCAGAATCATTTTTCATAATGGTGTAGTCGAACTTTATTTTGGAATTGTGCTTGCTGATATACCCATCGAACTCTTGCTCGAATCTGCGGCATATCTTATTCATAACGCAGTCACCAGTTCCGACCGGCATCCGGTAATCGTAGTATTTTAAAAAATCGGATTGTCTATCAGTTCGATCACTTTCTGGAATTGCTCTCAGCTCATCCACTGTAAGCTGAAACTCTCGCAGGCAATTACGATTTGTATTTTTTATGTATTGGTTGTATTGCTTCATGAGAGCTGGGTAGATGTATCTCATGAAGTATGGCTTCTTGTCTGCAACAATGCTTCTGTAAAATTCTCTGAGTTCATCATCCTCGATTTTATTAGCTGCGTGTCTGTCGTGCCATGTACGTGGCATCGGTTTACATATAATGCCCTTAGCCTTGTCTATAGCATTCTGCTGATAAAGCTGACCGCATCGGATACGATAGGAGAGAGCTTCGTATTCCACACTTCCTTTTGGATAATGTGAACGGACTTCAAACATCGAAGTGATGTAGTTGGTTGTCTGACCGATATCATTACCGAAACTTTCTATATTAGACCGGATGAAATCATCTTCGGTTGGTATTATCTTTGCAGCCTTTCTTTGCGCACACATCAATGCCGGGAGAACTTCCAATTTCTCAACCAGAATTCTGTTATCGCTCAACATCACAAGGTCGCCGTCAAAATCCATACCATTCAGAGCTGCGGCAGCAGTATCCCACGCATTAAATATTGTGCAAGTCGTCATGTACCGATACCAGTAATCAGCCTCGTGGCTATGCACCGGATGAACCAGTCTGATATTATTATGACATGTCATTGGAGCACGAAAGCAAGCAAGCTTCTCAGATCCGTAGTCTCTCCAGTATTTGTTGTATATTTCTCCAGCCTTTAAAAGACCAGTCACTTCTAAACCAAACATGCTCTGACACAGTGCATATGGGTCGCCGGATACAATAGAGTAATTACCATGAACCTTGAGAACACCAACTTTTGCCTCGTCGATGCGATTCTTGATTAACTGATATACCGCATTTTGAATAAACGGGTCGTCAATCATACGGTTATCAATCATGATTGCCTTTACGAAATCATCGTCTAATCTTTCGATATTGGATTCATTCATTCCAATTCCTTTTAAGAAAAGAACAGTTTTGCGCCAGTCTCCATGCAGAACATCTTTAATTTCGTTCATTGTCGGAGCAATCAGTTCTTCAATCTCATCATCAGACAGGTCATAACTCTGGATGAACTGATAATTCAATGAATGTTCACTCTCTAGTTCCTTTGGACATGTCTTAGCGATTCCAAATGTATACCCGTTTGAAAGCGAGTTCTTTACATAGTCTTCACAACTGTCATAACTGTCCCAAAGCTTTACCATTGATGTAGTTAATATCAGTTCTACATCACGAACATCGAAATCGTTTCCCCATGCATCCTTGATAATGTATTTGCCGTCAGCTACCTTATCCGCAAAATCCACATAGTCAAAAGTGAAAGCCATTCCTTTCTCAAATGAGAATCTTGTATTTGCTCCGCTTATGGTATAGTCAAGTCCAAGCTCATTGCTCCAGCGTTCTGCGAGGGACGGTAGTATCATACCAAAACCGTCTGACGCATCGAGGTCAACTTTTTGCTTCTCTTTTAACTCCATGATTGGCTCTCCGTCGCACTCATCAGTTAAATGAACGATATCTGATAGGAAAGAGGTTTCACAGTCATTCACAACCGCAATTCCTTTTGGGAATGAAACAGGAGTAGAAGCACTGCATGTCAGAGCTTGATAAGCTTCGAGTTTTGCAGTAACCAATCTCTTCTCTTGGTTGCGCCCATTTGTAATTCTGCGATGCAGTTCATCGGAGACTTCTTCAATCACGAATACAATAGTGCTGTTTTTGATACCACCGTTGGTTCCGAGCAGTCGTCTGTATTTCACACCATTGATCTGGAATCCTTTACACGCACGGTAGTAGTCTTTTTCCTTATCGATAATTAGAGTGACGTAATCTGGTTTATACTGCAGGTGATCCAAATCCTCGTACAGTTTTTTTATTGCATGTCTGTTCTTTACATTATTTGGTGCGGAGCGAAGACTCTTGATTTCTTCCTTAATCTTTTTGGCTTCTGCGTCTGCATCTGTAATATCATTTAAGAAGTCAATCCAACGCAGTGTCTGACTATCAGCGAGAGATATCACTTCTTCATTACGTCTAGCTTCTTCGATTGGTAATGTCAGCCGCCAACGATGTTTCCGTAGGCGGCTACTATGTAGTTTGTAAATAAATTTTTGACAAGTAAGTTGCTTGCTAATTTTCAACACCTCATTTCAGTAAATTATAATATTAGCATGATATGCTATTTTAATGAGCAAATTCATTGATATAGCTACGCCACGCATCTTCGTACTCAGAGCGACCGTCCTCAATCATTCTCTCTACCATACGATCTGTTGGGTAGTCGTCATCTACAGGATAAAAATCCTCGCAAGGTATTGTTTCTTTGCAGTTATCTCTATATACACAGTTATTACATTTACGCTTCATTGATTGTATTTCCTCCTTTTGATGCTGTTTCAATCCAGTTTTCAAGCAGTGTTCTCATTCTTCTGCTCGGTATGTATAAATATATCTCATCGCCATCACGAATTGCAGATCGCCATATCCACTGAACCATAATAGACAGTGCGTACATGTCATTATCTGCTTCGATGCCATGTTTATGATAGAATGTCTTCTCACCAACATTCATAAATAGGTTGACCAAGTAAATCATGTAATGCCGGTTCCTGTATTGGTTCGTAGCTTTCATATTGAATCGCAGAAATGATTTCGTATATCCCTTTCCGCTGATCTTGCTCCGGCAGTCATTGAATGTTCCCCACATCTTTTCTGATGCTGGCATATCCCTCCAGATATTATTGATGCAGTTATTGACATTATTCCTCAACTTCGTTACTAAGTCATCGTCTTTTTCAAACCAGCTCATTGATAATGCATGGTAGCTATCCCCGATGCTATTTAGTTTTTCATTATCCAGTATGTGAATCATTTCTTTAAGATGACTCACATACTCCGGCGTATAGCCTGGATACTCACAGAAACTATATTCGCCATCATCATCCTTATGGATACCTATGTATTGATATGGGAGCTGATACATCTCCAAAAAATGATGCAGTGATTGCCCCTCAAATAGATAGGTCAATATAATTACATCCCTGAACGAAGTAATCAGTTCCGGCGGAAGCACCCAGTAGAATAGATGCGTACCAGACGTATCGTCCATCTGAATCAGCTGTCGTACTTTTAAGAACTGTCGCAGCTCATGATATAGCCTGCCATTATAATCTTCCTTAGCAAGAGAGTATGTATCTTCCTCTTTTGTAATTAGTCCAGAATCAATAGCGAGCTGCATATCGTCTGGGTGGAAATCATACTTCTCAAGCACATCTACGTTCTCATCGATAATCAGACGATACCCATACCTCTTGATGTCATCCAGCATATCTTCCGTATACATCTTAAATGCCTGATGTGTGGTAGTGATATTCTTACCCTGTTTGATCAGAGCAGCAGTATGTACTCCTTTTTTGAATTCGTACTGTTTCAGCTTGTCGCTTGGTTCTACGAAGTGCATGTCCTTGCATCCATTCTTGATTCGCTCAGCTTCTTCCAAGTACGGTGTTATGTATATGAACTTTTCATTTCGATGCTCATTCATATACGTGATAGCAGCACTGGACTTGCCAGTACCCATGATCGCATCACAAACTTGGATCATTTTAAACCTCCCTTTTACACCTTTTATTTGCCATTTTACAACTTAAAAGTTGTAGAATTTTTTGTAATCTGCTGACGCTCAGTAAGTTCTAGGTGTGTTCATAATAAATAAAGAAAAGAAAAACACCATCTTTGCTTTTGATACAACAGCTACATGATAGAGCGTTAAATACAAAGCAGATTCAACATTGTAAATAATATAATTAGCATTATAATCCAAAAAGAAAAATCTGCAATGGAAACAAGCAGATTATTTATTTAGCATAATTATTATAACATTGTATGCAAGAAAAGTCAATATGCAAATAATATAATTAGCATGAATTTTGCAAGTAAATAATTTGCAAGATCAGGCTCGCTGGTTACCGTCTTTTCTTATTGGATAGCTATCTATTGATTTAAAAAGGAGCATAAGAAAATCCAATAACCAGCGGTGAGCCTTTGTGAAAAGAAGGCTGATTTTGGAGGTTTAAGCTGTATGTGGGAGATGAAGCGACTTCCTTATAGTATAATCTGACAGCAGACAAAAATACCATAACCACCGCCACTATGTGCTGTAGTGGGAAAAAAGAACATAGAACACAAGGCGACAGGGTACACCCCTTGCGGTATTGCTATAGAAAATCAAATAGTTTTAAAATTAGCTTGACTATCAATAGATTTTCCTGTATATTTTTAGGTGGGGACACCATACCCCACCAAACAACCACAATTTACACACACAGCCACCCAAACAGGGACAGGCAGAAAGAAAGGAAGAAAGCGAAATGAGAAAAAATCAGACAGCCACAAAAACAACCACAGCAACAGCAGACAGCAGAAAAGACTTTGCAACAGTTCTTGCGAAATTTGAAACAGCTTACACAACAGGGACAGGCGAACAATTCACAGACGCATTACAGGAAGTAGCAATGGCAGTAGCCTATAGCGTACTAAAGAAATGTATTGACGTCTCACAGAATGAACAGTTGCTAGACGTTAGACGCTCGATAGCAAGAGACAAGAACACATTGAACAATATTAAATACAGTTCAAGCAAAGCATACAAAACAGTATACACAGCAGATGGAGACACAGAGAGACAGACAGCAGACACAAGCTACAGAGACGCATATAACAAACTTACACAGCAGACACTGGGGGACGGTCTAGACCTTGTGAACACCGCTATAGTTGCATTACTTGAACAGTGTAAGAAAGTTGATACTAGCAAGCCCGCATTCCTTGAACAGCCTTACACAGTCCGCCGACTTAAAAAGAAAGTGTGGATAAAAGAAGCGGACAGCGTGGGCGGTTGGGAAACTGTGGAAACTACACCAATACAGGAAGTTTACAAGGCAGTTAGACGCGAGATAGAACACAGCAGAGCTATGAGCACAGACGCAAGAAATGGTTATGCTTACTTAGAGTCAATCAGCACAGACAGCGAAACAGGCACAGAAGAAACAATATATAGACGTATGGCGAAATACGCAGACCTTGGAGGGTATGCGACAGATTTTAACGGGGCGTGTACTTTCTACAGTGCCGACACTGCCACAGTACAGGACACAGACGAAATTATAGATAGCTTGGAACTCACAGCGAAACAGGCAAAGGTATTACAGTTGCGCATGAGTGGGTACGGCTATAAGGCTATAGCGTCATACCTTGGAGTAACACAAAGAGCAGTAGCGAAAACATGCGGACTTATACAGAAAAAAGCTATTGCAAGCGAGAAAATAAATACAGAACGTTTTGAGAAATAAGCAAGACGAACAGGGACAGCGTAAACTGTCCCTTTCTTTTTTTTTTGGACAGATACCGCAAGACCGCAAGGGCAACAGCCACAGCACCCCACAGCCGACAGGGTACACCCCTTGCGGTACAGGGTGTAAGGCAACAGCCACAGCACCCCACAGCCGACAGGGTACACCCCTTGCGGTACAGGGTGTAAGGCAACAGCCACAAAGTCTTTAACGAAGAGTCTCTCTATTGAGGGGCTTTTCGTTATGGGCTTATGTCCATACAACTGTGAGGTCTACCTACTCACAGGTAATAAGTGCATATATCGGCTCTCTTATGAGGGTTCGTGAGGGCTACCTGTGGGATAGGACATAAGTGAACTATATCAGTTGAAGCGTTCAATATGGGAAGTCCGGCAAAAGGACGCTATACAAAGAGTTTCGGCAGAGCTGACCTACTGACGGCTTTAGAATATCAGCAAAACTCTGCGGTCATCGTGGATTCCTTTGACCGATTTGAGGGAGTACATCTGCTATCAGATGCGTCGCTGGTGCATGAGAGTTAGGCTTATGGTATCGAGATAGTGAAAATCCCCAGAGTTAGGCAGAGTTAGATGTGAAACATATGCCGCATTGTCCTGAGTGCGTCAACATGAGGGATAGCTTGAAAATCTGTTGAGGATTTTCAATCGTGATGGTATCAGTACCCGAGGGTACATCGACTATGTTCCAAGGAATTAAATGTCGGACTATCGCAGGAAATTTGATACAGACAGAGTATAGCGAAATAAAACTGAATATTGAACGGAACCGCTGGCATTGGCGAAAAGTTCCAGACAAATGCGTATCAGCAGAAGTCCATACGATGCCGGATATGTCGGTGGTTCTGATAAACCTATATTGAGCGTCCGAGGTTGTGTATATCACATGGTTTCGGGCGTTCTCTTATGGGCTTGTCCCATTGAAACTAAAAAGAGCATCCAGAGAGGAGAATCATTATGGCAGAAGCAAAAGTAAAAAGAACGAAAGCCGAATTGCGTGAGGCTGTTGAGGCATTATGCAAACAATACAATGAAAACATTCAGGAAGGAAATTTCCAGGAATCAACCAAGCTGAACGATGAAATCGAGCAGACAGTGAATGAATATACATCTATCGCTCGTGAAGAGTGTTTTGATGCACTCAAAGCAACTGAAAATCCTATGCTTGAGGCTGTGAAACAGCTGACATTCCCGACTATCCGAGCAAAAGACACAAAACAGGGTGATGAGAAAATCCCGGTTAGGGTAATTGAGGATATTGAGAAACCTATCGACCTGCTGAAATTACATAAAGCCGTTGATGGCGGTATCGGAGCGGATAAAAACTGGGCTTATAAGGTGGAGAAATTAAACTTCCTGCTGACTGCACAGAAAGCCAAGGATTTGGGTATTGATCCGAAAGAGGTCAATGACTCTTTCGCTATGGCGGATATTTCAAAGCAGATTGATATGGGGAAAAACCCGACATCAAAGACAAACCTGCTGAAAACCGTCAACGCTGTAGTCCAGGCTATGATTGGCGAGGAATATAAGGCGGTATCACACGATGTGAACTTCCTGATGTCTGTATTTTCACGGAAAAACAGAGCGGCTCTGACGGTATCCTGTGCAAATCACAAGTATCTGAGACAGTACATGGCTGAGATTTGTCATCGTATCGTGATGGGCGAAACATACAAGATTGAGTTCCGAAAGGTTCGCAAATAATCTGCGGAATTTCCCACACTGATGAGCCGGGAACGGCGAAACCGTCGGGTATCCGGCGGTCTGTGGGTATTACAAACACATAGCGAAAGCCGTATGGCAAAAGCGGAAAGTGAGGAAATCTATGACATTTGAGGAAATGCGGGTATATATGACCCGTCCAGAGGGAAATTGCTGGGTAGGAGTGAGCATGGCTGATGGAAATATGGCTATGATTTCACGGTTTGGAGAGGAGCAGGAATTTATCTGCGACTATGACGGAAAGTCTCTCGGTGACGAGATGGAAACTGAGGATATTGACAAAGCTTTGAGATGGTTATGGAATCGCAAGGCAAGTAAAGGCGGCATGAGTTTCTTGGTATTTCGTCATAGAGTTGAGGAAATGGTCAAGAAAGCCGGCGGTGGGATTTCTGTGAACTATCGTGCTGACAGGGAAAACGGCAGGCATTTCGCGAACTGTTCTGATGGCACGAGGATTATTGGAAGTACCAGCAGCTTAAAGGTATCTGTGAGATGGGGTTCCGGTCATGCGGCTGTAGCAGAGTTATAGCATGGCGGCTGAAATCAAAAGGATTATTGGATAGGAGTAAAAGATGTATTACGAATATGAGAAATACGATGATATGAGTCGTGAAGAATGGCTTGAGTATCGCCGGGAAAAGAAGCAGGAGAAAAGGGAAGCCGATGTAGAACATCAGAAGAAGATGATTATTCAAAGGCTTATGGGAATCGGAATGCTTTTGTTGAGCGTTGTGATTTTCATTGTGGCGAGCCATGCACAGGTTCGGGGGGACTTAGATGGAACTCCTCTGATGATTACAGTTCCTATGGGTTTGGTTCTGCTGTTTTCAAAAGAATGTTGCATAGTATAGGAGGCATTTATGAAAGTATTTAGAACGTCCGAGGTATTAGCCGGAGGGCATTATGAGATTGGAGATGTCGTCAGCTTTTCATTGGAAGATGGCGAGGAAGTCGAAGCAGTAGCTGTAAAAGAGGAATTTGATGCACAAAATAATGCATATATGGTATTCATGTTTGTGGATTGCCTCAAAAAGGAATATCCAATGAATGAACGTGATACCAATGAAGGCGGATATGAGGAATCATATCTCAGACAGAAATTGAATACGGAAATTCTGGAAAGATTTCCGGCTGCAATGAGGCTTAGTTTGATCCCGTTCGATAATGGAGATTTACTCAGAATACCTACGGAATATGAAATCTTCGGGGAAAACGAATACGGGGAACAGGAGCCCGATTGGGTATCACAGTTTGAGTACACGAAGAAACGCCGAGGAAGAATAGCATTAGCTGGATTAAATGGCGGTCTTCAGTATTACTGGTTACAGAATAAGCGTGTTGGGGGTGCGACTAACTTCGCTTTTGTGAGCGGCGCCGGTCGTGCGGACGGCTACGGCGCTTCTTGTTCTTTTGGTGTTCGTCCGCTTTATCGTATCCGTAATTATCGGTAATCCCGCCACCATTTATGGTGGCGATAAGCTTTGGAAACGGAGGTGTTTCTATGGAATTGACGGTTAGGTTTTTAGTAAGAGAAACAGGTGTAGTAGTTGACAAACGCTTTGATAGCTATATCGCTTGCAGGAATTTCGTGAATCGTTGCAGGCATTCAAGAAAGGTTCAGTTGATATTTTACCCTACATTCAGGGATTAAGGAGATATGGGAATATGTCAGAGAAAATGAAGAGAGACAGTAAGATTTCTTTACAAGAAAAGGTGTTTATGGTTGTAGCTGCGATTGGGATTGCAGTAGTCCTTATGTACTTTGTAAATAATCCGGTGCAGACAAATGCAAAGACTTACATTGTTGATACACAGGAAATCACTGTTGATTATACAGAGGCTGAGGAATTCTTCCTCAATGATTTCGAGAAAAGATATTCGGATTATGAGCTTTATGATTCCGGAGATTTGACAGCTGATATATTAGAACATCGCAACGGGAAAAGAATCATAGAGAGATGCGTGGGAATCGTAACTGATTCCGAAACATGCGACGGAATGATTCTAAACACAGACCCAGATCATTACTACATATCATATGAGGGAATTGACGGTGTGACAGACGGAACAGTGGTCTTATCATATATGGTTTACAGTACAACAGATAATTCTGTAGACGGAATTGAAGAACGGTATGATTACGTAGTATCCAGGGAATACGAACAGGAGGTATGGATGTGATTAAGGAAGAACTTCTCGCAAAAGTTGCGAGTGACACAATGGTAAGTAGAGGGACAATCGATACGGTTGTTAATTCGTTTATCGAGAATATCGAAAAAGCATTGGTAGACGGCGATAATGTGGTCATCAGAGGTTTCGGAGAATTCCGAAATGTAGAGAGAAAGGCGAAGGTTGCACGGAATATTAAAGCTGGAACGCCAATACATATTCCGGCACATATCGAACCGGATTTCAAAGTCAGCGATGCTTTGAAGAAGAAATGTTACAGGGAGGTATAGTTTATGCAGGACATAACGATAGACTCTTCTGAGCTGTGGGATTATTGCGAAGAAAATGAGGACGAACTCCTTACAACGCAGCATATGATTGCAGAAAATCCGGATTACGGAATGGCGGTGTGGATAACATGCATAAGCGGTTCTCCGGAGATCATCGTCGAATCAGATGGTATTGAGATTTATCGAGAAGAAATTCTCAATGAAAAGGATGCTAAGAGAACAGCAGACAGGATTTATGAAGAGTATCTGAGTATAAAAGCGATCGAAACGGTAACCGAAGCCGAGGATGATGGCACGGTATATGTCGATGATGAGGACGAAGACAATCAGGTTCTCATAAATGAAAGGGAAGATGATTTAGATGCAGCCGTTATGGAATTCGTGAATATTGTTTCAGATACAGGTTGCTACAACATAAAAGATGAAGTGCTTGATGATTTGAAAGAACACTTCCTTGAGTATATGCATAAGACATGGGGAATCGGAATTTACCGTCCGATGTATCTTGAGGATGTAGATACAGGCGAGGAATATTTCACTGAATATCCGTATGAAGATATGGTTTTCGATGATGAAGATGATCCAGAAACAGAAATTGATGACAAAGACAAAAAATAACTCAAGCCGACGAACTATCGTCGGTATGCTTACTCATGCTCGGCTTCCGGGATGCCAACCCAAGCGTAAGCGGATAACGCTAACGGAGTAAATATATCAGAGAAAAAAGGAGATAAGAATTATGGCAAAAGTAAAAACAATGGGACAGGCAATCGTAGTAGTATCTGAGGTAAAACTTGATGACATCAAGAAGATTGAGAAGTATCGTCCGGAAGCACTGGTTCTTAAAGGTGGCGAAGATGGTAAAGAGGAAATCTTCAGAATTGGCACAGGAGCTGGAAAGATCAATACATACGGAGCAAGCTTCGGCGAGGCAACCCGTGATGATGAGAAGCTGGCTACCATCACAATGACAACAAACTATGACGGAGATGACATTAAAGGATTCATCGCTGATGAACTTGGTGCAGCTCTGACAAACCTTGGAAAACTGGAAAAAACTATCCCGGCTGTTATCGATTCTATTGACAAGGAAAGAACAGCTATCATGAATGGCATCACAGTTGCCTAATCCAGCAACTTTGGCTACCGCAATTAAGCGGTAGCCTTTTTAAAACTGAATATGGAACAAATACATATTATATAAGAAGAAAAGGAGATTTAACCATGATTAAAGTTACAGTAGGAAACAACGTAAAAAGAAATAGCGTAATCGTAGATGAGGCAGTAACACTGAGATCAGTTCTTGAGGAAAACGACATTGACTACACAAGAGGAACAATGCATCTGGATGGTTCTACACTGCAGCCTGGTGATATGGACAAATCATTCGAGGAGATGGGAATCAAAGACAAATGCTTCCTGCTGAATGTAGTAAAAGCTGACAATGCGTAAATAACTCAAGCCGACGAACTATCGTCGGTATGCTTACTCATGCTCGGCTTCCGGGGAGTTAATTCTCCCCGGTTTTAAAAGTAAATAACGGAGGCGTCACGATGGCAAAGAAGAAAAACAACTTTTATGCGGTGAAACAAGGAAAGAATCCAGGGATATATAAAACATGGGATGAGTGCAAGGCGCAGGTTGAAGGCTTCAGTGGCGCTTTATACAAAGGATTCTCAACCCGCAAAGAGGCTGAGATTTACTTGAGTGGAAATGTCGCACCTGTCATAGAGAGCGATGAGAGCAAGGAAGCGGACATTACCATTTATGTAGATGGAAGCTTTGATGGGGCAACAAATGTTTACGGATACGGCTGTGTTGTAATTAAAAAAGACGGTTCGATTGAACAGTATTATGGGGCAGGAAACAATCCGGAATGTGTGTTGCTGAGGAATGTTGCGGGGGAAATGCTCGCAGCTATGAGTGCTGTAAGATATGCAATCAGAAGCGGATGTAAATCTGTAAATATTTGCTATGACTATAGCGGTATTGAAATGTGGGCTATCGGAGCATGGAAAGCAAATAACGATTTGACATTAAAATACTCAACGTCAATGAAGGAATGGCAGGATGAGATTGCAATATCGTTTCAAAAAGTAGCTGCTCATACAGGTGAAAAGTACAACGAAATGGTAGACAAGCTTGCGAAGTATGCGGTTAGTAATTTCTGCAAGGAAAACAAAATAGGGAACGAGGTGCGTTAAGCGCTGATACCGGGTTCAACTCCCGGTTTCCCTTTATCTCATAAAGAGAAATGAGATATGAGGATGCTGTCCAAGATGTAAGAATCAGTCGGCTTGTGGATTGCCGGTACAAATATGCTGAAAATCCACGACACGGATCGTTAGCTCAGTGGGTTAGAGCAGTCGGCTCATAACCGATCGGTCATCCGTTCGAGTCGGATACGATCCATTAAACATTAGAAAAGGAGGAATCAAAATGTTTAGACCAACTATTACAACCACACCATTGGTCACACAGACAGCAAATACATACTTTGCGAATATCAGAGGAGAAAACTTCAACCATGATGTTACATTTATCTCAACATTAAGAGCATTAGTAAGTCCAAGAATTTCAGACGGGGAATCGGTGTCCTTGTATTTTAGAGGTACATCATTCGATAAAGAAACTGTAGAAAGGAATCCGGATGGAGCTGTTCTTGACGCTATGTATAATTCAAGACAATATGAAGATGGATCTATCGTCATTCATAATCTGTCTGGAAATGCACAGGGAAATCTTGCATGTCTGAAATTGATTGAAAAAGCGTTCACAACAAACAATTCTCGTTATGAACGAATTGTCAAAGTAACAGAGTTTTTCAAGAAAACTTTTTATGCTTTGTGTTATGTAAATCCTACAAATAAAAAGGTTGTCATATTTGTAGATAATCTCAATATTCGTAGAATGCACTATTTACAGTGTTCAATATTTGCATTCTTACCTTGGTATTTTAACCCGGAGGCTGGAGTAACGGAAGATGAAATGGAATTGATCCAGTCTCTGAGAGAAACAACTCCAGAGCGGTATATGAATGCAATTTCAAAGATTGCTTCTGGATATGATTTCAGAGGAATGTTTATCAGACAGCAGTTGAAAGGGTTTGAAACCGCATACGAAGAACAA
>ENA-ORCN01001706-ORCN01001706.1-human-gut-metagenome-genome-assembly--contig:-NODE-1706-length-13938-cov-46.078205_pt1 | contig 13938 bp, 10 predicted proteins | sample MGYA00242984_ERZ507984 | MGnify/ENA primary metagenome ERZ507984 (study PRJEB26167, sample SAMN06115395) | human gut metagenome | host: Homo sapiens | place: China:Hubei | collected 2016-05-19... | reverse complement strand
TGCACCTCTAGCTCAGTTGGTAGAGCAACTGACTCTTAATCAGTGGGCCCAGGGTTCGAGTCCCTGGAGGTGCACCAGATATTGAACGTCAAATCGTAAGATTTGACGTTCTTTTTTGTTATGTAACCCCGAAAAATCGGGGCTTGCACGATCAACGCACGGTTTTTGCACGGTTGGTGTTTTCATAGGAATCCTCTGCATGGGCTGGAATTACTTTGAAATGCGTGGTAAATTTTGCATCAGGTCAGCAGAGCCAGACGGAGCTGCGCCTTTACTTCGGGGTCTGCATTCTTCAGAAGTTCCAGCAGAGCAGTCGTAGAGATGGTCGGTTCGCCTTCGGCGGGTAACTGCGCCAATATCTGCATGGATGCAGACAGACTGCCGCTGAACTTCCGGCGGGCAAACTGCCTAATTTTGGTTGATGCAGGCGTAGAATGCGTTTGGATTTTTGGCGGTCATCCGCCAGAATGGATATTTGATGATGACTGGGGTGTTGTAGCCAACGCCCAATTCCAGAAAGAGGATGCGCTGTCCCTCGTGACGGCGCAGAAATTCACTGTATCGCTCTGCCGCACGGTGCCATCCTTCGTCCTCTACAAAGGTAAGTAAAAGACGGGGTGCTGTGCATTTGTGCAGCACCCCGTCTTTTATTTGTGTTCATCTGCGCCCGGCTCATAGAGCAGCTCCAAATGCGGTGCCCATGGTTAGATAGATCTCGTCCTGCGGCAGAAGATCAATAAAATTGCAATAATAAACTATTCGCCCAGATGCCAGATGTCGCGGTCGTACTCGGCAATGGTGCGGTCGGAGGAGAACATGCCCGCTTTGGCAATGTTCACCAGACACTTGCGCCGCCAGCCCTTCGGGTCGCAGGCGTAATCGCTGAGGGCCTGCCCCTTGCGCACAACATAGGCGTTGAAGTCCGGCAGGGTCTGGAACCAGTCTTTATGGATCAGCTCGTTGTGCAGGCGGGTCAGGTTTTCGGCGTGACCGGCGGCCAGCATCTCCGGGCCGGTGAGGAAGTTGATGGCGCGGCGGATGTTGACATCGCCCTCCACCCACTGGGCGGGGTCATAGTCGCCCACGGCGTAGCGGTGGATGACCTGATCGGAGGTCTGACCGAAGATATAGATGTTCTCCTCGCCCACCTGCTGGCTGATCTCCACATTGGCACCGTCCATGGTGCCCAGCGTCAGCGCGCCGTTCAGCATGAACTTCATGTTGCCGGTGCCGGAAGCTTCCTTGGAGGCAAGGCTGATCTGCTCGGACAGGTCGCAGGCGGGGATCAGCTTTTCGGCGGCGGTAACGTTGTAGTTCTCCACGAACACCACCTGCAGCCACTTGGACACTTCCGGGTCTGCGGCAATGACCTTGGACAGGGTCAGCAGCGCATGGATGATGTCCTTTGCAATGGTGTAGGCAGGTGCCGCCTTGGCACCGAAGATGCTCACCAGCGGAGCAGCGGGCAGGTGCCCGGCCTTGATCTCGTAGTACTGATGGATGAGGTACAGCAGGTTCAGCTGCTGGCGCTTGTACTCGTGCAGGCGCTTGGACTGGATATCGAACACAGCATCGGTGTTCACGCTCACCTTCTGGGTGCGCAGCAGCCAGTCTGCCAGTGCTTCCTTGTTGGCCTTTTTCACAGCGGTCAGCTGCTCCAGCACAGCTTCGTCGTCAGCAAAAGCCAGCAGCTTTTCCAGCTCGGCGGCATCCTTGCGGAAGCCGGAGCCGATGTGCTGTTCCAGCGCGGCGGTCAGGCGGGGGTCGCATTCCAGCAGCCAGCGGCGGAAGGTGATGCCGTTGGTCTTATTGTTGAACTTTTCCGGGTACAGCTCGTAAAAGCCGTGCAGCTCGGATTTTTTCAAAATCTCGGTGTGCAGCGCCGCCACGCCGTTGGTGGAGTGGGTGAAGTGGATATCCATGTGGGCCATGTGCACCCGGTCGTCCTTGTCGATGATGGCAAGGCTCTCGTCCTTGGTGCGGGTGCGGGCCAGCGCGTCCAGCTTTTCGATAATGGGCATCAGCTGGGGCACCACGGTATCCAGATAGGCGCGGGGCCACTTTTCCAGCGCTTCGGCCAGAATGGTGTGGTTGGTGTAGGCGCAGGTCTTTGTGACGATCTTTACGGCTTCCTCAAATTCGATGCCCTTTTCGCCCAGCAGCCGGATCAGCTCCGGGATGACCATGCTGGGGTGGGTGTCGTTGATCTGGATGGCGGCGTAGTCGGCCAGATCATGGTAATCGCAGCCCCGGGCGGCACACTCGGCCAGAATGAGCTGGGCACCGGCAGAGACCATCAGGTACTGCTGGTACACCCGCAGGCGGCGGCCTGCCTCATCGGAATCGTCCGGGTAGAGGAAGAGGGTCAGGTTCTTGTCGATGGCAGTTTTATCGAAGGCAATGCCGTCATGGACGATGCTCTCATCGATGGTGTCAAGGTCAAACAGGTTCAGGGTGTTGGTGCGGCCCTCGTAGCCGGTAACGGCCAGCTTGTACAGCCGGGCAGTGTATTCCTTGCCCGCCAGCTCCACCGGGTAGGTGATGTCGGTCTTTTCCGCCCAGCTGTGGGCGGTGAGCCACGGGTCGGGCTTTTCGTTCTGCACGCCGTCCTCAAAGGACTGGTGGAACAGGCCGAAGTGATACCGCAGGCCCACGCCGTCGCCGGGCAGGTTCAGCGTTGCCAGAGAGTCGAGGAAGCAGGCAGCCAGACGGCCCAGACCGCCGTTGCCCAGAGAAGGTTCCGGCTCCACCTCTTCGATATCGGAAAGGCTCTTGCCGACGGCAGCCAGTGCATCGCGGGCTTCATCGTACAGTCCTAGATTGATGAGGTTGTTGGACAGCAGCTTGCCGATGAGAAATTCGGCGCTGATATAGTACAGCTTGCGGCCGGTGACCGGCTGCACACGGTCGGCGCTCTTCTGCCGGACGAGTTCCAGCAGCGCGAGATACAGCTCCTGATTCGTGCAGTCTGCCAGCGGCTTGCCCGTGAGACCCTGTAACGTTTCGGTAAAGCTCATAAATGCATCCTCCTTTGTTAGGGTGTATCTGAAAAGTCGAAAATAGAGTCTGTTTCTACAAATTCTTTGTTTTCAAATACACCTTGCGGAAAACAGGTTTGACATCTGTACTTCCAGATATACCACATAAAACAATCAAAATCTTGCCTAAAAAGCGCAGACTGTGGTACAATCCTATCATCGGGAGGTGAAACAATGCAAAATCAGGCATCTTTGCAGGAGACCAAGCAGCATGGTGCCGTGCGGTTTCCCTTCAATCTGTATCCCTGCACCATTCCGGGGGACTTTCCGCAGGTGGCGCTCCACTGGCAGGAGAGCATGGAGCTGGTCTTTGTCAAGCGGGGCACAGGACTGGTGCAGGTGGGCGCTGAGAGCTGCCCGGCTCGCATGGGGGACATCTTTATTTTTACGCCCGGCACCCTCCATGCCCTGCGGCAGGCCGAAGGGCAGTGCATGGAATACGAAAATATCATTTTTGAGCTGGAGCTTCTGGGCGGCGCAGAGGACCTTTGTGCCGAGAAATATCTGCTTCCGCTGCAAAGCGGGCGCTTGTCGCTGCCTGCGCGGCTGACCCCGAACGATTTGTGCTATCTGCAGGCCGCCTGCCTGCGGGAGGTGGAGGATGCCAACCGCGCCAAGCTCCCCGGCTACGAGCTGCAGGTCAAGGGGGCATTGCTGCGGTTTCTTGCCCTGCTCCTTGCACAGGGCCGGCAGCGGCTTGCCGCCGAGACAGCCGACACCCAGCGGCTGAAAACGCTCCTGCAATGGCTCTCGGCCCATTATACCGAGGAACTCCGGGTCGCCGATGCCGCCGGGGTCTGCTCCTTCAGTGCCAGCCACTTCATGCGGTGGTTCCGGCAGATGACCGGGCAGAGCTTTGTGGCCTTTCTGAACGAGTACCGGCTCAACGCCGCCGCCGAAGCGCTGCAGGCCACGGATGAGACGGTTCTGACCATCGCTTCCCGGTGCGGGTTTGAGAACCTCTCCTATTTTAACCGGGCGTTCAAGGCACACTTCGGCATGACACCGCGGGAGTACCGGAAAAAATAAGCAAAACGAGGCCGTTCCGCCTCTCTGGAAAAGAGAGGGGACGGCCTCGTTTTTTGCACATCAGACCTCCGGCGGCGGGCAGCAGCTCTCCCGTTGGATGAGCCGGTGCGGCACGATGATCTTGGTTGCCAGAAGATTCGGGTTTTCGATATGGTTGATGGTCTGGCTGGCCGCTTCCATGCCCAGCTGATAGGGGTTCACGTCCACGGTGGTCAGCTGCGGGCTGGTGATGCGGGAGAACAGCGAGTTATTGAAGGACACGATGGACAAGTCTTTCGGGACGCGCAGCCCCAGCTTGCCGCAGAACTGTTCCAGCACCACGGCAAGGATGTCGTCGCTGACCAGCATGGCGGTGGGGCGGTCCGGCGCGGTGAACAGGGCCTTCAGCGTTTCTTCGTAAGCATCGTTCAGGGCATCGATCTCCACGCAGTCCTCTTCGCGGGGGGTGATGCCATGCTTGAGCAGGGACATCTGGTAACCGCGTTTGCGCTCTGCCGAAAACAGCATGGCATTGCTGACACCAAAATAGGCAATGCGGCGGTGGCCCATCTCATAGAGGTAGTCGGCGGCTTCCTCTCCGGCAAGGGCGTTGTCGTTGTCGATATAGATGGTCTGGTTGGCCGACTGCGCCGCTTTGCCCACAATGACGTGGAGAAGCCCTTCGCTGCGCAGATAGGCCGCCACAGGACAGTCCTTTTTGGAATAGAGCAAAATAAACCCATCTGCCTGTGCGTTGGCCACCATGCTCTGGATGGCATCCAGCACCTCGGCATCGTCCTGCCCGGTGATGACCGTGTTCACATACCGCCGCTGGTTGCAGAACTGCCCGATGCCGCGGATGATCTCCAGATGAAAGGCATTTTCGTAGACATCCCGCTGGGAGGAGGGCAGAATGATGCCGATGGTCTTGGAAAAAGCTTCTACCGGTTCGGCTTCAAAGTTCGGCTCATAGCCCAGCTGTGCCATGATGCGGCGCACCCGCTCCTTAGTGTCCCGGCTGATGGAAGGGCTGTCCTTGCAGGTGCGGGACACCGTGGAGGGGGAGACTCCCGCTGCTGCGGCGACATCCTTGATGGTAACTGCCATGATCTGTTCCTCCCTGATATAGTGGTTCTATTGTAAAGCCGTTTGCACGCAATGTCAATATTTGCGCAAAGAGTTGCGCAAATCGTGCAATGCGTCGCTCTGCGTACCTTCGACAATTTTCACAAAGAATCCTTTGCTCGATTGTAGAAAACGTAGAAAGTTTATTTTTGACATAAAAACTCTTGTAAAAATTGCAGAGTTGGATTATTCTTGTTGCGTAAAGTTACGCAAATCTAATGCAATGATTGCGCAAAACAATGCAAAAAAGAATAAGGAGGAACATCATGGCAACAACAAAAGCGGCTCCGGGCAAAAAGGGGCTCATCAACTTCGACTTTTTACAAAAGCTGGGCAAGGTGCTGATGACGGTCATCGCCGTCATGCCCGCTGCTGGTCTGATGATCAGTCTGGGCAAGCTGGTGCAGATGGGCGGCGGCGACATCGCAGCAGTCATGACCATTGGCACCACCATGGAGAACATCGGCTGGGCAGTCATCAACAACCTGCACATCCTGTTCGCCGTGGCCATCGGCGGCAGCTGGGCAAAGGAGCGTGCCGGCGGTGCCTTCGCGGCAGTGCTGGCATTTGCCCTCATCAATGTGATCACCGGCAACATCTTCGGCGTTACCAGCGCCATGCTGGCAGACCCCAATGCCGTGACCCACACCCTGTTCGGGCAGGAGATTGCCGTCAACGGCTACTTTACCTCCGTTCTGGGTGCTCCGGCCCTGAACATGGGCGTGTTCGTGGGCATCATTGCCGGTTTTGTGGGCGGTGTGGCTTACAATAAATACTATAACTTCCGCAAGCTGCCGGATGCGCTGGCGTTCTTCAACGGCAAGCGCTTCGTGCCCATGGTGGTCATTGCCTACTCGGTGGTCATTTCCATCGTGCTGTCGCTGTTCTGGCCTGTCGTGCAGACCGGCATCAACAACTTCGGCATCTGGATCGCCAACTCTTCCGAGACCTCTCCCGTTCTGGCTCCGTTCATCTATGGCACGCTGGAGCGTCTGCTGCTGCCCTTCGGCCTGCACCACATGCTGACCATCCCCATGAACTACACCTCCTTCGGCGGCACCTACACCATCGCCACCGGCGTCAATGCAGGCAGTCAGGTATTTGGTCAGGACCCGCTGTGGCTGGCATGGGCCAACGACCTCATCAACTTCAAGAAGGCCGGTGATATGGCTGCTTACAACAACCTGCTGGCTACCGTTACCCCCGCCCGCTTCAAGGTAGGCCAGATGATCGGTGCTACCGGTCTGCTGCTGGGCATTGCACTGGCCATGTACCGCCGTGCGGATGCCGACAAGCGCGCAAACTATAAGGCCATGTTCATCTCCACCGCACTGGCCGTGTTCCTGACCGGCGTCACCGAGCCGCTGGAATTCATGTTCATGTTCTGCGCCATGCCGCTGTACATTGTGTACGCACTGCTGCAGGGCTGTGCTTTCGCCATGGCAGGCATCATCCATCTGCGCCTGCACTCCTTCGGCAATCTGGAATTCATCACCCGCATCCCCATGTCCCTGCAGGCCGGTCTGGGCGGCGATATCATCAACTTTGTGCTCTGCGTGATCGCATTCTTTGCCATCGGCTACGTTGTGGCTTACTTCATGATCGGCAAACTCAAGCTGGCTACGCCGGGCCGTCTGGGCAACTATACCGATGACAACGCGGACGATTCCGCTGCCGACGCAAAGACCGAGAAGAAGGCCGACAAAAAGGCCGACAACGGTCAGGCCGAGCGCATCATCGCCCTGCTGGGCGGCCGTGAGAACATCGTGCTGGTGGATGCCTGCATGACCCGTCTGCGCGTTACCGTGAAAGACCCCGCCAAGGTGGCCGACCTTGCCGCATGGAAGGCTGAGGGTGCCCTGAGCCTGCTGGTGAAGGGCGACGGCATTCAGGCTGTGTACGGCCCCAAGGCAGACGTTCTGAAATCTGATATCAACGATATTCTGTAAAAAAACTATGAAACTGCTGACTTTGAATACCCACAGCCTCATCGAGCCGGACTATGAGGCCAAGCGGGAGATCTTTGTAAACTTCATCGCAGCGGAGCAGCCGGAGGTGTTCGCCCTGCAGGAGGTGAACCAGACCGCCGCCGCTCCGCTGCTGGGGGACGCTCCGGCGGGGTACGATCCCTGCCCCGGCAATACAGTGCCGCTGAAAGCGGACAACCACGCCGCAGCGGTGGCCCGGATGCTGGAACAGCGGGGCGTGCACTACTACTGGAGCTGGCTCCCGGCAAAGGTCGGCTACGATATTTACGATGAGGGCGCGGCGGTGTTCAGCCGTGCGCCCATCACCGCCGCCGAAAACCTGTTGCTGAGCAAAACAAACGATTACAGCAACTGGAAGACCCGCCGCACACTGGGCATCTGTGCAGGAGATGTCTGGTATTATACGGTGCATCTGGGCTGGTGGAAGGACGAAGTGGAGCCGTTCGCTGCCCAGTGGGAAACGCTGTCGCGGGCGGCTGGCGCAAAAAAGACTGCCTTTCTGCTGGGCGACTTCAACAGCGAAGCGGATGTGCAGGGGGAGGGCTACGACCTTGTCCTCCGCAGCGGCTGGCAGGACACCTATCGTCTGGCGCAGGAGCGGGACGAGGGCTACACCGTCGTGCAGGCCATTGATGGCTGGCGGGATGCCCCGGACGCGGCGGCAAAAAAGCGCATCGACCAGATCTGGTGCTCCAAAGCGGTGCCTGTAAAAAGCAGCCGGGTCGTGTTCAACGGTGTGCGGGAGCCGCAGGTATCGGACCATGCAGGTATTTTGATCGAGTTATAAAGGAAGGTAAACGAAGATGCAGAGAAGTGCAGGCATTTTGCTGCCCATCAGCAGTCTGCCGTCCCCTTACGGCATCGGCTGCTTCTCGCAGGAGGCGTACGACTTTGTGGACTGGCTCAGGGAAGCCGGGCAGACCTACTGGCAGATCCTGCCGCTGGGTGTTACCAGCTACGGCGACAGCCCCTATCAGAGCTTTTCCGCCTTTGCGGGCAATCCGTATTTCATCAGTCTGGATGCACTGGTGGAGGAAGGGGTGCTGACTGCCGACGAGTGCAAAAAGGCAAACTTCGGCCGCAAGGCAGATGACATCAATTACAGCCGCCTGTATACCGAGCGCGGCCGTCTGCTGCGGTTGGCGTACTCCCGCAGCGACATCGGCCACAACGAAGAGTTTACGGCGTTCTGTGAGAAAAACAAGTGGTGGCTGGATGATTTTGCCCTGTTCATGGCGGTGAAGGACCGCTTTGAGGGCAAGCCGTGGATCGAGTGGGCCGAGGACATCCGTCTGCGCTGGCAGCCTGCCATGGACTACTACCGCCGGGAGCTGTATTTTGAGGTGGAGTACCACAAGTATCTCCAGTTCAAGTTCGATGAGCAGTGGCGCAAACTGAAGGCCTACGCCAACAGCAAAGGCATCCGGATCATCGGCGATATCCCCATCTATGTGGCGCTGGATTCGGCGGATGCATGGGCAAACCCGGGGCTGTTCCAGCTGGACGGGGAAAATCTGCCTACGGCGGTGGCGGGTGTTCCCCCGGATGGATTTTCGCCCACCGGTCAGCTCTGGGGCAATCCGCTCTACCGCTGGGAAGCCCACCGCGAAACCGGCTATCAGTGGTGGATCACCCGCCTGTGGTACTGCTTCGAGCTGTACGACGTGGTGCGCATCGACCACTTCCGCGGGTTCGATGAGTATTTCTCCATCCCCTACGGCAGCGAGACCGCGGCGGAGGGCCACTGGGAGAAAGGCCCCGGCATCGAGCTGTTCCGCGCCGTGGAGCAGGCACTGGGCAAGCGGGAGATCATTGCAGAGGATCTTGGCTATATGAGCGAGACGGTCCGTCAGCTGGTGCGGGACAGCGGTTTCCCCGGCATGAAGGTGTTGGAATTTGCCTTTGACTCCCGCGACACCGGCAGTGCCAGCGACTATCTGCCCCACAACTACCCGGTGAACAGCGTGGCCTATACCGGCACCCACGACAACGAGACGCTGGTATCGTGGTATCAGACTGTCACCGATGCCGAGCGCGCCGTGGTGCGGGACTATCTGTACGACTACGCCACCCCGGAAGAGCAGCTCTATAAAAGCATGATCGCGCTGATCCTGCGCAGCGCAGCGGCGACCTGCATCGTTCCCATGCAGGACTGGCTGGGGCTGGACAATTCTGCCCGCATCAATCAGCCCTCCACCGTGGGCCAGAACTGGCGCTGGCGGCTGAAAAAGACCCAGCTGACAAAGAAGCTTCAAAAGGAGATCTGCCTGCTGACCACCCGCTATGGCCGAAAAAACTGGGCTTGACAGGATAGTGTTCTGGACTTGATTTTGGAAAGTTTATTGCAGAATAACGGCAGAAGTAATACTTATTCAAAAATAAAATGACAAAGAGCAAATAAAAAAGTACAGAATATGGATCGGGACGCGTGACTTTTAATTTTGACAAAAATCAAGGAAGGACTTTGTATAACTTTACAAAACAAGAAAATACAGAGGTAAAAAGTTGTTGCGATTTTCGGATTGAAAGAAATAACAGAAAACGCTATACCTTAAGCATCAAAGGCAAAGACGCTTCGCGAGAGATCGCAAAGCGTCTTTTTGTATATCTAAAACCACTCGCTAGGCGGGTGGTTCGATAAAGATTATATCGGTGAGTAATAAAACTCAAACGAAGAATTTTGGAATAGTAGAAGCTATATTGTATGAGTACTAATTAAAGTTTGCGAGCTATGAAGCTCGTAGAGCGACTTAAAATCAATAAAAGCGCACTTTGCAAAATTTCAGAAGAACCTATCCGATAATTCGTTGGCAACTGACAATGTCTATCTTGTGCGTTTGACGCATGGTCAAGAATAGAGGGCTATGCCCGCATAGGAAAAACCACCAGCTCGGCTGGTGGATGTTTATTCTTTTTGACATGTGCCGCGGGATGCTTTATAATAAGAATGATTTCAGATGTCTGCGGGGCGGTGCGCCCTGCGGTAAAATTACGGCAAGCAAAAAAGGGAACTGCTATGAGAGAAGAAAAGGCCAGCGCATTGCCGCTGCTGCTGGACGTGCGCAGAATGGACGAAAATAACCGGGCTTACGCCTACCGTATGCTGCGCAAAAATATTATGACCTTGCAGCTGCAACCGGGCTGTCAGCTGAGCGAGGCCGAACTGTGCGAGCAGCTGGCCATGAGCCGCACACCGGTACACGAAGCGCTGATGATGCTGAAAAGCGAGTGGCTTGTGGATGTTCTGCCGCAGCGCGGCAGCATTGTGTCCAAGATCAGCGTTCCATACCTGAACGAAGGCTTTGCCATGCGCCGCATTCTGGAACCGGCGCTGCTGCGCGGGCTGGCCGGAAAGCTGACAAGGGAACAGCTGAACGAATTTCAGGAACTGCTGAACCGGCAGAACGAAGACCTTTATCTGGATCGGGATGCAGCAGATGACTTCTTCATCTCGCTGGATAACGACTTCCACAGGCTTTTGTACCACGATTCCGGCTACGACCGCATCTGGGAGGCCATGCACAACGTTACTTCCCATATGGACCGTGTGCGGTATCTGGACTCGGCCCTTTGCCGGGGAAATATTGCCTCGGTGCAGAAAGAGCACGAGCAGATCTTTGGCTACCTGCGGGACGGCCTGCCGCTGGACGTGGATGTAGAAGCCCTGTTTGAGCATCACCTTGGCATGTACCGCGAGAATTTCCAGAAGATATTGGAACGGTTCCCGGATTTCTTTGTACGGACATAAACCAAAAAGAGCACCCGCTGCTGACCCTTACAAGGCCATGGCAGGGGGCGCTTTTTTGGTTCAATACGGATACGGTTTTACGCCGGGCTGCGGAGATCAATTTACGACGGCAGTGTTTCTGATGGATTTTGCACCAGAAATACTGCTTTTTCTGTTCAAAACCCGGAAAAACAGCAGTTTGTGTCCTTGAATTGCCCGAAAAACTTGCAGGAATGCAGGTTTTTGTGGTAATATTTAAGATATGTTCCCGTTGAGGGGAAGAAAGAGAGGGGTAATCAAATGATCAATATCTGCATCATTGCCACCATTGTGATCTATCTGGTGGGAATGCTGCTGGTTGGCTTTGTCTACAGCAAATCCAACGAGGACAGCAGCGATTTCTACCTCGGCGGCCGCACGATGGGCCCGCTGGTCACGGCTATGAGCGCCGAAGCCAGCGATATGTCCAGCTGGCTGCTGATGGGTATGCCGGGCCTTGCATATCTCACCGGCATCGCGTCGCCGGGCTGGACGGCCATCGGCCTTGCTGTGGGCACATGGCTCAACTGGCTCATCGTGGCCCGCCGCCTGCGCCGCTACTCGGCCAATCTGGATGCCATCACGGTGCCGCAGTTCCTTTCCCTGCGGTTCCATGACCAGCGCAACCTGCTCAACGCGCTGGGCGCGGTCATTATCATCGTGTTCTTCATCCCGTACACCGCTTCCGGCTTTGCCGCCTGCGGCAAGCTGTTCAACAGCCTGTTTGGCGTGGATTACATGGCGGCCATGATCCTGTCCGCTGTGGTCATTGTGGGCTACACCATCATGGGCGGCTTCCGCGCGGTGTCTACCACCGACCTGATCCAGTCCATCGTCATGAGCATGGCGCTGATCGCAGTGCTGATGTATGGTGTCAGCGTGGCAGGCGGCTGGGACGTGGTTCTGGACAACGCCCGCAGCCTGCCCGGCTACCTGACCATGGCTTCAAGCCACAATGCGGCAGACAACACCGCCGCCTCCTACAGTCTGCTGGACATCGCGTCCACGCTGGCATGGGGTCTGGGCTACTTCGGTATGCCCCACATTCTGCTGCGCTTCATGGCCATTGAGGACGAAAAGAAGCTGGTGCTCAGCCGCCGCATTGCAAGCGTGTGGGTGGTCATTGCCATGACCGCTTCCATCGTCATCGGCATGGTGGGTCTGGGCATGACCAAGGCGGGCGCACTGGAGTTCCTGAGCGGCTCTTCCAGCGAGACCCTGATCGTGCGCGTGGCCAGCCTGATCGCCCAGCACGGCGTGCTGGCAGCCATTCTGGCAGGCCTGATCCTTGCCGGCATCCTTGCCGCTACCATGTCCACTGCCGACAGCCAGATGCTGGCAGCGGCCTCCAGCGTATCCCAGAACATCCTGCAGGAGTTCGGCCACATGAAGCTGACCGAGAAGCAGAGCCTGTTCGCTGCCCGCCTGACTATCATCTGCATCAGCGTGGTGGGCGTGGTGCTGGCCCGCGACCCCAACTCCAGCGTGTTCGGCATCGTCAGCTTTGCATGGGCCGGCTTTGGCGGCTCCTTTGGCGCAGTGGTGCTGTGCTCCCTGTTCTGGAAGCGCTGCAACTGGCAGGGCGCACTGGCCGGTATGCTCTCCGGCGGCCTGATGGTCTTTGTATGGAAGTACATCATCAGCCCGCTGGGCGGCGTGTTTGGCATCTACGAGCTGCTGCCTGCCTTCCTGACTTCTCTGGTGGTGTGCGTGGTGGTCAGCCTGCTCACCCCGGCACCCTCGGCAGAGATCGAGGCAGAGTTCGACGCTGCCAAGTAAAAACGATTTAAAATATGATTGATCCTTAAGCAAAAGAGCAAAGCCGGCGGGCTTTGCTCTTTTGCTTTTTCACGGGTGGGGACGGAGAGGGAGGTGACATTTAATTCAAAAGGATCAGCCATGCTTCGCAGCATGGAAGCAGAAATCCAAAACAGAAAAAGAACAGAAAATCCAGCACGAGCCGCATCAGACGGGTAAGAGGCGTGCCGAAAGACATGGCATGAATGATAAAAAGATTCACCTCACCCCAGCGCCGGTAGTAACCGGTTTGCTCAAAATTGTTCCAGAGCTCAAGAGATAGAAATTCAAATCCGGCAAACAATGGAAAAATGACCAGGGAGGATATCCAGCCGTCGGCCTGAAGCGAACCATCGCTGAGAGTCCGCCAGTGCACAGCTAATCTGCCTGGACAGGCAAAAATTCCCCACAGGGCAAGTGCAATGCTTAATGCAAGAAGAGCAGTACGCACAGAATGCCAGTCTACAGTGTGCTGGCGGCGCAGCATGGTGAAAAAATCTTCCAGAGGAACGGGAGGAGTGTCATCTTTTTGACGGGAGTCATGACAGTGCATTAGGTCAGCGAGGGTCAGGCCCAGCACATCGGCCAGCGGCTCCAGCGTGTTGATGTCTGGCAGCCCGATGCCGCGTTCCCAGCGGCTGACGGCTTTATCCGTAACGTGAAGCTGCTGAGCCAGTTCGGCCTGCGTCATGTTCCGCTCCCGGCGCACTTGTGCAAGGAATGCACCAAATTCTTTTGCATCCATTCTGCTCACATCCTTTTCCACAGGATAACACAGGAATGTGGAAAATACAACCGACGGAACGTTTACCTGCCGGTCTGCAGAACAAAAAGGACATGCTCCCTTGCGGGAACACGTCCTTTTTTATCGCTTCAGTATCAGGCGGAAATCAGCTTACAGCTGGGGGCCGGCAGAGACCAGAGCCTTGCCGTGCTCGTTGCCCTCGTACTTCTTGAAGTTCTTGATGAAGCGGCTTGCCAGATCCTTGGCCTTCTCTTCCCACTGGGAAGCGTCAGCATAGGTGTCGCGAGGATCCAGAATGCCGGTGTCCACGCCGTTCAGCACGGTGGGAACCTCGAAGTCGAAGTAGGGGATCTTCTTGGTGGGCACATTGTTGATGTCGCCGTTCAGGATGGCATCGATGATGCCGCGGGTATCCTTGATGGAGATGCGCTTGCCGGTGCCGTTCCAGCCGGTGTTGACCAGATAAGCCTT
>ENA-ORCN01001702-ORCN01001702.1-human-gut-metagenome-genome-assembly--contig:-NODE-1702-length-13972-cov-93.254120_pt1 | contig 13972 bp, 10 predicted proteins | sample MGYA00242984_ERZ507984 | MGnify/ENA primary metagenome ERZ507984 (study PRJEB26167, sample SAMN06115395) | human gut metagenome | host: Homo sapiens | place: China:Hubei | collected 2016-05-19... | reverse complement strand
CATCTCGGCATCGGCGAGCAGGCGTCTGCCGGGACGAGCAAGGAAGTCATTGCCAACACCACCGGCTTTGACGCCTTCATCGACGGCCACTCCCACTCCACCTTCTCCGAAACGATCAAGGATAAGTCCGGCAAGGAGGTCGTCTTTGAGCAGACCGGCACCAAGCTCGCCAACGTCGGCAAGATCATCATTAAGGCCGACGGTACCATCACCCACGAGAACGTTGATCTGAACACGGTCGAGCCCGACGCCGAGGCGGCGGCCTATATCCAGACCATCACCGATAAGTTCGACGCCCTGCAGAAGCAGGTCGTTGCCAAGACCAGCGTGGAGCTGACCATCAACGGCGCGGACGGCAAGCGCGCGGTCCGCAATGCCGAGACCAACCTCGGCGACCTGTGCGCGGACGCCTACCGCATCCTGCTGGGCGCTGACATCGCCTTCGTCAACGGCGGCGGTGTGCGCGACAACATCAAGGTCGGCGACATCACCTACGGCGATATCATCAAGGTCCATCCCTTCGGCAACGAGGCCTGCCTCGTTGAGGTCACCGGTCAGCAGATCAAGGACGCTCTGGAGCTCGGCTCCGCGGCCTATCCCGGCGAGAGCGGCGGCTTCCTGCAGGTTTCCGGCCTGACCTACACCATCAATGCGGACATTCCCAGCTCCGTGGTGAAGAACGATAAGTCTGAGTTCGTCAAGGTCGACGGCGCGTACCGTGTGTCTGACATCATGGTCGGCGGTCAGCCCCTCGACGTCAACAAGACCTATACCCTCGCTTCCCATAACTATATGCTCAAGCAGGGCGGCGACGGCTACGCGATGTTCGGTACCGACAACGTCAAGCTCCTCAAGGATGGCGTGATGATCGACAACCACGTCCTCATCAACTATATCGTCAATAATCTCGGCGGCGTGGTCGGCGAGCAGTATGCCGCCCCGCAGGGCCGCATCACCATCAAGACCGCTGCTTCCGATGTCCCGACGAACGAAAGCGAAAAGGTCATCGCCGGCCGCGATACCACCGTGACCGAGGGCGATACCTACACCGTCGTCGCGGGCGACTGCCTGTGGAACATCGCCTACAAGCTCTACGGCACCGGCACGCTCTACACCAAGCTGGCCGAGGCCAACAAGCTCGCCGATCCGTACATCATCTACATCGGCCAGATCCTGACCGTCCCCGCCAAGTAAAAAACTGCACAATTAGGAAAGCCGCCCGTTTGGGCGGCTTTCTTTTGCGCTTTTTTGCTTTTTACGAGTCCTATGTTACCACATTTCCGGCAAATTTTCAAGTCTTGTCTTTTCCTCGCCGGGGGTGTAGATAACATGGCGAGGTGAAAAGAGATGAATGAATTGATGTTATTCAGTGCGCTGTCCGCGCAGCGGACCGAGGCGGCACTGCTGCGCGGGAACGCCGTGACGGAGCGCTTCGGCCTGACGCTCACGCCGGAGCAATGCGGACGATTGCTGGCGCGCCGCGTCGAAGCCTTGCGGGAGACGGAGCGCATCGAGCCGGGCGAGGGCATCCTGCCGAAGCTGGCGGTCGCGCTGTGCGACTCGCCCTGCGTCGGGCCGGAGAACTGGGAGGAGGCGCTCGCGGAGCGGCTCGCCCTCCCGCGCGGCGCTGGAAAATATCTGAGCAGCTGCGCCCGCGAGGTCGCCGTCCGCGCCGAAAGCCTGCGCGACTGCGGCGGTCTGCGGGGAGTGTTCGTATGAAAGAAAAAGGGCACGGCCGCTTTTCGGCGGCCGCGCCTGTACCTTGTAAGAAAGTTTGCGCTTACGCGAACAGATAGCTGTACTTGTCGCGGATGGTGAAGATCAGCGCCTCGATATCCACCGGCAGATCGTTGTCGGAGGTGGTGAGATCGTAGTCGCGCTCCTCCGCCATGCGGACGCGGACGTGGTCGGCGTCGAGGAAGAGGACGCCGGGGTTCTTGCTCTCCGCCATGTCCTCCGCCGTCTGGAAGAGGGTGAACTTGTCGTGGCAGGGCTCGCTGGCGTAGGGGCAGAACTGCGTGCAGTTGCCGCACTCGTTGCACATCTTGTCGACGTGGATGATCTGGTGGCTCTCGTCGGGCATGACGACCGCGACGTTCGCGCGGTTCGGGCAGGAGTCCACGCAGTTCTCGCAGACGGTGGAGCACTGCAGGCAGCGCTCGCCCTCGCACTTGCCGGACATCTTGAGGATGCCGTGCTTGGCGATGGCGTCGGACTCGGTGATGAACGCCTGCGCGGGGATCTCATACTCGTAGGGCGCGCCGATCACGGCTTCGGCAAAGCGGGCGGCGTCGGCAATGCCCTCGACCACGGTGGCGGGACCGCGGTGCGCGTCACCCGCGCAGTACACGCCCTCGACATTGGTCTCAAACGCGGGGCCCTTGCGCTCCATCTCGATGCCGTTTGCGGCCATGAGGTCGGAGTCGACCTGCTCGCCGACGGCGGAGAGCACGAGGTCGCAGGGGATGGAGAACTGCTCGCCGGACTTCACGGGGCTGCGGCGGCCGGTCTCGTCGGGCTCGCCGAGCACCATCTTGTCGCACAGCAGCATACCCTTGGCCTGCTTGACGGGAGCGGCCAGCTCGATGAACTCCACGCCCTCGTCGATGGCGAGCTGCAGCTCGTGCTCGTCGGCGGGCATGAACTTCTTGGTGCGGCGGTAGAGAATGGTGGCGTGCGCGCCCATGCGCTTGGCGACGCGGGCGGCGTCCATGGCGGTGTTGCCCGCGCCGACGACCACGATGTTGCCGGAGAGGTTGGGCTTGACCTGCTTCTTTTCCTTCTTCATCCACTCGATGACGCCCTGCACGTTGCCCTCGATGTCGAGCTTGCCGGCCTTCCACGCGCCGGTGGCGAGGAGGATGTGGGTGTAGCCCATTTCCTTTAGCTCCACGACGGAGGGAGCGCTCTTGCCGCACTTGACCTCAACGCCGTAGCTCATCATCAGGGCGATGTCCTTGTCGATGGCCTCGTCGGAAATGCGGAAGGCGGGAATGACGTAGCGCGGCACGCCGCCGAGCTTGCGCTCACGCTCGAAGATGGTGGTCTCGATGCCGGCGCGGCCGCAGAAATACGCCGCGGCGATACCGGTCGGGCCGCCGCCGATGATCGCGACGCGCTTGCCCTCGACGCGCTCGGGCAGCTTGATGGAGGCCATCAGGGCATTGTAGCCCTTCTGCGCGGCGAGGAGCTTGGTGTCGCGGATGTGGACGCTCTCCTCATAGAAATTGCGGGAGCACTTGCCTTGGCAGCGGTGCGCGCAGATGGTGCCGGTGATGAAGGGCAGGGCGTTCTTTTCGGTGATGAGCTTGAGCGCGGGGCCATAAAGGCCCTTGCGGCACAGCTCGAGGTACTCGGGAATGTCCTGCTCGATGGGGCAGCCGCCCTTGCAGGGCGCGATGAAGCAGTCGAGCCAGGGCACCTGCTCGGTGGACTTGCGGCTGGGCAGGGGCTTGATGGGCTTGAGGTGATGGTAATTCGTGCGGGCGGAGGCGGCGAGGTCGGAGATGGCGGCGGAGTCGGTGCCGGCGAAGGCGCGGTACTCCATCGGCTCGACCTTCTCGACCATCTGGAGCAGGCGGTTGTAGCCGCCCGGCTTGAGAATGGTGGTGGCGACGGTGATGGGCCAGATGCCCGCGGCAAAGAGCTTATCGCAGTTGAAGTATTCCGCGCCGCCGGCGAAGGAGATACGCATCTTGCCGCCGAACGCGCGGGAGATGCGGCTGCACATCTCGATGGTCAGCGGGAAGAGGCTGCGGCCGGACATATACATCTCGTCGTTCGGCAGCTCGCCGCGCGTGGTGTCCACGGGGAAGGTGTTGGAGAGCTTGAGACCGAACTCCAGACCCTCCTTGTCCGCGAGCTTCTGCAGACGCTCGAACATGGGCACCGCGTCCTCCCACTGGAGATCCTCGTTGAAGTGATGCTCGTCGAACACGATGTAGTCGTAGCCCATGGAGTCGAGAATGCTGCGGGCGGTCTTGTAGCCGAGGATGGTGGGGTTGCACTTGACGAAGGTGTGCAGGTGCTTCTTCGTGAGCAGATAGCTTGCGATGCGCTCGATCTCCTGCGGCGGGCAGCCGTGGAGCGTGGAGACGGTGACGGAGCGGGACACGCGCGGGGAGATATGCGCGATGAAATCGCGCTCGGCGGGGAACAGCTCGGCGAGGATCTTCTTGCACTCCTTGAACTGCGCGGTCCTGCTCGCGTCCATCATGTTGTCGATGTAGCTGTTGACCTTGCGGCCCTTGATGCCCTCGAGGTCGTAGCCGACGGACATATTGAACACGAACCCGTCGGGATCGCCGAGACCGTAGACCTTGGAGATGACCTTGAGCGCGCACCACGCCTTGATGTACTCGTCCTGCGCCTGCGGAACGGTCAGCTCGGTGGACCACTCCTGATTGTAGCCCTCGTCGGCGGCGAGGATGCAGGGGCGGGGCACGCAGGCGGCAAGCTCGGCGCCGTCCATCTTCTGTACGGTCTTGACCTCAAAGAAGCGGGCGCCCGCGAAGTAAGCGGCGATGATGTTCTGCGCGAGCTGACTGTTGGGGCCGGCGGCGGGGCCGAAGGGCGTTTCGATGCGCTCACCGAAGATGGGCAGGCTCTTGCCCGTGGCCTCATACTTCTTGTGGACGCCGAAGATGTCGCCGCTCTGGGCGTACTCGGTCACGACCCAGTTCATCAGGGACGCGAACGGAATGGGATACATTTTCTCAGACATCGTTGTTCCTCCTATGTAATGTTTCCTTAATACTCGCAGTGGTTGAGGCTGCCCCAGAGCTTCTTCGCGGCCTCCAGGATGTGGGCGTTCTCGGCCTCCTCGTCGATGCCGACGAGCTGACGGTCGAGCATGAGCGTCTTGCCGGCGGCGATGGTGGTCTGGCACTGGCGGCCCGTCATGCCGAAGATCATGTGGCCGTCGATGTTCGCGTCGGAGAACGGGGTGAACGGCTTATAATCCATCACGATGATGTCCGCCGCCGCGCCCGCCTTGAGCACGCCGAGCTGGTCGGGGAAGTACTTCGCGCCGATCTTCGCGTTGTTCTTGAAGAGCATATCCGTGACCTCGCACCAGCCGACGTTGGGCAGGCAGTTCTGGCTGCGCTGGGAGCAGAGGGCGACCTTGAGGGATTCCAGCATATCGTTGGTGTAGGCGTCGGTGCCCATGCCGAGGAGGATGCCGCGCTTGTAGAGCTGGAGGACGGGGCAGATGCCGATGGCGTTGCCCATGTTGGATCCCGGAGTGTACACGACCATCGTACCCGTTTCCTTGATGATCTCCATCTCGGCGGTGTTGACATGGATGCAGTGACCGAGGATGGTCTTGGGGCCGAGGATGCCGTGATCCTGAAGGCGCTGGACGGGACGGCGGCCGTAGTTCTGGAGGGAATCGTACACGTCGTTCATGCCCTCGGAGACGTGGATGTGATAGCCGGTGCGGCCGTTGTTGGCCTCGACCATACGGTCGAAGGTCTTATCGGAGATGGTGAAGAGCGCGTGACCGCCGAACATCGCCGCGAGCATGGGATCCTTGCGCTGCTCGCATTCCGAGATGAAGTCGGCATTTTCCTTGATGGCCTGCAGGCACTTCTCCTCGCCGTCGCGGTCGGAGACCTCATAGCACAGGCAGGAGCGCAGGCCGAGACGCTTGCTCTCCTCGGCGATGGTGTGCAGCGTGCCGGGGATCTCGCCATAGCTGGCGTGGTGGTCGAAGATGGTGGTGACGCCCTGCTTGATGGAGTCGATGTAGAGCGCGGTGGCGCTGGCCTTGGTGCCGTCCATCATCAGGTGGCGGTCGATGGCCCACCACGTTCCGTCGAGGACCTCGTAGAAGTTTGTCGGGTTGTTGCCGACGATGGACAGGCCGCGCGCCAGCGCGGAATAGATGTGGGTGTGCGCGTTGATAAAGGCGGGCATGATGACGCCGTCCTTGGCATCGACGATCTCAGCGTCGGGGTACTTCGCGCGCAGGGCGGCCTCCTCGCCGACCTCGGCGATCTTCGCGCCCTCGTAGGCGACCGCGCCGTGCTCGTAGTAGCCGCGGCCCTCTGCGTCGCGGGTGATGAGACGTCCGTTGGTGATGAGCTTCATAAGTGGTTTCCTCCTGTTAAATGGTTTCAACTGACAAAGTCTTCAGGCAAAAAGAAAAGACGCTCCAAGCGAGTCACTCGCCCGAAACGTCAGCGTTTCTGCCGGAGTGATAGTTTCAGCCCGTGCGCGCAGCACTTCGTTACAGCTATCAGTCATAGATTGTAGATTTATTTTACACGAAGGCGGGAACAATTTCAATGGAAATTTCGTCAAAATCCGTGAAAAGAGCCTTGATAAAACAGAGAAATCGCCTTTTGATTTTTGTGCAAAGCGATGAAGGAGCAAAAAAGTTACCCCGCGTTGGCCGTGTAGTCCCCGCCAAACCTGCACATGAATTGCAGGTGGGTCGCCTCTGTCCGGTTTTACTGCTTCCAACGTCCGGCCGCAAAATGCAGCCGGGAGGCCTGCAAACCACCGGAGCGTACCGGCGTCCCGTATGACGAAATGTGGGTTTATAAAGAGCCTATCACGAACCACGCAGGGTAATTGCCATTGTAAGCGGAGCGGCGGGAAAAATCCGTCGGAAGCGAGGTTATTCCTCCTCGTCCTCCATCATCTGCTCCATAAAGAGGTCGTAGACCTCGTTGATCTCGTCCTCGTCGACGACGTTGGCGAGCATCTCCTCGCCGTCCACCGTCTCGCTTTTGAGAATGATGAGACCGTACTCGTCCTCATTCTCCTCCTCGCCCTCCTCCACAACGGGGAAGAAAGCCATATAGGTCGTGCCGTTGTGCTCGAGCGCGTCGATGTATTCCAGCTCGATGTCGTTGCCCTCCTCGTCCGTCAGCGTGACGAAATTCGGGCCGTATTCTTCGCTCATGGGGGTGTCCTCCTCCAACAGTCGGTATTTGAGATGGAGATAGTATAGCGCATTTCCAAGCGCAATGCAAGTTTGACATCTGCGCGATTTTGTATTACAATAAATTACCTATTGTCAAAAGACAGCAAAGCGGAGCTCCGCTTTTTCAATTCGCAAAAGGAGGTAGCGCAATGGAAGGGAAACAAGAAGCCGCCCGTGCGCCTCGAAGAAACCACAGAAGGAGCGGCGCCGGCATGACGGCGCTGAAGGTGCTCGGCACGCTCCTGGCCATCGGCGTCTGCACGGCGCTGATGTTCTTCGGCATTTTTATGAAGTATGTCCACACCACGCTCGAGCCGGTGCTGGACGTGGATATGAGCGCCATCACGCTCAACCAGAGCTCGGTCATCTATTATCAGGACAAGAGCACGGGCGAGTGGAAGGAGCTGCAGAAGATCCACGGCACCGAGGACCGCACGAACATTGAATTTTCCGACATCCCCGACCATGTCTGGCAGGCTCTGGTGTCCATCGAGGATCAGCGCTTCTTCCAGCATCACGGCGTGGACTGGAAATCGACCGGCAAGGCGGTGTTCACCATGCTCACCGGCGGCGGAACGCAGCGCGGCGGCTCGACCATCACCCAGCAGGTCATCAAGAACGCCACCGGCAACAACCAGCCGACCATCAAGCGCAAGGTGACGGAGATCTTCGCTTAGCATTCGGAATCTTTCTATTAAGCTTATTCCGAAGGTTTGAAGGAAGTGAATCTACTTTTACACTCGAATTAGCAACTGTAAATGCACAGACTATTTCAGATGTATCTGGTTTAACAAAACAATATGATTTTCCAAGCAACTGATAGGCATAGTCAGCATAGTCTTGGGTGAAGAACTCTGTTATGTCCTCATCCTTACAAGTGAAGCCTTTGCATTGCTGCAAGACTTCCTCTGTCAGTTCCATAAAATCACATTGCTCTAACATTTTAAATGTACAGTTTTGAACGTTTTAATATAGCACGTGCCTTGGCTACTTGCTTGGAGAAGTCAATGGAGCCACGCTTTTCCAATGCCTCATCAGCCGCTTCAACGAAACGAGCTGCTGCCTCACCATGAAGGACAGGTATTGTTTTAATTTCTATTGCCATAATCTTCTTGTTTTTAATGTTATGTACTTATTTAATTTGCAAAATTATGCTTTTATTTTCACTTTACCAAACTTTTTGTTAACTTTCTGTTGAATTTCTACGAAAAAAATCCAAATACCAACTTCATGCCATTTTAACGTCTCATTCTTTTCAATTCATCATCCTTTCGCATTTTGTCGTTCAACTTCTCCTGCATTCTGTCTAGGAAGTAAGTACGGCTATGGTTTTTGCGTCTTCTGATGTCGGTATAGAAACGATAGCAGTCCTTGGCTTTGATGCCATGAAGCTCCTGTACCTCCTGGATGACAGGTACCAGAAAGGAATGGAAGAAGGTATGGAAAAAGGCAGAGCTGAAGGCATGGAAGAAGGCATGTCCCAGCGAAGCCTTGAAATTGCCAGGAAGATGTGCTGGCAAAGGGTATGGCAAGAACTGCAAGGAGTTCACCCCAATGCAAGTCTCCTACATCCTCTACTTCCTCGGTGAGCCCTAACCCTGTTCCGCCTAATCTGAAAATGAGGCAACAAAAGGAGAACAAGGATATTAACAGCATTCTTGCAAAGACTTCAAAAAAACATTTTCGCGAAAAAAAAACGGTTATTCTTGTAGGTTTCACAAAATAATCGTATATTTGCAGAAAAATAAATGAATGGCGTATGAGACAGATAGAAGAAAGCATTTTTTTATTTGTATCTAAAGCTATTGTAAAGGAACAAAAATATGAACAAACCGATAAACATTTTAGATAAAGATTATTTGAAATGGGTCAAGGAACTCTGTAAGCGTTATCGCCAGAGCCAGATAAAGGCTGCGGTAAAGGTGAATACAGAAATGCTCAAGTTCTATTGGAGTTTGGGCAGAGATATTGTTGCCTTAAAAGCTGAGACACGTTGGGGCAGTAAGTTCTTCAAAAATCTTAGTAGAGATTTGAAAGAAGCAAATCCTTTGGCAACTTGCTTTTCACCGAAGAATCTTCTTTATATGAAGAATTTCTATTGCATGTATCTACCATACACAGAAATTGGTCAGCAATTGCTGACCAATTGGAAAGGGATGCCAATTTGCCTCAACTTGGAATAAAAAATAACACCACGAAAATTGGTCAGCAAGTTGCTGACCAAGTGGAAAAAGATATTTTCTCAACTCCTTGGGGGCATCACATGCTGTTGATTGACAAATTCCTAACAGAGCCACAGAAGGCTTTGTTCTATATACACCAAACAGTAGTAAACGGCTGGAGCAGGAATGTCCTTCACAATTACATAGACTCGTCTCTGTATGAACGACAAGGGAAAGCTTTGAGCAATTTTACCCGCACATTACCTGAGGTCGGCAGCGATTTGGCACAAGAAATCACAAGAGACCCATACAACTTTGCTTTCACTGGAATCACCAAACCATATAATGAGCGCATTCTTAAAGATGCTTTGCTCAACAATATCACCAAATTCCTAACAGAACTTGGTACAGGTTTTGCCTACGTAGGCAAGGAATATCGCTTGCAGATTGGAGAGAAAGAGAACTTTATCGACTTGCTCTTTTATAATTTGAACTTGTCATGCTACATAGTTCTGGAAGTCAAGATAGGTTCATTCACCTTTGCTGATGTCGGGCAACTTGGTGGTTATGTAGTAGCTTGTAACCACCTTCTTCGCAAAGAGGGGCGTGACAATCCTACTATAGGTTTACTTATTTGCAAGGAGAAAGACCGTATCCAGGCACAATATGCCCTGGAATCAAGCAGCCAACCCATAGCTATTTCTGAGTACGATCTAGAAAAATTCTATCCTGAAAAATTAGAAGGAACTATGCCGACGATAGAGGAATGGGAAGCTAAGTTTGGGGGTAGCATTGAACACGAATAATATTGAATTATTCAAGTTTCGCAAGTTTTGCCCTACACGCCCTGAAGGCCCAAAAGCTCCCAGAAGCAGCACGCCCCTTACAGGGCGTGTGGGGCTAAACTTGCAAAGCTTGAGTTCTTATAAATTACGAGAACCATGCTGCTCCATAAAGAAACGTTTTTGTTGTTCAATTTCATTGCGCAGTTCTTCTTCTGTTGGCATATAAGTCATATACTTGGCTGCAAACAACTGATTGTTGTCGTGAAGTACAGAATAACGTGCTATCGTATTGTCGGTATCTGTGCAAAGCAGCACTCCAATAGTAGGAGCGTCATCAGCACCTTTGATAAGGTCGTCATACATTCGTACATACATATCAAGTTGACCTATATCTTGGTGTGTGAGTTTATGTGTCTTTAGCTCAAAGATGACAAAACGCTTCATGCGATAGTTGTAGAATACCAAATCAATATAAAAATCGTCCGTATCAGTAACTATGTGCTGTTGACGCTCAACAAAGGCAAAGCCTCGTCCAAGTTCCATGATGAACTTTTCAAGGTTGTCAATTAAAGCTTTTTCAAAATCGCTTTCGTTATAATCAGCATCACGATGAAACCCCATGAACTCTGCCATCATTGGATTTTTGATATATTCCAATGGGTCGGTTGAGTTTTCCATATCTACCGGCAGTGCCGATTTCTCACGTTGCGCAGCCAATCTACGCTCATAGTATTGTGTGGATATGTTACGATCAAGCGCACGAAAACTCCACATGTCTTTATCTGCGGTTTTCAAATACCAAAGTCTGGCATTGGGGTCTGAAACAGAAAGTATGCGGCGTATATGCGACCAACTAAGATTGTGAACACATGTGTTCACAATCTGTATGTCAGGGAAAAGGAGATAGAAACGCTTGTAGTAGTCCAAATTGCGTTTATTATAGCTCGCACCATAATCGAGTAGGAGGAAAACGAAGTAGTTATTCTCCTACTTTCGTTTTCCGACCTCTCACACCACCGTACATGCGGTTTCTATTTTGGGTACCTTTCGGTGTATGAACCCGTCAATGTAGCATAGCCGAGCATACCAAAAACGCCCTCCCAACAGCCATCTATGGCAGGGGGAGGGGTGAGACTTCTTTTAATCAGCCCAAATGCTGCCACTTGGATCGCGATAGTTGCTAACAGCATCTTCGTTATAATCCTCTTCCTTTGCTTTCTCTATTACAGAGCCAGCGAGGATAGATGGAGTCTCCATTTGGTAGACATTCATCTCTGGCTTTACATATTCTTTATTTTTCATAATTCTCAGTTTTTTATTTGATGATAACTTTCATTGTCTTGCTGCCACGCTTCACGATGTTGATACCCTTCTGAGGAGCGTTGAGGCGATTGCCCTGCAGGTCGTAGTATGTGGCATTGTCGTCAGCAATAGTGTTGAGGCTGTCGATGGCTGTAGTACCGCCACCGATGGCGATGCTGAACATCTTGGCACCAGCGGCAGTAGCAGTAGAGTTGTCTACCATGTAAGCACGGAACGGCTTGCTGCCAACAGTCTTATTATTGGTATTCTCCAACAGTTTGGCAGGGTTCATCAGCTTGTCGCCCTTCACGATGTAGCAGTTGTTGTCGGCATCCTTGTCGAACACCTTCTTTGTATAGATGCCCTGGAGTTGATAGCTACCGTTTTCTGTCTCTGAGGTATTTACTTCTTTTGCAATCTCCTTGTTGTCAACAGAGAAGTTGAGCTCGGTGGCTCCTTCGTTCATTTTGATGATGACAGGAGTACCTGCTGCGATGCTTGTCGTAATCTCTTCGAGTTCCACAGTATTAGTTCCCTCGTTAGCCGAAAGCAGCTTAAAGGCACGGAAGTCCTTATTTTCGAGCGATACTTCGAAAGGCAGACAGAGAGTAGCCCATGTTGTGCCAGTCTTCATCTCGCGGCTATAAGAGGCGGCTTTAGCTGTGAACGGTTCGTAAACCACGAAGTCCTTGTTGTCGTCAAGAGTAAGATTATCCGCAGTAAGTATGTCTCCTACAGCTCCTATCTTCTCCTCACCATTCTTGCCTACCAGCTTTGTGAAGTAGCCATTCACGTAGTTGGCGTAATCGCTGCTTGTCAAATTTTCGTCATACTTTGGAAGAGCACCCTTGAGCAATTTACAACCATAGAACATTTTATAACCATTATTGAACTCGGCTATTATAAACTTATCGCTGGCGTAGATTGTTGTGAGATCGGAGCAGCCATTGAACATATAGTCCATATTCGTCACTTTCTCTGTGTTGAAATTAGTGAGGTTGAGCGAAGAGAGTTTCTGACAGAAACTGAACATGTTATACATCTCCCTCACTTTCTCTGTGTTGAAATTAGAGAGGTCAAGCGAAGAGAGCTGACAGTCAGAGAACATCCATGACATATCCGTCACATTCGCTGTGTTGAATTTAGAGAGGTCGAGCGAAGAGAGGTTCTGACAGTGAGTGAACATAGCGTACATATTCGTCACATTCGCTGTGTTGAATTTAGAGAGATCGAGCGAAGAGAGGTTCTGACAGTTGTCGAACATGTATGACATATTCGTCACATTCTCTGTGTTGAATTTAGAGAGATTGAGCGAAGAGAGGTTCTGACAGTTGTCGAACATGCTTGTCATATTCGTCACATTCGCTGTATTCAAATTTTCAATGTTTGAAATTGTTTCCAATGCTGTGCAGTTCTTAAAGAAATCTTTCAACGATGTAGGAGCGTATGTCTTGAAACTCTCATCGAAAACGATATTCTTGATAGTAACATTTCCTAAAGTTGTGCAAATTTCTTTCACATTATTATATTGGTCTACAATGACACTGTTGTTTACTATATCTGATATATTGGCATCAGTAACTTTCTTGAAAGTCAATGTAGTGTTCGTATCATCGTACTGGGCTACATAGTCAGAAATAGTGGTTGCTGTTTTCAGATTGTATATGAATGCGCGGTCAGCACCTTTCTTATACATACGGTCTTTCTCGTAAGACAAATTCAAAGAATGCTTGCCAGCAGATAATAATGCTTTAATCTCTATTTCCTTAATTCCGCTAATCGTCCCATACGTTTTACTATCTAAAGTAATAGTGGCTTTATCATCTTCTTCTGAAGAAACGAGATACTTAAACGTCAATAATATAAGCTTTTCTACTGTGAACGTGACTACAGTCCTTGATGTAGTAGATTCCTGATCATAATTATCCGACATCAATCCTTTGCTTCCTTTTGGAATATCGAAGCCAAGATTTTTCATTCCATCTGCTTCCAAGTTCAGCATCTGCCAAGGATATCTGGCATCATTGTCAGTAATGGTAACATTGGTTATACCATCCAGGTTATCGAACAAAGCACAGCGATGGTTTACTACACCACATACAGTACAGGTGCCTTCGCTATTGTATTTATGACCTTTTGCGGGAATATCAAGACTGGCAGCATCCGTAATCTCAGTAGTAGCATTAGCGTCGCTGAAGAGTTTTTTGCACACACTGCACTGCCAGTATTCTATTTTACCAGTTGCTGTACATGTAGCATCTATCTGCACATGATGGGTGGGTGTGTGCTTCTTTAGCTCATCATTATTATCTACTTTTACTATGGAATGACAAATAGAGCATTCGTGTGTGGTATAGCCATGCTCTACGCAAGTAGCCTCAATGGTTTCGATAGCTTTGCCAAGGGCAGACGAACCATCGGCATTCTTGTGCGAACAGGTTGTTTTGAGCTTGAGTTCAAACTCGCCTACCTGCAATGTTTTTCCGCTATGAATAGCCGTGATTTCCCATTTAAAATATTTATAATAAGTAGAACCTTCGCATTTGAAGTCGTACGAAGCATAGTTCTTATCCTCGAGCTTCTCGTCGTTGCTTATCTCCTGAATGAGCTTCCAATTACCATCTTTGCCTTCGTTGTTACCATAGAGCTTCCATGACAACGGATTGCGACCTTTCATACTTGCATTGTCATCACCCGTTGTGATGGTGTAGCCCACAGGCACTCCTGCCTTGCTGGCTTCGAAGATGACATAGGCACTGCTACTGCCATTAATAAAGCCACAGCACCAC
>ENA-ORCN01001694-ORCN01001694.1-human-gut-metagenome-genome-assembly--contig:-NODE-1694-length-14063-cov-10.121693_pt1 | contig 14063 bp, 10 predicted proteins | sample MGYA00242984_ERZ507984 | MGnify/ENA primary metagenome ERZ507984 (study PRJEB26167, sample SAMN06115395) | human gut metagenome | host: Homo sapiens | place: China:Hubei | collected 2016-05-19... | reverse complement strand
TCGAAGAAGCCTTCTTTATCTGGCACATGCTTGGCATTCCAGAAATGACTGACGAATTCCCTGCCCTTCACATACTTTCACACACTTCACGAGCAACTATATTCACCGAGATAGAACTCAATAGCAAAGAGTTGTCATTCCAATAAATCCGGGCGTAAGCGTCGGGTACGTTCGAGTGACTGCTCGTGTTTCCATTCGTCGATTTTACGTTGATGTCCCGAAAGCAACACATCGGGAACTCTCCAACCTTTATATTCCGCCGGGCGCGTATAAACGGGCGGAGCCAATAAATTGTCCTGAAAGGAATCGGATAAAGCCGACTGCTCGTCACCGATAGCTCCCGGTATAAGACGCACGATAGCATCGCACATAATCGCAGCGGCCAACTCTCCCCCGGTGAGGACATAATCTCCTATCGTCACCTCCTTCGTCACGAAATGTTCCCGTATGCGGTAATCGATACCTTTATAATGACCGCACAGAATAATGAGATTACCCGCCATCGACAAACGGTTAGCCATAGGCTGGTCGAATCGCTCACCGTCGGGAGTGGTAAAAATCACCTCATCGTAATTCCGCTCGCTTTTCAATTGAGTGATAGCCCGATCCACAGGCTCTATCTGCATGACCATACCGGCCTCTCCCCCGAATGGATAGTCGTCGACCCGCCGATGTTTATCCAACGAGTAATCCCTCAGATTGTGAACCACGATCTCGACCAACTTTTTATCTTGGGCTCTTTTTAGAATAGAATAATTCAGCGGGCTTTGCAATAACTCTGGCAATACGGTAATAATATCAATGCGCATCATAGCTCTCAATTTACCGACAAAACGCCGCCTTTTCTCTGAATATTCAATCTTAAAAACCTGCCCGCATAGTTCAGATTGACCTTCAGGCGTTGATGAATAAAATTTACTGGCAATTACTTCTATAAGCTGCCGAATCCCCAGATTGTTTTTAGCGCTTCCGTGATAAACGGGAAATAACGTTCCGTTTTGGAATCTCCTGTTTTCTTCCTGTTCCAGTTCTGACATTTTAAACGGTTTCCCTGACATATATTTCTCTAATAGTTCATCGTTTCCCATAATTACCGCATCCCACTGTTCCATATCGTCATTGTCCGTTACATTTATATGGGGATGCTGCCCAACCTTTTGCTTCACTATAATTTCCGAAGAAAGCTTTGCTTTCATTTCTCGATATACCATTGGCAAATCAATCCCCTCTTGGTCAATTTTATTGATGAAAAAAATTGTCGGAATCTTCATTGTCTGTAGTGCATGAAACAGTATACGGGTCTGTGCCTGTATGCCATCCTTTGCAGAAACTAATAATACTGCTCCGTCTAATACGGATAAAGAACGGTATACTTCCGCCAAAAAATCCATATGGCCTGGCGTATCTATAATGTTGACTTTTACATCCTCCCACTGAAAAGATGTCACTGCTGTCTGGATAGTGATTCCCCTTTGACGCTCCAAATTCATTGTATCTGTCCTTGTTGTGCCTTCATCTACGCTCCCTAGTTCTGCAATTGCACCACTGGTATACAATAAACTTTCCGTTAATGTTGTCTTTCCTGCGTCAACGTGAGCCAGAATGCCTAAGTTAATTATTTTCATGTGATTTTCCTCCTATCAACACCCAAAAAAGGGCATAAAAATACCCAGTGATAAATACTCCTATCACTGGGTAAATAACTCCAATAGCCCCAAAACACTTATATGTTTTCGGGCATATAAAATTACATGATAAAAGTATTCTTAAACTGGGTACAAAAAACTAAGCCCCATATTAAAAGTGAAACGAGACTGCTACTTTTTGTTCCCACTATCAAATTGACAGTTTATTTAAGAATACCTTGCCGCATATTTATTAACTCCTTGTATAATACTGAATCTAATTATATTCCTTAACCCTTTATTTGTCAAGCTGACAAACTAAAGCAGAAAAAGCGGCAGGATTTCCCCCTGCCACTAATCATCTGTTTATGCAAAAATAATTTCCTTTTCCACAATCTCCCTCGCACAAGCCCTTATGTTATTGAGGCATCCTGTCCATTCTAAGGCGTTTTCTGCCTTTAGCTGTTCCGTTATGCCCTGTGCCTGTTTCATACCCTCTATGAGCCTTTCAAAGCGTTCCTGTGCCTGTCTGTTGATGTCGGCAAGGTAGGCGTTTAGCCTGCCGCTTGTAAGAAGATTGGTGTATGTAACTTTACGGTACTGTTTTAGATAATCTAAATGCCGTTGCCCCCAGATGCCTATTGCCTGTTCTTCTTCGGCGGGTACAGTTAAGCACGGTATCAAATAATCCCCTTGCCTTTCGTATTTGCCGCCCAGTTCCTCAAATAATGATTTTGCCATTGTCTGTTACCTCCACATTCTTTTTTATTTTGAATGTCCGCAAAATCCGTCCTACATCGGAAGGACGCCACGGACAATCAAGGTTATGGATTGCTATGAGCCTGTCCTGCACATTCGTACCTGCTCCCATCTTAGGAGTAGAGCCGAACAGCACACGGACTTCGCCGCTTCTGACCTTGCCGAACAACTCTTTTTTCTGTGCATCGGTGGTCGCTTCATGAATAAAGCGTATCTGCTCCGCAGGAATATCACGGGCTATCAGCTGCTCCCTCATATCGTCATAAACATTGAAAGTACCATTACGGCACTGCATATGTTCCTATATTATAAACAGAATTTCAGGACTCTGCCAAGTACTTTATGCTCGAGGCATCTGCAGTATCTGTTCGAATGACCTTATATTTCAAATCCTATCCCTCCCGCAGCATCTGTCTTAAATCATCAAATGTTCCACTAATCGGTGCCACTCTATCAGTTCTTACAATACCTCTCTTTCTTCATAGTCACATTATATTCTAATTTGCATATCTTATATATCATTTCTGTATATAGAAAAAGTGTGCTTTACCGCACACTCTTTGCTATAAATATACTCTTAAATCACTACACAAATCAGTTTCCAAATTGATCAATTTCTTCGTGATTGCCTTTGCCCTATCATCCGCTGCCTTATACTGATTTAAATACCGACTCAAAGACTTCACTCCCATATTACATCCGTCCGTCATAAGTTCCGCAATGGTTTCATCCGATGTATTCATCGCAAGTCTCATATTCGTTTTGATCCAAGACATTCCTTGCGCCATTACGTTCGGCTCCTTAGTGATATGTATGAACATTTATTTTAGTTCAAAACTATAAAAATCTAGATATCCCTTACCCTTGTATTCAAAGTAAAGTGCACTATTCTTTTTTGGAACAGTTAAAGAGTCTTTTACACAGCAAAAATTCTTCTTGTCATTCACAACTATAGCGATCTTTCCTAGTATATTTTTCTTGTCAGCGTCATCGTATATGTAGAAATACCCATTAGCCTTTCCACGAATCTTTACAGAAATCGAATCCGGCTCATAGCTTTCAAAATCAAAATACCGAAATCCAGCAACAGCACCATCTTTCATATTCTGAATGTATTGGTTTGGATTGTCCTCGCGATCTAATCCGTCTTGCATAAAGGCTGGATGCTCTTTGTTTTGGACCAGTTTATGAGCAGACCAAGTCGGACCTTTCTTTGAATACAAATGACAGGCTATCCTTGCCTCATATTCACCAACTCCCATCAGAGGGCCGTCATTAAGACCGCAACTTGTAAGTTCGGCATATTCAAATTTTCCGTTTTTAAACTTTATCTCCTCTGCATACCCCTGTATGGAAAACATATTTCTGGCAGTATGTCTATGTCCAAAAACATAATACCTGTCCTTTATCTTTTCTACACTACCATGATTATTTCCAATGTAATTCTTGGCTTCGTATCCCAATGGCTTAGCATAACTTTTTGTAGATGTAAAGCCAAGAGGACCCACATCACCATTAGAAGTTAACACACCACCATAAGTAAAATCTCCATCTGGTCTGTCAGATACAGCCCAACACAACTCGTGACTCTGCACGGATGAATAAATAAAATAGTATTTATCGTCAAATTTTCTAATGGAATTTGCCTCAAAAAACTCATGGTTCTCAAAGCCCGTGCCTGCAGAATCCATTATATTTGGTAATAATCTAACCGGTTCTTGTTTCATCGTAAGCATATCGGTCTCAAGTTCCACAAAATAAGAACTATCTCTGAAATGTCGCTTATACTCACTCTTGGCCATTTTTTCCATCATAGGTCCCTGACCTGCGTAAAGATATACTCTGCCATTGTCTACAAGAATACCCGGATCAAACGGCATAAAATCCTGCGGTCTTCTCCCCCAGTATTCACCATTTTTATCCTGCACACAACCTAAAAAATGATATTCTCCAGCCGGGCTATCACACACAGCCACACCAATTTTGTTGTCGTTTTCAAGACCATAGTAGAGATAATATTTTCCATCTACTCCTCTTGCCACATCCGGAGCATACATCACCTTATCTCCATTTGCATTGTCAATATCCTGCGTCTTTTTATATATAACTCCTTCATATCTCCAATCAGCCAAATTATCAACTGGAGTTGACCATGCCACATAGTCATTTTCACAAAATCTTTTGCCATTAAACTTGTCATGAGAACCATAAATATATAATCTGTCCCCAAAGACATGTGGTTCTCCATCCGGCACATATTCATAACTTGGTAAATATGGATTAAATGCTTGTTGTTTCATGTTTGTTCTCCTTCTTGTATCACTGTCTTGAAATTTCACTGTAGTGATTTCTTACATCTGCTGATGGTCTCCTGTAATACCTGCATATTACTCTCCTTCGTCATAGTCCTAGTATATCCTAATTTGCATATCGTATCAATCATTTCTGTATAAAAAAACAGCCCTGCATTGAGTGCAGGGCTGACTCTCAAAATCCTTATTTGAATTTGAATTTGAATTTTAAATTACTTATTAGCGATTGCTGCCTGTGCTGCTGCCAAACGTGCAATAGGTACACGGAATGGTGAGCAAGATACATAGTCAAGACCGATCTTGTGGCAGAACTCAACGGAAGAAGGATCTCCACCATGCTCTCCACAGATACCAACATGAAGTGCCGGGTTGACTGGCTTACCAAGTTTGATAGCAGTCTCCATCAACTTACCAACACCTGTCTGGTCTAACTTAGCAAATGGATCGTTCTCAAAGATCTTCTTGTCATAGTAAGCATCTAAGAACTTACCGGCATCATCACGAGAGAATCCAAATGTCATCTGTGTCAGATCGTTTGTACCAAAGCAGAAGAAGTCTGCTTCCTTAGCGATCTCGTCAGCAGTAAGTGCTGCTCTTGGGATCTCAATCATAGTACCAACTTCGTATTCTAATGTGACGCCTGCTGCTGCAATTTCAGCGTCTGCTGTCTCAACAACGACTTTCTTAACATACTTCAATTCTTCCACTTCACATACAAGTGGGATCATGATCTCAGGCTTAATGTTCCAGTCAGCATGCTCTTTCTGAACTTCGATTGCTGCACGGATAACAGCCTTTGTCTGCATCTTGGCGATTTCAGGATAAGTAACAGCAAGACGGCATCCTCTGTGACCCATCATTGGGTTGAACTCATGGAGTCCATCGATGATTGTCTTGATCTGCTCTACAGTCTTGCCCTGAGCATCTGCTAACTTCTTGATGTCTGCTTCTTCTGTAGGAACGAACTCATGAAGAGGTGGATCCAAGAAACGAATGGTAACCGGGCATCCTTCCAGGGCTTCGTAAAGAGCCTTGAAATCTCCCTGCTGATATGGAAGGATCTTCTCAAGTGCTGCTTCTCTTTCTTCTACAGTATCAGAACAGATCATCTCACGGAATGCTGCAATTCTGTCTTCTTCAAAGAACATATGCTCTGTACGGCAGAGTCCGATGCCTTCTGCTCCAAGTTCGCGTGCCTTCTTAGCATCTGCAGGAGTATCTGCATTTGTACGAACCTTTAACTTTCTATACTTGTCAGCCCAAGCCATTACACGACCGAACTCACCAGCGATGGTTGCATCAACTGTCTTGATCTCGCCATCGTAGATATTTCCTGTTGTACCATCGATAGAGATGTAATCTCCTTCGTGGAATTCCTTGCCTGCAAGTGTGAACTTCTTGTTCTCCTCGTCCATAGCGATATCGCCACAACCGGATACACAGCAGGTTCCCATACCACGGGCTACTACTGCTGCATGTGATGTCATACCACCACGAACAGTCAGGATACCCTGAGAAGCCTTCATACCTGTGATATCCTCTGGAGAAGTCTCAAGACGAACAAGTACGACCTTCTCGCCACGCTCGTTCCAAGCCTCAGCATCTTCTGCTGTAAAGACGATCTTACCACAAGCTGCTCCAGGAGATGCTCCTAAGCCCTTTCCAAGTGGTGTTGCAGCCTTAAGTGCTGCTGCATCAAACTGTGGATGAAGAAGTGTATCAAGGTTACGAGGATCGATCATTGCTACTGCTTCTTCTTCTGTCTTATGTCCTTCATCAACAAGATCACATGCGATCTTAAGAGCAGCTGGAGCTGTTCTCTTACCATTACGGCACTGCAGCATGTATAATTTCTTGTTTTCTACGGTAAATTCCATATCCTGCATGTCATGGTAGTGATTCTCAAGAGTCTCACATACCTGAATGAACTCTGCATATGCTTCTGGGAATTCCTGCTCCATCTGAGCGATCGGCATTGGTGTACGAACACCGGCAACTACGTCCTCGCCCTGAGCATTGATCAGGAACTCACCCATCAACTTCTTCTCACCTGTAGCAGGATCACGGGTAAATGCAACACCTGTACCGGACTCATCATTTAAGTTACCGAATACCATTGGCATTACGTTAACTGCTGTTCCCCAAGAATAAGGGATGTCGTTGTCACGACGATATACGTTTGCACGTGGGTTGTCCCAAGAACGGAATACAGCCTCGATTGCTAACTTCAACTGCTCTACAGGATCGGAAGGGAAGTCCTGTCCTAACTGGTTCTTGTACTCAGCCTTGAACTGCTCTGCTAATTCCTTGAGGTCAGCAGCGGTAAGTTCAACGTCATACTGAACGCCTCTTTCTTCCTTCATCTTGTCGATCAACTGCTCGAAATACTTCTTACCAACTTCCATAACAACGTCTGAGAACATCTGGATGAAACGTCTGTAAGAGTCATATACGAAACGCTCGAACTTCGGATCAGGGTTACCAGCGATCATTGCTGCTACTACCTCATCATTCAGTCCTAAGTTAAGAATTGTATCCATCATACCAGGCATAGATGCTCTAGCACCGGAACGAACGGAAACAAGAAGAGGGTTCTTCAGATCGCCGAATTTCTTTCCGTTGATCTCCTCCATTTTCTTAACGCCTTCCATAGCCTGTGCCATGATCTCGTCGTTGATCTTGCGTCCGTCCTCATAATACTGAGTACAAGCCTCCGTTGTGATTGTGAATCCCTGTGGTACCGGAAGACCGATATCAGTCATCTCTGCAAGGTTAGCACCTTTACCACCAAGAAGATTACGCATGGTCATGTCGCCTTCACTAAACATGTAGACCCATTTGTTTGCCATTTTCAATTTCCTCCTAAAAAATACTTTGTGTCCTTCAACTCATTCGTATCTGAATGCATATGGAACACACCACTCCATGTGCTAAGCCGCACATAATTGATTTTAGCATAATTTCCAATTTATTCAATATCAAATCCGTTTTATTCTGACAAATTTATCCAAGTATTTTTATCGGCATCTTTTCTTTCTTATCACTTTTCCATAAAAACTTTAAACAGACTGGTTCAATTGTCCTATGATCTGCTCAAACATATCCTTTTTACCCGCATCATAGGCAAGCATCTCGTTTGGCGACTGATTCAGGATAAAGGATGCCATAGGTCCATCCAACATACCCGGAAGGGCTGCATCCAGAATGGCTTTCGCTGCCGGATCTTTGACCATATCCCGGAATTTTGTGTTCATGTTGTATCTTCCCGCGATAAGCACCGTATTTGTATCATATACATAATGATATTGGCCGGAGCCAAGCACCAGTGCATCTTCCCTTTCCGGCAGATAAAGTGTAGCGGTCGTATTTACCGGCACCTTTACATCAACCTGAATCTGTCCATCCTTGCAGATTGTATAGACACAGATACTGCCATACATGGTCTCCAGTGAGGCTTGCACTTCTTCCAATCCTTTGGTCAGATAAGGTCTAATATCAAAAGACGCATAGCCTGCTGAGGTCGGCGTAATCCCGGCGACTTTCCGATAAAGCCAATCTCCTATGGAACCATACGTATAATGATTCAAAGAATTCATGCCCGATGTATCAAAAGTTCCATCCGGCAAAATAGAATTCCAGCGTTCCCAGATCGTCGTTGCCCCCATCTTCACTGCATAGAGCCAGCCCGGGTAATCCTCATTTAAAAGAAGTTCCGCCGCCAGATCATGAAGTCCATTTTCAGAAAGAGCATGGCACAGATATGCCGTTCCGACAAAGCCTGTCGTCAACTTGTTTTTATGCTGTTTGAGGTTTTTCTCCAGCGTCTGTATAATGCGCTCCTTTTTTGCTCCCGCGACCAAATCAAAATAAAGGAGCAGGGCACAGGCTGTCTGTGTCTCTGAAACCAAGCGTCCGGTTGCTGTTACATACTCTCTTAAGATGGCATCCGCGATAGCCTGATAGCGTCCATCGTATATCTTTGCATCCTCCTCTTTTCCAAGTATATGTGCCGTATCGCACACAATCTTGGTCGAATATGCATAAAAGACATTTGCTACCAGATTCTTATCTGTGCCGCCCGACATCAGATGCAGGCTTTCATCACTGTCCAGTGCCAGCCAGTCACCTCTTTGGAAACCATGCATCCATAGGACTTCTCCCTGACACTGGCCAAAGATCCAGTCCACCCAGAGGCGCATATTATCATATTGATCGGCAAGCACACCGGTATCCCCATAGGTCATATAAAGATTCCATGGAATCACGGTAGCACAGTCACTCCAAATAGAAGTTCCCATACTGCCCTTTACCACATTAGGTACGATCTGCGGAATGCCTGTTTTTGCATCCGATTCCACTGCCACATCACGCAGCCATTTTTTGAAAAAGAGGCCCGTGTTAAAATTCTGCATAGCAGTCTTGCTGAAGATCATGGCATCCCCTGTCCAGCCCAGTCGTTCATCCCTTTGCGGACAATCGGTCGGAATATCAAAAAAGTTGCTTCTCTGCCCCCATTCGATATTTTGGATCAGGCGGTTGACCAGATCGTTTGACGTTGTCATCGCCCCCGCTTTTTGCATATCACTATGCATGGCACAGGCTGTAAAGTATTTTGCATCAATGGAAGCCTCTACCCCCTCAACCCGGATATAACGGAAACCGTGATAGGTAAAATGCGGTATGACTTTTTTCCCGACATCTCCCTCACCATATCGGTAAAGGTCCTCTGATCTTGCTGTCCGATAATTTTCATTGTAAAAATTGCCATCTTTGTCCAGGGCTTCGCCGTGTGTGATACGGATTTCTTTCTTCTCACCGGTAAGCAGAGAAAGCGGCGGTAATTCTACTTCCACCAGTCCTGCCATATTCTGACCGAAATCAAACACCAACTCCCCCTTTGGCGTAAGAATCTTCTGAACCACCGGGAAACGTTTGGTAATACGGATAGGCTCTGCCTCTTGCGAAAGCAAACGTTTCGGAATCGCATCTTTTTCCAAAAGCACTGCCTGACTGTCACCGGCATAATTTTCGGATAACGGCAAGGTCAGATCCAGTGTCTCACCCATATAGATTTCCGACGACCGGATCGCATTTTCTGATACCAGCCATGAGGCATCGGTTCCCATGACGTCCACCGAACCATCTTCGTATGTAATACGGATCATGGCGATACAGGCTGTCTTTTTTCCATAGAGATGATGCTCCCCTTCGCCGTTTAAGTAGCCTGCATACCAGCCATTGCCGACAACCAAAGACACTAGGGATTTCTCCTGTAACTCATCCGTCACATCGTAAGTCTGATATTGGACGCGGTTGCCATAAGACGTCCAGCCGGGAGCCAGATATGCATCCCCCATTTTTTTGCCGTCAATTTCCAGATCATAGACACCAAGTGCAGATGCATAGATTCTTGCCTGACGCAGTTTTTTTCCTTTCTGCAGACAGACCTCTTTGGAGAAAGTCTTAACGGCCGGCAATTCCTCTTTCGTAGTGATCCACACACCTTCCCAATTGTCCTCTGACATCAGTCCGGTCTCAAAAAAAGTGGTCGTTTCCGCAGCGTTTCCATGGTTGTCCCAGACACAGATATTGACATCATAATGGCTAAAGGCCTCCAAGGCACTGCCTTCATAAGTCACGAACAGGGACTGTCCGTTTTCCACCCTGCCGCTTGACCAGACACTCTTTCCCTCTTTTGCTACGCTTATTTCATAAGACTTTTGATAGGTGTTTTCCTCTTGACTTTCCAGCTTCCAGGAAAAACGTGGGCAGACATCTATGCCAATCGGTTCCTTCTGATATTCCACTGTCACATCATACAATCTCATATTTTTCTTCCTCTCTCTTTTTGAAAAAGAGACTTCGAAATCAAATCTCGAAGTCTCTATAATGAAGGGTTTTGAAAATTGCTAAATTATGCTTCTTTCTTCGCTCCCTGTTCTGCTTTCATGGCTGCAATGTTCTTCTGTACTTCAACCATTCTTTCCTTGTCAAGATCATAGTACTTCATAGAAATAACATTAAAGATCCAGCCAATGACAGGCAGTCCAAATGCTAAGAACATAGTCATCCAGAATACTGCAGGTGTTGCCTTATCTCCCATCTGTGGCATCACGGTCTTATATCCGATCAGAGATACCATAAGAGCAGCAATGGTTGATGCCAGTGAAGAAATAATCTTATCGAGGAAGGAATACACACCGCCTACGGTACCCGGCATAAAATTGCCGGAACGCTCAAACTCATAATCACAAACATCAGCTCTCATAACACCACTTGCTGTAGAAAGGATCATCTTAAAACCGGTCAATCCAACATTAAGAACCAGATAAATGATCATTGGAACACCGAACTTACCAATGCTTGACATACCGGTTGGTCCTAAGATGGTACAGAATACAACCATCACAACAGACAAGCCGATACATGCCCATGACCAGACAGATGTTGCTTTCTTGGCTCCGAATTTTGCAACATACATACCGCCAATTGTCGCAAAGGCAATACCAATGATCGCCGTGATATTACCAAGCATAGTTGCTGTCTGATAGTTCGCGATCAGCACGCCACTTAAGAGTGTCATAACGATAGACTGTCCGGCTGTGGTCTGTGCCAGTTTATCAGAAGCACCAGTAATGATCCACATCTGCATATTTCTGTTATCCTTGAGCAGATTCCACATATCCTTAAATCCGATCTTCTTTTCCTTACCATCATCACCAAAAGTCACACTGTTTAACACTTCCGGTTTGTCACATGGTGTCAGACCGATACATGCAAGAATCATAAATATAAAGGCAGCCGCAACATACCACACACATGCTTCACGCAGACAGGCTGCATTATACTGATTGTCATATTTTGGTAAAACTGCAAATGAAATAATGGTGTTAAATACCATTGGTACACAGTATGAATAAATGGTTCCGATCAGGTTCATGAAAGGACGCTGGGTCGGATCATTTGTGATCAGGTTGCCGACAGCTCCGGATGACATATTCATCATGGTATAACCAATGATATATACCACATAGATGCCGATGAACCATGCCACACCGGCTACACCTGTGTACTTGCCACTCATCCAGTCATACATCATGAAACATGCCAGTGCCATAACCGCCCATGCTGCGAATAGGAAGATTCGGATCTTTCCATGCTTTCCAGCCTTGATGCGATCAAAAACAAATGCCACTAAAGGATCTGTGATACCATCAAAAATACGTGTTCCTGTAATAATAATTCCGGCAACCGCAACTGCGATTCCATAACCGGCATTGGCTATGTAGGATGCGTACATCATCAAAAGATAAAAACACATACCTCCACCATTGGTTGCGACACCAAGTATCATAGATAATTTACTGGCGGTGCGGTATTCTACACCATCTCTCACGCTTGCCGCGCTTAACTTTTTATTCCCCATTGTTCTCCTCCTTTGAGTTGTCTTTTTTCTGTATCTTTTCACAATTTGATACACCCTCTGGCATTATCATATGACCTTTTTGCACATGCTTTAATACTAAAATTTGCTTTTTTATTCTATTTTTAGTAAAGTATGGTTACGATAGAAAAAAGGAGATGAAAATGCAATGGATATTTACGCATTATTCTCGGTCATTCCCCAACTGCATCTTATTACTTTCGACGCAGACCGGCGAATGATACGATCAAACGATAACATAGGTCGTATTTTTAGTGCTTTTTTAAGTACTGAGGAATATATGGAAATGATTTTTTCCCACGGAAAGAACCATGACACCCCCTTTGTTCTGGCGGCCTACATCGGCTTTGTCTGGGAAGCTGTCTATGAAAAAAGAGAGGGAAACTTGGTGCGTGTACATGTGCTCGGTCCCATCTTCTACAGTCCCTATTCCAACGAGGCTATGGAGCGTTGTCTGCGCCAATATGAGTCGCTTGGTATGTCCTTTTCCGACAAGCACAAACTTATTGCCCAGATGCAAGAACTCCCCGTCATGAAATACAGCCAATTTGCCCACTATGGCATGATGCTGCATTATCTGGTCAATGGGCAGCGCATCTCTATGAATGATTTTGACCATATGCAGGATACCTCCTTTCTTGCTACAGCCTCCTTTCCCGTGGCAAGTGATGTTTCCGAAGATCGGGATGTGGTCTACGAAAACATCTATCATTTTGAAAACCTGCTGTTAAACGAGGTTGCACAGGGACAAAGCAGCCTTTATGCTGCAGAATTAAACGACATGGTGCAAAAGGGTCGGCTTGCAACCGTGCCAACCGAATATGCCAATGTAGCGGAACCATCACGCAGCCGTAAGGACTCATTACTCATCCTGAACGCTTTAGAATGCCATAAAGCCATAGAAGCCGGTGTACTGATCTCCACCGCCTACCGCGCACAGGAGTCCTTCATCGAGGAAATTGAAAATACGCACTCTCCACTCGGCATGAACCAATTACACCAAGACATTCACCAGACCTACTGCGCACTGGTACAAGAAGCGATGGATGAGAAAACGCAATATAGCCCTATGATAAGAAAATGTATGACATATCTGAAGAATAACATCACAAGCGGCGTCACGACCGCACAGTTGGCAGACCAGACCGGCTACGAGCCCTACTATCTGAACCGCCTTTTCAAAACGGAAGTCGGCATTTCCCCAAAACAGTATTACCGCGATCTCAAAATGCACTATGCCGCCAGGATGCTGCTGGAATCCGAAATATCCATCGCCGACGCCGCCGAGTATCTTCACTATTCTTCTTACACACATTTTTGTAGTGATTTTAAGGCTGTAATGAACTGCACACCAACGGACTATCGAAAATCTCATAAATAGATCAAAAAAGGTCTCTCCCTCTTGGGAAAGACCTTTTGCTGTATTATGGTTCAAATTACCACTCAAATTTCTTTGCAAAGTATGCATCCAGATCCTCGATCTTGATACGCTCCTGCTCCATGGTGTCACGGTCACGAACAGTAACGGCTCCATCTTCCTCAGAATCGAAATCGTAAGTAACACAGAATGGTGTTCCGATCTCGTCCTGACGACGATAACGCTTACCGATGTTTCCTCTGTCATCAAATTCACAGTTGTACTTCTTGGACAACTGGGCATATACGCTCTCAGCGCCCTCATTTAACTTCTTGGAAAGCGGAAGCACACCGATCTTGACCGGTGCGATTGCCGGATGGAAATGCAGTACGGTACGCATATCCGGCTTCTCCTCTGTTCCGATATTCTCCTCATCATAGGCAGCGCAAAGGAATGCCAAAAGCACACGGTCTGCACCAAGAGAAGGTTCGATAACATCGACTATGTAGTCAATTCCTCTTCATCTCTGGCTCGTCCTGTGAAGCCTATCGATGGTACTGTGTTCT
>ENA-ORCN01001689-ORCN01001689.1-human-gut-metagenome-genome-assembly--contig:-NODE-1689-length-14089-cov-33.125749_pt1 | contig 14089 bp, 11 predicted proteins | sample MGYA00242984_ERZ507984 | MGnify/ENA primary metagenome ERZ507984 (study PRJEB26167, sample SAMN06115395) | human gut metagenome | host: Homo sapiens | place: China:Hubei | collected 2016-05-19... | reverse complement strand
GTCTCGGTCTCCTCCTTGAAGGTGGTCTGCAGGATGCCTGCACGGCCTGCGCCGATGCCGGAAGCGTATGCCAGAGCAATATCCTTAGCCTTGCCGGTGTAGTCCTGCTCCACGCAGATCAGAGAGGGGCAGCCCTCACCCTCGGTGTACAGGCGGCGGACGATGTGGCCGGGGCCCTTGGGAGCGATCATGATAACGTCAACGTTCTTAGGAGCGGTGATGGTCTTGAAGTGGATGTTGAAACCGTGTGCAAAGGCCAGTGCCTTGCCCTCGGTCATGTAGGGAGCCACCTGCTTGTTATAGATATCAGCGCACAGCTCGTCGGGCACCAGCATCATGACAACGTCGCCGGCCTTGGCAGCTTCTTCCACTTCCATGACCTTGAAGTTCTCGTGAGTTGCTGCGAATTCAGAAGCCTTTGCCCAGTGAGCAGAACCCTTGCGCAGACCGACAACGACGTTCACGCCGCTCTCGGCAAGATTCTCAGAGTGTGCGTGGCCCTGGCTGCCGAAGCCGATGACAGCGACGGTCTTGCCGTCCAGCACGCCGAGGTTGCAGTCGGAATCGTAGTATTTCTTGATAGCCATGGTAGTTGTTCTCCTTTTTGTTTTGTGTTTATTCAGTGGCTGATTGTAAACGATCTTATATTTTCGCTCACTGTGGAGCGGAAAAGCTCAGGTCCGTTCTGGGCAGTGGGTCCCCGGCAGAGGCAGCTGTGCTTCGCGCACCTCCTGCGGAGGCTTCTGCATATGCTGATGCATCCCGCCGCGCTCCAGTGCGGTAACGCCGGTGCGGCACTGCTCCAAAATTTTGTAATCTGTAAACATCTTCAGGAAGGCATCGATCTTATCCGGCTTGCCGATCAGCTCGAACACCATGCTGTCCGGCGAAAGGTCGATGATCTTGGCCTTGTAGATGCTGGCGATCTCCCGCAGCTCGCTGCGGTTGTGCACATCGGATGCTACCTTCAGCAGCAGCAGTTCCCGTTCCAGAGATTTTTCGCCGTCCAGCACGAACACCTGACGGGTAACTTCCAGCCGTTCGGTCTGCAGGATCAGCTGCTTGAGGGCCTTGTCATCGCTGGTAATGGTCACGGTGATGCGGCTGACTGCCGGGTCGTTGGTGGCCGAGACCGTCAGGCTGTCGATGTTGAAGCCGCGGCGGCAGAACAGGTTGGACACACGGGCCAGAACACCGCTCTGGTTGTCCACCAGCAGGCTGATGACCCTGCGCTTGTTGGATTCCATATTGCTGTGCCCTCCTTATTCCATGATGATATCGTTGATGTCGCCGCCGCCGGGGATCATGGGCAGCACCTTTTCGTCCTTATCGATGATGCACTCGATCCAGGTAGGGCCTTTCTGCTTCATCGCATCCGCAAAAGCAGCCTGAAACTCCGGCAGGTTTCTGCAGCGGTAGCCTTTCAGGCCAAAGCCCTCGGCCAGCTTGACGAAGTCCGTCTTGCGGTGGGGGTCGGTCTGGCTGTAGCGTTTTTCGTAGAAGGTGGTCTGCCACTGGCGCACCATGCCCAGCACCGAGTTGTTGAAGATCACGGTGATGATGGGCAGCTCATAGCTCACGGCGGTGCAGGCCTCGTTCAGGTTCATGTGGAAGGAGCCGTCGCCGGTAAACATGACCACCCGCTGGTCGCGGCCCAGAGCCATCTGTGCGCCAATGGCGGCACCGTAGCCAAAGCCCATGGTACCCAGACCGCCGCTGGTGATAAAGCCGCGGCTCTTGGCGTGGCGCAGGTATTGTGCCGCCCACATCTGGTGCTGGCCCACATCGGTCACATACACGGCTTCGGGGCCGCACTGGTTGCACACCTCGCCGATCACCTGATGGGGCATCAGGCGGGTGGGGTCGGACACCGGGTGGTAATCCTGTGCCTGCCACTCATGGATCATCTTCATCCAGTCGGGATGCTTCTTTTCCTCGATCTGCGGCAGCATGGCGTTCAGCACGTAAGCGGCATCGCCTACGATGGAAAGATCGACCTCCACATTCTTGCCCAGCTCACTGGGGTCGATGTCGATCTGGATGATGGTGGCATTCTTTGCAAAGGTCTTGGGATTCAGCGCCACACGGTCCGAAAAGCGGGTACCCACCGCGATCAGCACGTCACAGTCGGCCACGGCACGATTGGAGGTGTAACAGCCGTGCATACCCACCATGCCAATGTTCATCGGGTCGCCGTAGGGCACGACGCCTGCGGCCATCAGGGTGTAGGTGGCCGGGATCTCTGCCTTGTGCAGCAGATCACGCAGCGGCTGGCAGGAGGCTGCGCTGCGCACGCCGCCGCCAAAGTAGACCAGCGGTCGCTGGGCCGCATTGATAAGATCCGCTGCCCACTTGACCTGCTCCGCGTTGAAGGTGGTCACGGTGCGGATGGGCTCCGGCTTTTTGGGGGTGAACTCGCATACCGCCGCTGTCACGTCCTTGGGGATATCCACCAGCACCGGGCCCTTGCGGCCGCTCTGTGCAATACGGAAGGCAGAGCGCATGGTATCGGCCAGCTCTTCCACACGGCGCACCGTGAAGTTGTGCTTGGTAATGGGCATCGTGATGCCCTCAATGTAGGCTTCCTGAAAGCCGTCCTTGCCAAGGCCCGCCGTGGCTACGTTGCCGGTGAAGGCCACCATGGGCACCGAGTCCATGTAAGCGGTGGCAATGCCGGTGACCAGATTGGTGGCACCCGGGCCGCTGGTGGCCAGCACCACACCGGTGCGGCCGGTGGCACGGGCATAACCGTCTGCCGCGTGGGCCGCGCCCTGTTCATGTGCCGTCAGCACATGGGTGATGCGGTCCGAATTTTTGTACAGCTCATCGTAAAGGTTCAGCACTGCGCCGCCGGGATAGCCAAAAAGGGTGTCCACGCCCTGCTCGCAGAGGACCTCCACAAAAATCTGAGAACCATTCAACTGCATGGTGAGTTTCTCCTGTTTTCCTAACCTTTTTCCACTTTTTACACGTTCCCGGGGAGCTTCTTTTTAAAAGAAAAGGCCTTTGTCCCCTGTTAAACCAAGAGACAAAGACCTTGTGATCATCAAGCTCTCTGCGGTACCACTCTCGTTGGCGTGCTGTGCACACCCTCTCACGGGCTTCCAACAAAGCCCTGCACGGTAACGGCTGCAACCGGCGCTGCTTACAAGGGTTTTGCACCCGTTGGGCAGGCTGCTCCGGGATGATTTTCCGCACGAAGCACTGACTGCCTTGCACCAGACGGCAGCTCTCTGAACAGTGGGGATCGTGTGGTACTTTTTCCCATCTGCGCATTTGTTGATGTAAATTATACTATAAATCGGCCTTTTGTCAATCGACAATTTGTAACCTGAATCACCCCAAACATGAAGTTAATTGAACACCTCTTGCGCCATGGCACAATGCGCTGTATACTTCTGATATGCGCGCCTGCGCGTTTAATTTAAGACCAACTAGAGGACAGGAATATGAAATTGAGAGAATGGAATGCCCGGCTGCACGGGCTTGTTGTTTTCCGCAGCCTGCTGGACGACCCCGTTGTGGCAAAGCTTTTGGACCTGACCGACCGCATGGAGGCGGGCTGCTCCTCCTACGGCCCGGTGTGCGATGCCGTAGCCGCCTTTGAGGCCGCTTTGTTCGAGTACACCACCAACTGGGGCAGCTACCTGAGCAATGCTGTGCTGGAGGCCGAGACCATCTGCGTGCGGCAGGCCGCCGCCGGGCAGCTGGACGCGCTGCTGCAAAGCGCCTTGGACAGCGAGCTGCAGTTTTTGCAGCAGCTGTGCGGGCTGACGCTGGACGAACTGTTCCAGACCGCCTACTCGGAGCAGGCGCAGCGGCCGGAGTTGGCGTTCCTGCCCCGGTGGCAGACCTGTGAGCTTGACCTTGCCGCCGCCTACGCCCAGCGCATGAGCGAGGTGGGCAAAAAGGGCTACGGTATGTTTGCAAAGCACCATGTATTCACGGTGGAGAACGGCCAGCTTGTGCCGGTAAAATACCCCGACCCGCAGCGCCTTTCCGAGCTGCCCGGCTACGAGAAGGAGCGGGAAAAGGTGATTGCCAACACAAAGGCGCTGCTGGCCGGGATGCCCGCCAACAATGTGCTGCTGTACGGCGATGCCGGTACCGGCAAATCCAGCGCGGTAAAGGCCATTGCCAACGAGTTTGCGCCCGAGGGACTGCGGCTGGTAGAGGTAAAAAAGAACCAGCTGTATCAGATCCCCGACCTGATGGACAAGCTGGCGGCAAACCCGCTCAAGTTCATTTTGTTCATCGACGATCTGAGCTTTACCGCCAACGACGACAACTTTGCCGCCTTGAAGGCCATCTTGGAGGGCAGCGTAGGCGGACGCGCTCAGAACATTGCGGTGTACGCCACCTCCAACCGCCGCCACCTCATCAAGGAAACCCTCTCGGACCGCACCGGCGACGACATCCATGAAGCCGACACCCGGCAGGAGTTGATGAGCCTTTCCGCCCGGTTTGGCCTGACGGTCACCTTCCAGCGGCCGGAGAAGGCCCGGTTCGAGACCATTCTGGAGCAGCTTGCCAAGCAGCACAACATCCAGATGCCCACCGAGCAGCTGCTGCTCAAGGCCGAGGCCTTCGCTCTGCGTGCCGGCGGCCGCAGCCCCCGGGTGGCCAAGCAATTCATCGAGCAATGCGAGGCCGGGGTGCAGAAGTAAACGCACCAGTTTTAAACGTTATCAAAAAGCGGGACACCAAAGCATCCGCAGATGCTCCGGTGTCCCGCTTTTCTTATCTTTATTCGCTCAGTCCCGCACGGCGATGCACTCGATCTCCAGCTTTGCGCCCTTGGGGATGGCTGCCACCTGCACGCAGCTGCGGGCTGGGAACGGCTCGGCAAAGGCCTTGGCGTACTCTGCGTTCACTGCAGCAAAATCGTTGATGTCGGCCAGAAAGATCACCGTCTTGACCACGTTGTTCATGGAAAGCCCCGCCTCGGCCAGAATCGCCTTCAGGTTGGCAAGGCTCTGTGCGGCCTGCTGCTCCACGGTATCAGCCATGGTGCCGGTGGCTGGGTCTACCGGGAGCTGACCGGAAACAAACACCATGTTGCCCAGATCCAGTGCCTGACTGTAAGGACCGATGGCGGCAGGTGCGTTGGCGGTAGATACGACTTTCATAGTATATTTTCTCCTTTATATTACATTATGTTTAGAACAAATTTGCTTTTTTCTTCGGATAGAGCCGGATGAGGGGGTAATTTCCTGTAAGCTGCTGCTTGCCTGCGCCCTCATCCGTCTGCTCACTACGTTCGCATCCACCTTCCCCCGTCCGGGGGAAGGCTTTCACTCTTGCAAAACGATGAAGTTTACACCCGCTCGCTGACCAGCTGGAAGCCGGCCTTGGTCAGCTCGGTGCGGATCTGCTCGATCTGGTCGGCATCGCGGGTCTCCAGCGTCAGCTTGAGGAAGCAGCTGGAGATGGGCATATTGGGGTCGGAGCCGTCATGCTGCACCGACACCACATTGCTGCCGCAGCGGGATACCACCTCGGCCACCTTTTTCAACTGGCCGGGCTTGTCCTCCAGCGCGATGGTCAGGTTTGCCTTGCGGCCGCTCATCACAAGACCGCGGGTGATGACGCGGTTCAGGATGTTCACATCAATGTTGCCGCCGGAGATGACGCAGGCCACCTTTTTGCCCTCCACCGGCAGCTTGTGGAACAGCACTGCCGCCACCGGCACAGCACCTGCACCCTCAGCCACCAGCTTCTGGTTCTCCATCAGGGAGAGAATGGCCGCCGCCGTCTCGTCCTCGGTCACGGTAACGATATCGTCCACATACTGCTCGCATAGCTGATAGGTCAGCTCGCCCGGGGTCTTGACCTGAATACCGTCCGCAAAGGTGGAAGCAGATTTCAGGGTCTGGTACTTGTGCTCGTGCAGGCTGCGGTACATGCTGGGGGCACCCTCGGCCTGTACGCCGTACACCTTCACTTCCGGGCGCAGGCTCTTGATGGCAAAGGCCACGCCGGAGATCAGGCCGCCGCCGCCCACCGGCACGATGACCGCATCCAGATCCGGCAGCTGATCCAAAATCTCCAGACCGATGGTGCCCTGGCCTGCAATGACCTGCTCGTCATCATAGGGGTGGATGAAGGTCATGCCGGTCTCTTCCTGCAGCTCCACGGCCTTGTCGTGGGCGTCATCGTAGGTGCCGGGCACAAGGCAGACCTCTGCACCCAAGTTCTTGGTGTTTTCCACCTTCATGATGGGGGCACCGTCCGGCATGCAGACGATGCTCTTGATGCCGCGGCGGGTGGCGGCCAGCGCCACACCCTGCGCATGGTTGCCGGCCGAGCAGGCAATGACGCCCTTGGCGCTTTCTTCGGGCGAAAGCTGGCTGATCTTATAGTAAGCACCGCGCACCTTGAAGCTGCCGGTGGCCTGCAGGTTCTCGGTTTTCAGGTAGAGCTGGCAGTCCTTGGACAGCTTGGGGGCCTCGATGAGGTCGGTCTTGCGGGCAACGTCCTTGAGCACAAAGGCGGCGTGGTAGATTTTATCCAGAGTCAACATGACGATTCCTTCCCTTTTTCGTTTCCGTGATGGCATCCAGTATATGTTACCAAAATTGTTTTGTCAAATGAATTTCGTTCACGATAGAAGCACATAAAAAGAGAACTGCCGCAGACGTTTCGTCCACAGCAGTTCTCTGCCTTGTTTTTTATGCGGTTATGTTGTTGGCATCAACGGCCGCGTCCGCCGCCGCCGCCATGGCTGGAGCCGCCGCCCATGCCGCCAAAACCGCCGCCGCCGAAGCTGCCGCCGCCGAAGGAACCACCACCGAAGCCGCCGCTGCGGGGCGGAGCGCTGCGGGGCGGGGTACGGCGCGGCGGCGGAGAGCTGCGCGGGCCGCGGCCGCCGTAAGGGCCGGGACCGCCAAAGCCGCCATAGGGGCCGCCCGGCGGGGGCGGGGGCGGGTTGCGGCGTCCGCGCGGCGGACGGGGTCCTCTGTGCCAGGGGCCGCCAAAGCACCAGAACAGGCCGCTCAGCGGACCGGAGAAGGTGTAAAGGATCACCGACACGATGATGAGCAGCAGGATGATCGTGAACAGGATGGTGACAAAGCCCAGCAGAATGTCGCCAAAACCGCCGCTGCTGCTGTTGTCATCATAAGCAGGCTCGTTATAGGAGCCGTTGTTCGTGTTCCCGCCCGAAAGGCTCACGCCGTAGATGTCCGCGATGGTCTGGGCCACGTTCCGGGCGCAGGTGGTCACGGCGTCGTCATAGTCCTGCCGGACGAAGTCGTCCTCCATGGTCTGGGCAAGGGCACTGGCCTGACTTTCCAGCGTGGTGTTGCGGAAACCGTCGCCGTAGGTCAGGTAGTAGTCGCCGTCCTCATACTCCTGCGACTCCATCACCAGCAGGATCAGCACACCGTTGTTCTCCGACGACGAGCCGATGCCCCAGGTGTTGAAGGCCTGCAGGGCGTAGTCCTCGGTGGTCAGATTTCCGGTGTAATCCACCGTCAGCACGCCGATCTGCGCCCCGCTGCAGCTGCTTTCCAGCTGGGCGTTCAGGTCGGTGATGGTCTGCACGGTGCTGCTGCTCAGGACATTGGCATCGTCCACCACACACTGGCCGCTGGGCAGCGAGGGCAGGCTGGCCGAGGCCGCAAAGGCCGGGCACAGGGCCGCCATGCTGACCACGAACACCAGCAGCAGTGCGCTGAGTTTTCTTGCAATGTTTTTCATGCGAAGGGCTCAACCTCCTTCACGCCGGCAAGGCCGCCCAGCACATTGGCCGGGAACCCGCCGACTTCGTTCTGATAGTTGTAGACTGCTTCGTTGTATTTCAATGTGCCGATGATGGTGCCTGCGCTGTTGAACTGGCCATACTGGCCCTGCACAGCGCCCATCTTCATGGGGTCGGCGGCCTGCTCCTGCAATTTGGCATAGAGCTGGTCGATGGCCTTGCCCAGCGTCTCGTTGGCCTGATACAGCGCGTGCATGGAACTGCCGTTGTAGTAGCTCAGGGAGGTCAACGCCTGACTCTTTCCGCCAGACTGCACGGCGTCCAGACAGGCCGAAAAGTCATCCAGCGCCGCCTGCGCGGTCTGTACTTCCGCATTGTCGGCCCCCAGCGTATTGCCGGCGGTGGTGATGACGTTTGCCGCCGTATTGGCCCGGGCGGTCAGTTCCTCGCTGAGGTTGTAGCCGTTGTCGGCAGACACGCCCACCGTGAACCACTGCCGGGCCGCGTTGTATTTGCTGCGCACCTTGGCGCTGCCAAAGCCTGCAAAGGCCGCCAGCATCACCACGATGCTCAACGCCAGGGCCACGGCCTGCCGGGTGAGGGCGGCGGGCAGTTTTGCTTCCAGCCCGGCCAGCTTCTGCTGCAGCGGGGTCAGCTGCACGGCCTGCTCCGGGCTGGCCTTTTCGCGGTAGCTGCCCGCGTCAAAGCCGCCGGGGGTGCCGGTCTGCTTGGGGTTAAAATCTGCGTTTGCCATTTCAGCTCCGGATCTCCATCATTTTGGATTTCAGTTCGTCCTCGATACGGGTCAGTTCCTGCTCGGCGGCAGCGCGCTTTGCGCGGCCCTCGGTCTGGATCTTGTTCAGCTCGTCCAGCGTCTCGATCAGGCTCTTGTTGGTCTGCTGCAGGGTCTCGATGTCCACCACGCCGCGCTGGGACTCCTTGGCCGTCTCGATGGTGCCCAGCTTGAGCGCCTCGGCGTTCTTCTTGAGCAGGTCGTTGGTCATGTCGGTGACGGCACGCTCGGCCTGCATGGCCTGCTGGCTGTGGGCCAGGCCCAGGGCCAGCACCATCTGGTTCTTCCACAGGGGGATGGTGTTCACGATGGTGGACTGGATCTTCTCGGCCATCATGGTGTTGTTGTTCTGCAGCAGGCGGATCTGGGGGCCCATCTGCAGGCTGATGTTGCGGGTAAGCTCCAGATCGTACAGCTTCTTTTCAAAGCGCTCGCACTGGTCGGCCAGGTCGCGGGCCGCCTGGGCGTCCTCCGGCAGGCCGGAGGCCTTGGCCTTGTCCATGGCCTGTTGCAGCTCCCCTGCACGCACCTCGGCCAGCTTCTTTTTCCCGGCCAGAATGTACATGCTGAGCTCCTTGAAGTAGGCCATGTTCAGGTCATACATCTTGTCCAGCATGGCGATGTCCTTGAGCAGCTGCACCTGATGGGCCTCCAGCATGCCCTGGATATTCTCCACGTTGGTCTCGGCCTTGTTGTACTTGGTCTTGAGGGCGTCGATCTGGTCGCCCTTTTTCTTGAAGAAGCCCAGAATGCCCTTCTGCTGCTCTTCGCCTGCGTCAAAGCTCTTCAGCTCGCCGATCAGGTCGGTGATCATATTGCCCACTTCGCCCAGGTCCTTGGTGGACACCTTGGAAAGAGCTGCTTCGGAGAAGTCACCGATCTTCTTCTGGCAGGCGGAGCCGTACTGCAGCACCTGCTGGCTGTTGGTGATGTCGATCTTCTGAGCGAAGGCGTCCACCATCGCCTGCTCCTCGGGGCTGAGCTTGACCTGTTCGGCCTCGGGGGCCGCAGCGGGTTCGGGCTGCTTTTCCTCGGCGGCAGGTGCTTCCACCGGGTCGAGGGTCAGGGTGGGAACAGCGGGTGCGTCTAAGTCAAAATTGAACGTATTATCAGCCATGAGAGATTCCTTCCTTTCCAAATCGATACACGGCCTTGCCCTCTCCGTCAATGCTTCACATTGCCACCTCTCCCAGAGGGAGAGGCTTTTCCGGGGGCCGGTATGCTGCAAGTTTCCACCAGAGGCTCTCCCTTTGGGAGAGCTGGCGCGTTAGCGCCTGAGAGGGCAAGCCAGTTTTAACTCAGTCCCTGCCCCTTCATCATATTTTGGAGCACCGTCAGATCCGCCGAGAGGTCCATGCTTTCAGCGGCATACAGTGCATCCAGCTGGTTTTCGAATGCAGTGGCGATGGAAGCCGCGTTCCGCTCCACCTCTGCCCGGATCGAAGCGGCATTTTCGCCCCGCACGCCCTGACGGGCGAGTTTTGCGTACTGTTCCAGCACATTCACCGCGTCGGGCAGATAGTAGTTTGCAAAGCGGCGTACCTGCTTTGCCTTGGCGGGGCTGGCTTCCACCGTCTCCACGATGGAGCGGCCTGCCTTTTCCATCCGGGTCATGGCGGCGGAAAGCTCCGGGTCGGGCAGGGCCTCGTTCAGCGCGTGGAGGGCGTCCAGCTTCTGCTGGATGTCGGCCAGCATCTCGTCCACATCGCCGCTTCCGGTGTGGAAAGGCACTTCATGCTCCACCACCCGGGGCGGGCAGACCTTCTTTGCCGCGCCGAACATCACGGCTGCGCCGCCCAGCGCTATCAGCAGCGCCCACAGCTTATATACTGGCAGCACCGCGCACAGCACCGCGAATACCAGCGCCGCCGCATACCACGGCAGGACGCTGGGCTTTTGGGTGCGGATGATCTTGCTCATGCATTTTCTCCTTTCCCGAAGAGGCGCACCGCCCCTTGTACTCTTCCATAATAAATCCTTTTATACACAAAACGCAAGTGTTTCATGAATAATTTACAGGTTGGAAACGGTTATATAATCTTTGAGGGCCTCGCCCCAGACCTCGCGCAGGGTTTCGGGGCGGCAGGCGGCGTTGGCGGGGCTGGTGCTGGGCAGTTTGACCGCCGGAATGCCGGAGACCGGCAGCAGATATTTGGTATAGATGCGGTAGGCGGTGGCCCCGTTGCAGAACACTGCCTCAATGGGTGCTTTTGCTAAAAGAGATGCAATGTCGTTCGGCACCACGTCCCGGATAGAGGCGTCCGACGCGCCGGTGATGGTGCAGCTTTCCAGCGTGTCCCACAGGGCGAGACCGTGGCGGAGGATGATGCCCTTTTTGGCCTCGATGTCCTCCCGGGCGGGGACAGGCTCGCCGGTGAGAGCTGCCATCATGGGCCAGAAACGGTTCTGCGGGTGGCCGTAGTAGAAGGCTATCTCCCGGCTTTTGGGGCTGGGCCATGTGCCGAGGATGAGGGCGCGGCTGTTTTCAGAGTAAACGGGTGCGAAGCTCATCGTTCTATCGTCTCCCATGCAGAGCCGAAGCTGCGGTCAGAGGGCTCCGCCTTCGGGCCGTCGAACCACAGCTCTTCAATAAGGGCAGCAAGTCCGTCTTCCCGCACGTCGCCGATGACGCGGTCAGCGGCGGCTTTGGCTTCGTCGGTGCCGTTGGACATGCAGCAGCCGAGGCCGGCTGCTTTCAGCATCCCCACATCGTTGGCGGAGTCGCCTGCCGCCACGGCCTCGGCGAGGGAGAGGCCCATCTTTTCGCAGAGGTCTGCGAGGCCCGCGCCCTTGTCGATCCCGCCCCGCACGATGTCGTAGAAGTGGGAGCCGTCGGGCAGCTGGCCGCCCGTCTGCATGAAGTGAAGGCCAAGGTGGCCGTACTTTTCGTTGAACCGCTCCAGCGCCCCCTCGGGGAAGAGGCAGAACGCTGCGTGAGGCATATCGATGAGGTGGCGGTCCTGGTCTTCGCCGTCCACGCAGTCCAGACCGACGCTGTTCATCCGATCGTAGTGCTTGTGGAGGATGTCATACTCGCAGTAAACATAGTATGCATCCTTGAAGTTAAATTGCAGGGGGTAGTTGTAGTCCTCACAGAAATCCACCAGCGCGTACATCTCTTCACTGGTCATGGGGTGCTCTGCCACGATGGCACCGTTCTTGTCCACGACGCAGGCACCGTTGCAGGTGATGGCATAGTCGAACCGGATGCCGCCCAGCTGACCTTTCCGGTTGATGGCTGACCAGGCCCGGCCTGTGCTGAGCACGAATTTTCCCCCGGCGGCCTGAAGCTTCTTCACGGCCTTGACCATGGCCGGACGGGGCTGGCTCTCCCCGAAGGGGACGAGGGTGTTGTCGTAATCGCTTGCGAGAATTTTATATTGCATGGTGTTCTCCTTATATCTATATATAAGTTGAGTATATCACAAAATAGAGGCTTTGTCTCCAAAATAAAAAGCACCTGCACGCTTCTCCGAAGAAAAGGTGCAGGTGCTTTGCAAATACTCAGGCGATGAAGGCCACCACGATTTGGATGCCCACGCCCACAGCGGCGCCGCAGGCCCAGGTCAGGCCGGTGATGAAGAGGTTCTGCTTCCAGGAGGGATTCACCCGCCACAGCACGGCGAGACCCACGCCCGCGCCGGTGCAGAGACCGGCCACGAGGCTCGAGAAGCGGAGTGCGCCCTCGACGTAGAGCTGGGTCATCAGGACGCTGGCGGCACAGTTGGGGACAAGGCCCACCAGTGCGGCCACCACCGGCTGGAAGAAGCCCATCTGGCCCAGCACCGAGGCAAAGACATCCTCGCCTACGCCCTCGACGATGAGGCCGAACACGAGGCTGAACACGAAGATAAAGACAAAAATCTCGAGGGTGTGGCGGAGCGCGGCCTTCCAGATGGGCTGGGGGTGGCCCTCTTCGTCGCTGTGCTCCTCGTGGCAGTCCACCTCGTCGGCGTGGCCGGTGTAGCCGCCGCGCAGGCTGCGGGGCAGGGCCTTGCGGAGGACGAAGTCCAGCATAAAGCCCACGAAGACAGCGTACACGACCTTGATGACCATCAGCAGGATCAGCTTATCCCAGTAGGCGGGCATGGACACCAGCAGGGGGATAGCCTCGTCGCTGGTGGCGAGATAGACGGCCATCAGCGTACCCAGCGTGATGACGCGGGAGGCGTAGAAGTTGGAGGCGATAGCCGAGAAGCCGCACTGCGGCACACAGCCCAGCACCGCGCCCGGCACCGCACCCCAGCGGCCGCCGCCCGCCAGCAGGGCCTCGATGCGCTCACCGTGGCGGGTCTCGACATATTCAATAAAGAGATAGGCTAAAAACAGGAAGGGGAGCATCTTGGCGGTGTCCACCAGAGTTTCGCTCAGTACATCCAGAAAAAGTTCCATTGTTTGATACCTCGTATATAAGGGTTGGATTGTTTTTTGCAGGGATAAGTTCTCTTTTGCGTGCCAAAAGAGAACCAGAAAAGCACCCGCGATTGAGAGGCTCGGCGGTGGCGAAGCCATGAAAGCCCCAGTGGGGCTTTCAAGCCGACAGTCCGGTTTGCGAAGCAAATGCCGCGTGTTTAGCGCGGCAAGGACAGGGAGGCACGAACTAGGGGCTACTCGCCCCTAGTAACCCCGAAGAGGAAGTCAAAGCGGAAAAATGCTAGCCGCTTCGCTAAGACGGGTTGCGGTGCCCAGCGTCCACTTCGTGCCTTGGGCGGCACTCGTGTCCTGCTGACCGCGGCCCCAACAGCTCCTCCCTGTTTCCGCCGCAGGCGGCGGTCGTCGCTGTTGCACTTTTTTCTCACTTCTCCGATTTGCTACTTCGCAGCAGATGTTACTTCATTGCTATAAATTGCAAATAGGTTGCGTTTTAGGTGCAGGGAAGAGTATACACGGATTCTGTGTGAAATGCAAGACCAAAATGCAATCTTTTTGCATTTTTCTCAAAAGAATGACTCTTAAAACCTTTTTTGGAAGAAATTTGATTAAACCTATTGACAATATGGGTATGAGGGAATATAATGCAGGCAACAAAACCACACGCCTTGTAGGTAAGTGGGAATTTCGGAAAGGAGGGTACTCAAATGACGCTGATTTGGAAAAGTCTTCTGCACGCCAACTTTCGCTGCGGGCGAATGTACAGCGCCCGGGCCGAGAAACAAACTCTGAGCCATAGCTGTACGGTGCCCTCTATGCCGCGAATGTGCGAGCGAATGTGACGCCCGAGACAGACAAAAGGCTCTGAGCTGAAAACGATTTCTTTGCCCGGCAGACGAAAGGTGAAACTCCCCACGCTGCCGGGCATTTTTATGAGTAAAAATAATACTTTGAGTACAGATAGAGAGGGAAAATACTATGTCTAACTATAAATTTGAGACCCTGCAGCTTCACATTGGCCAGGAGCAGGCCGATCCCGCTACCGATTCCCGTGCTGTGCCTATCTACCAGACCACTTCCTATGTCTTCCGCAACAGCCAGCACGCCGCTGACCGCTTTGGTCTGGCCGACGCCGGCAACATCTATGGCCGTCTGACCAACTCCACCCAGGATGTGTTCGAGAAGCGCATTGCTGCTCTGGAAGGCGGCGTGGCTGCTCTGGC
>ENA-ORCN01001684-ORCN01001684.1-human-gut-metagenome-genome-assembly--contig:-NODE-1684-length-14112-cov-11.831564_pt1 | contig 14112 bp, 9 predicted proteins | sample MGYA00242984_ERZ507984 | MGnify/ENA primary metagenome ERZ507984 (study PRJEB26167, sample SAMN06115395) | human gut metagenome | host: Homo sapiens | place: China:Hubei | collected 2016-05-19... | reverse complement strand
TTCAAACCTTCAGGAGCTACACAGATGTAGGAGGTACAGACTGCCGTCATAAACAGAGCCGGCAACAGGGTGATACAAGACTAAAAACAAATAACCTGTCGAACAAAAAAACTTCATCACTTGTACACTTTCGCTCGCGATTTACCCCTAAATTTACCAGCCTTCATACTGTCTATCCGACGGCCTCCAACACGGTTCAGGCGGTAGATGAAGTGGGCCATGACGTAGCTGTTGATGCCGTTGTACTGGGTTACGGAGCGCGACGACGTCGACAAACCGCGTGCCAGGTTACTCTTTTGCCGCAGCAAGTCGAAGGTTTCCACGCAGACTGTGGCATTGCCGCGCCAGAAGGTCTTCGACACTTGTGCGTCCCAAATCAGTTCGTCCTTATTGAAATTGGCGTCGGCATATCCCCTTCGGGCCTGGTTCACGAGGTTCGTCACCACGCTCACCTGCCAGGGCAGGTGCAGGGTAAGGGCCATTCCGTAGGAGTAGGAATAGGGCTCCTGGTTATTCTGCGGGCGCAAAAGGTTCTTCTCGAACGTATAGTTCATGGCGCCGTTGGCCGACAATTCCAGCCATTCGTTGCGGTAAGCTCCGCTCAGGCGCCCACCAAGGCGGGTGTTCGTCACGGAGTTCTTGTCCTCTTTCCGGGTGGAAGAGTCGTACAGATAGCCCACATTGTTCTTGAAGCTGGCCGACGTATTGGCATGGATTGTGAACTTCTTGTTGCGGAGAGCCGTGTTGAAGCCCACGGAGAGGCTGCCGCTCCAGTCGCCGTTGATGTTCTTCGACGTCGTGATTCGGCCGCCCGTCTCCTCGTTATAGACGGTACTGGTGCTGATGCTGTTCTGCACCAGCGACAGGTTTCCGTTGACGATGACCGACCGTTGCCAGTCGGGATCGTAGGTGTTCATGTTCAGCCGCACGGCGTGTGTGAAAGCAGGAAGCAAGCCCGGATTGCCCACACGTATGTTCAAGGGGTTCGAATTGTCGGCTATCGGCAGCAGAGACTCCATGCCCGGCTGCGAACTCTTCCCGCTGTACTTGAACTGAATCTGGCTTACTTTGGAGAACTTGTAACGGAAATCGATCTTAGGAGCCACGTTCAAAACATGACGTACCGTATCGACACGCACCTCTGCCTTGGTATAATCGAGGCGCGAACGCTGGGGTTGCAAGGTGACTCCCACACTGAAACGATACTTGGGACGCACGATTCTCATCGTAACAGACACGTCGTGATTGTAGTAATGATACTGTGCCTTCTTGCCCAAACTGTCTATCAAGTGGGTCTCATGTCCCTGGGGAAGGGGGTCACCGGGCATCCATCCGTCGTACGAAGCGAAGTCGTAAGTGTGCTTGTCGCTCAGTGTATTCTTGTAAAGGAACTGGTAGCTGAACTGCAGGAATACGGCCTGTGCCAGGGGTTCGCTATAGGTAAACTGTGCACTGTAATTCCAATTGTCGCCCACGGTGGCTATGTACTGGCGGCGTACGTTGACCGAATCCTGCCCGTTGGCCCCCGTCATGCGGTGGTAACGGGTGAGGTTATCGCGCAAACGGTCGTTGTCCGAGTTACCTCCGCCCAGCCCCAGGCGCAGACCCACGTTGCGTCCACGGTCGTTCAGTCGCCGGTTCAGCGTCATCGACACACTGCCGCTCCAGCGTCCGGCGTCGGTCCACGAGCTGTTTCCCGTCGAGTTGATGCGCACCGAGTCGAGGGCTTCGTTGGCAGGCGCATCGGGTCCTATATAGTCGTCCGTATGGTCCACCAGTGTCAAAGGGTCGCGGTTGTAGCTGCTCGAGCGGCTCAGCTGGGTATTGTCTGTCCAGCCCAAGAAGAGGTTAGGCCGTATGAGAAGGGTGGTTTTGTCGTTGGGTTTCCACTCCAGACGGAAGGAGCTTCGAAAGGATGCGTCGCCGCTTTCCGTGCCCGAAAGCGTATTCGAGAACGTACTCTTCGACGAATAGAAGCGTTCGGAAGCGCTGTTGCTGTTCACTTGGTTGTCGCTGTTCACAAACTGAAGGCTGCCGTCCAGGTCGAATTTCTCACGGTCGAGCACGAGGTTGACACCCACATTCTGTGCGGAAGTCAGGCCCCGGTTCTGCTTCCAGTTGGCTATTGCCCCGCTGGAGAAGTTCTTGTCCGCCACATTGTTGGCCGATGCCACCAGCGAATAGCGGGAGTCGTCGGTGAAATGGTTCACCATCAGCTTGCCCGAATAGCGATCTTCCGTACCTCCGGCCACGTTCACATTGCCGAACCATCCCTTGTTGCGCCCCTTCTTGAACTTGACATCGAGCACCAATTCGTCCTCTCCGTCATCGATGCCGGTCATGCGTTCCATATCCGACTCCTTGTTGTAGGTCTTCAGCTGCTCTATCATTTCTACAGGCAGGTTCTGCAAGCCGGTCTTCAAGTCACCGCCGAAGAACTCCTTTCCGTCGACCATGATTTTCTTCAGTTCCTGCCCGTTGATCTTGATTTTACCGTCGTCGTCCACCTCGGCGCCGGGCAGCTTCTCCACCAGTTCCTCGAGTACGGCACCTTCGGTCACCTTGTAAGCGGCCGTATTGTACACTACCGTGTCTTCTGCCACCTGAACAGGGGGCGCCTCGGCCGTAATGACTGCCTCAGCCAGCATCACTGCATCGGTTTCCATCGCTACACTTCCCACGTCGGCCGCCCCGCCTTTCGAGGGGGAGGTGACCGGTATCATGCGTTCCTTCAAGCCGATATAGGATACCTTCAGCACATAACTTCCCCGTCGGGATACCCGCATGGCGAAGCTTCCGTCCGCCTCGCTCACCATGCCTTCCACAAAAACCGTATCGGGTAAGGAGAACAATTGAAGGGTCGCTTCCGCAATAGGCTCACCGTCTTCCTTGCCGACAACCTTGCCCTTCAGCAACCAAGCCGCACTTTGCGCATAAGTTCCGCACAAAGGCAACAGGCATAAACACACGGCCAACAGCCTTTTTTTTCTATTCATACAGTTCTTCTCGACCAACAACTTGCTAGCCTCATTACTAAAGACGTTATATTTATTATCCTATACGATAGAAAAACAGCAAATTGGTTTAATACAGATGTTCAACAACATTTTTATGCCTATGCCATCAAGATATCACAATCTTCTATAACTCTTAATATTTTAGAAACTGCTATTTTTCCTATGTTCTTTATGACGCAACACAAGCCATAGCAACAGCACAATGACATAAGAAGCAAACACAGTTACATATTTTTCGGCCACACTAATCTCTGAATTGCGAGGCAAAAAATAGGCAGCGGTTGCCGATATATAAATCAGCAATGCCAAACTCAAGGCAGACGACTTCTTCATTTTTTTCATGCTCTCCCCTCCCTTCTCAGCTTTTCATATTTAGTCTTCCAGATATTGAACCATACAAAAGCTACAATTGCAACTCCCATTGCAATCAGCCCCGCATTCTGAAGCCCCAAATTCAAACCTTCAGGAGCTACACAGATGTAGGAGGTACAGACTGCCGTCATAAACAGAGCCGGCAACAGGGTGATACAGAAACGAAAACGAGCACGTTCACGCACCAGCCAAACAGTAACGGCCCACAAAGTAAAGACAGATAAGGTCTGATTGGCCCACGCGAAATAACGCCAGATGATCTGGAAACCATCAGCATCGCGCAAACTATAGATCAGCAAAGCGGTGGCAACAACGAACATGGGAATACATATGTACAAACGACTCCGTATAGATTTCTGCTCTAACTTCAGAAAATCGGCTACAATAAGGCGAGCTGAGCGGAAAGCCGTATCACCACTGGTAATGGGAGCGGCAACAACACCCAAGATAGCCAACACACCACCGATTTCGCCCAACCAATCTTTGCTGATATCGAATACAACGATGGAGGCATCACTGATACCCATACCATTCTCATGGAAAAAATAAGTGGCAACCGTTGCCCATACCAAAGCGACAATACCCTCGGTGATCATAGCTCCATAGAAGATGGGGCGCCCATGACGTTCGCTCGTCATACAGCGTGCCATCAAGGGACTTTGTGTAGCATGGAAACCCGAAATGGCTCCACAGGCAATGGTAATGAACATCATCGGAAAAATTGGAGTCGTTTCAGCCTTGGGGTGCGTGTTTTGCATTCCATCCCAGACCTCAGGCAAGGCAGGAAAATGTACATAAAGCATCACCAAAATCCCTACTGCCATGAAAATAAGAGCCACAGCAAAAACAGGGTAAATCTTGCCGATTATCTTATCTACCGGCAACATGGTAGCAAGGACATAATAAATGAATATAACTACAATCCAGAAAGTCATATCGAGGGATTCGGGTGTCAACTTAGCCAAGAGTCCTGCAGGAGAAGCCACAAAGACAGCCCCCACCAACATCATCAGCAACACAGTAAACGCACGCATGACTTGCTTGGTAGTCAAACCCAAATAACGACCAATGAGTTCGGGCAAGCTTTCGCCTCCGTTACGTAACGAAAGCATACCAGCCAGGTAATCATGAACGGCTCCTGCAAAAATACTGCCCAGTACAATCCACAAATAGGAAGCTGTACCAAACATTGCTCCCATAATAGCACCAAAGATAGGCCCCACGCCAGCAATGTTGAGAAACTGTATCATAAAGACTTTCCAAGTCGGCAAAGGTATATAATCAACTCCGTCTGCTTGTGTCAGCGCAGGAGTTGGACGATCGTCCGGACCGAAGATGCGTTCCGCCAAGCGTCCGTAGAGGAAATAGCCGGCAACCAATGCCAACAAAGCAATTGTAAAAGTAATCATAGTAGTTTCTTTTATTATTTTTTTGGAAGCAAAAGTAATTGTTTTCTATTTATCTTGCACTATTTAGCAACAGTTTTTGTAATTTCGCCGACAAAAAAATAAGAATAAGCAATTTTCGCATGATAAATATAAACCGCATATACTTGCTGATTGTTTTCAGTTTCCTGATACTGTTCAATTTATCCGCACAACCTGCTCCCAAGTACGAAGTACGCGCAGCATGGATAACCGCAGTATACGGCCTCGACTGGCCACGCACCAAGGCGACAACCCCAGCCGGCATACAAAAGCAGAAGGAAGAGCTGGTAGAGATCCTGGACAAACTGAAAGAAGCCAACTTCAATACCGTGTTGTTTCAGGCACGTACACGTGGCGATGTCCTCTACAAATCGGACATAGAACCCTATAATTCCATTCTGACAGGCAAAAGTGGCAAGGACCCAGGTTACGATCCACTGGCTTTTGCCGTAGAAGAGTGCCACAAGAGGGGCATGGAATGTCATGCCTGGATGGTAACCATTCCACTGGGAGGACGCAAACATGTAGCCTCACTGGGCAAACAATCTGTTACTCGCCGACAACCCAAAATCTGCGTACCCTATAAACGCGAATATTTTCTCAACCCAGGCAATCCTAAAACGAAAGAATACCTGATGAGCCTGGTCAAAGAAGTCGTGGAAAGATATGACGTGGATGGTGTACATTTCGACTACTTGCGCTATCCCGAACGTGCTTTCCGCTTCCCCGACAGCTATGATTATCGGAAGTACGGCAACGGACGTAGCCTCGACCAATGGCGCAGGGACAACATCACGGAAATTTTACGCTACATATATAAAGGTGTAAAACAACTGAAACCTTGGGTCAAAGTCAGCACCTGCCCTGTAGGAAAGTATCGTGATACCAGCCGCTACTCATCCAAAGGATGGAATGCCTTCCATGTTGTCTACCAGGATGTACAAGGATGGCTGGGCGAAGGTATTCAGGATCAGATTTACCCCATGATGTACTTCCGCGGCAACGCTTTCTATCCGTTCGCCCTCGACTGGCAGGAGCAAAGCAATGGCCGCCACGTAGTGCCCGGCCTTGGCGTCTACTTCCTCCACCCCAGCGAAGGCGACTGGAGTCTGGACGAAATACAACGGCAAATCAACTTCATACGTAACCATCACCTGGCAGGCGAAGCGCACTATCGGGTGAAATTCGTGACAGACAATACCCAAAACTTGTATGACATACTTCAAAACGATTTCTACGCCTACCCTGCCCTGCAACCTCCTATGACATGGGCAGACAGCATCGCCCCTTCAGCTCCATCCGACCTGAAAGCCGAACAAATCTCTGAAGGATACACGCGCCTGCGTTGGAAAGCGTCAATCGACAACGACAAGCAAAACGCACCTGCTTATGTGGTATATGCCTCAGACGAACTGCCTGTCGACACACAAAACCCTGCAAACATCGTAGCTACAGGCATACGTGAAACGGAATATATCTATGCTCCGATCCTGCCTTGGACAACGCGTCGCTATTTTGTCGTAACGGCCATAGACAGATATGGCAACGAAAGTGAGCCTTCGGCTCCTGCCAGTCGATATTAATCCACCTCGAGCAGTGCCAGGCAACGGCTTTCAGACGTAACGGGCACCAAAGGAAGGCAGCCGCGTACCAGCCGTCCGCCTTCTATAACAGGAGCCGATTTCCTCATTCGTTCAGCATAAGCTTCGTACAAGGCGCCAGGTGTAGGGGAATGTTCGATATGAAGCAAACCGCTCAAGTCAGGAGCCAGTATACGCTCTGCCAAACGAAGTGCCACAATTCCCATATTCATACGCAGGTTGACTTCCACCATCGGATGAAGACGAAAGCCGTCCCCCTCTTTACACACCATCATGTCTACTCCCAAAGGGCCTCGATAGCCTGCTTCAGCATATTCCTCTAACAGCAGAGCTACACGTGTGCACAAACTATCCAATACTCCAACAGAAACATAGCGTGACATATATTTTTCAAAAAGGGCAGATGAAAGGACCCGATTCCCCAAGTAACGACCTCGTCTATCGGTCATGAACAAAGAATAGCCTTCAAAAACAACTTTTCCACAAGCGTCAATCACAAACTCCATCGCAAAATCATCCACCTTATTATATATGGGAGAAGCTATTAACACCCCTTGTTCCTTCAAGACACGTCCGCACCATCCCTCCACGGCAGAAAATCCATTTCTGCACCAACACAACCCCTTTCCGCTACTGGACCATGGAGCCTTGAACACCACTCCACCCTGATGCGCCTCGACATACGTCCGACAAGCGTCCAGCGTTTTGAAAACTTCCGCCTCACCACAATACGCCCCATCGGCAGGCAACTTACCCAACAAAGCCTCGGAAGTTTGTCTGGACGCCAACGTCCGATAGTTTTCTATCTCATCAGCAGAAGGCAAACGGCCGGCAGCAACACCATTCTTCAGAAAGAAATGACGAATAGCAGGATTCCATCCCCAAGGCGACATTTCCACCTCTTCCATCCGCATCACATCGGCACCCGTCACAACCTCTACTTGCAGATTGAACAAAAGGCACATTTGCGATGCGTAAAGCATAGCTTTCCCATCGGGAATCCATACCTTTTCTCCCGCCCTCGCATACCATAAAGGAAGCAACGCCAGATCGCGTGTCATCCCACGTACCTGTTCGGGTGCCAGATAATGCTTCCCATTGCAGGCCAAAGCCAAATCCGTATCTGGATTAAAAACATGCAGCTTCATACTTTTTTCATTTTACGGGTACAAACTTACGCAATTTTTGCAATGTCTACTTTGCAATTCTATAAAAAAGCTATATCTTTGTGGCCGATAAGAGTTTAATGATATGGAAGCATTCTACCGCACACACGCCTATCTTGTGGAGCACACAAACGCTCCGGTTCGTCGCGACCTCATGGACGAGATTGACTGGAACGACCGTCTCATAGGCATTAAAGGAACGCGTGGTGTAGGTAAAACGACTTTTCTGCTTCAATATGCCAAGGAGAAATTCGGGACCGACCGCTCCTGCCTCTTTATCAACATGAACAATTTCTACTTTTCCGGCCACGGCATCGTAGAATTTGCTTACGAATTCCAACGCCGCGGCGGCAAAGTACTCCTGATCGACCAGGTATTCAAGTTTCCTAACTGGAGTAAGGAGTTGCGCATGTGCTACGACCGTTTCCCCAACCTGAAGATTGTCTTCACTGGTTCGTCGGTCATGCGCCTGAAAGAAGAAAACCTCGAACTGCGCGACATCGTAAAAAGTTACAACCTGCGTGGCTTCTCTTTCCGCGAATTCCTAAACCTTCAGACAGGCATGAAATTCCACTCCTACACGCTGGACGAAATCCTGAACAATCATGAACAGATAGCCAAAGGCATACTGGCCAAAGTACATCCGTTGGACTATTTTCAGGATTACATGCACCATGGATTCTACCCCTTCTTCCTCGAAAAGCGCAACTTTTCCGAAAATCTGCTCAAGACCATGAACATGATGGTAGAAGTGGACATCCTGCTCATCAAGCAAATCGAACTGAAATACTTGTCGAAAATAAAAAAGCTGTTGTATCTTTTGGCAGTAGACGGGCCTAAAGCGCCCAACGTAAGCCAACTGGCCAACGATATAGAGACTTCGCGCGCCACGGTAATGAACTACATCAAATACCTGGCTGACGCCCGCCTCATCAACATGGTCTATCCGGTAGGAGAAGAATTCCCCAAGAAGCCGGCCAAAATCATGATGCACAATTCAAATCTGATGTATTCCATCTACCCGGTCAAGGTTGAAGAGCAGGATGTGCTTGACACGTTCTTTGTCAACACCCTGTGGAAAGACCACAAGGTGAATCGAGGAGATAAAAACGTCTCATTCATGGTAGATAAGGACAAAGCTTTCAAGATTTGTCCGGAAGGGATCAAAATAAAAAATAATCCTAACATGGTGTATGCTATGCACAAGATGGAAATCGGACGTGACAACCAGATCCCGTTGTGGTTGTTCGGTTTCTTGTACTAAACACACACGGTAAAAACGCAAAAAACGAAACTAAAATAAAAAAGAGATTTTTCACTTAATAAATTCATTTAGTTATGACTAAACAGAAAAAATTCATCACTTGTGATGGTAACGAAGCCGCTGCTCACATCTCGTACATGTTCTCCGAGGTAGCAGCTATCTACCCCATCACCCCGTCATCTACGATGGCTGAACACGTAGACGAATGGGCTGCCGCAGGTCGTAAGAACATCTTCGGCGAAACAGTATTGGTACAGGAAATGCAGTCGGAAGCTGGTGCTGCCGGCGCTGTACACGGCTCATTGCAGGCAGGTGCACTGACTACCACCTACACTGCTTCTCAGGGTCTGTTGCTGATGATCCCCAATATGTACAAGATTGCCGGTGAAAACCTGCCTTGCGTATTCCACGTATCTGCACGTACACTGGCTAGCCACGCTCTGTGTATCTTCGGCGACCATCAGGACGTTATGTCTTGCCGCCAGACAGGCTTCGCCATGTTGGCTGAAGGATCTGTACAGGAAGTGATGGACCTCGCCGGTGTTGCTCACCTGTCTACACTGAAGGCACGCGTTCCGTTCATCAACTTTTTCGACGGTTTCCGTACTTCTCACGAAATCCAAAAGATCGAGAAGCTGGATAACGAAGACCTCGCTCCGCTGATCGACCAGGAAGCTTTAGCTGAATTCCGCAGCCGCGCCATGAACCCCATGACTCCGGTAGCACGTGGTATGGCTGAAAACCCCGACCACTTCTTCCAGCATCGTGAATCTTGCAACAGCTTCTATGATGCAGTTCCTGCCATCGTGGAAGACTACATGAAGAAGATCAGCGAAATCACTGGCCGCAATTATGGTCTGTTCGATTACTATGGTGATCCCGAAGCTGATCGCGTCATCATCGCCATGGGTTCTGTAACAGAGGCTATCCGCGAAGTTATCGACTACCTGCGTGCTAAGGGCGAAAAAGTAGGTTTGGTAGCTGTTCACCTCTACCGTCCGTTCTCGGCTAAGCACTTCCTGGCAGCTGTACCTAAGACTGCTAAGCGCATCGCCGTACTCGATCGTACTAAGGAACCGGGTGCTAACGGCGAACCTCTTTACATGGATGTTAAAGACTGCTTCTACGGACAGGAAAATGCCCCGCTTATCGTTGGCGGACGCTATGGTTTGGGTTCGAAAGATACCACTCCGGCACAAATCTTTGCCGTTTACGACAACCTGTCATTGCCGACTCCGAAGAACCACTTCACGATCGGTATCGTAGACGACGTAACCTTCACTTCTCTGCCTCAGGAAGCTGAAATCGCAGTAGGTGGCGAAGGCATGTTCGAAGCTAAGTTCTACGGTTTGGGTGCTGACGGTACAGTAGGTGCCAACAAGAACTCAGTGAAGATCATCGGTGACAATACCGACAAGCACTGTCAGGCATACTTCTCTTACGACTCTAAGAAGTCAGGCGGTTTCACTTGCTCTCACCTGCGTTTCGGTGACACTCCTATCCGCTCTACTTACCTGGTTAATACACCTAACTTCGTAGCTTGCCACGTACAGGCTTACCTGCACATGTACGACGTAACCCGCGGTCTGCGCAAGAACGGTTCGTTCCTGCTCAACACTATCTGGGAAGGCGAAGAGCTGGCAAAGAACCTGCCGAACAAGGTGAAGAAATATTTCGCACAGAACAACATCACCGTTTACTACATCAACGCTACTCAGATTGCACAGGAAATTGGTTTGGGCAACCGTACCAACACTATCCTTCAGTCTGCATTCTTCCGCATCACAGGCGTTATCCCCGTTGATCTGGCTGTAGAACAGATGAAAAAATTCATCGTGAAGTCTTATGGCAAGAAGGGTGAAGATGTTGTAAACAAGAACTATGCTGCCGTTGACCGTGGTGGCGAATACAAACAGCTGACTATCGATCCGGCATGGGCTAACCTGCCTGATGACGAAAAGGCTGCCAACAACGATCCTGCATTCATCAACGAAGTAGTTCGTCCTATCAACGCTCAGGACGGCGACTTGCTGCCGGTATCTGCCTTCAAGGGTATCGAAGACGGTACTTGGGAACAAGGTACTGCCAAGTACGAAAAACGCGGTGTTGCAGCATTCGTACCCGAATGGAATGCCGAAAACTGTATCCAGTGTAACAAGTGTGCTTACGTATGTCCTCACGCTGCTATCCGTCCGTTCATCCTCGATGCTGAAGAGCAGAAGGGTGCTAACTTTACTCAGCTGAAAGCTGTTGGTAAGGTATTCGATGGCATGACATTCCGCATGCAGGTTGACGTACTCGACTGTCTGGGTTGCGGCAACTGTGTTGACGTATGTCCGGGTAATCCGAAGAAAGGTGGCAAAGCCTTGTCAATGGTTCACCTAGAAAGCCAGATGGGCGAAGCAGCCAACTGGACTTACTGCGTAGAAAACGTGAAAAGCAAACAACACCTGGTAGACATCAAGGCCAACGTGAAGAACTCTCAGTTCGCTACTCCGCTGTTCGAGTTCTCTGGAGCTTGCTCTGGTTGCGGCGAAACTCCGTATGTGAAGCTGATTTCTCAGCTCTTCGGTGACCGTGAAATGGTAGCCAACGCTACAGGATGTTCTTCTATCTACTCAGGTTCTGTCCCTTCTACTCCTTACACCAAGAACGAGAAGGGTCATGGTCCTGCATGGGCTAACTCATTGTTCGAAGACTTCTGCGAATTCGGTCTGGGTATGGAACTGGCCAACGAAAAGATGCGTGCCCGTATCGCCAAACTGATGGAAGAAGGCATTGCAAACGAAGCTACTCCGGCTGAATACAAAGCTATTTTCACTGAATGGTTGGAAAACAGCCTGGATGCAGACAAGACCAAAGACATCTACGAGCGTATCGTTCCGATGTTGGAAGCTGCCAAAGACAAATGTCCGGTTTGCGCAGGTATCTACAACCTGAAACAATACATCGTAAAACGCAGCCAATGGATTATCGGTGGTGACGGTGCTTCTTACGATATAGGTTACGGTGGTCTTGACCACGTTATCGCCAGCGGTAAAGACGTAAACATCCTCGTACTCGATACAGAGGTTTACTCTAACACAGGTGGACAGTCTTCTAAGGCTACTCCGGTAGGTGCTATCGCTAAGTTTGCTGCTGCCGGTAAGCGCGTACGTAAGAAAGACCTCGGTCTGATGGCTACTACTTACGGTTATGTATATGTTGCTCAAATCGCTATGGGTGCCGACCAGGCTCAGACTTTGAAGGCTATCCGCGAAGCAGAGGCATATCCCGGTCCGTCACTCATCATCGCTTACGCTCCGTGTATCAACCACGGTTTGAAGGCTGGTATGGGTAAGAGCCAGGCAGAAGAAGAGAAAGCCGTTAAGTGCGGTTACTGGCACTTGTGGCGTTACAACCCGGCTTTGGAAGCTGAAGGCAAGAATCCGTTCCAATTGGATAGCAAAGAACCGAACTGGGAAGATTTCCAAGGTTTCTTGAAGGGTGAAGTTCGTTACGCTTCTGTAATGAAACAATATCCTACTGAAGCTGAAGAACTGTTTAAAGCTGCTGAAGAAAACGCTAAATGGCGTTACAACAGCTACAAACGTCTTGCCAGAGAAAACTGGGGAGCTGATACAGCTGAATAATAAGTAGAAATACTTTGTACATAATAAAAGGCAGGAATCCTGGAAACAGATTCCTGCCTTTTTTGTTTATATCTTAGAAGTAACGATTACTTCTCACGAAGATATTCATTAAAACTCTAAAGATATGATCGGATTTGTTATTTGGATTATCGGTTTGATACTGACTTTCAGAGCTGCCATAGAGATTTGGAATATAAATGCGGCTGTAGAGAAAAGACTTATAGCGATTGTATTAATCGTTCTTACCAGCTGGCTGGGACTACTTTTCTACTACTTCTATGGTAAAGAAAGAATGGCGGGATGGTTGAAGTAGTGTTTGCATATCAATCTTTCTCAGGAATCCAACTGTTCACCAGTTCCTGATGTTCTTCCATCCATTGACGGGCAGCCTGTCTTTCCGTTGTCTGCGCCTCTTCCAGAGCAGTCATTAAGGAGCTGATTTCCGCATCTGTCAGACGAATGTTGCCCAAAAGTTCGGCAGCAAAAGGGTCTTTCTCGCTAAAACCTTTCCATGCTATGGTATGAATGGATTCCGTATTTCCATATATCAGCTTCGGGTCCTGAAGAACTTTCAGCTTGAAACGGTCGAACATCCAGTGAGGCGTCCATCCCGTCACGACAATCCAGTCTTTCTTATCAATCGCTTTCTTTAGGGAAGCAGTCATGGCAGGTCCGCTCGAAGTCATCAGTTTATAATCCAATCCATAGTCTTTGATGGCCTGATCGGTAGCTTTCATAATACCGGCTCCGGCATCAATACCGACAATCTGACCGGAGAAACGTTCCTTTTCCGCGTTCAGTTCTTCGATTGAGTTGATCGTAACGTAATCCGGAACCACCAGCCCGATACGGGCACCATCATAAATATCCCCGATAACTTCGAGTTTATCCCCGTATTGTTTCATATAATCTTCCATAGTGACAGGCATCCAGACATCCATAAATACGTCTGCTTTCTTACGGGAGATAGAGGTAAATATAGGTGCAAGGTCGGCATTCAGCAACTTTACATCGTACCCCTGATCTTCAAAAATCGCTTTGGCAAGGTTTGTCATTGCAATACCTTCCGACCAGTTGGCATAAGCGATACTTATCTTCTTACTCTTTCCGTTGTCTCCGCAGGAAACGAAGGTTAAGAGTATGCCGGCAATAAACATTGCCGCAATCATTTTTATCTTATTCATTGATTATTCCTTTCTTTGGTGTGATTCTTATTTCTTTTTACTTTTTCTGTTATCTGCCATACCCTGAGTGATGCGGTCCAGCACGATCGCCAATATCACGACTGCGATACCGCCTTCAAATCCGAGTCCGATTTTCATTTGGGTGATACCTTTCAGCACGATTTCTCCCAATCCTCCGGCAGAAATCATGGCGGCAATCACTACCATCGAAAGTGACATCATGATCGTCTGGTTGATTCCCGTCAGAATAGTAGGCAACGCCAAAGGCAATTGCACCTTATAAAGAAGCTGCCAGGGAGTAGCTCCAAAAGAGCGGGAGGCTTCTACTACGTTTTTAGGAACCTGACGAATGCCCAGACCGGTCAGACGAACCACAGGAGGCATTGCAAAGATGATGGTGGCTGGAACAAGTAACACTTCAAAAAAGAAAGACACCGGATTGTCACAGG
>ENA-ORCN01001676-ORCN01001676.1-human-gut-metagenome-genome-assembly--contig:-NODE-1676-length-14168-cov-13.302817_pt1 | contig 14168 bp, 12 predicted proteins | sample MGYA00242984_ERZ507984 | MGnify/ENA primary metagenome ERZ507984 (study PRJEB26167, sample SAMN06115395) | human gut metagenome | host: Homo sapiens | place: China:Hubei | collected 2016-05-19... | reverse complement strand
CTTGGCCTTCTTCCTTTTCATGTGTTTCACGAGCATGCACATTACGGATGCACGCATGTTCTGTATCGAGCAGGTAAACAATGATGTGCTGACTTACTACCGTGTGAAGAACCGGAACTGCAAACCGGAACCGATAAAGATTCCGATGCCGGTACCTGCGGAAAAACTTCTGGAAGAATGGGCAGAGGGTAGGGAAGAAGGACGTCTGTTCAGGAACGGTAAAGGCAGAGGATGCAGGAACGGATATCATCATATTAAATGATGCAGAGGCGTTGGAGGGAGAGCTGGATCTGTCCCTTGGAAATATATCTTTTTCCGAGGAAAATGGTCAGTTGGCAATTTCATATTCTAAAACAGATGATTCCGGCAAGGTGGTTACAGCAAGGCTAATAGACCAGTCCTATGATAAATGCTATCGGATCACTTCATCTGGGAAAGTAGAGAATTATCATCTCTCTGTGAATACTCAAGCTTCCAAGGAACTAAAGCTCGTATTAAAGAACCTTACGATTACACCGGCAGAGGCTATCGCACCGATTCAGATAAACGGAGAGTCCCAGGTGATCACCTATCTGGAAGGGGAAAACAGGATTTTGATTAATAAATCAGGGAAATCTTCATCTTCACCTGCCGGCATCAGCGTGGCAAAAGGTGCGAAGCTTACGATTGACAGTGAACCGGAACAGCAGGGCTCCATAGAGGTGCTCAATAACACAAAGGTAAGCAAGACGGGTGCAGCAATTGGAGGAAATGTAGGACAGGATACAGGAATCATTCACATCAAGGGGGGAACTGTAATTGCAAAAATGACGGATTACAATCCTAGGGGAGCTGCCATCGGTGCTTCGGCAGGAAAAAGTGTAGAAGAAAAAATTTAAAATGGTAGACCTTGATTGCGCAAACTGTGCAGCAAAAATGGAAGATGCAATCAAAAAAATTGATGGTGTAAATGATGCAACGGTAAGTTTTATGATGCAGAAGCTTACGATCGATGCAGATGATGTAAGATTTGATGAAATCATGCAGGAAGTCGTTGCTGTATGCAAGAAGGTAGAGCCGGACTGCCAGATTCAGCTGTAAAACCGGAAAAGGTATGAAAGGGGAGAGTCTTCTATGATGAAAAAACAGAAAATAATGCTGTACCGTATTATCGCAGCGTCAGTTATTTATGTTCCTCTTTTTGTACTGGAACATATGGGAAAACTGGAATTTCAGTCCGAAATTCCGGTGCAGTTTTTGTTATTTATGATACCTTATCTGATCGTGGGATGGGACATCATTTACCGGGCTGTGCGCAATATCAGTCATGGTCAGGTATTTGATGAGAACTTTCTGATGTGTATAGCAACGTTTGGTGCACTTGGAGTAAAGGAATATTCGGAAGCGGTAGCGGTTATGTTGTTCTATCAGATCGGGGAGTTATTCCAGAGTTATGCAGTCAACCGTTCCCGCCAGTCAATCAGTGCAATGATGGATATCTGTCCGGAATATGCGAATATTGAAGAAGACGGAAAGCTCAAACAGGTTGATCCGGATGATGTAGAGATTGGTACGGAGATCGTCATCAAAGCAGGAGAGAGAGTTCCTCTCGATGGTGTGGTTGTATCGGGAACATCCTTTGTAGATACTTCTGCACTGACCGGAGAGTCGGTTCCGCGAGAAGTAACAGAAGGTTCCGAGATTATCAGTGGTTGTGTAAATGGAAGCGGACTTCTTAAGGTGCGCACAACGAAAGAGTTTGATGATTCTACAGTTGCGAAGATTCTGGAACTGGTTGAAAATGCCAGCAGCAAAAAGGCACATGTAGAGAACTTCATTACAAAGTTTGCAAAATACTATACGCCGATCGTGGTTTGTGCGGCAGTTGTACTTGCATTCCTTCCACCAATCATTCTTGGCGGTGGATTTGCAGAATGGATTCAGAGAGCATGCATTTTCCTTGTAATCTCCTGCCCATGTGCACTGGTGATCTCTGTTCCACTTGGTTTTTTTGGAGGAATCGGAGCAGCATCCAAACAGGGCGTTCTGGTAAAGGGAAGCAATTATCTGGAAGCACTCTCTGAGATGAAAACGATTGTATTTGATAAGACTGGTACACTGACAAAAGGTGAATTCGTTGTATCAGAAGTTATTCCGAATGGATGGGAAAAAGAAGGACTTCTTGAAGTGGCAGCCCTTGCGGAAGGCTATTCCGATCATCCAATCTCAGCAGCACTCAAGAAAGCGTACGAAGAAGCGGAGCTTGGTGAGTTGTCCATGGACAGGGTGGAACAGGCTGAAGAAATCGCCGGACACGGAATCAAGGCAAAGATCGACGGAAGAGTTGTCTATGCTGGAAATGCAAAGCTGATGGAAGAAAAAGGCGTGGAATATGAGCCATGCACAGTCCCTGGTACGGTCGTATATCTGGCGGCTGAAAAAGAATTCCTCGGGACTATCGTAATTTCTGATACGGTCAAACCGGAAGCAAAACGTGCGATCGCGCAGCTCAAACAAAGCGGTGTCAAAAAGACAGTTATGCTTACCGGTGACAGAAAAGATGTCGGTGAAGCAGTAGCAGAAAGCCTTGGAATCGATGAAGTCTACACAGATCTCCTTCCGGGGGATAAGGTAGATAAGGTTGAAGCACTTCTCGGAGAACTCGGTGAGAAAGAAAAGCTTGGTTTTGTTGGTGATGGTATCAATGATGCACCGGTACTCTCCAGAGCTGATATCGGAATCGCAATGGGAAGCATGGGATCCGATGCAGCAATCGAAGCCGCAGATGTTGTTCTGATGGATGATAATATCCTTAAGATATCCTCCATTATGAGAATTGCAGGAAAAACTCTCCAGATCGTACATCAGAATATCGTCTTTGCCCTCGGTGTCAAAGTTCTGGTCCTCATCCTGGGAGCCCTCGGCATGGCCAATATGTGGGAAGCCGTCTTTGCCGATGTAGGAGTATCCGTAATCGCAATCCTGAACTCCATGAGAACACTGAAAGTAAAATAGATGTCAAAAGCATAATGTAAAACAAGAAAGAATTATCCTTAACGTGATGGGGATAATTCTTTTTTGTTTCATAGGAAATTCCAAAGGAACTTCCTATGAAATAAAAGGCACTGCGTGCCGGAGATGCGCACTCGCACGAAGATGAAGAATGTCGCAAGCGACCGCGCTCGGCGCGAGAATGTGCCGAGGCACATTCTTTCTTATTTCTGTTGCTTTGCCACACTAATTTATTCTACTTGCATTTTTGTCAGCGACAGTGTAAAATGACAAAACGGATTAGAATAGTGAAACCAAGAAGGGAGATACAAGATGGAACTGTTTATAGATATACTAAAAGATACAACAATCGACACTGTGAAACTGATACCTTTCCTTTTTCTGACATACCTTGCGATGGAATATCTGGAGAATAAAGCCGGTCAGAAGACGGTGCGGATGCTTCTTGGAGCAGGGAAAAAAGGACCTGTGATCGGTGGAATCCTGGGTGTTGTTCCGCAGTGCGGATTTTCGGCAGCAGCAGCAAATCTGTATTCCGGCGGAGTCATCACAGTTGGAACGATGATCGCTGTTTTTCTGTCTACATCAGATGAGATGCTTCCGATCCTGATCTCAGAGCAGGCGGATGTCCGTAAGATCATGGCAATTTTAATCGGAAAGATTATCGTTGGTATTGTTGCAGGGATTCTGGTTGATATCGGAGTGCGGGTGCTAGGCAAAGGATACCAGAGAGGGCTGCACATTCATGATATCTGTGAGCATGACCACTGTCACTGTGAAGAAGGAAGCATTGTAAAATCAGCACTCATCCATTCGGTACAGATTCTGGTATTTATATATGTAATTTCTTTTGCGTTAAATGCAGTTGTGGAGTGGATTGGAATGGAAGAGGTCATGAACGTGGTGACGCATTATCCAATTGCCGGAATTTTTCTGGCTGGTCTTGTCGGCCTGATTCCGAACTGCGCAGCTTCTATTACAATTACGAAATTTTATCTTGAGGGAGTCTTAAATGTCGGCAGTATGTTTGCCGGACTTTTGTCATGTGCCGGAATCGGACTGATCGTGCTTTTTAAGACGAACCATAGTTGGAAGAAGAATGTGATGATCGTCGCAACACTTTACGGAATCAGTGTAGTGTGCGGAATTATAGTGGAAATCCTGTTTGGAATGTAGTACAATATCCTTATATGGCGCAGAAGACTAAAAGGAACGAAAGAAGAGGATTTGAGATGGCTAAAAAAGGATTTATTGCAGAATTCAAAGAGTTTATTGCAAGGGGAAATGTAATGGATCTTGCAGTCGGCGTTATTATTGGTGGTGCATTCCAGTCGATTGTGAATTCTCTTGTAAATGATATGATCATGCCGGTGATCAGTCTTCTGACTGGTGGGGTCAATTTTTCCAACTGGGTGATCCGGATCGGATCTGGTGAGAATGACACGATCAAATATGGCAATTTTATTACCGCGGTGATCAACTTTCTTCTGATGGCACTTGTTATTTTTGGTTTTGTAAAAGTGATGAACAATCTTGCTTCAAGAACAGAAAAGCTGCTTAAGAAGGAGGAAGAAGCACCGGAAGCACCGGCTACGAAGATCTGCCCGTACTGCATGTCAGAAATCCCGATCGCGGCAACCAGATGTGCATACTGTACATCTGAGCTTCCGGCTGAGGATACGGACAAAGAAGAATAAAGAAAAGACAGGAATAATACGACAGAGAGGAACATAAAAACAATGGAGAAAATTATTTTAACAGGTGACAGACCAACCGGACGGCTTCATGTCGGACATTATGTTGGATCCTTAAAGCGAAGAGTAGAACTGCAGAATTCCGGAGAATACGACAAGATCTTTATCATGATCGCAGATGCACAGGCACTGACTGATAATGCAGATAACCCGGAAAAGGTACGTCAGAATATTATTGAGGTTGCACTGGATTATCTGTCATGCGGACTGGATCCGGAGAAATCCACGATTTTCATCCAGTCACAGGTACCGGAACTGACAGAACTTTCTTTTTATTATATGAATCTGGTTACGGTATCCCGTCTTCAGAGAAACCCAACAGTTAAATCGGAGATTCAGATGCGTAATTTTGAAGCAAGTATTCCGGTAGGATTCTTTACTTATCCGATCAGCCAGGCAGCAGATATCACAGCGTTTAAGGCAACGACTGTACCGGTAGGTGAGGATCAGCTTCCGATGATCGAACAGTGCCGTGAGATCGTACACAAATTCAACAGCGTATATGGAGAAGCATTGGTTATGCCGAAAGCGCTGATTCCGGAGAACGAAAGCTGTTGCCGTCTTCCTGGAACGGATGGAAAAGCAAAGATGAGTAAATCCCTTGGTAACTGTATTTATCTGTCTGATTCCGAGGAAGAAGTAAGACAGAAGATCATGGGAATGTATACAGATCCGAATCATTTGAAGGTATCTGATCCGGGACAGGTAGAAGGGAATTCCGTTTTCACTTATCTGGATGCATTCTGTACAGATGAACATTTTGAAAAATATCTGCCGGATTATAAGAATCTGGATGAATTGAAGGATCATTACAGACGTGGTGGACTTGGTGACGTTAAGGTTAAGAAGTTCCTGAATGCGGTTATGCAGGAAGAGCTTGCACCGATCCGTGCAAGAAGAAAAGAACTGGAGAAGAAGATTCCGGAGATTTACGAGATCCTTCATAAAGGAAGTATTGAAGCTGAAAAAGTGGCAGCACAGACTTTAAAAGAAGTAAAAGATGCGATGAAGATCAACTATTTTGAAGATCAGCAGCTGATCCAGGAACAGACAGCAAGATTTGCAGAATAAAGAAAGGCTTTAAGCCGGAGGAGAGATAATAATTATGGGTAAATATTTCGGAACAGATGGATTCCGTGGAGAAGCTAATGTAGTACTGACGGTAGAGCATGCGTTTAAGGTAGGACGTTATCTTGGCTGGTATTACGGACAGGAACACAAGGCAAGAATCGTGATCGGTAAAGATACCAGAAGAAGTAGCTATATGTTTGAATATGCACTGGCGGCAGGACTTACTGCGTCAGGAGCAGATGCATATCTTCTTCATGTGACGACAACTCCAAGTGTGTCTTACGTGGTAAGAACCGAAGATTTTGACTGCGGAATCATGATTTCTGCAAGCCATAACCCGTACTATGATAATGGAATCAAAGTGATCAACAGTAAAGGTCAGAAGCTGGAAGCAGAAGTAGAAGCCAAAGTGGAAGCTTATATTGATGGGGAATCCGGAGAAATTCCGCTTGCTAAAAAAGAGGCGATCGGAAGAACCGTAGATTATGCAGCAGGAAGAAACCGTTATATCGGACATTTGATCAGTCTGGCAACCCGTTCTTTTAAAGAGGTGAAAGTCGGACTGGATTGTTCCAACGGAAGTTCTTCAAGTATTGCCAAAAGCGTATTTGATGCACTTGGAGCAAAAACTTATGTGATCAATAATGAGCCGGATGGAACCAATATCAACACAAATTGCGGCTCTACACATATTAACGTGCTCCAGGAATATGTAAAAGAAAATGGTCTGGATGTCGGATTTGCATACGATGGAGATGCGGACCGCTGCATCGCTGTTGATGAGAATGGAAATGTTGTTGACGGGGATCTGATCCTTTATGTGTGTGGCAAATATATGAAAGAACATGGTCAGTTAAAAGACGATACCATCGTTACTACTATCATGTCGAATCTTGGACTTTATAAAGCATGCGACAAGATTGGCATGAAGTACGAAAAGACACAGGTCGGCGACAAATATGTCTATGAGAACATGGTTAAGAATGGATTCATGCTGGGTGGCGAACAGTCCGGACATATTATTTTCAGTAAGCATGCGACGACAGGAGATGGTATTCTGACTTCTCTGATGCTGATGGAAGTTATCATGGAGACCAAACAGTCCCTCGGACAGCTGACAGAAGAAGTGAAGATCTATCCACAGCTTCTGAAAAATGTGCGTGTGGCAGATAAGAAGACAGCAAGGGAGAATCCGGAAGTGGTCAAAGCAGTCGATGCAGTTGCAGAAGCACTTGGAGATGACGGAAGAATCCTTGTCCGTGAAAGTGGAACGGAACCGGTAATCCGTGTCATGGTTGAAGCGGCGACGGACGAGCTTTGCGAAAAGTATGTGACTCAGGTAATCGATGTGATTGAAAAAGAAGGACTCATCGTAGAATAAAAAATCTGAAATAGAATCGTGCAGAAAAGGATAGCTTGCAGATGAAAGTCTGTGGGCCATCCTTTTTTAGTTTGCGAACCATAGTCTGGATGTTTGAAAAATATTATTTGAATAATAAAGAAAAATGTTCTTCTGGTATAGATTTTCTATATTTTGACATGCTATTAAAAAGAAATGGAGGAAAAAGAAATGGAGGAAATGTTTTGTTTTCAATGCCAGCAGACCGCTCATAACACGGGCTGCGAAGGACATACAGGTGTATGTGGGAAAAAGTCGGATACAGCAAATCTTCAAGATGAACTGACTGGTGAACTGATCCGGCTGGCAAGGGCAGTTACAGAAAATGAAAGAAGCAGATCTTCGGATGAACTGATGTTAAAAGGTCTGTTTACCACGATTACAAATGTAAATTTCAACAGTGATACAGTGAAAAAACTGTCAGATGAGATCAGAGAAGAAGCAGAAAACAGAAAACCAGGAAAAAATGCTTATAATGTACAGAAGATCTGGGAGGCACCGGAAGATATCCGTTCGTTAAAGTCATTGATCTTGTTTGGCTTACGAGGGACTGCAGCATATGCTTATCATGCATGGGCACTGGGATATGTGGATGCGGAGATTATGAATTTCTTTTATAAGGGAATGAGGATTCTGGGAGAAGAAAAAGGGATGGAAGAACTGCTTCCGGTAGTCATAGAAACCGGTAAAATCAACCTGCGCTGCATGGAACTTCTGGATAAAGCAAACACGGAAAGCTATGGAGATCCAATTCCGATAGAAGTTCCGCTTACGATAGAAAAGGGACCGTTTATTGTAGTCAGTGGTCATGATCTGCATGATATGAAGCTGCTTCTGGAGCAGACCAAAGATAAAGGCATCAATATTTATACGCACAGTGAAATGCTTCCGGCACACGGATATCCAAAATTAAAGGAATATCCGCATTTGAAAGGTAATTTCGGAACGGCCTGGCAGAGTCAGCAATTTGAGTTCCATAATATTCCTGCGCCAATTTTATTTACGACAAATTGTCTGATGCCGGTCAGACAGAGCTATGCAGACCGGGTGTTTACAACTTCGGTGGTGTCTTATCCGGAGATGGTTCATATTGGTGCGGACAAAGATTTTACGCCGGTTATTGCAAAAGCATTGGAATGCGGTGGATATCCGGAAGATCATCCGATGACAGGGATTAATGGAGGAACAACCGTGATGACCGGATTTGCACACAACGCAGTTCTGGAAAATGCAGGAAAGATCGTGGATTTGGTAAAGCAGGGGAAAATCAGGCATTTCTTTCTGATCGGAGGCTGTGATGGCGCAGCACCAGGCCGGAGCTACTATACGGAATTTGCGAAAAAGACACCGATGGATACGATCATCCTGACGCTGGCATGTGGAAAATACAGATTGAATGATCTGAGGCTCGGAGAAATTGAGGGGATTCCAAGAATTTTGGATATGGGACAGTGTAATGATGCGTACAGTGCGATTAAAGTTGCAATTGCTCTTGCAGAAGCGTTTGGGTGTGAGGTAAATGAACTTCCACTGTCTATGATCCTGTCATGGTATGAACAGAAAGCGGTTGCGATTCTGCTGACACTTCTGGCGCTCGGAATCAAAAATATTTACCTGGGTCCGACGCTTCCGGCGTTTGTGTCACCGAATGTTCTGAATTACCTGGTACAAGAGTATCAGATTACTCCAATCAGTACAGTAGATGAGGATCTGAAGAAAATTTTAGGTTGAAGAGGTTTGAACGTGAGAAAAAGAAATCGGAAATAAGAAATGAAAAGCATTACTTCTGAAACGGAAAGCACAAAAAAGTGTGAGTAAAAAGAGGTAGTGCTTTTTTACATACTGTTTCCTTTACAAAAAGTGTCGTCTGTGCTAACATAAATATAACAATGGCGATGCCGGTACAATAGAAAAAGGAGTGCGTTTTATGCTGATTGAAATTGATTTTAACAGTGATGAGGCGATTTATATACAGCTCAGGAATCAGATCATTATGGGAATTGCCACTTCGACGATTCATGAAGGAGATACTTTGCCGTCTGTGAGACAGCTGGCAGATAATATCGGAATCAATATGCATACAGTGAATAAGGCATACAATGTCCTGCGGCAGGAAGGTTTTCTTCAGCTTGACAGACGAAGAGGTGCGGTGATCTGTATTGATGAAGATAAGCTGGAAGCTTTGCAGGATCTGAAAGAGCAGCTTCGGGTACTTCTGGCAAAAGGAAGTTGCAAAAACATTACGAAAGAAGAAGTTCATGAACTGGTAGACGAGATCTATGCAGATTATGAACAGAGATAGATTGAAAAAAGGAGACTAAAATTATATGGCAGAAAAGCAATATACAAGGCAGGCGCAGGAAGCGCTGAATATGGCACGGAAGATTGCAGCCGAACTGAAGCATCCATATGTTGGGACAGAACATCTTCTTTTCGGGCTTAAGAGGGTTTTTACCGGAGTTGCAGGGCAGGTGCTTGATAAGAATAAAGTCGATGAAGAACAGATGGAAAAAGCAATGGATATCCTTGTATCTGCTCCTGAGGCAGCTAAGAAGGAAAGAAAGCATCTGGAGTACAGTCCGAGACTTCGATATATTCTGGAAGAAAGCCAGAATGAGGCAGTGCAGCTTGCATCTGAAAAAGTCGGAACCGAACATCTTCTGCTTACAATGCTCAAAGATGGAGATTGTGTGGCTACCCGTATGTTGATGACCCTGAATGTAAATATTCAAAAACTTTTTCAGGATCTTCTGCTTGCGGCGGGAATTGATCCGAAAGAGTATATGGAAAATCAGAAGGATGGGGAAACTGTTGGCGGAATTATAGACCAGTACAGTACGGATCTGACACAGGAAGCAAGAGAAGGAAAGCTGGATCCGGTTATTGGACGTGAAAAAGAAATTGCACGTATCATGGAGATCCTGAGCAGACGGACCAAGAATAATCCGTGCCTTGTGGGAGAGCCGGGAGTCGGTAAGACAGCAATCGTGGAAGGACTTGCAAGACAGATCGCGGAAGGAATTGTTCCGGAAAGCATGAAAGATAAGCGGATCATGGTGCTGGATCTTCCGGGGATGATTGCAGGCTCCAAGTATCGTGGTGAATTTGAAGAGCGCATGAAAAAACTGATCCGTGAGGTAAAGACGGCGGGCAATATTATCCTTTTCTTAGATGAACTTCATACCATTATCGGTGCCGGTGGTGCAGAGGGCGCGATTGATGCATCCAATATTCTGAAACCATCTCTGGCAAGAGGGGAGATGCAGTTGATCGGTGCAACAACTCTTACGGAATATCGCAAGTATATTGAGAAGGATGCGGCTCTGGAAAGAAGATTCCAGCCGGTTACGGTTGAAGAACCGACAGAAGACGAGTGTATCCGGATCCTGGAAGGTCTGAAAGAAAAATATGAGGCTCATCATGATGTAGAGATCGAAGAGGATGCGTTGAAAGCGGCAGTACATATGTCATGCCGTTATATCAATGACCGTTTCCTTCCGGATAAGGCAATTGATGTGTTGGATGAAAGCTGTTCAAAAGTAAAACTTCGTGGATTTAAAGTGCCGGAGAATATTGTTGGGACAGAAATCCGCTGTGGAAAGCTGGAGCAGGAAAAAGAAGTGGCGCTGAAAGCAGGAGATATTGAAAAAGCATCGGAGCTCCATAGAGAACAGAAGGAAGCAGAAAAGAAATTAGAGCAGGCGAAAAAGCGTTTCAATAAAAAGAATGAAAAGAAAAAAGTTCCGGTAACTGAAGAAGATGTTGCGGATGTAATTTCCATGTGGACACGAATCCCGGTAACAAGACTGAATGAATCTGAGAGCGAACGCCTGAAAAAGCTGGATAAAACACTGGAGAAGCGTGTGATTGGTCAGGAAGAGGCAATCCAGGCACTTTCCAAAGCGGTAAAACGAGGAAGAGTGGGATTGAAAGATCCGGCACGTCCGATTGGTTCATTCTTATTCCTTGGTCCTACAGGTGTCGGAAAGACAGAGCTTTCCAAAGCTCTTGCAGAAGCACTCTTTGGCAATGAAGAGGATATGATCCGGGTAGATATGTCCGAATATATGGAGAAGCACAGTGTATCCAAGATGATCGGATCGCCTCCGGGGTATGTGGGACATGAGGATGGCGGACAGCTCAGCGAAAAAGTACGCAGAAATCCATATTCTGTCATTTTGTTTGATGAGATTGAGAAAGCACATCCGGATGTGTTTAATATTTTACTTCAGGTACTGGATGACGGACATATTACGGATTCGCAGGGAAGAAAAGTAGATTTCCGCAATACGGTTATCATTATGACGTCCAATGCAGGTGCCAAGGCAATCATTGAACCGAAGAAGCTTGGATTTACCCAGCAGGAAGACCAGAAGGCGGATTACAAGCGTATGAAAGCAAATGTGATGGACGAAGTAAAGCAGTTATTCCGCCCAGAGTTCCTGAACCGTATTGATGAGATCATCGTATTCCATCCGCTGAATGAGGACAATATGAAGAAGATCGTAGGGCTGATGTGTAAAGAAGTTGTGCAGAGAGCAAAAGAGCAGCTTGAAATTATACTGGTTGTGCGTGATTCTGTGAAGAAGCATATCGTTGAGACCGGAAGTGACAAGAAGTATGGTGCAAGACCGCTGAGAAGGGCAGTACAGAGCCAGTTGGAAGACAAACTTGCGGAAGCGCTTTTGAATGGTGAGATCAAACGTGGAGACCATGTGGAAGCCGGTATTTCTAAAAAGGAAATAAAATTTACAGTCAGAGAGATAAACAGCTAGCAAAAGAAGAAGTTTTATTATATAATAAGAAAAACGGTTCGGATGTGGAAAATTCACAGTCCACAAGTCGAAAGAGAAAGACCATTAGGAGGATTTGAACAATGACAGTAGTCAAAGAACTTATCAGAAGTGAATTAGACGGAACACTCAGTTTCGGTGATTACACTCTGGATACAAAGACAAAAAAGGATGGATTTGAATTTCAGGGAGATATATATAAAGTAAAGACATTTAAAGAGATTACAAAGCTTGAAAAGAATGGAATGTTCGTATATGAATCTGTTCCGGGAACTGCAGTAGAGCATTTTGAAGTATCAGAAGATGTGATCTCATTCAAGGTATCAGGGACAGGAGATGCACAGATCACACTGGAACTTGAACCGGATACAGATTATATCGTATATATGAATGATATGAATGTTGGTGATATGAAGACAAACTTAAGCGCAAAGCTTAGTGTAAGTGCGGAACTTGGAAAAGAAAGCGTTGAGATCAAGGTTGTAAGAAAGTAGGACAATGATTACAGCAAGAGTTGTTTGAAGTACATAGGTATTTAAGAAAAGTAAAAGAGTCTGCTTCGGCAGGCTCTTTCTTTACCGAAAGTATATAAACTGGGAACAGGCAAGAGAAGCAGTTGGTAATTTTTTAAGATAGATAAGGAGATGGAATATGGCGAAGGCAAAAAAGTCGGTTTTTTTCTGCCAGAATTGTGGGCATGAAGAATCAAAATGGCTGGGACAGTGCCCGATGTGCAAGGAATGGAACTCTTTCGTGGAAGAGCGTGTGACAACGTCGAAAACGGCAGCGGTTAAAGCGGCAAAAGAGATTCATATTGTACCATTGTCCGAAGTAAAGACAGAGAATGAAGAGCGTGTGACAATCGAGATTAAAGAACTGGACCGTGTACTGGGAGGCGGAATCGTACCGGGCTCCCTTATTTTAGTAGGTGGTGATCCGGGAATCGGTAAGTCAACGCTGCTCCTGCAGGTGTGTCAGAAACTGGCAAAAAAAGAACGAAAGGTTTTGTACATATCAGGGGAAGAATCGCTTCGCCAGATTAAATTGCGTGCACAGAGGATGGGAGAATTTAATGATCATCTGCTTTTGCTTTGTGAGACTAATCTGGAACTGATCCGCAATGTGATTGAAAAGGAAAAACCAGATACCGTGATCATTGATTCGATTCAGACAATGTACAGTGAAGAAGTCGGTTCCGCACCGGGAAGTGTGTCGCAGGTCAGAGAGGCAACAAATACGCTGATGCAGCTTGCAAAAGGGCTTGGGATTTCGATTTTTATTGTCGGACATGTTACAAAAGAAGGAACTGTCGCCGGTCCAAGAGTATTGGAACATATGGTAGATACGGTTCTGTATTTTGAAGGAGACAGGCATGCATCTTACCGGATTCTTCGAGGAGTGAAAAATCGTTTTGGTTCGACGAATGAGATTGGTGTATTTGAAATGCGAAGAGATGGTCTTCGGGAGGTGGAAAATCCATCAGAATTTATGCTGAATGGGCGCCCGGAAAATGCATCTGGATCTGTTGTGGCATGTTCTATGGAAGGAACACGTCCGATCTTGCTGGAAATCCAGGCGCTGGTATGCGAAAGCAATTTTGGAATGCCAAGAAGAACAGCAGCAGGAACAGATTACAACAGGGTGAACCTTCTGATGGCGGTTTTGGAAAAAAGGATTGGATATCATCTTGGAAATTATGATGCCTATGTGAATATTGCCGGAGGTATCAAGATCAATGAACCCGCGATAGACCTTGGAATCGTGATGGCGATCGTATCAAGCTATAAGAACAGACCATTTGATGAACGGACGATTGTGTTTGGAGAAGTTGGATTAAGTGGAGAAGTCCGTGCGGTAAATATGCCGGAACAGCGGGTGGCAGAGGCGAAGAAGCTTGGATTTGAGACGTGTATTGTGCCGGAAGTATCTCTGGATAGCGTGAAGAGTATTGGTGGGATCAAAATCATTGGAGTGAAAAGCATTAACGAGGCAATCGGACTGATTGAGTAGGAGAACATGTAAAGAGGAAACAGGATAGATGTGATAATTTCTGTTCCCTCTTTTACATAGCAATGATGTTGGAGTCAAAAGGTATTTTGACCCCTTTGATACCAGATTGCTACGTGCTTTGCACTCTCGCAATCCTCAAAAACATTCGTA
>ENA-ORCN01001674-ORCN01001674.1-human-gut-metagenome-genome-assembly--contig:-NODE-1674-length-14180-cov-12.839254_pt1 | contig 14180 bp, 12 predicted proteins | sample MGYA00242984_ERZ507984 | MGnify/ENA primary metagenome ERZ507984 (study PRJEB26167, sample SAMN06115395) | human gut metagenome | host: Homo sapiens | place: China:Hubei | collected 2016-05-19... | reverse complement strand
TGGAGCGGGTGACGAGGCTCGAACTCGCTACCTCCACCTTGGCAAGGTGGCGCTCTACCGGATGAGCTACACCCGCAACTCAAATTGCAGGTTTATTATAGCAGAAGTTCCGGAAAAGTCAAGTGTTTTTTTTCGAGATTTGCGGATATTTACGGCAGCATATAGGGCTGCAGCGTGCGGAAGATGAGGCTGAAGACCTGCTCGTCCAGTTCAGGCGTATCCTGCAGATCGCCGCAGAGCACGTGCGAGACAAAGCTGAGGATCGTCTCAAATATATGCGCCATCAGCAGCCAGCTGTCGTGCGAGGAGATGAAGTAGCGGCTGAGACGGGCCTGAAGCTGCTGGTAATTGCGGTGGTGCAGCTCGTGGGCGCTGGCAAGGAACTGCGCGGAATAATAATAGCGCAGATAGAACCGAATGTCGTCCGGCTGGGCCAGGCAAAAGCGCCACACCGGCTCCCACAGCGCACGGCAGCGCTGCTCCAGCGGCTGGCCGGGCGCATCCATCACGTCCAGATTTTTCAGAACCGTCTGCACGAAGCGCAGGTCAGTGCGGCTGAACGCGGCCTGAAGCAGCGCGTCCTTGCTGCCGAAATTCCGGTAGATATAGACCTCATTGCACGGAACCTCCGCCGCGATCAGCTTGGTCGTTGTGCGGTCAAGCCCCTCGCGCGCAGCAACGCGGACGACCGCGTCGATCAGCAATTCCCGGTAATTCTCTTTGAGTGCCATGACCGAACCTCCTGAAAGCAGAGCAGGTATTTTAGCATACTATACTACGCGGAGCGAAAAAAAGCAAGGTAATTGCTGTAAATCACGCAAAAAGCCGAACAAGAAGATTTTTCACGCACGCATGTGTTTTTCAGTCTTTATGCTCCCGCTCGGTCACGTTCGCCCACTTCATCATATTGCAGATCAGCTTCTCCATGTCCACGACCGGAGAGATCAGATCCGCCGCGTCGACCAGCGTCTCATCCAGCGAAAGCAGCGAAAAAAACGCGCCGATGCTGTTCGCGATCAGCGTGAGCCGCCCGCAGCGTGCGCGCTGGGCAGCAAAAAACTGTGGGAATTCCTCCCTGGCCTCCCACGGGGCCTGCGCACGGTAATCAAAGCCGATCACCTCGCTGTCCGGGAACAGGAACTTATAGTGCTCCGCTTCCTCCGCCGAGCCGCCCTTTCCGTGGACGTATACCACAATTTGCTTCATTCTCATATAACTCCTGATAAAAAATAAATGCAGCACAATCCGGTTTATCCGGGCTGCGCTGCGTCTTCGCGTCTGGCTGTCTGTGCTGTTCTGTTTTCGTTTTGAATAAAAATCATCCAATACGTATCGATGATTATAAATCGCATCTTGCACCTTGTCAAGACGGAGTTTTGCACGCCAACGCAAGTGTGCCCTTCTCCGGGTCGGAGAAGGGCACACTGCGGCTTATCTTATTCGGTGTAGAGGTAGCTGTATTTGCCGCGGAGAGTAAGGATCAGAGTCTCAATATCCTGTGGCAGCTCGTTCGGCTGGGACAGGTCGAGGACTTCGTCTTTTTCCAGACGGACGCGGATCTTGTCGCCGCCGAGGAACAGGACGCCCCTGTTCTCGCTCTCGTTCATGTCCTTTTCGGTCTGGAAGAGCGTGAACTTGTCGTGGCACGGCTCGGAGGCATACGGGCAGAACTGCGTGCAGTTGCCGCACTCGTTGCACATCTTGTCGACGTGGACGATCTCATGGCGGCCATCGGCCAGCTTGACCACGACGTTCGCGCGGTTCGGGCAGGAATCGACGCAGTTTTCGCAGACGGTATTGCAGTCGAGGCAGCGTCCGCCCTCACAGCAGGCGCAGGAGGCCATCTTCAGGATGCCCTTCTTGGCAATCGCATCAGCCTTGGCAGGATAAGCCTGCTCGGGAATTTCATACGTGTGCGCCTTGCCGATGACGGCCTCCGCAAACGCGGCGGCGTCCGCAATGCCCTCGACGACGGTGGCCGGGCCGCGGTGCGCATCGCCTGCCGACCAGACGTTTTCCACGTTGGTCTGGAAGGCCGGGCCCTTGCGGCCCATTTCGATGCCGTTTTCGGCCATGAGCTTCGCGTCAACCTTCTCGCCGATGGCGGAGATCACGAGATCGCACGGAATCTCAAACGTTTCGCCGGTGGCGACGGGGCTGCGGCGGCCGGATGCATCGGGCTCGCCGAGCTTCATCTGATTGCAGACCAGCTTGCCGTCCTTCTGCTCGACGGGAGCCGCCAGCTCGACCAGCTTCACGCCCTCGTCGATGGCAAGCTTCAGCTCATGCTCATCGGCGGGCATTTCCTTCTTCGTGCGGCGGTAAACGATGGTGGAGGAGGCCGCGCCCATGCGCTTGGCGACGCGGGCTGCGTCCATGGCGGTGTTGCCTGCGCCGACGACGACCACATGGCCCTCAAGGCACGGCTTGACCTGCTGCTTCATTTCCTTCATCCAGCCGATGACGCCCTTGACATTGCCGGGGATGCCGAGTTCGCCCGCCTGCCATGCGCCGGTGGCCATCAGGATGTGGGTGTAGCCCAGCTTCTTGAGCGCTTCCACACTGGGAGCCGGTGCGCCGCACTTGACTTCGACGCCAAGGCGCTCCATGAGCGCAACGTCCTTGTCGAGCGCTTCGTCGGAGATGCGGAACGCGGGAATGACATAGCGCGGCACGCCGCCGAGCTTCGCTTCGCGCTCGAAGATCGTGGTTTCCACGCCGCCGCGGGCGAGGAAGTAGGCAGCCGCAATGCCGGTCGGGCCGCCGCCGATGATCGCGGCCTTCTTGCCGGGCAGCTTCGCGGTCGGCTTCATGGACGCCATGAGCGCGCCGTAGCCGTGCTCCGCTGCGACGAGCTTGGTGTCGCGGATGTGGACGGATTCATCATAGAAGTTGCGCGAGCACTTGTTCTGGCAGCGGTGCGCGCAGATCGTGCCGGTCAGGAACGGCAGCGGGTTCTTTTCCGTGATCAGCTTCAGCGCCGGGCCGTACAGTCCGCGGCGGACGAGCTCCATGTACTCCGGAATGTCCTGATGGATGGGGCAGCCGCCCTTGCAGGGTGCGGTGAAGCAGTCGATGAGGGGCACCTTGTCCTCACTCTTGCGGGCAGGCAGGGGCTTGATGGGCTTGAGGTGATGGAAATCGCTGTGGCTGGCGGCGGACATATCGCTGATCGCGGCGGAATCCGTGCCATTGAACGCGTGATACGGCAGCTTTTCCGTCTTTTCGACCATCTGGGCCAGACGGTTGTATCCGCCGGGCTTCAGGATGGTAGTCGCGACGGTGATGGGCCAGATGCCTGCGGCAAACAGCTTGTCGCAGTTGAAGAATTCCGCGCCGCCCGCGAAGGAAATGCGCATTTTGCCGTTAAACTGACGGCTGATGCGGCTGCACATCTCGATGGTCAGCGGGAAGAGGCTGCGGCCGGACATATACATTTCGGTGCCGGGCAGCTCGTTCCGGGTGGTGTCGACGGGGAAGGTGTTGGAGAGCTTGAGGCCGAATTCCAGGCCCCTGGAGTCTGCCAGCGCCTGCAGGCGCTCGAACATCGGCACGGCATCGGCCCACTGCAGATCCTCGTTGAAGTGGTGCTCGTCGAAGACGATGTAGTCATAGCCCATGGAGTCGAGGATGGTGCGGGCGGTCTTGTAGCCGAGGATGGTCGGGTTGCACTTGACGAAGGTGTGCAGGCCCTTTTCGGTCAGGAGATAGGACGCGATGCGCTCGATCTCCTGCGGAGGACAGCCATGGAGCGTGGAAACCGTGACGCTGCGGCTGACGCGCGGGGAGATAGCGGCAATGAAGTCCTTTTCCTCCGGGAACAGCTCGGTCAGAACGGCGAGACACTCTTTGAACTGTGCGGTGTTCGACGCGTCCATCATGTTGTCGATGTAGCTGTTGACCTTCTCGCCCTTGATGCCCTCGAGATCATAGCCGACAGACATGTTGAACACGAAGCCGTCCGGGGAGCCGAGGCCGTAGACCCTGGACAGGACCTTGAGCGCGCACCAGGCCTTGATATACTCATTCTGCGCCTGCGGGACTTCGAGCTCGGTCGACCATTCCTGGTTGTAGCCCTCGTCAGCGGCCAGAATGCACGGACGCGGCACGCAGTGGGCCAGCTCTTCGCCGTCCATCTTCTGCACGGTCTTGACCTCGAAGAAGCGGGCGCCTGCAAAATACGCAGCGATGATGTTCTGTGCCAGCTGGCTGTTGGGGCCTGCTGCCGGGCCGAACGGGGTCTCGATCGTCTCGCCGAAGATGGGGAGCGTCTTGCCGGTGGCATAATACGGCGTATGCACGCCGAAGATCTCACCCTCGCGGGCGTATTCGGTGACGATCCAGTTCATCAGAGACTTGAACGGGATCGGATACATTTTTTCAGACATTTGATTACCTCCTAAGTTCCTAAGTTCCTAAGTTTTAATAGCCGCGGCCCTTCCAGAACAGCATCAATACGATGGGCAGTCCGGCTGTGACGAATGTCACGAAATCCTTTGCGAATGCCAGCGCCTGCGCGCCGAGATCCGCTGCGCTGAACAGGGCCAGAATGCTGGTCAGGAAGATCAGAATACTTTTGAAAAACGGAAGGACTGAAACGGCAAAGATTACGGTTACTCCCGCACGTTTTCCGCAGAGCAGCAGGACCCAGCCGACCAGCGCGGCCAGCCCGGCAAACGCGGCAATATACACGGTCAGCTTCCCCGGAAACAGCTCCGGCAGGTAGAATTCAAAGAACGAATTGAGACAGCGCAGGCCGAGCCGCTCCATGCCGATGTCGAAGAGGGCAAACAGAGCGGCGTCGAGCGTAGAGAACACAAGCACGGCAAGCAGGAGCCACTTGCAGACTCTCTGACGGGTGGTTTCGTACATTGGGAACCCTCCTGTTCTTCACTGTAGGGGCCGATGCCCACATCGGCCCGTTGGGCAACTGCGAATTCGCCGTAGATTTCCGCAAAAACAGGTATATTCTGCGCGGGCCGATGTGGGCATCGGCCCCTACAAAACGCAGAAGCGGCTTAATATTCTCTGTGGTTCAGTGCGCCCCAGAGCTTCTTGGCGGCTTCGAGGATATGCGCGTTTTCAGCTTCCTCGTCGATGCCGATGAGCTCGCGGTCCTTCATAAGAAGCTTGCCGTTGGCAATGGTCGTGCGGCAGAGCTTGCCGGTCATGCCGAAGAGGATGTGGCCGTCAATATTCTCGTCCGAGAACGGGGTGTACGGCTTGTAATCCATGACGATGATATCGGCGGCGGCACCGGCCTTGAGCACGCCCAGCTCGTCCGGGAAATACTTTGCGCCGATCTTCGCGTTGTTTTTAAAGAGCATGCCCGTGACTTCGCACCATGCGACGTTCGGCAGGCAGGCGTTCAGGCGCTGGACGCAGAGCGCGGCCTTGAGCGATTCGATCATGTCGTTCGTCCATGCGTCGGTGCCGAGGCCGAGCAGGATGCCCGCCTTGGAAAGCGGCAGCACCGGGCAGACGCCGACAGCGTTGGACATATTGGATTCGGGGTTGTTGACGACCATGGTGTGGGTGTTCTGGATAAGCTCGATCTCAGCCGGGTTCACATGGATGCAGTGGCCGAGGATGGTCTTGTCGCCCAGGATGCCGTGGTCGTGCAGGCGCTGCACGGGGCGGCGGCCATAATTCTGCAGGCTGTCATAGACGTCGTTCATGCCCTCGGAGACGTGGATGTGATAGCCGGTGCGGCCGTTGTTGGCCTCGACCATGCGGTCGAAGGTCTTGTCGGAGATGGTGAACAGCGCGTGGCCGCCGAACATGGCGGCGAGCATCGGGTCCTTCTGCTGTTCGCAGTAGGTGATCCAGTCGGCGTTCTCCTTGATGGCCTGCAGGCACTTTTCCTCGCCGTCGCGGTCGGAGACCTCGTAGCACAGACAGGAGCGGATGCCGAATTTCTTGGCGCTCTCGCCGATCTGGAACAGGGAGCCGGGGATCTCGCAGTAGGCCGCGTGATGGTCGAAAATAGTCGTGACGCCCTGCTTGATGCAGTCGATGTACAGGGCATCTGCGGAGGCGCGGGAGCCTTCGAGCGTCAGCTTGCGGTCCATGGCCCACCATGTGCCGTCGAGCACTTCATAGAAATTTGTGGGGTTGTTGCCGACGATGGACAGGCCGCGCGCCAGCGCGGAATAGATGTGGGTGTGCGCGTTGATGAATGCGGGCATGATGACGCCGCCCTTGGCGTCGATGATCTCGGCCTGCGGGTATTTTGCGCGCAGCGCGGCTTCTTCGCCGACCTCGACGATTTTGGTGTCTTCATAGGCGACGGCGCCTTTTTCGTAATAGCCCTTGCCGCCCTCGTCGCGGGTGATGACGCGTCCGTTTGTGAGTAAGTTCATGGGGGTTCCTCCTTTTCGTGATGCTCACCGGTGCATATAACAAAAGTGCTTCAGATCTTCATCTGAAACACTCTGCCGTGCAAGCCGAGTGATAGTTGCAGCCCGTGTGCGAAACACTTCCTTACAGCTACCAATCTTAGATTGTAGTTTCATTATAAAGGGCGGGCAAAAAAAATTCAATGCTCCTGTCAAATTTTCTGCCCGCCATTTTTTACAAACTTCGCGCCTCATTTTTGAGCATTTTGCACGCCGTTTGCGATTGCGGAACAATATCTAGCCGATGCCCGTCCACTGCTCCGCCGCGCCCGGGACGCGGCAGGTATGATCGACCGCCGCCTCGATCAGATCGGCGTAATACCACGCCGTCTCGTCCTGATTGTCCCAGTACCACGCGGCGGCACGCAGCTGCGCATCTTCCCTGTCCGGACTGCGGGAGAGCAAACTGTTCATTGCGCGCGCAAGCTCCGCCCGGCTGACCGCCGCGCTGCCTGCGGCGCTCCCCTGCCCCGCTTCAAAAACCGTTTTCTCTTCCCACGCGCCGGTCAGCGCCGGAAATATCTCGCGGCCCGTCTCCGAGTCCGCCAGCGTGTCCAGCACGCCGCACAGCTCCCGCCAGCTGACTGCGGCAGACGGCAGGAACCAGCCGCCGTCTCCGAACGGCAGCAGTCCCAGGCCCGTGAGCTTTCCGATCTGCGCGCAGGCCCAGTGGTCGCCCGGCACATCAAAAAACGTCACGCGCTCCGGCTCCGGCAGCGGCTCCTCCGCCAGCCGCACGAGCGCGCAGGCAAGCTGCGCCCGCGTGACGGGCGCACCCGGCTGGATGCTTCCATCCGGGTAGCCGCAAAGATAGGCGCAGTGCGTCTGCTCCGCTGCCCGCGCAGGAAGCGCCAGCACCGCTACCAGCGCCGCTGCGCAGAAAAGCCCCCGCAGCTGTTTTTTCATCTGCATCCCCTCTTCCGAAAGTTCTGCCCTTAGTGTGGCAGATTCGCCGCGCGGATACAGTCGGGACATGGGCAGGGAAAAGCAGGCAGAGCCGGCAGTGCGCTGCAGCATTCCCATCTTCTATGAAGCGGCAAAGGCTCCCCTTTGGAACACGGGGAGCCTTTGGTACGGCGGTTATTCTTCCTCTCTATACGCCTTCAGCCCCGCGCGTCCCTCTTCGGTGACGGGCTTGAGCCAGCGCATGGATCTGAAGTGGAGCAGACACAGGATGCTCTTCGGGATGTCCTCGCCCAGATACGCGAGGATCACGACGCCGAGGAACGACACGTGCAGCACCCGCGTACCCAGCAGCGCCAGCGGGATGGCGACGACCCAGAGACTTGCAAGGTCGAAGATCATGCCCGTCAGCGTATCGCCGCCGGAGCGGAACACGCCCACGACCTGCACATAGGAGATATTGCGGAAGCAGTATTCCAGCGAGCAGAAGATCGTCACGGCGTAGGCCGTTGAGATGGTCGTGGCCGAAAGATTGTCGCCCATGGCGAACAGGGACACGAGCGGGTGCCGCGCGGCGATCATCGTCAGGCCCACAACGAGGCCCATCAGCGGCACCAGCACGGAAAAGCGCCGGGCGTCGGACACGCCGCGCTGAATTTTGCCGCTGCCGATGGATTTGCCGACCATGATGACGCAGGCGTTGCCGAGGCCGACATAGAACGCGAAGGCCAGCTCGGAAAACGTCTTGAAGATGGTCATGCCCGCGTAATATTCATAGCCCATGTTGGCATAAATGCGGTTGAGCATGAGCATACCGAGCGCCCACAGGCCTTCGTTCGACATGACGGGCAGTGCGCGGGCGCAGAACTCGCCGAGCTGCTTCAGGTTGAAGTCAAGCAGCTCCCGCACCGGGCCGATCAGCAGGTTTTTCTCAAACGCAGAGAAGATCAGAATCAGCACCGGCCCCAGCCAGGACGAAATGCACGTTGCGATGGCCGCGCCCTCTACGCCGAGCCGCGGCAGGCCGAACGCGCCGAAGATCAGGCCATAGTCCGCAAAGGCGTTGGCGATGGTCGTGACGATAGAGACATAGAGCGGCAGGCGGACGCGCTCTGTACCGCGCAGGACGTTGGACAGAAGATAGGTCAGCGCGACGGCGGGATAGGAAAAGCAGACGATGCGCAAATACCGGCAGCCGGTTTGCACGACGGCGGGGTCTTGATTGAACAGGCCCAGCACCCATGTGGGCGCCGCCAGCGCGACAGCCAGAAAGCCGAGCGAAACGAACATCGCCAGCATCAGGCCGATGCCCATCACGCGCCGGATGCCCTTGAGGTCCTTGACGCCCCAATATTGCGAGATAAACACGCTCATGCCCGAGCACAGGCCAAAGCCCAGAAGCCCGCACAGCCAGCCCCACTGGGCCGCCATGCCGACGGCGGAGAGCGTCACGTCGCCCAGCTGCGACACCATCAGTGTGTCGACCAGCTGGAACGAGCTTGTCAATACGTTTTGCAGCGCGACTGGAACCGCCAGCTTCACGGTCACGCGCCAGAAGGGCTTATCGCCCAGATAATCAGTCAGTTTCATAAGAAATAATACTCCAAGGCAAAGATGTGGGGATGCTGCCTTGCGGCAGTATCCCCACGAAGTTTTTCAGGTGGCGCAGGACACCGCGTCAGAAGAAAGCCTTTCGGAACGCATCCTTGCAAAGCAAGGCTGCTTATCCTGTCGGCTTCCTTCTTCCGCTCCAAAACGCAAGCGAAGCTCGCGTTTTGGCTTTGACGGAGTGCGTAGGGGCCGACGACTCTGTCGGCCTCAAAAATGTGGCAAATTCGCCGCAGATTTTCGAAAAAACACTGCGTTCTGCAGGCGGGCAGTGTCGTCCGCCCCTACAGATTGTGTTCGAATTTACGCAAATTCTATAAAATTACAGCTTACGCCATACCAGCGGTGATGATGGCCATCTTGTAGACCTCGTCGGCGTTGCAGCCGCGGGAGAGGTCGTTGATGGGGGCGTTCAGACCCTGCAGGATGGGGCCGTAGGCCTCAAAGCCGCCGAGGCGCTGGGCGATCTTGTAGCCGATGTTGCCGGCTTCGATGCACGGGAAGATGAACGTGTTGGCGTAGCCCGCGACCTTGCTGCCGGGGAATTTCAGCTGGCCGACGACCGGGGAGACGGCCGCGTCAAACTGCATTTCGCCGTCGATGGCCAGCTCGGGTGCAAGCTTCTGCGCCTCGATGGTGGCGTCGTGGCTGAGCTGGACCGTGCCGCCCTTGCCGGAGCCCTTCGTGGAGAAGGACAGGAGCGCGACCTTCGGGTCGATGCCGAAGAACTCTGCCGTGCGGGCAGACTCGACCACGACCTCAGCCAGCTTCTGCGCTGCCGTGAAGGTCACCTCGCCGGTCGCCTTGTCGACGGTATCCTGATAGTCGATGTTGATGGCGCAGTCGCCCATGCAGTACTTCTCGTCATTGCCGTCCTTGTCCTTGCGGAAGAGGATGAAGGAGGAGGACACCAGATGCGCGCCCTTCTTCGTCTTGACCAGCTGCAGCGCCGGACGGACAGTGTCGGCAGTGGAATAGGTCGCGCCGCCGAGCAGCGCGTCGGCCTTGCCCATCTTGACGAGCATGGTGCCGAAATAGTTGCCCTTGGCGAGTGCCTTGCGGCAGTCTTCCTCGGACATCTTGCCCTTGCGCAGCTCGACCATCTTTGCGACCATCTCGTCCATGCCGGCATAGGTGGCCGGATCGATGATCTCGGCCTTGGCAATGTCGAAGCCGCCCTTTTCGGCTGCGGCCTTGACCTCGTCGACATTGCCGATGAGGATGACGTTCATCAGATCGTCCTTGATGAGGCGGTCAGCCGCTTCGAGAATACGGGCGTCGGGGCCTTCGGTAAAGACGATGGTGCGGCGGGTAGCCTTCAGTGCGTCGATCAGCTTTGTAAACATGGTATCTTACCTCCATTATGCGGTTTTTCCGCTGTTATTCTGACTCCCAGTATACAACGAAACCCGGCATAAAACAACACCCCCGGCAAAAATTTTCCGTCTATCCGGCAGGCCGCACGGGGATGGTGATCTCGGTCACAAATTTTTCAGATCCATCCTTATCCTGTCACGTCGCCCTCAAACACGTTCTTTTCGGCGAGTGCGAGTCAAGCGGTTTTTGCAGAAAGGGTTTACTTTTTCCCGGTTATCACATATAAGATGTGGCGTTTGCGCCGCTTCCCGGCGCGAGTATGTCTCAAACGAGGTGCGGTATGCAGCACAGTCATCATTTTCACGGGCAGATGTCCGATACCTTCCGCGCAGCGGTCTTCGTCACGCTCTCCGGCGGCTTTCAGGACGCCTATACCTACAGTCTCGTGACGGAGTTCACTGACATCCGCGCCATCTGGGTCTGCTGCGGATTGCTGCTCGTCAGCTTCATCCTCATGTTCATCCGCGACGATCGGAGGCATGAACGCGTGCGCACATCGAAGCCCTCCTCCGGGGATGCCTTGGGGCGCTCCCGCGCCCGTGCTTCATACAAAACCGGCCCGCTGCTTTTTTGCAGCGGGCCGGACTTTTTACAGGACCTTCCCCAAGAAATCCTGCAGACGGGGATTTTGCGGGTGCTCAAAAATCTGCTCAGGTGTTCCCTGCTCGACGAGCTTACCGTCGGCCATGAACAGCACGCGGCTGCCGACCTCGCGGGCGAAGCCCATCTCGTGCGTGACGACGACCATCGTCATGCCGTCGTGCGCCAGCTCCTTCATGACCTCCAGAACCTCGCCGACCATCTCCGGGTCGAGCGCGCTCGTCGGCTCGTCGAAGAGCATGACCTCCGGCTCCATCATGAGCGCGCGGACAATGGCCACGCGCTGTTTCTGTCCACCGGACAGCTGCGCGGGGTACGCGTTCCCGCGGTCGCCGAGACCGACGCGCTGCAGCAGCTTCAGCGCCTGCGCGTCCGCTTCCTCCTGCGATTTATGCAGGAGCTTTACGGGCGCAAGGGTCATGTTGCGCAGGATGGTCATATGCGGAAAGAGATTGAAATGCTGGAACACCATGCCCATCTTCTGGCGGTGGAGGTTAATATTGCAGCTCTTATCGGTGATATCGACGCCGTTAAAGAGAATCTGTCCGCCCGTCGGAACCTCCAGCAGGTTGAGGCAGCGCAGGAACGTGGACTTGCCGGAGCCGGACGGGCCGATGACGACCACGACTTCACCCTTTTTGATATCGACCGAAACGCCGTCGAGCGCCTTGATGGCGGACGTGCCGGTAAAATGCTTTTTCAGATCCTGAACCTGGATCAGAACGTCAGTGGTCACTGTTGCGCAGCCTCCTTTCCAGCTTGCTTACCAGATGCGAGAAGAATACGACCATGATGAGATACAAGGCTGCGACGATCAGCAGAGGCATGGCCTGAATGTACGTCTGCGAGCGGATGATCTCGCCGCCCTTGGTCAGATCGTTGACGGCCACATAGCAGGCGACGGACGTTTCCTTCAGCAGCACGATAAACTCGTTCGCCAGCGCGGGCAGCACGTTTTTGAGCGCCTGCGGAATGATGATATAGAGCATGGTCTGCGCAAAGTTGAGGCCGAGCGACCGGCCTGCCTCATTCTGTCCTTCATCGACAGCCATGATGCCGCCGCGGATGATCTCGGCGACGTAAGCGCCGGAGTTGATGCCGAAGGTGAGCATGGCGACGGGCGTACCGTTGCGTGCGGTGGAGAAGACGACGAAGAACATGATGAGGATCTGGATCATCGCAGGTGTGCCCCGAATGACAGTCAGATAGACCTTGCAGAGCCAGTCTGCGATGTTCAGAAGCGTCCGGCCGGGGCCGGGACGCATCGTCTCATGCGTTTTGTCATGTGTTGAGCGGATAATGGCGACGATCGTGCCGATCAGGATACCCAAAAGCACGGCGGCCAGCGCGATCTGGAGCGTATTGCCCAGACCCTTTACGATATATTTCCAGCGATCCTTGGTGATGAAGCAGGTGACAAAGTCCTTTGCGACCTTTGCGATCCATTCCCGAAACCATTCTGTCATGGGCGAAGCGCTCCCTCTTTTCTATAAAGTCGTATGGCGCGAAGCAGCGGGGCGGAGCATCGCTCCGTCCCGTTGCGAAGATACAGATCAAATTTTTATTTGCCGATGTACTTGTCAACGATGGACTGCAGCGTGCCGTCGGCGGTCAATTCAGACAGCGCCTTGTTGACCTTCTCCAGCAGGTCGGTGTTTTCCTTGGCGATGGCGATGGCGTAGTCCTCAACGGCATATTCGGTGTCGAGGATGTGCAGACCCTCGTTGGCCGCGACCAGCGCCTTTGCAGGCTCGTTGTCGAGGATGACGCAGTCGACCTGACCGTTCTTCAGGGCTTCGACGGCGTCGGTCGTCTTGCCGAAGGACTTGACAGTGCCGAGACCGGCATCTTCAATGTCGGACGTGGCATAGATAAAGCCCGTGGTGCCCGCCTGCGTGCCGACGACGGTGCTGGCGCCGTCCGCGAACAGATCATCGACCGAGGTGATGGGGCTGTCGTCCTTGACGATGACGACCTGCACGCCCGTGGCGTAGGAATCGGAGAAGTTGACCTGCTCCTTGCGCTCGTCAGTCACGGTCATACCGGCCATGCCCATGTCATACTTGCCGGTCTGCACGCCGGGGATGATGGAGTCGAATGCGATGTCGGTGACTTCCAGCTCCATGCCGAGCTTGTCTGCGATGGCCTGTGCGACCTCCACGTCGACGCCGACGATGGCGTCGCCGTCATAGTATTCATACGGCGGGAAGGTGGCCTCGGTCGCCATGGTCAGCTTGCCGGAAGTGGAAGCGGCGTCCTCAGTCTTTGCGGTGGAAGCGCAGGCCGCAAGGCTCAGCGCCATAATGGCTGCAAGCAGCAGTGCAAGATACTTTTTCATGTTCAGTTCCTCCTGTGACGTGTGTGCGTCGTGCGTGTTATTTTGTATGCTCATAATTATACACGTAGAGTGCATATTGTCAAGAGAAACTGAATAAAAAACCGCACAACTCTGTTGGTACAAGCGTCCAGAAAAGCGGCGGTTTGCACAATTCCGCGCAAATCGTGTAATTTTTCGCAAAAGCGGCAGCCTCTCGTGCGGGCCGGTCCATACATATCTTTTGTATATATACAGAGCATATACTTTTTGTGCAGCGTCCGTTGTTTTTTTGCCGGGCCAATTTGTAAAGGGTCAGATCTGTGCATTCAGTGAGACGGTGCCTTCGTTTGCGTGAAAGAGCCTGCGGTTTCATCACAGCTGTACGGAATCAGCACCCGCATGAGCGTGCCTTGCCCGATTTTGCTCTGCGTCGTCAGCTTTGCACCGCAGACCATCTGTAAGCGGCCGCGGACGAGCTGCAGTCCCACGTGTTCCTTTCCGCCCTGCGGCGGCTGCTCCGGGTCAAAGCCCACGCCGTCGTCCGACACGGTGATTTCCGCGCCAAGCGGCGTTTTTCTGGTCATAAGCGTCACCGTGCCGCCATCCTCTTTGCGTCCGACGCCCCATTTCACGGCGTTTTCGACAAGCGGCTGAATCGTCAGCGCGGGTAAGTAAAAGTCCGTCTCGGCAATGTCCAGTTCAACATGAAGCTCGTCGCCGAAGCGCAGCTGCTCCAGATAGAGATATGTTTTGATTATCCCGAATTCGGGATAACCAGGCGTTTTCTACAGCCGACAGGAGGAAAGGATTTGAAGATGCAAGAGGCACTCTCTTCTTTGAACTGGCCAGAGTGGTTAAAGAAAAGAGACCTCTGTATCTTTTCCTTGAAAACGTGCCTGAGCTCCTTTCGCATGACCGAGGCCGGACGTTTGGTGTCATCCTCTCCGCGCTTTATGACCTGGGGTATCATGTCGAAT
>ENA-ORCN01001669-ORCN01001669.1-human-gut-metagenome-genome-assembly--contig:-NODE-1669-length-14216-cov-8.359573_pt1 | contig 14216 bp, 9 predicted proteins | sample MGYA00242984_ERZ507984 | MGnify/ENA primary metagenome ERZ507984 (study PRJEB26167, sample SAMN06115395) | human gut metagenome | host: Homo sapiens | place: China:Hubei | collected 2016-05-19 | study... | reverse complement strand
AAAAACGCTTTTTCTTAATGGGGTAAAAAAACGGATCATAAAAAGATATAATCCAAGTCAACGATTAACACAGAATACGCTACTCCTGTTAAAGCATCCTTTTTCAGAGAATAAAAATATTATTTATCGCCATATTGGGGTTGTTTCCATTTTTCTTCTTCACTCTTCAACTACCATCTGGAACAAAATTTTTTTCTATTGAAAGAATAAATATCTTTTATCCTGACAGAATCGTATGAGAGAAAAGATTTTTTAAAAATATATTACCTATATTCATGGTTTTAATAAATCTTGCACTATCTGTATCGGTAGTCTTTCTCATGCGTTATGTCCAAAATTTGCTGAATTCGGACGTAAAAATCAATTTGGCGGAGATTGTGACCCAGAACAAGGACGCCATCACCAGCAGGTTGATGATGAACGTCAACTCGCTGGATATCACCGCAAACAAACTTTCCGATAGGTTGAAGGCCGAGAAATCTTCCGGCAAGCTCAAGACACAGGACCTCATCGAACAATACGCCAAAGAAAACAACACGGACGATCTGTTCACTGCGAACAGGGACGGCATGGCCTTGTTTGATGGCGGCCGGAAGCTGGATATCTCGGGGCGGCATTATTTCCGCCTCGCCGTCGACGGCATCCCCAATATTTCAGACAAGCTTATTTCACGCATCAACGGGGATGAGGTTTTCGTCATCAGCGTGCCGCTCTCGTATAACGGGGAAATCGTGGGGACCATACAAAAGGTCATTACATTCGAGGAAATGTACAAGATATGTTCCCTCTCCATCTTTTCCTCGCAGGGCTATATGTATGTAATCAACCGTGAAGGATACGTTATCCTTCACTCGGCGCATCCCAAGTGTGAGCAGAAATCCGACAATTACTTCCGCGATCTCTATGGAGCCGGCAACCCTAAAGCTTCCGAGCAGATGAAACGGGATATCCGGAACAACCGCAACGGGTTCATCGAGACGACGATAGCCGGGAGGGAAATCTTCTCGGCATATACTCCCATAGAAAAAATCCACGACTGGTATTTGATTACGAGCGTGCCGAACAATGCCGTTTCTCCCAACGGCAATACCGTCATCAGTATTTTCTATTTCATTCTGTTCGTCATCGTAGTTATCTTTACCTCAAGCCTTACGTATTTCTTGTGGTACAAGAACAAGCAGCGCGCGCAATTGGAAAAAATTGCCTTTGTCGATACGGTTACTCTGGGTGACACATACAATAAATTTCTTGTCGATGCGCAAGGAATACTGACCCAATGTCCCCATAAAAAATTCCATATCATCAAATTTGATATCGACAATTTCAAATACATAAACAATTTTTACGGATTTGAATTCGGCGATCGCATTTTACGCAAAATCAATGAAAACATCAGCCAGCAGCTGAATGCCCACGAACTGATCGCAAGGATTTACAGCGACCATTTTGTGATCCTGCTTGAAAACGCCGCGGAAGGACGGCTGAACGCCCTGCTCTCTTCCATCGAAAATGAAGAGATAACCCTCTATTTTTCAGCGGGTATTTATTCCGTCACGGACAACACCGAAAGCATCAACCTCATGGTGGATAAGGCAGGAACGGCCGCCCGCTCGATCAAGGGCGTACTGAATAAAAAATTCGCCTATTACACCAATAAATTCGAACAGCTGACGATCCATAACGAGCAGCTGAAGCGCGCCGTGAAGCAAGCGCTGAAGAACGATGAATTCATCCCGTACTACCAGCCCAAGGTAGACATCAACAGCGGCATCCTCGTAGGCGGCGAAGCGCTGGTGCGCTGGAAGACCCGCGAGGGCAAATTCATCTTCCCCAACGAATTCATTCCCATGTGCGAACAGACGGGCCTTATCGTCGAACTCGACATGATCATGTACGAAAAGGTCCTCAACTTTCTGAAATCATTCATCGATCAGGGCATGGCGTGTGTTCCCGTCTCGGTGAACTTCTCGCGCCTCCACCTGCTGGACAACGACTTCCTCAGCAAAATCGTCAAGAAACAATGTGAATACGGCGTGCCCGCTCATCTTATTGAAATAGAACTGACTGAAAGCGCCATATTCGACAATATCGACACCATCTATGCCTTTACACGGAAAATGCACGCCAACGGATTTGCAATCGCTATGGACGATTTCGGTTCCGGCTATTCCTCGCTCAATATGCTCAAGGACATCCCCATCGATGTCCTCAAAATCGACAAGGGCTTCCTGAGCGAAGCGGTGGACAACAACAGGCGAAACATCATCTTCTCGTCGATTGCCGATATGGCGAGAAAGCTGAATATCAAGGTTGTCGTCGAGGGCGTGGAACACCTTGAAAACGTGCGCTTGATGAAGGAGTGCGGCTGCTCCATAGCACAGGGCTACTACTTCGCAAAGCCTATGGATGAGGAAAGCTTCCGTAACGTATTCAAAGAAGGTCGGATATGCTGAAGAAATGGCTGTCCTGCATATGTGCGGCGATTCTGCTTTTAGGCTTGGGCGGTTGCGAGGACAGCAGCCGCAAGGTAAAAATCGGCGTTTCCATCGGTTCCGGAGGCGCGGCGCGCTGGCAGAAGGACATGGCGTTCATGGAGGAACGCGCCAAAGCCCTCGGAGCGGACATCGAACTGCGGCTCAGCCTGCCGGACAGCCCCAAAACACAGACCGAGGAGTGCCTTGAAATGCTCTCCGACGGTATCGACGTTTTGATCATCACGCCGAGCAACACCCGCAAGGTCGACGATGTCCTGATGTACGCCAAACAGAAGAACACCAAAGTGGTTTCCTACGCGCGGGCCGTTATGGGGGGCAGCGTCGACCTTTTTGTCGGGTACGACTGCTACAAGATCGGGCAGAACATGGGGCAGCATCTGACTGAAAAAGTCTACCACGGGGACATCATTGTCCTCAAAGGCGACGTGAACGACTTCAACACGCCGTTCTTGTATTATGGAGCCATGAAATACATCAAGCCTCTGATCGAAAGCGGCAAACTCAACATGGTTCTGGATGCGTACGTGCCCAAATGGTCCCCTGCTGAAGCCAAGAAGCTGGTCAAGGAAGCCGTCGCCGCAAACGGCAACCGTATTGATGCGATCTTCGCCTCCAATGATCGCCTCGCCGGGGCCGCCGCCGAAGCGCTCGAGGAGCTCCACGTCACCAACCATGCCGTCATCACCGGCATGGACGCGGAACTCTCCGCCATCAAAAGAATCCTCGCGGGCACGCAGGACGCGACCATCTACATGGACCTGAGGGAACTGGCGTATGCCGCCGTGGACGAGGCCTACAACCTTGCCACGAAGAAAAAGGTCAACGTCAATTCAGAACTGGGCAGCGACGGTAGCAATAAAATCAATGCGTTCCTGATCAACGGTAAAGTCGTGACCAGAGAAAACATCAACAAGGTGCTGATCGAACCCGGCCATTTTACGAAGGAAGACATTTACTCGGAGTAAAAAGCGCCTCCCGGTGCGATGTGCCTATCCGGAACCGTCCTTTCTCTTTTGCGCGAGAACGGAAACGCTTGTAGGCCTATTCCTCCGTGCACCTATGATTGGGGCGGGCTCAAGAGCGAACCCGCCCCTTTCAAACATGTTTCCCTCCGCGTATTCACCGATACGCTTCCGCCAGGAAGCGGGGATGCTGCCGGCGAACTGCCTTTCCCCCCTGACAGCGGGCCGACACGGTTCTCATGCCCTGCTTCCAAGGGCAGTTGGGAGGATTGTGGGCATCCCCTATATGATGCCATACGGAAACATCCACCTCCAATGGTGCATCCCTCTTCATCGCTCAAAACGATTTCCCGCCTCAACATGTCCCACACGCTTGACCAAGAGGCCGTGGGCGAGCGACAACGGAAACCGCCGAAGCGCCGTATGGGTTAACCTGCGGCAACACACCGCCGTAAGAAGGAAACCCGTTTTTCCGCATACGCCCTCATATGGCGAGGCTTGCGGCTTTTCCGGTGGACATGCAAGGAGTTTTTGATGCAGCTTTCCGCGTTCCCTTTTTCGACCATTCTCTTTGATCTTGACGGCACGCTTGTGGATAGCGCGCCGGACGTTCTCGAAGCCATTGCCGCAGTCCTGCGTGACGCGGGCGATCCGGTCCCTCGGATGGAGCTCTCCATAATCGGCCCACCGCTGGAAGGTATTTTCCGCGAAGTCTGCCCGGACGCCGACGACGCGAAAATCGCCCGGCATGTGGCCGCATTCCGTGACCTCTATTTTGGCGGCACCTTCCCCCAAAGTACCCCCTACCCCGGTATATTCGCGTTGCTTGAGCGTTTGCGGGCCAAAGGCTGCCGCCTGTTCGTCGCTACGCACAAACCGGAGGCCGCCGCGCAAAGGATGCTTACGCTCAAGGGGTTCATGCCCTTCCTCGAAGGCGTCGGCTGCACGGATTCCCTGCCGGGCCGACAACTCTGCAAAAAGGATATCATCCGCCTCCTCATGGAGCGCCATGCCCTCGATCCCGCTTCAATGGTCATGGTGGGAGACACGGCCCTCGATATCAGAGGCGGCAACGAACAGGGCATAGCCACCATCGCGGCCCTGTACGGCTATGGCGACAAGGCAAAGCTCCTCGCTGAGCGCCCGCGCTATCTGACCGACGATCCGGAATGGCGCACGCTCCGCAAGGCAAAGTAGCCCATACAAAATAAAGAAGCCGTCCTTTTCCCGCTCAGAGAAAGGACGGCTTTTCGTTGTTACAATGTATGACTCTGCCCTGTTCCAGCGGGCGTCGGTTTTGGAAGAGGAGAGGGATTTTCCGTGCAAGGATATGATATCCGGAGCCACCACCGGCCCTTCGACACACTCTGCTACCGATGCAACACCCCCGCATGGAACGCTACATGTAAGGGAAGTTCGTCAAGCCAATATGTCCAATCGTGAAGGCCGGGCGCTTCCCGGTACTGATAGGAGAACCCGCCCCGGCGGAGCGTATCCCGAAAGGCGCGGTTCTCAGGCACGACATACGCGTCCTGCTGCCCTGTGGTGATGAGCATGGCGGGCATCCCGGCGGCCTTCGACCGTTTCAGCAGATCTTCGGCGGAATAGGACTGCCACAACGCCTTGTTGGCGTTCATAGGGCCGAGCACGTCGCGGATCTTCCATTGATCGGGATGCCGGGTAATGTCCATAACCCCGCTCATGGAGCTGACCGAAGCGAATGTGCCGGGATGCCGCAGTGCAAGGACAAAGGAACCATGCCCGCCCATCGACATGCCCATGACGCCGCGCTTCGGCAGCACAGGGAAAGCCCGCTCCACATACGGCATCAACTCGCGCGCGAAAAAGCTCTCAATGCGGCTTTTCTTCAAATAGGGGCTGTCCGCGTACCAGCCTGTGCGTCCGCATGACGGCGCGATGAACACCAGCCGCTCGCGGGTCGCCAGCTTCGACAACAGCGCCCCGGCCCGCGTGTTCCAGACGCCCGCATCCTCAAACGCGCCATGCAGCAGATACACGACAGGGAACCGCTCGCCCGGCTTGCGGTCGGCGGGAAGGAAGGCGTAACAGGGAACCTTCCCTCCACGGAACACGGAGTCCACAGTGAACGGAATGCCGCCCTGCTCCGCGGAGGCCTCAGCGACGGCAGGCAAAGGGGACTCCGCCGGTAGGGGAGAAGAAGATGATGGGGAGGAAGGCAGCGCCTGAGGCACGGGACGTTCCGCCGCCTTGTTCTTGCCAAGAAGAAGTTCCTTTTCGACAACAGGTTCCACGGCGGCGGACAGCATGGCTCCACCGTCCTCGGTCACATGCACCATATCCTTATAGCGCAGCCGGACATGGCGTCCCTTGTCGTCGACCTTGAATGTCGTGTAGTTGCCCTGAGCGTCGGCCAGCACCTTGACCGTATCCACGAAGGCGGCATGATACGTCTCGCAGGCTTCCTTTTGCAGCTCGCTCAAGCGGCGGACGCGGGTCGAATACGGTTCCTTGCCCATGACGGGCAGACCGACCCATACGGCCTTGGCACCCTTGGCCGTGGCCACGGCAAGCAGGCGTTCGGCGCGGCTCCGATAAATCGTCTTCCACGATTCACTGTCGGCGTGATGGCGCTTGCGGTTCTCGTCGATGATGTCCTGCGGGTCATTGGCCCCCATGCAGATCACGACCATATCCGGGTTGTACTTCGCCACCAGCTGCTCAAGCTGCGCGGGCCAATCGAAATAGTCCTGACGGCTGAGTCCGGTCGAATATTTGCCTTCGCGCACCACTTCCAGATCCGGGCGCTTGCGCAGAGTACGCTGGAGCACGGGCCCGAACCCTTCCATCATCATGGAGTCGCCCACGAGCAGCACCAGCGGCTTGCGTTCCGTTTCCGCGTGAACCGGAGGCGGCGGAACCCCTGTTTCCGGCTGCGCCCCGGGAGTCTGCACGGCCTGTTCAGGTACGGCGGCGGGAGGGACGGAAGCGGGAATCTCTTCGACCTGGGGCTCCGGCTGTGCGGGAGAAGCCGCCTCACGGGAAAAGTCCGCCAGCGCATCGGCTACGGGCCGCTGCGGGGCCGTGCTTGGAGCAGCGGCTACGGACGGCCCTTCGACGGTCCCAAGAGCTTTATCCGTGTTGAACGCGGTCACCAATCGGGTTTCCGCCTCCGAAAAGGCGGCGAGGCCCGTCGCTTCGGCTACGCCCTTCACCGTCTGCCCTACCACGGCGGCGGGCGGAAAATCGATGCCGACCCGGTCCAGAAAGCTGGAGAAACGCGTCGCGTCCAGAAAAAGCATCAAGACGAAGGCCAGCGCGTATACGGCGCAGGCACGACCGGACGTGAGCGTTCTCCGCTCGGATCGGAAAGGGTTCTTCATGCACGGCCCCTCATGAAATCAAAATTGAAAATAAATGAAAGGCATGACGCCATCCGGACCCATCTTCAGGATAAAACCGCCCACGAGCGCAAGGACCACGGCCTGCACGGCCCACGGCAGACGCTCCTGCGCATCCACGAACGCCGCGAACAGCCTCGCCCCGAAAAACTGCAGCGCCAGACCTATGAGCACCGCGGGGATCACCAGCAACGGGAAACCTTCGCCGGGCTGCCCGAAGACAAAGACGCGGCGCAGGATTTCAAGGCTCCGCTCCATGTCTTCCGCCCGGAAAAATATCCACAGGAAGGACACGAAGTGGAACGTCAGCAGCCATGCCGCGCCCACGCCGCACCAGTGCAAAGCCGGGCTGGGCGTGAACCCATCCGGCCAGAAACGCTTTTTCAGTTCATGGAAGGCATGGACGACGGCCAGCCCCACCCCATGCATGACTCCCCAGACCAGAAAACGGATATTCGAGCCGTGCCACAGCCCGCCGAGCGCCATCGTGATGATCAGGTTCAGGTAGCGGTTCCCCCGGCGGCTCCCGCCAAGCGGGATATACAGGTAGTCGCGGAGCCACAGGGACAGGGTGATATGCCAGCGCCGCCAGAAATCCTGTATGTTCAACGCAAGGTACGGTGAACGGAAGTTCTCCGGCAGGCGGAACCCCATGAGCCGCCCCACGCCGATCGCCATGTCCGAATATCCTGAAAAATCACAGAAGATCTGTATGGAGTAGGCATACACGGCGGCGAGGATCGTCCACGAGGAGTAAAATTCCGGCGATTCGAACACGTCGCGCACGATATGCTCGGACAGGTAGCTGGCGATCACGACCTTCTTGAACAGCCCGCTGAGGATAAGCGCGAACCCTTCCTGCAAGTCGCGGGAATCCCATGTCCGGTGCCCAAGCTGCGGCAGGAACTGCCGGGCGCGCATGATCGGCCCCGCCATGATCGTGGGGAAGAAGGACACGAACAGCAGTACGTCCAGAAACGCGCGCGGCGGCTCGTCCGGGCAGCGGTAATGATCGATGGCGTAGGACAACCCCTGGAACGTGTAAAAAGACAGCCCTACGGGGAACAGGATCTCCATCGAGGGCAACGCATGGCGCAGGATGCCGGTGTCGAGCCCGGCGGCGCTTGCCAGCGATTCCAGCCCCAGAATGAGGAATTCATAATACTTGAAGAACGCCAGCAGGGCCACATGCAGGGCCACGTCCAGCGCGATGACGCCTTTCCGTTTGCGCGGCTGCCCCGAAAAACGGGACATCAGGTGGACGGCCCCCCAGTTGAGCACCGCCACGGCCAGCAGCAATGGGACAAAGACCATGCCCGCGAGCGCATAAAAAAAGAGATTGCAGACGAGCAGAAACGCCCTGTATTCCCCTTCCCTCTCACGCAGCAGCCAGCCCGCGACAAGGACGAACAGGAAAAAGGTTGCGAACTCCAGCGTAACGAAATTCATCTGTGCCTATCCGGGCAAAAGGTCATGCGCAAGGGCGCGCGATCTCCGCACGATAGCGAAAACGCACGCCCCTTGCAAGCAAACCGCCTCGGCGTTCTCACCTATCCGGCGAAAAACGCTGGCGTTTTCAAAATCCTATCGAGGAAGCAGCAGAAACACCGCTCCCCGGTTGTCCAGATAACTGGCCGTGTGCGTCGCCGTTTCTCCGTTGCCGCAGAACAGATCCACGCGGTTGCGCTTGATCGCCCCGCCCGTATCCTGCGGCAACGTCAGCGCGTTGAACGGGACACTGTGTTCGCCTCCCTCGTCGGGCAGCGTGACGTTCATCAGCGTCAGCAGCCCGTTGGGCAAGACGCTCTGGTCGGTGGCCACGCTCACCCACGGCGTGATCCTGCGGCCCATGCTGCCTTTGGAACCCGAAGTCCCCGGCTTACCGAGTTTGAAGAACACATAGCTCGGGTTCGTGTCCAGCAGGTCCGTCACCTGATCGGGGTGCGCGGCCAGCCATTCCCGGATGGAGAACATGCTCACCTCTTCCCGTTTCAACAGCCCCCGATCGACCATGACCCGGCCAAGCGCGACGTACTTGTGCCCGTTCTGCCCGTCGTACAGCACAGAGCGCACCGACCCGTCCTCAAAACGCAGCCGTCCTGACCCCTGAATCTGGAGCATGAAGATGTCCACCGGATCTTCCACCCACGCCAGTTCCAGCCCGCGCCCCTTCAACGCGCCCTTGCAGTCGATGGCGTGACGGGTGTGATAGGGGCGCTTTTTGCGCAGATCCGGAGGGGATTTGTAGATAGGGTATTGGAAACGCCCCTTGCGGACGTGGGACGCCGGGATCTCCGGCTCGTAATAGCCGGTGAAGCCGAAGTCCGGGCCGATGCGAACCCAACGGAAGTCGGAAGCCAGCACTTCCGGGGCCTTATCAAGGAAAGGAAGCAAACGCAGCAAGCGTTCGAGCCCTTTTTCCATCTCGCCGTAGGTGACTTGAAGCGAAGGGTAGTTCACGGCCACACGGGACGAAGGTTTCGCCCGCACGTAGGCAAGGCTCTGCTCCACCGCGAAACGCATATCCTTCCATGAGCGCATACCTTGCCGGGCCGGAGCCAGCCCCCGTGAAAGGCGCTGCGCCTCAGCCTCCGAAACCGGGAATACGCCGGGGGTTTCCAGCGGCGCGACGCGCACGGCCTCCGGCACATCAGGCTGGACGACATCAGGCCGGGTTGACTTCCCTCCGCAGGCGGACAACAACAAACACAGCAGACAAGCCCCAAACAAGGAAAAACGGCGCGACACGGCGGACTATCCTCACGCAACAGGTTGAAAAACAACAAAGCCTTTGCTGTGTACAGTATCCTCTCACCCGATGCAACGCCTTGCTTCGCCGGGTCCGGCAAAAAAAGTTTTCTTTTTTTGCAAAAAAAGCTTGACGGAAAGCGCTGTCCGTTATAAACACTCCCTCGTTCTGCGGGAGTAACTCAGTGGTAGAGTGCAACCTTGCCAAGGTTGAAGTCGCGGGTTCAAATCCCGTCTCCCGCTCCATATATTTTCGCCCTTGCTCGCCTTAAGGCTGGAGCGAGGGTTTTTCTTTGGCTCCGCTTCCTCAAGGGAAGCGTTATGAAATAGATACACAACATTCCCGTGTACGGCCTGCAACAATCCTGTTGCAGCGCCATTTCATAGACGAACATTTTATTACGTTCATGAAGAAGGCTCGGAAAGGCGACTTTCCGGGCCTTTTTCATATGGTGCGCAAAGAATCGGGGAAGGGGGGGCGGTAATAGTTGGCGGCTGGTAAAAATGGGGAAAAGCGTTTATTCACCGCGACATGGCAAATAAAAAGGGCCTCCCCGGAGGAAGGCCCTTAAAACGTCACCGTACGGCAGACCGCTAGACGAGACGGCCGATGTTGTCGATGCGTTCACCGGGCAGGAGCAGGACGGGCGGCACATCGATCAGCGTATACGCACCGGAACGCCCGGACTGGGCAAGGCGCACGGCGGCGCGGGCGCTGGACACGAGGACCTGAGCGGTCAAAGCCGGGTTGTCGATGCGCATGTCGAACGTGAAATGCTGGTTGGCGGTGAGCCCGGAAGCGCCGACGCGCTCCATCAGCACGCCGTGGGAGGCGTCCGCCACGCGGGGCAGCTCGTCCTTGGTCACCTGCCGCACATCCAGCGGATCATGGCTGAAATAGGGGTCGGCCTGAATCGCGGCCTTCACGGCCTCAAACGTCGCACCTTCCTCAAGCACCACATAGACGAGGCGGGAATGACGCCCGCCGCCCAGAGGAATGGTGATCGAGATGGCGTCGGCCACGCCGGCAATGGCGCGGGCGGCTACGGAGTGGCCCATGGAACGACCGCGTCCGAAGTTGGTGAAGGTAACGCCCACAGGGGCCATCGCCTCAAACAGGGCGCGCATCACGGAGTCCGTGCCGGGGTCCCATCCGGCGGCGGTGATGGCCACGGCCTTGCCCTTCACGGCCTGCGTTTCAAGCAGGCCGATGGTTTCGACAATCCGGTCGTGGATGTCGAAGCTGTCCACGGTGTTATAGCCCTTGCCGAGCAGATCGCCCGCGACTTCTGGGATCTTGCGGGAAGGGGCGCACAGCAGCACGACATCCGGCTTGCCGGACACGGCTTCCAGATCCGCAAGGCTGGCGTATTCCGGAACGCCGCGCAGATCGTGCGCATCCTTTCCAAGGGATTCTTTCCGGCGAATGACGCCCACGCAGGTGAAATCGGGCTGGATCTCCAGCGCTTCGATGGCGTAACGTCCGATATTGCCCAAACCCATAACGGCAGCTTTTATTGGCATTTTGGCCTCCAGATAATGAATATCTTCAAGTAAAACACGAAATTCCCGTCTTGTAAAACGGCCTGGATCAGGCGTTTTTCTTCAATTTGAAGCGAATTCTGAGGCGTCCGGCCTCTTCATCGCCCTGCGGCGGGGTAAAATCGTGCGAAACCAGCCGAAATGCGCCGACCTCGGATGTATTTTCAACATGCTCCCCGATGCAGGGACAAATATCATAATCGCCCACGGTCACGATGCGGACCATCAGCTCCTCTTCGCCTTCAAGATGCGCCGGGAGCCGACCGAGATCGACCAGCTTGCCCGCCTCTTCGCGGGGGAGCATCTCCGTCCGCACCGGCATATGCTGTGCCAATACCTCGTTGATCCTCCGCTCCAGTTCGGCGGCCTCGGCGTCTTCCAGCGGACGAGGAAAATGATAATCACATTTAGACTTGTCCGCATTCAAATGCGAACTGAACGAACGCCCGCACCCGAACATGCGCACCATCGTCTGGTTCAACACATGTTCCGCCGTATGCATGAACGGATCATATTCCTTGCTCACAGGAACTCCTTCTCTTCTAAAGTGCTTGAAACAGCCCCACCCTACCCGATCCCTTCCCCGGAAACAATCCGCACGCATATCCCCCGTCGCTTGAAATCCGGCGGTGTTCCCCGTATGCTGGACAGCCCAACATCAGGACGATCATGAGAAAAACCGACCTTTTTTCCGAAAACGACTCGCCCGGCTGCGAACTGCGCGAGCCCGAACGCCCCATTGACGCGCCCTACGCCGTGGATATCCCCGCCGTGCCCACCGCGCTCGGCGCTCTGGACGCCGCCTCACGCGCCGAATTCTGGGCGGCGCTGGCCCTTTCGCATACCGACGGGCTCGGAGCCAGAAGCCGCAAACGCCTTCTGGATGCGTTCGGCTCGGCATTCGAGGCCGTGCGGCGCGCCAACGACTGGCGCGAAGCGGGCTTGCGGGAAGATCTGATCCGCGAATTCCGCTCGGAAAAATGGCGCGAGCCCGCCCGGAAAGAATGGGACGCAACACGGAAACTCGCCGGAACCGTCCTGCTCTGGACCGACAGCCGCTACCCAGCGCTGCTCAAGGACTTGCCGGATGCGCCGATACGCCTCTACTGCCAAGGGGACATGAGCCTGCTCGGCAATCCCTGCGTGAGCATCGTCGGAACCCGGACATGCAGCAGGGAAGGGATCCGCGCGGCGCAAGCCATAGCCAGCGGCCTCGCGGCCTCGGGCATCACCGTGGTTTCCGGCCTCGCCATCGGCATCGACAAGCAGGCACATCTCGCCGCTCTCGATCTGCCGGGCGGGACCATCGCCGTGCTCGGCGCGGGCCCCGATGTCTGCTACCCCAAAGAAAATGACGGACTGCGCCGGTCGATCATCCAACGGGGCCTGCTCATTTCGGAATACGCGCCCGGAACGCTTCCGGACCCCCGGCATTTCCCCATCCGCAACCGGATCATCAGCGGCCTTTCGCTCGGCGTCGTAGTCGTGGAAGCCGCCCTCCGCAGCGGCAGCCTCATCACCGCCCGGCTCGCGCTTGAGCAGAACCGCGCCGTCTACGCCGTGCCCGGCGGCATCGGCTCGAAATATGCCGAAGGTTGCCAGAAGCTCATCCGTGATGGCGCGCAGCCGATCTTTTCCTTCTCCGACATCCTTTCGGATCTTTCCGCCCAACTCAAAACGCTCCTCCCTCAGCCGGATTCCGCGCCACGGCCTTACAGCCTCGACGTGCCTCAGGAGCCTTTCCAGCCCGCTCCCGCCGCCCCGCCGCCTCTCAGGCAACCGGACCGCAGCACGCTTGAGGGCCGTATCCTGACGCTCATCGCCCAAAGCCCCCGCGCCATCGACGACGTTTGCCAATCGCTTGGATGTGATCCCGGCGAAGCCGGTTCCACGCTCATCATCCTCGAAGTACGCGGCCTGATCCGCCAGCGCCCTGATCTCCGCTACGCGTTGACCTGATCGCCGGACCGCCGTTTATCATTATAAGGAATCTTCGATGCCCACCCCCGCCCCCGCAATGCCCCCGCTTCCGCAGGATGTGGAACAGTTCCTGACGTGGATGAACGATCAAAAAGGATTTTCCCCGGCCACGATCTCGGCGTACCGCACGGATCTCCTCCAGTTCGAGGAGTGGCTCCACCGTGAGCAGCACTCGCTCGCCCGGCCCGGAGAGCTGGAAAAATACCACTTTCAGGACTATTCCGCGCATCTTTTTCATGAAGGCCAAGCCCGCAGTTCCATCGGCCGCAAGCTTTCGGCCCTGCGCTCGCTGTTCCGGTATCTCATGAAGATGAAGAAAATCGACAAGAACCCGGCAAAGCTCGTGCGTAACCCCAAGCGGGAACTCCGCCACCCCACGGCGCTGAACGTGGATCAGATGTTCACCCTGCTGGACGAAGCCAGCGTGGAGTCCGGCGGCGCGGCGGGCCTTGATGGTTCCCGGCAGGCCGAGCAGGCGGTCACGGACCGCGAGCACGCCGGGCACACCCGCGATCTGGCGCTGGCGGAACTGCTCTACGGTTCCGGGCTGCGTATTTCCGAAGCCCTCGATCTGGATGTGGACGATGTGGACCCGGCAAGCGGTTTCATCCGGGTCATAGGCAAGGGTTCCAAGGAACGCATCGCGCCGTTGAGCGACACGTCCGTCAGGGCGCTGTTCCTCTGGCTCAGGGTGCGCGCGCTCATCGCCCCGCCCGCCGAAAAAGCCCTTTTCGTGGGCAACAGAGGCAAGCGGCTCAACCGGAGGCAGGCGGCGCGGATTCTCGACGAGATCCGCAAAAGCGCCGGGTTGCCGCAACATCTGTCGCCGCACACCCTGCGCCACACCTTCGCCACGCACATGCTGGAGAACGGCGCGGATATGCGCTCCGTACAGGAACTGCTCGGCCATGCCAGCCTTTCCACCACCCAGCGCTACACGCACATCACCCTTGATCATCTTATGCGCGTCTACGACAAGGCGCATCCCCGCTCAAGCGTTCGGGGGAAGGGCGGTGAGGAAGGGGAGGATGTCTGATGTGGGGGAGGGGAGCCTTCTGCAAAAGGGTCCCCTCCCCCACGCCCCCTCCTCTCTCCCTCCCAAGACTTTC
>ENA-ORCN01001657-ORCN01001657.1-human-gut-metagenome-genome-assembly--contig:-NODE-1657-length-14300-cov-5.795261_pt1 | contig 14300 bp, 14 predicted proteins | sample MGYA00242984_ERZ507984 | MGnify/ENA primary metagenome ERZ507984 (study PRJEB26167, sample SAMN06115395) | human gut metagenome | host: Homo sapiens | place: China:Hubei | collected 2016-05-19... | reverse complement strand
GGCAACCCCCACCTTCGCCCATGATGAAGCCGTCACGGCTTGCGCTAAACGGACGTGAAGCTTTAGAAGCTTCGTCGTTGCGGGTTGACAATGCATGCATAGCGTTAAAACCGCCTACGCCTGCCGGGAAGATAGCTGCTTCCGAACCACCGGATACAATTACATTTGCTTTGCCCAAACGAATCAGATTGAAAGCATCTGCAATGGCATTGGTAGAAGTAGCGCATGCTGAACAAGTCGCATAGTTAGGACCGTGGAAACCATACATGATGGAAATCTGTCCGGCAGCAATATCCGAGATCATCTTGGGGATGAAGAACGGATTGAATTTCGGACCCATTTCCTGACGGGTATAGTAGTTGCCCACTTCCTCTTCAAATGTATGTATACCACCAATACCGGCACCAAAGATAACGCCGATTTTGTTTAAGTCTTCTTTTTCTATGTCAAGACCAGAATCTTCTACCGCTTCCTTGGCTACAACGATGGCATATTGAGTATACAAATCCATCTTTCTTGCTTCCTTGCGGTCGATGTATTTTGTTGCATCGAAGTTTTTCACCTCACATGCGAATTGGGTCTTGAATAGCGACGCATCAAAATGAGTAATAGGTCCTGCTCCACTAACCCCGTTCACAATGTTTTCCCAAAATTCAGGAACGCTGTTGCCAACGGGAGTAATGGCGCCAAGACCTGTTACTACCACTCTTTTTAATTCCATATTGATGAAATCGGATTACTTAGCGTGTTCTTCGATATAAGATACAGCATCACCTACAGTACCAATTTTTTCTGCTTGGTCATCAGGAATAGAGATACCGAATTCTTTTTCGAATTCCATGATAAGTTCTACAGTGTCAAGAGAATCTGCTCCCAAATCGTTAGTGAAGCTAGCTTCGTTAGTAACTTCTGATTCTTCAACGCCTAATTTGTCGACGATAATCGCTTTCACTCTTGATGCAATTTCAGACATAACTTTAAGTTTTTAATTAATAATTAGTTTTATTTCTTTAAATTTGCGGTGCAAAGGAATGAATATTTATCGTTCCTCGCAAATATTTGATGAATTAAATGCACCTTTTTGCACATTTTTTACGGTTTTGTGCAGGATTTGGAGGGTTTATGAGTAAAAACATTGCTATTTTCGCTTCCGGTAACGGAACAAATGCAGAGAATATCATCCGTTATTTCCAAAATAGCGAATCGGTGAACGTAAAGCTGGTTTTGGCAGATAGGGAGACTGCCTTTGTTTTGGAACGTGCACGTAGACTGAATGTTCCGTTTGTCTGTTTGGGCAAGTCCGCATGGGCGGATGGTACGGCTGTATTGTCTTTGTTGGAAGATAAAGGAATAGATTTTATTGTCCTTGCCGGTTTCCTCGCACGTGTGCCGGACTGTATCTTGCATGCTTATCCTAATAAAATTATAAATATTCACCCTTCCTTATTGCCTAAATTTGGCGGTAAGGGAATGTATGGCGGGCATGTGCATGAAGCTGTGGTGGCTGCCGGTGAAACGGAAACCGGTATTACCATACATTATTTGAATGAGCATTTCGATGAGGGCGAAATTATAGTGCAGTACAAATGCCCTGTCCTGCCGCAGGATACGGCAGAAGACGTGGCAAAGAAGGTGCATGCGCTGGAATATGAATATTACCCGAAAGTTATCGGCGGTTTGTTGTCGGAAGTGTGCTGATAACCTTTCGGGATATTATCTTTTGCGGAAAGAAGCGGCATGCTATTCCGGATGATTCACAATTGTGTATGCTTCTTTCTCTCTTCTTAAAGGATAGTCTCCCCGTAATTTCTCAAATAGTTCCGGATGCGTTTTGAGCGCATTGCTGTCTTGTCGGGGATCGTACATTTGTAGATAGGCGGCCGATAGGGTATCTGCTGTAATTCGCGGTTGGCTTGGGGCAGGAGGAATAATCTGATAGTCTGCTTGTACATTGAAATACCGGCATAGGGCATCCAGCGACATGCGGGTTGCATTGGCTTTGCCGTCTGCCGAATAGCCGGCGATGTGCGGTGTGCCGAGGAATACCTTGTCCAATAAGGTGAGGTTTATGGCCGGTTCATTTTCCCAGACATCAATGATAGCATCCGAAACCAGCCCTGTTTCCAAAGCGTTCAGCAGTGCACCGGTCTCGATTATTTCTCCGCGTGAAGTGTTGATGATAACAGGCTTCCGCTTTAGCGATTGGAAAAAGGCGTCGTCGGCGAGATGGCAGGTCTTGTATCTGCCCTCCTTATATAAAGGTACGTGGAAAGTGAGTATGTCGCATTCTTTGGCGAGTGTTTGCAGGGACGAAAAGCCTTGTTTCCCTTCTTTGTCCTCACGGGGAAGGTCGTTCAGTAAAACGCGCATCCCCAATTCCTGTGCCACTTTTGCAACTTTGCTGCCTACATTGCCTACTCCGATAATGCCGATAGTAACTTCCGGTAAATTGATACCTTTCAGCGCTTGCAGCAAAATTAAAGATGATTGCAGGTATTGGGCTACGGAGGCGGAATTGCAGCCGGGAGCATTTGTCCATGTAATGCCGGCTTCGCGGCAGTATTCCGCATCGATATGGTCGAAGCCGATGGTTGCCGTAGCGATAAACTTAACCTTGCTACCTTCCAGCAATTCCCGGTTGCAACGAGTGCGTGTACGGATAATTAGTGCATCCGCATCTTTCACCAAAGAGGGGGTGAAGTCTTTTCCCGGTGCGTAGACTACTTCATCGGCTATTTTTTCAATGGCTTCCTTTATAAAAGGTATTTTATCATCGACAATTACTTTCATGATGCTTTTGTTTTATTGCAGGCAAAGTTAGAAATAATTCATGAGAACAGACATTTCTGATATAATAATGCATACCTTTGACAGATTGTTTAAAACATAAATTGATATACTGATGAAAACACTGATTGGCTTTGAGGAAATAGAGGATAAGATAATTACTCTTCGCGGGCAGAAGGTTCTTTTGGACAGGGATGTTGCTGCTTTGTATGGGGTGGAGACGAAACGTGTGAATGAAGCCCTTAGAAATAACTTTGATAAATTTCCCAAGGATTATTGTTTTACGTTGCAAGTGCTTGAAAAACAGTATCTGGTCGAAAATTTCGACCGGTTCTCTGTGTTGAAACATTCTACTGTTGAACCTAAAGCCTTTACAGAGAAAGGTCTTTATATGCTTGCTACCATTCTGAAAAGTTCTCGTGCTACAAATGCAACGTTTACGATTATCGAGACTTTTGCCAAATTGCGCGAGCTCTCCCGTACCTTGAACAATCTGCCGGATGCTTCCGAAGAGCAGCAGAAATCCTAGTTGGAGAAAAGCGGTGATTTGTTCACCGATTTATTGGACAATAATCTTCAGGCAACAGACTCGGAAACGACGATTGAACTGAATCTTGCCGTATTGAAAGTAAAGCATACGGTAAAACGGAAAGCGGATAAGGAATAAATGCGGCACACTGTTTGGCTATGTGCAAAATATTGTATAGTTTTGTCAACCTGTGGGAATTTTACAGTTCGTTGAACAAAGACTAATTATTTATATCCAATGAAGTGCATTCATATCATTACTCCTGTAAAGGACTCCATTGAATTGACGTTGCAAACGGTGGAAGCCATTGTTGCATCCGATTTTCAGACGCCGTTTACCTATACCGTATATAATGACTTCAGTACAGAAGAAAACACGGCTAAGTTACAGGATGCATCCGAAAAACTGGGCTTTGAATTGGTAAATCTTGCGGAAATAACGGATCATCCCTCACCGAACTATCTGCTGGTATTGCAAATGGCACAGCAACGTGCCATCGAGGCGGAGGCAGGTTTGGTAATTGTGGAGTCGGATGTTGTGGTAAAGAAGAATACATTGCAGGCTTTGTTCAACGGAGCGGCAGAACGGGCGGACTGCGGTATTGCCGCTGCCGTGACAGTTGATGAGAAAGGAGAAATCAACTATCCCTATCTTTTTGCGAAAGGTAAGGAAAACCAGGTGTTTCCGGAGAAAAAGCATTGCAGTTTCTGCTGTTCCTTGCTGACATTGAATTTCCTGAAAGCATTCGACTTCCATCAGTTGAACCCTGAAAAGAACTGGCATGATGTAACTGTTTCGCATCAATCATTGAAAGAAGGGTTTAAGAACTACCTGTTTACTACATTGCCGGTATTGCATCAGCCTCATGGCAGCCGTCCGTGGAAACAATTGAAATATAAGAATCCGTTGAAATATTATTGGTTGAAGTATACAAAAGGACTGGATAAAATCTGATATGTTTATGGAAAAACCTTTGGTCTCAGTCATCATGCCTGTTTACAATGCGGAAGAGTATCTGGAAGAAGCGGTCGATTCTGTAATTGCTTCTAATTACTCTCCATTGGAACTGATTTTGGTTGATGACGGTTCTGCGGACAGGTCTTATCATCTGGCACAGCAACTGGCGGAAAAGGCGGATACGGGTGTGATAAAGGTATATAAGCAGCCTAATGCAGGTCCTTGTGTCGCTCGTAATTATGCGGTTTCTTTGGCGAAGGGAAAATACATTTTTCCATTGGATGCCGATGATAGAGTAGGTTCTGATTTTTTTACTGAGGCAGTTGACGTAATGGAGGCAGACAATGGCGTGAAAGTAGTATATTCTCATGCTGAATTTTTTGGAGAGCGTACCGGAGAATGGAAATTAGCGCCTTATTCTCGAAGCCTGCTGGCACGTAAGAACATGATACCGATTTCTGCGATGTATCGTAGAAGCGATTGGGTGCGTGTAGGCGGATACTGTAAGGAAATCATAGCTCGTGAGGATTGGGAGTTCTGGATTTCGATATTGAAGAATGGCGGTGAAGTAGTCCGTTTGTCGCAGGTCGGCTTGTATTATCGCGTTCGTTCCGGTTCCAAACGTATTTCAGACCGTGCATTGAAGCGTCATGTGGTGGATACGCTGAATAAGCGGCATCCCGATTTTTTTGTTCGGGAATTGGGCGGTCCGTTGCATTATCAACGTTCCTGGTCGCGATTGTTTAATACATTCTCCCGTATTATTCATCCTCGTCGGATATTTGTTAATCCGGCATTCAAGGAGTTGTCATCTTTTATGCAGGCGTTACCTGTATTTTTTAAGAATGAGGGTACAACTATCTATAAAGGAAGGAATGAATTGAAGCTGTTTGAACGAGGTGGACGCGAGCTCATCGTCAAATCCTATCAAGTACCCCATCTTATTAATCGGATTGCCTATAACTCATTTCGGGCTTCAAAAGCGCGTCGTTCTTATCGTTACGCTGAGATGCTACGACAGATAGGAGTAGGTACGCCGAAACCAGTCGGTTTTTATTCTACAGGTACGTGGCTGTTGTTCGGTAGTAGTTATTTTGTCAGTTTGAAGTCTGAATGTCCCTATACTTATCGTGATTTTGCAACACATACTTTTGAGCATCAGGAGGAAATACTGCGTGCCATTGCCCGTACTACGGCTACATTGCATGAACATGGTATTTTACATAAAGACTATTCGGCCGGCAATATTCTGTTCACGGATGAAGGGAACGACATTAAGGTTGAGGTAATAGATTTAAACCGTATTCGTTTCGGAACAGTGAATATGGAAGAGGGATGCAGGAACTTTGAGCGTTTGCCCGGTACACATGAGGTGTTTGCAATTTTGGCTGACGAATATGCCAAGAGCCGCGGTTTTGATGTGAAAAAATGTTTGGAGTTGATAGAACAGGCACATAAGTAGCAAAGGAAATATAGTTTTGAAAAATAATGTTAATGGTATAATCAGACGCTGATGTTTATATATAAAATCAAAAGTGTCTAAAACATATATTTATGGGTGATAGTCTTTTATATAAGCTCCGCAGTGGTAAACCGCCTAAGATATTCTTTTTTTTGAAAGGATATTTGTTGATGTGTATGCCGACTTGTTTTTTTAGGTTATGTCGAAAGCGCTATTTGGCACAGGTAGAAACACGTTCGGATAAGGATTATATATATGAGCGTGTGAATTATTATAATAAAATGCGGCATCCGGTTGCCTTACCGGATAAAACCTTTCACGAACACAAGTTTGGGTATTATATCTTTCTGGATAAGATACGTAAATTTCGTCCCTCCACTTTTCACAAGGTCTACTACTTCGATTTGCAGGATGTGCTTCGTTGGTTCAGTCAGAAACTTCGTATAGGTTACATTCCCGGTGATGTTTATTTCACCCCGGAGTTTCCTGCTATTGTGAAAAGCAGGTTGCTGAAAAACGACAATGAATATTCAGTTCTTCTTAAACTGGACAAATTACGCCATTTTATGTTTGTGAATGATCCGGTCCCTTTCTCAGGGAAGTCCAATCAGGCATATACTTCGGCTTTGAAAGATATCCATTCGTTTGCTCCTTCATGTTCGCGCGGTGACCGGACAAGGTTCTTTTTGAAAGTACAGGATGGGTGTGATTATTATTGCTCTTATTGTACCATTCCTTTTGCCCGCGGACGCAGCCGTAACGGAAGTATCGCTTCGTTGGTAGAACAGGCTCGCCAGGCCGCCGCCGAGGGTGGCAGGGAGATTGTGTTGACCGGTGTCAATATCGGTGACTTCGGTAAGACTACGGGGGAGACTTTCTTCGATCTGGTAAAAGCTCTGGATGAGGTAGAGGGAATCGAACGTTATCGCATTTCCTCCATAGAACCCAACCTGCTGACAGAGGAGATTATAGAATTTGTGTCACGCTCAAAGCGCTTCATGCCCCATTTTCATATACCTTTGCAGTCGGGTAGCGACGAGGTATTGAAATTGATGCGCCGCCGTTATGATACCGCTTTGTTTGCCTCCAAGGTGAAAAAGATAAAAGAGGCGATGCCTGATTCCTTTATCGGCGTGGATGTCATTGTGGGCACCCGTGGCGAGACGGAAGAGTATTTTGAGCAGGCATACGAGTTCATTAAAGGGCTGGATGTGACGCAGCTTCATGTGTTCAGCTATTCGGAACGTCCCGGAACGCAGGCTTTAAAGATAGATCATGTGGTGAGTCCCGCCGAAAAGCATGTCCGGAGCCAGCGTTTGCTGGAACTATCAGAAGAAAAGACACGGGCTTTTTATGCCCGGCACATCGGCCAGGCAATGCCGGTATTGTTGGAGCGTTCCAAGCCGGGAACACCGATGCACGGCTTTACTCCCAATTATATTCGTGTGGAAGTTCCTCATGATGATGCTTTGGACAATCAAGTGGTAACGGTTCGTTTGGGCGATTTCAATGAGGACGGAACCGCTCTTTCGGGAATTTATAATTCGTAATTTGTATTTGATAAAGTGAAATCGAGAATTCTCTATTGGTTGACCTATACAGGTATGTGGCTGTTGGCCTTACTCCCTTTCCGGGCGCTTTATATACTGTCCGATGGTCTGTATTTCTTGTTGCGTTATGTGGTATGCTATCGCAGGAAGGTTGTCCGTTGCAACCTGCAGAACGCTTTTCCGGAAAAGTCCAAAGAGGAACTGTCTGAAATAGAGCGGAAATTCTACCATTATATCTGCGACTATATGTTGGAGGAGGTCAAGATGTTGCGTATTTCTTTCAAGGAGTTGTGCCGCCGGATGGAATATGATAATAAAGAAGAATTCCTTGCCATGGTTGAAAAATATGGAGGAATTGTCTTGCTTATCCCTCATTACGCGAATTTTGAGTGGATTATAGGGATGGGGGCCATTATGGAGCCGGGAGATCTTCCGGTACAGGTATATAAGCCGCTTCGCAATAAATATTTAGATGAGATGTTTCAGCATATCCGTGCCCGTTTTGGCGGATATAATGTGCGAAAGCATGCCACGGCCCGGGAAGTGATAAAGTTGCGCCGTGAGGGCAAGCGGATAGCGGTCGGTCTGATTACGGACCAAGCTCCTAATCGTAGTGAGGCTCATTATTGGACTACCTTTCTCAATCAGGATACTGTGTTTATGGATGGTGCCGAGCGCATAGCCAGGCTGATGGGTTTTCCGGTTTTCTATTGTGAACTTCAAAGGATAGACCGAGGATATTGCAAGGTCTTTTTCGACTTGATAACCGAGACCCCGAAACAGACGGCTGATGGAGAGATTACCGAACTTTTTGCCCGGCGTTTGGAGCAGACCATTTGTCGCGAGCCGTCTTATTGGTTCTGGTCCCATAAACGCTGGAAATTGAAACGTGAAGATGTAGTGCGACATGGATAAAATAGCTGTTGTCATATTGAACTGGAACGGATGTGATATGCTTCGTTCATTTTTACCTTCCGTCGTCCGTTTCTCCGAAGCGGACGGGGCGATGGTTTACGTGGCGGACAACGGCTCTACCGACTGTTCTGTGGAAATGCTTCGTACTGAATTTCCTTCTGTGCGACTTATTTTATTGCAGGAAAACCATGGCTTTGCCGACGGGTACAATCTGGCTTTGAGGCAGGTTGATGCAGAATATGTGGTGTTGCTGAACTCGGATGTTGAGGTAACGGAGCATTGGCTTGTTCCGTTGGCAGGCTATATGGATGTTCATCCGGAGGTAGCCGCTTGCCAACCCAAAATACGGAGCTGGAGACAGAAAGAGAAGTTTGAATATGCCGGGGCTGCAGGAGGTTTTATTGATCGGTATGGGTATCCTTTTTGCCGTGGGCGGATAATGGGAGCAGTGGAGACCGATAAAGGGCAGTACGATACGATTATATCGATTTTTTGGGCTACAGGGGCTGCTTTATTTATCCGTCTGAAAGATTTTAGGGAAGCCGGTGGGCTGGACGGTCGCTTCTTTGCCCACATGGAGGAGATTGATTTATGTTGGCGGCTTCGTGCCCGGGGCAGATTGCTGGTTTGTGTTCCACAAAGTGTCGTCTTTCATGTGGGGGGAGCTACTTTGAAGAAAGAGAGTCCGCGTAAGACTTTTCTCAACTTTCGTAACAATCTTGTAATGCTCTATAAGAATCTGCCGCCGGACGATTTAGCCTCTGTTATGCGTGTGCGTGCTGTCCTTGATTATGTTGCTGTCTTGAGTTTTATCCTGAAAGGACAGTTCTCCAATGCTTTGGCGGTGCTTCGCGCACGCCGTGCTTATGCCTCTCTCCGCGCTTCCTTTGTAGAGTCCCGTAAAGAGAATATGAAAAAAACATGCCTTTCCGTTATACCCGAACGGACAAAAAACAGTATCTTGGCACAGTTTTATTTACACGGGAAGAAGTTCTTTTCCCAATTGTGAGAACCCTTGCTTGTTTTTAATTGTTTATAAATAAAGGCATTGATTTATGGAGAAATTAGTTAGAAAGATTGGATTAGTGGCACACGACGCCATGAAGAAAGACCTCATAGAGTGGGTGCTTTGGAACTCGGAATTGCTGATGGGGCATAAATTCTATTGTACGGGTACTACCGGAACTCTTATTCTTGAAGCATTGAAAGACAAACATCCCGATGTAGAGTGGGATTTTACCATTCTTAAATCCGGTCCTTTGGGGGGCGACCAACAGATGGGTTCGCGCATCGTGGACGGAGAGATTGACTATCTTTTCTTTTTTACCGACCCGATGACCCTCCAGCCGCACGATACGGATGTGAAGGCGCTGACCCGCCTTGCCGGAGTGGAGAACATCGTGTTCTGCTGCAATCGCAGTACGGCAGACCATATCATCTCCAGCCCGTTGTTTATCGACCCGGCTTACGAACGTACCGTTCCTGATTACACCAACTATACCAAGCGGTTTGAGAACAAGCCGGTAGTTGCTGAAGCGGTGGAATCGGCGAAGAAACGGAAACGGAAGAAATAACCGTCTGATATAATGATAGAAACTGTTTTGACTTGAATGCCTTTCTTTTCGAAAAACATGAAAATCAAGACAGTTTTTGATTTTAATAGAGTTATTATTCTGTTTTTAGGCCATTCTTTCGGTAATATTCATAACTTTGCATTTATTATACGAGCATAAGTTAACCTGAAAGAAAGATAAAACCCGGTAATTAACCTTAGATGGATGCAATCGATAAGGTTTAGCTTTTGTTCTCAATGAATTGGGATATATGGATCTACGCCAATTTAGCAATTTTTTCAATGAATACCGGCAGAAGTTCATTCGGTTTGCTTATATGTATGTGGCTGATAGTATGGCGGCTGAAGATATTGTCAGCGAGTCTTTTACATACTATTGGAACAATAAGGATAGATTGCCGGCCGATACTAATGTCCCGGCTTATGTTTTGACCGCGGTCAAGCATAGGTGTATAGACTACCTTCGTCATGAACAGGTTTGCCAGGATACTTCCAATGAACTTTACCAATTGTATTCCTGGGAACTTTCAACCAGAATCGCTACCTTGGAAAATTTTGAGCCTGCGGATATATTTACTTCTGAAATACAGAAACTGGTAGATGAAGCTCTTGAGAGCCTGCCGGAACGGACACGCCTTGTTTTTGTGATGAGCCGCTATGAAAACAAGCCGTATCATGAAATAGCTGCCGTTTTAGGAATTACCACTAAGGGAGTTGAATTCCATATATCTAAAGCGACTAAGCTTTTGCGTGTAATCCTGAAGGACTATTTGCCGTCCTTTATTCTTTTCAATTTTGTCTGATTGTAGGGGGAGGAATCTCTTGATTCCAAAGAATTTGCCTAAAATAATAAGCATGAGTAGAAGCTCGGAGCCTCTGTTCTCATGCTTATCCAATAATGTACCGTTTTTTAGATAGATAGAGATCGCTTTTTTTTAAGTTAGTTGAATCAAATTAGGACGTTTGATATATAATTGCATTATTTTAGTCTTTACTTTATGAACGGTTTGTCTTTTACATATACTTTATAGGCTTTGATGGCTCCCGGAGCATTCTCTTCGGCACGCGGCAGATAGCGGAAACCGCTGATGGTACAATCTTCCTTCAAGTCTATAACCAGCGAATGTGGATAGTTCGCTCCCCGAGACGTACTCCAGTAAGTGGATTCTTGCAGGTCATACACCTTGTCGGCGGTAAAGTTGCCCCAACTTGTACTTTCACTGTCTGCATAGTCAATCTGCCAGTTTTGGCGAGAAAGGGTTTGGCCGTTCTCGTCCAGCAGATAGAGTTCGGCAATGGAAGCCGTTTCTTTTCCATCCTGTGCGTTCAATGCTTCCAAACAGAAATAACTGCCTTTTACCGGGCGGCTGAACTTCACCTCTTGCCAACCGTTGCCTGCAGCCATCTCTCCGGCGGCAACCGGCTTTTCATTCTTCAGGTTCAGATTTTCTCCCTCCTTGCGATGCGTGAGCGGTTCTTCCGAACGGAGCATATCCAGTATGGGTTGCTTTAAGCCTTTGATTTCTGCTTTGTCCGGTCCCAGAAGGTCGAGTACTACAATCTCGTTCTTTCCTTTCTTCAACCAGCATCCCGGCATGTAGAGTGTTTGTTGGGGACCGATTTCCCAGAAACGGCCGATGGCTTTTCCATTCACCCAAACCATGCCTTTCCCCCAAGTCTGCATATCGAGGAATACATCTCCCGTTTCTTTCAGATTAAAGGAGGCGCGGTAGTAAGCGGGTCCTTCTGCCTTGTTACCTTTCCGGAAGTCTTTCTGTGCGGCAAAGTCTGCATCGGTCGGGAAACTATATACTTGCCAGCCTTTCAGTTCCTTGCGGCTCTCTTCGGTCAGAAGTTCCACCTTTTCCGTGATACCTTTCCGGTCGTGGATGGCATAGTCGAAATTGACGCGTCCCATCGCTTCCACCAGAATATCCAGTTGTGTGCCCGCCTTCAGTGCCGGCAATGTCAGGCTGTTTTCACTGCGACGGCGGTCCAGGCGTCCCAGTAACTTGCCGTCGGCATATACTTGTGCCCAGTCATGCACCTCGTCTATCAGCAGAACAGTGCCTTCTTTTACTTCGGGTAGGGTAGTGCGGTATAAAATGGTTCCCCATCCCTGGTCGAAGTCCTCCATTGGTTTCACTTCTTCCGCTTCTTTGGGTTCCGGCAGATTCTCGAACAAGCAGGCTGTCTCTTCAAAACGGATGGCGGGTATCTCTATCAGCGGATAAGCTTGTGGAACGTCGGGTATCACTTGTGCCGAGTCGGCATATTGCATCAGCATTTCGCGCAATTTGTAGTACTTCGGAGTGGCCCATCCGGCTTCGCTGATAGGAGCGTCGTAGTCGTAAGAACTGCACATGGCAGAATACGGAGGGCAGTTGGCGCCTCCCCAATGCCCGAAGGTAGTACCTCCATGAGCCATATAAAGAGAGAAAGAAATGTTGCGGTCCAGCATGTCTTTCAGACCAGATACCATTGTTTCGGCGTCACGCATTTCGTGTTTGCGTCCCCAGTGGTCAAACCATCCGCTCCAGAATTCGCTGCACATCAGCGGAGCATCTGGGCGTGCTTCTTTCAAGGACTTGAACTGTGCGTCGATATTGGCTCCTGTACCGAAATTGATGGTCCAAAGCAGGTCATCCAGCCCGTTCAGTTGAAAGGTGGAACTCCAGTCGCACTGGAACAGAGGTACATCTGTGAAGCCTGCGCCACGTACGATGTCGCGGACATTGGCTATGTACTCTTTATTTACGGCATAGCCTCCGTATTCGTTTTCCACCTGTACCATGATGATGTTTCCACCGCGTGGTGCTTGCAAGTCTGCCAATTGTTTTCCTATTTCGTTCATGAAAAGCTTGGTACGTTCCAAGAAATAAGGATCGTTGGTACGCAGCTGGATGTCTTTTTTCTTCAATAGCCACCAGGGCAGTCCTCCCATTTCCCACTCCGAGCATACATACGGACCGGGGCGCAGCATGATGTACATACCGTTCTTCTGTGCCAGGCGACAGAATTCGGCGATGTCGTTTTGCCCTTTAAAGTCGAATTCACCGGGACGTTGTTCGTGGATGTTCCAGAAGGCGTAGATGCAGATGGTGTTCATGCCCAATGCTTTGCACATCTGTATGCGGTGTTCCCAATACTCGGAAGGAATACGCGTATAGTGCATTTCTGCAGCTTTGATAATAAAAGGTTTCCCGTCCAGCAGGAATGTCTGGTTTCCGACTTCAAAGGTCTGTGACTTATTTGAAGTAGAACACCCCATAAATATGGCAGTAATGAGCACTGCCACTCCAAAAATACAAGGTTTCAATAAATTCATAATGTAGAGATGTTTAGGAGTTTATTTCAATTTCAGTTTACTTATAATTTCCAGTTTTCCCGATACTGCCTTCATAACAAGCACTGGAGAGTCAGTTGTTGCCACTAAAAATGAAGCTACACCTGCTTCTGCTTTTACTTTAGCCGGACCGCGCAATTCACCACCTTGCAATACTTCAAGTTTTACTTCTTGTTTATTTTCACCAAAACAATCTGTTCCTTGTCTATCTTTCAGGTTGACATAGACAATGAGCAAATCATGGCGTGAAGCAGGCACACCGCTTTCGAAGTAAGTTATGTCCATTGCATCAACAGAGCCCGGTGTGCGTACCACATGTTCAGCTACGGCCTTGCCATCCTTATATCCCACAGCCTTCAGGTCTCCTTGTTCCCACTTTATATTGAAAAAAGTAAAGGGAGGAAAGTTGATATTCGTGGCATTTCCACCATTCCTCGTCATCTTCGTAAGTAAAAAAACGTCCTGCCAAAGAATCGAGTGCGGCTATGATTTCATTGTAATCACGTCCGGAAAAAATAACGTCAGATACATGCATTTGTGCATCAACATCCCAAAGTCCATGCTCAAACTTGCGTTTCGTGCCTGCATAATCTTTCAGTTTTACTCCCTTTAGTTCAGCTTGGCACGCTTCCAGTATGCGAAGAACTATTCTTTGTTCGTGTATGGACATGTCTTGCTGTTTTGACCATGTATATACCCATGAAACAACAACATCTTTATTCTTGGTAATAGGTAGTTTCTTTTTCATAAACGATTGATTTGCTGCAAATATACACAATCCCCACATTAAAACAAAAAAAGAGGGGTAAAACTCCCAAAGTGTGGGGACTAATTTACTTTTAAACTCCCAAAGTGTGGGGACTAAACTCCCAAAGTGTGGGGAAACACATGTTCTAATCCCTTTATTTATGGGCGTTTGCGAAGAAGTGATAGAGCATATTACAGACGATGCTTATAACAGACAAGGGGAATTTATAGAGCTAAGTGGTTGATTTACTGTCGGAAAAAGAAAAACGATAGGGAAAAAGAGCAAAGCAAAACCAACCAACGGGCGGTAGGATTGGAAACGGGTTTTTATGTCGTGTACACGTTTGTGTACAAAATGTTTGTATTTTATTGAAATATAGCTATCTTTGTGCTGAATTTAAAAGCAAACAGATATGGAAGCATTATCAGTAAGA
>ENA-ORCN01001637-ORCN01001637.1-human-gut-metagenome-genome-assembly--contig:-NODE-1637-length-14492-cov-17.320638_pt1 | contig 14492 bp, 11 predicted proteins | sample MGYA00242984_ERZ507984 | MGnify/ENA primary metagenome ERZ507984 (study PRJEB26167, sample SAMN06115395) | human gut metagenome | host: Homo sapiens | place: China:Hubei | collected 2016-05-19... | reverse complement strand
TGGACGCACCAGACACTTCTGGCACTGAGCCCCCAGTTCTGCAGGCTGTCGTAGAAATCCGTGACCGTCTGCTCTGTCAGGTCAGAGAGCGCCACACTTCCGATGCTGGGGATGATGTGGCTGTAGATCAGATTGCGGTACCCGCCCTCGGTGTTGCCGTTCCATTTATGGCGGTTGGTGATGAACCACCGGCCGCACCATTGCCCAACTGTCAGGGTATTTTCTTTCTGCATATCGTCGCCTCCTTTTGGCAAACGAACAATATCACAGAAAGCAGGAAATAGCTACTGAAAAGAACGGAATATTTGCAGGAAAACCACTGTTCCAGACGCTGCCGCTGGCAATCTTTCTTGTCATTCTTGTCAATTGCTAATCACATGACAAAAATCCGGTTTTACAGCTTTATAAGAATCCCCATGCCGGGTTTATTTCTTTGTTTATGCGGCGCAATTTCTGAGCTGCTCTCTGCGGCAAAAGCACCCGCTGTTGGATGTAAACCCGGTCGGAAGCACTTTTAATATACAGAATTCAATCCCACACAAATCCCAAAAGGCGAAAGCGGTGGCTGAAATAAACAGGCCAATAGAGTTCCAAAGAGGAACCGCAGGAGTGCCGGAAAGTGCCAAAGAGGGCGCAAGACCCCTCGCTGAAAGTTCAGACATAGGTTTGGGTTCAAGAGGCCGAGCGTTCGAATCGCTCTACTCGGACCAAAATCCCTCTGAAATCAACGATTTCAGAGGGATTTTCTTATTCTTTGTTTATTGCGGCGCAAATACCGAGGTTGTCATTCTCAACATATCTTTTCGACAAACGCAGACTTAATATTGTAATTTTTGCCGAATTGCAGTATAATTAATTGACGGTGAGCCTTTGAGCCACTAAGGCAGCCGTGTAAGAGAATTCTTATGCGGTTTTATTATTTTTCAATGTGAGGGAAAGACATGAGAATTTCTTTTTTACATTTGAGTGATTTCCATTTGAATGATAGCAAAGGTATTCATCCAGCCAAAATTCAAGCTATAGTGGATTCGCTTGGTGTGTATGCTCCTTTTGAAGGGATTGTCATCGTCCTTTCTGGTGACATTGCAGCTACGGGCCAAACAAACCAATATAAAATTGCTGCCACACTTTTAAAACGGTTAGTTCCTCAATTGAAGATAAAATACTCCCTCAACCAGAAGAACATTAAGATATTGATGGTCCCCGGCAATCACGATATTGATTGGGGAGGAAAATCACGGCTGGATTCTTCAAAAATCCGTTCTTTCAACGAGGACGAAAGAGATTTACATTTTCAGCAGGAGTTAAAGTGTATGAAAAGCTTTTTCTCCTTTTCAGACAGAAACGGTTGCTTCTTTCCTTGCCGGATGAATATTCCATTTGGACAGTTAGTTACCAGAAAAATTTTGCATTTTGATAACGGTTATCGCATTGAAGCAAACCTACTCAATACCGCACCATTTTCCTGTAGTTCTGATGATGGGCTTCATTATCTACCGGAAGACGCAATACATTCCTTGAATGCAGAGTCTAAAGCAGATTTTTCCCTTGTTGTAATGCATCATTCTCCGGATTGGTTTGAGTTTTCTCAGAAAAAAGAATTAGAGGGTATTCTTGCAAAGAGATGCTCTCTTGCCTTTTTCGGTCACGAACATTTTCCGGGTACACAAAATATTCTCTATGATAACGGAAATCGCATTGTAAAACAAGCTGGTGGAGCATGGTGGCAAAGCTCGGTTCCCACTGTTTCTGAATACTACGCTGCACTATTTGATACTGAAAGCAGAAAATATACTTTGAGTAAATTTAGCTGGAATACAGACCGCTCTACTTTTATTGCTTCGATGAAACAAGAGCACATTCTGATGAGAAAATCTTTAAGTGGCACCGGCTTGAGTTACAAAGAAAATTATGTGTCAGCCATAATGGCTGACACAAAAAATACAATTTCATCAAGTATTAGCGATTATTTTGTTTTTCCAACGCTTCGGTTCAATGCATCGAAAGAATACTCCAGAGGAAAAACGGTTAGTAAGATGAAAGATTTTATTTCTTTCATCCAAGAAAATAGATATGTTGCTGTTATGGGAGGAAGCAATTCAGGAAAAACAACCTTGCTAAAAATGGTTTTTAAAGAACTGCAAATGCAATATGTTGTTTTGTATTGTGGAACTGATGACATTACCGGAAGAAGTCAAGATAATATTCTAAAAGAACTTGTTACAGACACTTACGGTGCAGACGCTTATTCACTATTCCAAGCTATTCCGGCAGAGAAGAAAGTCATAATTATCGATGACCTGCACAGGATTTCTCCCAGGCACCTCAATAAATTTCTGCGGGGAATAGAAGATATTTTCGGCACAATAATCGTTGCTTCTGAAGAAACATCTCAGTTTGATATCGTACAGATGGTAAAAGATAATATCAAAGGAAGCAAGGAATTTAAAAAAGCATCTATTTCTCGCTTGTATGCAGAGAAGCGGTTGGAACTAATCGAAAAAATCGTTTTAATTAAAACGGACAACGATGAATTGAAAGCCACTGGTATTGCCAGAACCCTTGAGCAATGTTTAAATTCATATAAATTAGCGTTCCGCGCAGATATCGACTTTGTTGTCCAATTTGTAGACTACTACTGCCTACACCTTGGTGAATTAGATAAATCTGATGCAACGGTTTTCAGCAAGGTTTTCGAGGCATCTATAGAACGAGCAATTACACCTAATCTTATAGGGCGGAGAGAGAACTCCAACGATATTATCGTTGCCTTAAGTGAAGTTGCCCACTATATACATTTCAACAAAGAGTACCCAATTAGCGCAGTGCACATCGGTGCGGTCATTGCGGCATATTGCAAATACTATGATAATCGCTACCTAACAGCAGAAAGATTTGTCGAAATTACAGTAAATAGCGGGCTTCTATTAAGAACATCAAATGGATATGAATATCGTTTTGCAAGCAAAAATCATCTTGCATATTTTGTGGCAAAAGCACTTAACAGAAAGTTTCACGATACAGGAGACACAACAGACTTGGAATCTATCGTTAGACGCTCTTGCTTTAGTATCAATGGCGATATTTTGTTATTCATGACCTATATTTCTGATAATGTTAATATTCCCCGTCTTCTCCTCGAACAAGCAGTTTCTTATGTTTCTGAATGGACGGAGTTTGATCTATCAGACATTGGCATAAAATATTTGCAAGCTATACCTACGAAAAGCCTTACTCCTCCCAAAGATGACGAAAAAGAGCGTGAAATCCATAACCAGTCGATTGAGGAAGAAGAAAATGATACGCTTATTGAGACGTTAGACATATATGATTATGACGAAACTCAAATTGATGAGTTAAACAACCAATTAATCAGAGCTTTTCTACAGCTGAAGATTATTGCAAGAAATTTTTCTGCATTTATAAGCATTCTTCCTGGCCCTGCAAAAAAAGACTATGTATCTGCAATGTATCAGCTTCCTAATAAAATCTTTCATCAATGGTCTGAGTCTATAGATAATAGCATTGACCATTTAGTAGAAGAGATTATCGCTTGGCAAGAATCTCCAGGTTTCGAAGGGAAAAAGCTCTCTCGAGAAGATATTTTGCGTTTCTTCCAGGAAGTTTCTTTTAATATGTTGCTAAACCTGTATAACGTGGCATCTTCACATGGTGCAAACGATAATACCGTTGATTATTTGGCGCAACAAGACTACATTACCTCTTCTTTAAATTACAGAATAGAAAGGTTGATGTTCTGGGAAAAAGTTGATGATTATCAAGCTGTAATTAAAGAAGCTGAGGATCTTTGTGAAACTCATGATGATGGTATGGTCAAAAATATGGCTTTGGCTATCCTCAGACATATGTTAGTTCACTCAGACAAAATCATAGATCGAGAGAGGCGAAGAATATCAAGCAAGTACTTTTCTCCTCGCGCGCAGACAAAGATTCTTATGGATCGTCAAAAGTCCCAAAAGGAAAGAGGAATATGATATCATACCGGTCCTGCCCCGGTTGGTCGTTTTGTGAGATTAAGATGACGACCTAACTTAATCCACATTTAAGCATGTCATCTGGCCACGCTGATGATACCATATTCCACTCTATATTATGCACTATTAGAATTGATTTATGACTCAATTACTTTCGTGCGTCTAAAATACTCTCAATGTGTGCATCAACTGCATACATCGAGGGTATTTTTTACTTACTCTTTTTTGTTTTCTTAGTTTTCTTCCCGCCTTTCTTCTTACCCTTCTCCGGCTCCTGCGGCGGTAGTGTTCCCTCGGTGCCGTCCCCCCGCTTTCTGCCGTTTCAGTTCTGCCAGCTCGGCTTTCGTCTCCTCAATCATCACCTTGAGTTTTTCCTCGCACTCCTCGCGGGTGTGTGCGTAGACATTGCGGGCGTGCTTTTTGCCGTCGGGCCATTTGGGAGAATAGCGGCCCTCGAAGAGATGGTCGTTGATCTCGGTGACGCAGCCGGTGCCGGACTTGCGCTTGCGGCCTACATAGGGCTTGAAGTCGGTCATTCTCGGCTTTTCCGTTGTGGCCGGGGCAGTTTTCCTGCCCGGCTCTGAAGTGTCATCCTGCGGTGCTGCCTTGCCGATACAGCGGTCGATGTTGGCGGCAGCTGTGAGCCGCATATCGTCGGTGATGTGGGTGTAGATATCCAGCGTGGTGGCCGCCGACACATGGCCCAGCATGGCAGAGAGCGTTTTCACATCCATACCGTTTTCCAGCGCCAGCGTTGCGAAAGTATGGCGAAGGTCGTGGAACCTCACATGCTTACAGCCTGCGTGTTCTAAGATGAGCTGCAGTCTGCGGCGTACCACGCCGGGTGTGATGGGACAGTCCTCCTTCACCGGAGAGGGGAACATCCAGCGGGAGTCCACCGTCTTTTTGTACTCCCGCAGCACCGCCACCACGGCGGGCGGCAGGACGATTTTGCGGACGGAGGTCTTCGTCTTGGGCGTGCTGATCTGGAGCTGACCGCGTACATCGTAGACCTGTTTGTTCACATTCAGCACACCGGTCTTGAAGTTGAGGTCATCCCACTGCAGCGCCATGAGCTCACCTCGGCGTAGGCCGGTGGCCAAGTCCAGAAGGAACACTTCGTAGTAACCCTCGAACTTCGCCTGGATAAGAAACCGCTGCAGCTCCTCCCGCGTCAGCACCTGCATCTCCCGTGCCTTTTTCGGCGGCAGCTTGCAGCCAATGGCTGGGTTCACACGGATCAGCCCATCCTGCACCGCCTTCTCCAATGCGGAGCGGCAGGTGGCGTGGCACATACGCACCATTCGGTCGGACAGCCCTTCGCCGTACTTGTCGGTGAAGCGCTTCCGGCCACTTTTCTTGAGTCGGCCATAGAACTGCTGCAGGTCATTTTGCGTCAACTTATTCAGCGGGATGTCACCGATTTCCGGGATAATGTGCAGACGGATGCGGCTCTCATAAGTCTCCTGCGTGGTGGGGCGGATCTTGGGCTTGGAGTGATTCTCGTACCAGTATGTCAGCCAGTCCCCGAAGGGCATCTCGGACCGCACCTTCTCCGGCTTCAGCCCGCCACACTCCTCCTTGAGCTTTTGGAGCTTCTCGACGCACTCCTTCTTGGTTTTGGCGAGGACATTTTTCGTTTTGGGATAACCATTGTCATCGTAGCCAATGACGACGCGGCCTTCCCACCGTCCGTCCTTGCGCTGCCTTACCGTTCCATCTCCGGCTTTTCGCTTTCTTGCCACGGTTTCAACTCCTTTCCGAAGATATCTTCCATGAAGCCGCCTACGATGCCGCAAGCCTGCTTTTGCATATCTGAGGTGACATGGGTGTAGGTATCCAGCGTGAAGGACGCATTAGTGTGACCCAGGATGCCAGACAGCGTTTTGGCGTCCACGCCGCTGGTAAGAGCATGGGTTGCGAAGGTGTGTCGCAGATCATGGAAGCGGATGCTGGGCAGCCCCGCCCGTTGGAGCAGCGTCTTCATGTGGCGATACGCCGCGTTGGGATCAACAGGGTCTTCCGGCTTCACCGGGTCCGGGAAGATCCATTGACTGATGGCGTCCGCTTTTCGCCGCCGTAGGATTTCAGTCACGCTGTGCGGCAGGATAATGGTGCGCATACCTTGATTGGTCTTTGTCTCGCCGACGGTGTACTCGCCCTTCCGCTGGCTGTGGAGGGTGCGGCACACCTTCAGCATCCCGGCATCCCCGTCGAAGTCGCTCCATTGCAGACCGCAGATCTCACCGCGGCGCAGGCCGGTCATCAGTTCTGTTTGGAAGAAGTCTCGCCACACCTCGTCCTGTTCCACCACTGCGAGGAAGGCGTCCAGCTCCGCACGGGTGAGGATGCGCTTGGGCTTGTAGTTAGGCTTGGGCGCAGTCGTACCCTCGGTGGGATTCCTGGGAATAACGTGCGCATGCACCGCATCTTTCAGCGCAGCGTGGAGCGTGGAGTGGATGTGGCGGACCATAGAGTCCGAGAGCTGATGATCCATCTCGGGATGCTCGTGGATACGCCCCTCCGTTTTCAGGCGGCGGTACATCCGCTGGATGTCCTGCTGAGAGATGAGGGAAATTTGCTTGTCGCCCAGCTGCGGCTTAATGTAGTATTCGATGTAGCAGCGATAGTTTTTGAGCGTGCCGGGGCGTACCGTACCCGCCTTGTACTCCGTGAGCCAGCGGTCCAACCACTCGCTTAGCGTCATGCGGCTGTCCTCGGTCAGCTCCACATCACGATAACACTCGATGTTCTGGTGGAGTTTGTCCAGCAGCGCCTTTTGCGTCTTGGCGTAGACGTGACGGAACAGTGGTTCGCCGTTTTCCTTGTGGCCGATGACGATGCGGCCTTCCCAGCGTCCGTCCTCCCGCCTGCGCACCATGCCGTCACCGGCCGGTCTTCGTTTTGCCATGTATTTCACTTCCTTTGGATTCATTTTCTTTTTGCAACACAAACAACTACCACACTTTTGCGGAAATAGCTACTGTATTCTTCTATCAGCTTTAACCGCAAATTGGCCTGAAATCGGGGTAAAATGGGGATTGGGGCCGGTATGACGTCGGTAGAAACCCTTGCAAACACTGACTTTTTCGGATTTTCAGCGTCAGAGTGGGTCCATGAGCCCGGAAAGAGCGTCGCATTGTCCCCGGTCACAAACCCTTGAAAATGCCCGCACTGCGGGCATTTGTGGGGGTGCCCCGGCGCGAATAGGCGTCGGGGCTTTCTCCTGCTTTTCTTTCGTCGGCGGCAAATTGGTCTGATTTTCGGTTATCCTGCCCGGTCAAGCATCCACGGCGCATCACCCCCTTCCGGGCAGAACACGCTGCGGTAGGTGCTGACATCTGGCACCATGCCGCGGCACATCATTTCGTTGCATAGAATCATGCGGAGCACTGCAGTGCTGTAGACACTCCGCATCTCGTCTCGGCACCGACGGGCGACAGCTCTTTGCTCATCGGTCAGGTTGCCATAGTGGTCATCGCAGAGGAACAGGCGAAGCTCCTCTTCATCAATAGGCTCGGCATGATCCTTGTTCCACGCCCACCGGATGTAGCGCACCGTGTCGTGCGTGCGCCGGATGACCATCATCGGGTCATGGTCTACGATAAAGTTTGTGATCTGCTGCATCATGCGCTTTCTTCCTCCTTCTTGTTCTGCCGATTCAACTCAGCCTGCCGCTTCTCTGCTCTTGCCCGTTCCATGTCACACTCCGCCTGCAGGAACTGCCGCTGATAATTCAGCTCCAGCGCCTCCTGAATGGGGCGGATGGTGTAGATGAGACTTCCGTTGCGCACACGGCCGTCCTTCGTGGTGATGGTACTGGGCTCTGTGTGGATGAGTCCCTTCTCCTCCAGACCGGCCACATACTTCCGCACGGTATTTTCGCTCAGATGCACTGCCCGACCGATGGTGCGGTAGCTGGGATGGCACTGGTAGGTCCTGCGATCCTCGCAGCGCAGGAGGTAGTTGTAGACGGCAATCTCATGAGAGCTGAGGCCGAGGTTGAAGACCTCGTTTGGGACAAGGTAGTAGTGCTTGTTCGAATCCCGCTTTGGCCAGCGCTGGAACATCAAGTGTCACCTCCTGTCCGCGCATCTACCCATTGACGAAACTTTTCTTTGGGCACCACGATGCGGTTGCCGATCCGCAGTACGGGAAAGCCCGTTTCGTGCATAAGCTCATAGGCGCTGGAGATGGACACGCCCAGCACCTGCGCCACCGTGTTCGCATTGAGGAACAGCGGCAGCTGGTCGTAGTTGGTGAATGTGGATTCTTGCATTGGATTCCTCCTTTGTATTTTTTTGTTGAGAGCTGCAAGTAAAAAGCTCCCACTGAAAAGTGGGAGCAGTATCCATATTGCAAATTTGGAACCTCATGATAGAATAGAAGCATCAGGAGGTGAGCCGATGTCGCTGGTGAAATACAGGATCTATGAGCTGTCTGCCAGAGCTGTGATCAGCTATGGCAGGCAGCAGGACGGGACATATACCTTCCGTCTCAGCGCTGCTGAGACAGAGAAATGCAAATCACTTTCCGCGCCCCACGAGCAGGACGATAACGCACTGTTCTATCAGATCATGTGCGTGCTGCACGGTGACGCCTTCACCGAAGCACCCGGCGGGCAGATGGTGACCGACCTCTCGGACATCATTTTCTATATGGACTTCTCCGGCATTTTCGACCGGAGCGGTGCCAGAAAGAAACACCTGATCCGGCAGGAAAAGGCCAAGGCCCTGTTCCGTCCGGAGGGCGTGAGTCTGGATTTTGGTTCCGGTCCGCAGCGCTACCTCGCCTTTGAGCGTTCGGGCAGCATGAGCCGGCAGGCACGGCTGTCCTTCATCCGGGAGGATTTTTATGATGCCGTGCGCCGCCGCATCATGATGGATATGACCATCGGTGACTGTCAGCTCAGCAAACTCTACGCCTACAACGGACTGATGCTGTCCAGCGGTATCCGCATTGACGGCATCGGCATTGACCGACCCCATCGGGTGGTGGTCGTCGACAATCCAGTACGAACGCCCCCGCCCACAGAGGTGATCACGGTGGAGGACGACGGGACGCAGAACAGCACCCGCAAATATCATCGGGTGGAGGCGATGGCCGATGTCGAGGTCACTTGTTTCGACGGCGAAGGGCTGATCTCCAAGCAGTATGCCCGGCTTGTTGACGAGAAACTGTGCGGCAAGAAAGTCCACACCTCGTTTCAAATTCGTATGCCATATGTGAAGGGCATGCTGCATGAGGTGGACTTCAAGGATTATCTTGACCGCGGCGGCGCAGACACCATTACCGATCTGTGGGGCGTGGAGCATCCGATTCAGAAGGTCGATATCATCCTTACCAAGAGTATGTTCAAGAGCTGCGGCTGGCTGAACGAGAGCTGCATGAGTTGGGAGGACTACTGGGCGGTGTTTCGCAAGTACCGCCACGCACTGTACATCACAAATGTCAGCAAAGAAAAACCGGAGAAAACGACAGAACTGAACTATCAGTTTTTGAATACGGTGTCCCTCAGAGCGGATGAGTTCCGCCCCGCCGATCTGCCGGACGGCTGGGATCACAGTCCGGAGACGGACGGCTGGGATCACAGTCCGGAGACGGACGGACGAAATTGGCTCACCAAGCAGACAGAACTGGCGTATTACAACTTCTGCGCCGACGAGTCGTTTCGGCAGAATTATTTTCTGGAGAAGTTTGAACGGGTCAGTTGGTGGGAACGGCATCAGGGCAGAGACCAGATCCTTGCCGCCGTGCTGAAAAAGAATCCGCGTTTCATCAACGAACCGATCTACACCAAGCGGTTGGAGGGCGAAGCGGACAAGATCGTGGAGCGGTACGCTGTCGGCCGCCTGATCGTGGCGGGAGACAACCGTTATCTTTCCGGGGATCTGCTGGATTTTCTGAACTGCCTGCCTGTTACAAGAACCGGGACAATCAAAAAGACGAACGACTTTATCGATTTTCGTTGGGTGCAGGAGTTGGGCCGTGAGAATTTCTTTGCTCCGGGTGCGGCTTACCAATCCGGTCATGTCTGCACACTGCTGCGCAATCCGCACATTGCCCGGAATGAAGAGATGCAGCTTTATCCTCTTGAAGACAGTAAAAATCTACGCAATCAGTATCTCGGCCATCTGACGGATGTTGTTATGGTCGGCTACACTTCACTCGCCGCAGAGCGTCTGGGCGGTGCCGACTACGACGGCGATATGATCAAGACGATCAGCGACCCCATTTTGAACGAATGCGTGAAACGAAACATCCATCACGATCCTCCGCGGCCGCGGAGCATATTTTCCCGGTCGCACAACCTGCCGCTGCTGATGATCCCCACGGCCCGGCCACAGATCCGCAATGCCGACGACTGGGAGGCCCGCTTTGAAACGGTCCGCAGCACCTTCTCCTCCCGAGTCGGTCAGATCTGTAATGCCGCACTGGATCGCAGCATCATTGCCTACAACGAAAACTCCGACGCCGAGGAGCGGGAACGCTGCCGGGAAGAGACGGAGACATTGGCCATCCTCACCGGGCTGGAGATCGACTCGGCCAAGAGCGGCATCCGCCCTGATCTGGATGAGTACCTGACTCATAAAACCGCCAAGCGCAGCGACTTCCTCAAATATAAAACGCTGGTAGAAGAAACGGAGACCCGGCGTGCCTGGTACGAGCCTACCCACGCCGCCAAGGTAAAGGCGTTTTTCAAAAAGGTGGATTGGGACGAGGTGGACTCCAACGTGGAGCGCCTGCCGTATCTGGCACAGCAGCTGAAAAAGAACACGCCGCGCATCAAGGCAAAGCCCGCCAAGGACGAAGAATTGTTTTCCTTTGCTGCCCAGCAGCCGGACTGGAGGGAACAGCTGGATTCCGATAAGCTGGCGGCGGTAGATGCGCTGCTGCGGGATCACGACGCCTGCCTCTCACGCATCCGGGCCTGCCGCGTTCCGGTGAAGGAGAAAAAGCGGAAGAGCGATGTGGATCGCATCCTGTATGCCAGAGAGCAGGAAGATGACTACGATCCCGACGAGTTGTACGCCCTGTTCGGCGGTCTGCCGCCGGAAAAGGTATCTGCCCTGCGGCAGGCCATGCGGGAACAGGCATGGCACCTCATGGACGAGGATGCACGGGAGCGCTTCCTGCGGGAATGGCTGCCGGAGTTTGAAGACATATACGATCTGCTGACCGATTTCCGCTTCGGCGGCTACCGCATCCTCGGAGACATTGTCTGTGATATGGAGGACGAGAACACCGGCAGGGAGAAAAAGCAGCTGTTCCGCGAAAGCGACTCAAAAGCCTTCACTGCCATGATGAGAGCCTTTGCGGACAAGTCCGCCTCCCGGAGCTATCGTGATGCCGTGACGGCCAAGTGCCGGGAGCTTCTGACCGCCATTGTAAGACCGACTCTGGCTGTGCGCTATGTGGTCGCTCTCGGCAGACGTGACCTGCTGTGGGATCTACTGCCGGAGTATATCGAGAAAAATGTTCTGGAGGTGCGGGATGATTAACGAATGGGAGGAATTCTGTGCATATACCGGAACGGTTTCCTATACCGCCAGCAAGAAGAGCGACACGACATGGCTGGGCCGGTTCACCTTTGCCACGATTTTGGAGTTTGAAGGGATGGCTCGGATCTTGACCGTTCTTGCCCGCGGGTATCTGTTCCACAGTAAGGACGAATCGGTCATTTCGGGGGATCCGCATGATCGGATCGACTATGCCCGCCGTGCGCTCTGCGCCTGGTGCAGTGTACCGGAGGACAGGAAGCGTGCGCCGGACAAGGAATGGCAATTCCAGACGGACTTTTCGGAGCTTCATACGGAGTTCCCGGAGCTGGTGGGTGCGGACGGGACCGGCTGGTTTCTCCGCCATGTCCTTTGCGCTGCGGACTTCATGCTGACGCACCCGGAAAAGGTGCGCAGCACCTCGCTCAAGTATGCGGAGGTCATTCGCTCGAAGTTTGCCGCCGCATGGCGAAGTAAGGTGATGCAGTATCAGATCCCGATTTTTGCGCCCCAAACCAAGGGTGCCTGGACGCTGCGCTTTGATGATGTCCTTGCCGATGCGCTGGAACTTGGCCCGCTGCGCAAAGGGGGACCGGAGCTGCCACCCGAGCTGACAGAGAAAGTGAAAGCGGCGCTTCCGAAGGAAATTCCAGCCGAAGTTGTCTGTACGCTGATCTGTTATTATCTCGCCAACCGGCAGGATGATTGCGAATGGGTGGTTCTGCCGGTGGCAAACTTTGATGCCTACTTCGGAGACACCAGCTTCAGCAAGAAATATCTGCCCAAGGTCCCGCCAGAGATCATGGAGCGGAGCAGCGCTTTCGGCGTCAGCCGGTATCGGGTCATGGAAGAATATCTGCCATAAGACACAAACAGCGGGACAAGCCTTTACGGCCTGTCCCGCTGCTTTTTCTGTCTGGATTTTGAAAGTGTTTTCCTTGTCTATGGCGGTGCAGCCGCTGAGTTGCTGCCTAAAAAGTCTGATTGCCAATAGAGCTTTAATCCTATCTGATTGTTATCCGCACTTTTCACCCAATGATCCCAATTTTGTTGCCGTTTTCGTAAATGCCCGTGCCATCTTCGCAGTGATTGGGGCCCTCGTACTCCATCCAGCCGAAGCCAGCTACATAGACTTTGTCACTGGGCTGCGGTTCTTTAGGCGGTTGAGGTGGAGTCTGTTCCGGCACTGAATTCTTAGTAGGTGTCTGCCCAGTGGAAGGCCGGAGTTCGGAAGCTGCGGGTATTTCAATAGGCCCTGTCTCCGGCTCAGTTTGCTCTTCTCGGGGCGCTTCTTGCTTTATAACCTCTTTTTCCATCTTTGCCAATGACGCAGAATTCTCGCCCATTTCAATTTTCGCAACGGCCGCTTCCTTGGCGCTTACAGCGGTTTCTGCGGCTGGGACGGGTGTTTCCTCGATTGCGTTGCCATGTGGCCACACAGCGGCACACATGGCGACACCGGCGGCAATCATGGCTGCTATGACGAACTTCTTCATTTCTCTTCCTCCCTTGCAGATGCGAAACGAGCCCCCAATCCCATTGCCGTTCGGCAGGAGACTGAGCGCTCGTTTTCGTAGTGATTGAGTTCCACAGCGAGTTTCCACGCCAGTTCAAATCCGGCGATAAAGCTGTCGATGGAGGTATCCTCCGCAATACGGTCTTTGGCGTCGATGATCTGGAGCACCAGCCGGCGCTCTGGTTTGCCCAGCACCTCGCTCAGTGCTCGATGGCACTCCTCAATTTCCTGTTTCTGAGCTGGGAGTTCAGGTGGGGTATAGAAGCAGTCATATAGGTCTTTCAGCAACTTGTATTTCATGCGCTCGCCTCCTTGCAGCACAAACATATACCACAGTTCGGCGGAAACTGCTACTGAAACTTTTTTAGAAAAATAGCGGCTGGAACATTGCGTTTCAGCCGCTATTTGCGATGCGGGGTACTCGTGGTGCGGGCTCCCAGGTTAACTATACCCCTAAGCACATTTTTACGTCTATTTGCATTTATGCTGGGAGCTCCTTTTTTATGGCGATGACTGCCCTGGGCAATTCGTGGTGACATTGCGAATGATGATAAGCAATATTCTGGCACCACCATTCCGCAAGATTAGGATCAAGTCAACGCACCGTTATTCTCTACTCTTTCCGCTTCGGACAGTTCTTCCCAATCCTCACGATTTCCGCACCTACGAAGGTAGTCGTGACCACCATCCACAGCGCACGAACCGCAGCTGCAAAATTTGAAATCATGGACAGTTTTACTTTCGATGATATCTCCACATTTTTTGCATCTGATTGCATTCCTGATAATTCTCGGCATAATCATTCCTTCTTTATGATGTTTTGTTTTCGATTTCACTCTTCAATGCTTCAAAAGTCTTCTTCCGGTCAGCGTGCTCTAAGCGTAATATCGCTAAAAGACACATTTGGTAAACTTCATCATACCAAAATTCCAATTGTTCTTTTGACAACGCCCCTATTGGTTCTTTAAATTTAGGGCTTTGAGTATCTGCATTATTGTGGCGAATATGAAAGTTGTTGAACGCATAGAACAAGTCACTGGCAAATGTTTTATCAATTCTTTCGAGGGTTATCCTCTGCGGTTCGAGCAAATTCGCAAGATCAAGCAAAGTCGCTTTCTTTTCTGCCAGATTTCCTTTCATCGAATAATGGTTATAGGAAATCAGTCTGTACGACAAGCTCTCTGGAATAAATTCACTTTCGGCAACAGCTATTGCAGCAGGGTCTTTCTCCACAAAAATAGTAAGGCCATTCTGCCCCGCCTGCATATATCCGATTTTTTCAATCACCTGGCTAATTTGTTGTAGATAGAATTGAACATTAATAAGGTTTGTTGGCATATTCCCATATTCATAAGGATAACTCAAGGAAACACATTGGTATGCTATAAGTAGGTTTTCAATATATTCGCACAACGAAATTAAATGGTCAATATTGAAATTAGTCGGATCTTTTTCAAAATGAAATCCATGCAAATCATTAAA